>Ga0310690_10000258_pt1 | contig 123850 bp, 104 predicted proteins | sample AusTroGonzalo_MG_2_FD_207661 | JGI IMG/M metagenome (GOLD analysis project Ga0310690, IMG submission 207661) | Bovine rumen microbial communities from tropical cattle in Woodstock, Queensland, Australia - Gonzalo_04 (v2) (version 2) | ecosystem: Host-associated > Mammals > Digestive system >...
TGAGAAATACCTAATGCATAGTCACAAGAATCCCAAAGAAGATTTGGAACAATTTTTGTTCCAACTCTTTTTGTTCCTATAGGCAACGACGGAACTTGATATGGGTGGCCAACCTTTTTCTTATCTTGACTTTCTCTAACATCAATTAGTTCTGAAAATTTTCCATTTGCATCATATTCAATTAAAAAGGAAATTCTTTTTATCTCAAATCCTTCCGGTGCAATTCCGCTTTCAGGATCATTAGCTTTTCTTTGGTAATAATCACATAATGCCTGCAAAATCATTTACGAACCTCCTCGCTATCCCAATCAGGAACATTCACAATTCCATTTTCCATAGCTGCACGGAAAAAAGCGGGATTAATACTTCCATCAGAATTGGGATGCTCAAAATCCATATCGTAAAGCATGAATCCTAGGTCACGACTTTCCGGTATAGCAGGGAATTCTTCTGCGGTTTTTTCGGGATTCTCAACGAATCTAAACTCGCAACTGAATTCTCGGCATCCGAGATATGGTTGATTGAAACATTGCCCTTTTTTGGCTCTGCGTTCAAACATCGCATAATATTTCCCTGGATTTTCATCCTTACGAATTTCTTGTCGTTCTTCGTCACTGACTAATGATTCAGGTATCTCGTTTAGTACCTTTGGCCTCTTATTTATCGGAATAAATTCCATTTCCGCATAAATTCGATAATGAACATCGCGCAGGAAAAGACCAGCTCTCTGTTGTCGAGAATCTTCAATCATAATGGGATTCTTTACGGCAACGGCTCCGACTTCATTTCTTCTAACCGAAATCCATTTAATCGGACTTAGTACCTCAATTTTCTTGACGTTCCACTTGATAGCGGGTTTCCAAAAAATTGCGGAGAATATAGCTCTTGCCGCTGAAGGTGTAATCACATCGTAACTGACGCGTTCTACCTTCATTTCTGGGCGCGTAAAACAGGCGTAATCGCCCTTAACATCTAAACAAAATGTCTTTCCAAAGTGTTCCATCGATTTACACTCCTTTTAACAAATAAACTCTGTTCCTTCAAATTTAGGGCCATCTAGTGAGAAGCCTGTTTTTTCAGAATACAGGGAAGATGTTCCCTGTTGCCAAATATCCAATCCAATACCATCTGGGCCTTTTATTTCAGTAATATAGCCTTCTTTCTGCAATTCTTCCCAACATCTTTTAGGAATATTGACGGTGCAACGTTGTAATCTACGCATAATATCTCTTTTAAGACCAACAATCTCCAATTGAACAATCAATTCTTGGCTATTTACTTTGTCATCAGAATACCACACAACAACTGATTTCTGGGCTTTATCATCAATTAACTGAAAATTTTCCGCAGCAGTCCTAAATTCAGCCTTTAAGCTGTTCGATCGCAAATCAAGATCATGCAGAATGTTCTTTCTATCAAAAGAATGAACTTGATTATAATAGGTTTTAAAATAGGTTGAAAAAATTTCAGGAATCAATGGAATATTTTCGAGTTTTTCTTCGTCTATTATGTGCTGAGTTGCTTGTGCTCCAAATCGGAGCAGGCCAATAGGCGGTTCTTTTGGCGCGTTAAAAACATAAACATTTCCCTGATTTAACTTACCTTCTCTGTTGCATCGCCCTGCTGCTTGTGCAACAGAATCTAAGCCGGCCATGGCTCGATATACAACGGGAAAATCAATATCGACACCCGCTTCTACTAACTGCGTGCTTACAACTCTGATGGGATCGCCATTTTTTAACTTTCGTTTTATTTCAGCAATCAAATTGCTTCTGTGTTGACCACACATCGATGCAGAAAGATGAATTGTATCTGGAGGCATTGAGTCATAAAGTGCTTTGCAATCTTTTCTCGTATTTACAATGCAAAGAACTTGGTCATACTGAATCAATTGCTTGGCAACTTTTTCCCAAGAATCCTTTTTTTCAGGAATATACGTTACATTTGTACGATTCATCTTTTCAAATAGTTCTTGCGGGTTCTTTATAAGTTCGCGTACGTTATTGCGAGGCAATCCCTCAAATCCACCCTCACCATGAGGAGCAGGAGCCGAACCAATATGCCCTTGCAGTGTCGGTTGCGTTGCCGTACAAAGAACAATGGAACAACCAAAATCAGTCGTAAGTGATTCCAGAGTGCCCAAAATGGGCTTCAAATATTCAGGAGGCAGCATTTGGGCCTCGTCCAATATAATCACGGAATTTGCAATATTGTGGATTTTTCTGCATCTGCTTGTTTTGGCGGCAAAGAGAGATTCCAACAATTGCACATTAGTGGTTACCACTATCGGAGCATCCCAGTTTTCCGATGCAAGCTTTGATTTAGTCGTTTCCTTGTCTGGATCCAAATTTGAATGATGCTCTAGAACGACATTTGATAAATCTTCGCTCCCGTTTCTAAACACATTCTTATACACATCGGCGGTTTGTTCAATGATGCTTGTGTAAGGAATCGCAACGATAATTCGAGACTTGCCATATTTTATGGCGTGGTCCAAAGCAAATCCCATAGAAGCGAGCGTTTTACCGCCACCCGTAGGAACCGTAAGAGAAAACAATCCCGGTTTATTCATCGCACCTTGACGACAATCAGATAAGATCTCTGCTCTGATTTTATTAATCTCTGTAGGAGGTGCGTTTTGGCTCATTTTTAACATGAACGAGTCAAATCGAGTTTGTAATTCTTTTAACGAGATGTTGTTCTCACGTAAAACGAAATTCTCTGGCGACATAAATCGCTCAGTATCAAGGAAATCGGCGTCAACTATACACGAAAACAGCATTCGAACCCATAGATGAAAGTCTCTAGGATTCTTAACAGGAGCAGTCTTTAGTGTCGGAAGTTTAATGTTATTCAGAAAATCTTTGCCACCGTTTTCAAGACTTTCTGTTAAATTATCTTCTTTTACTAGTCGATTGCATAAAGAACTCTTGTTGTAATAATCGGGAAGACCACTGTGGTGACCGGCGATTATATAAGACAGTAGTAAACCGATTTGGGGAATATTCTTGTTTGCCCAAATTGCTCCAGCGGCAGAGTGATCTACTTTCCCTACTCCAAAATCGTCGGATTCTTCGGTATCATACCCCGAAGATTGGCGAATATAGTTCTGAAAATCTGTTTTGAACTTACCCAAATCGTGCAAAAGGCCGGCACATTTTGCAAATTCGCCCGCATTAAAGACGTTTGCAAAAGATTCTGCCAAATCGGCAACCCCCTCCAAGTGACCGTTATGACCACTTAAGAGCTGCTTTTCGACAGAATAGTCATCTTTTTGACGAATGTGAGCTATAATTTCCATGATTTTTTAATATAACCTTTCTGTGCGACAAATAATGACACAAACCCACTCTTTTTGAAAAATTATTTTTACAAGGTGCTTTTGTTTGCTGAATTTGGGCTTGTGTTTGAACTTTTCAGCTTAAAGTGTATGAGGTCTCTCAAGTTGCAAAAAAAATAATCCTTTTGGAGATTATATATGACTAGACTGCGATGTGAATTTCAACAAAAATCGGAAAAAATTTATAAAATCCGAATTACGTTTAAAAATTTCGAGAAAACGACTACAATTTTGCATATTTGTAGTCGTTTTGTACAGGCTTGGAGAGTTTATTCCCCTTGTATTACCCCACCTCCATCAAAAAATCTTCCTGTTTTAGTCCATGTTCCGCATAAGGTTCTTCGTCGGGATATCCTACGGGATTGCAGAGCAACAGGTGCTTTTTGCCGAGCGGGTCGGTGTACTCGCGCTTGATGGCGGTGTGGGTGTGGCCCGCTTGCCAGATGCTTCCGTCGTCCAAGTTCTCGAGGTATTTGGCTCCGTGGAAATAGAAAAAGTTTGAGTAGGGGTCGTGCTTGTAGCGTTCAGCCATGTCGAATTCCAGTGGCAGAAAGTGCGACATCATGATTTTCGGGCGTTGTGCGGTGAGCTTGCGGAATGCTCTGTCGTAATGTCGCCAGAGCTTGTCGGTGTTGTTCTGCATGTATCTCCAGTGGATTCCGTCGAACCACCGTGTCGCCCACAGGATTTTATTTGATATTTCAGATGCGCCGGGTGTATGCTTGTACTTGAAATCGCACATGCCCATGCAACCGGCGACATCGCCCGCGATGCGGTTCTCGAGTAGCTGGATGTTCGGGATTTTTTTTGCTTCGGCAAGGAAGTATTTTATCTTGCTTTCGGATGTGGTGAATTCTCTGCCCGTTTCGAAATGGCTCATGTATTCTGTGATGATGTCGTGGTTTCCGAGGCATACATAGACTGTACTGTATTTTTCGGCGATGAACTTCAAAAATTCTACGTAGGTGAAATAGTTGTTCGCGATATCGCCCGCGATGCAGCAGGCATCCGCCGGTAGAAAGTTGCGCTCGAAGAAGGCTTCGAAATGTTTGCGCAGCACCGCTACTGTGCGGGTCATTGGCACGTAGAAATCGACGTGCAAGTCGCTGACAAAAAAGTAAGTCATTCGATTAATCTATACTCGCATTATGCGATTGTCAAGTGAAAGATGGGTGGAAAAATTTTAGGAAAATGTCTTCGAAATGCAAACTGGTTTCTCTTTAATTATAGACGTTTTAAACAGAATTTTTGTCGGCCTATTTTTGCAAAATATTTTTGTCTTGACTTGCGATTTTCGCCGGTTTATATTGTCCGTGTTTGAAATATTGATTGACAATATCGACAGGGGAATGTACAATGGCCAAGCGCAAGCCGCTCAAGGACTGTATTGTGAAGCCGGGTGAAAAGAGCCCGTTTGCGAATTTGCTGGTGGATTTGGCCTTCAAGAAGGCCTTCGACCCGGATAAACCTTCAAGCCGTGAAAACCTTGTGAACCTGCTGAACGATCTGTTGGAACCGCAGCTCAAGCGGCCCATCAAGAATGTGTGGACTCGCAACGTGGCGAAAAACCTGAGCGGAAGTAAGGTGTCGCGCACGGCGATTTTTGACCTTCATTGCAAGGATGACATGGGAAATCTCATCGAAATAGTCTTCTTTCGTGAAGTTTTAACGCAACTGAAGTTGCGAAACTTCATCGAAAAAGACATCCTTCGGCTATCAAGTGGCGAAGCCACTTTCCCGCAACAAGTTGCGGAGCCTCAAGGAGAAGTACAGATCCGCAAACTGAAGAACTTCCGCAAGCGTCTCGCGTTTTATGCAAGCGAGATGGTCGCGAACCAGTCGGAACCAGGCGATGATTGGAATTACGATATAAAACCCACGTACGTGATTGCATTCGCGCGACATAAGGTGTTTGATGACAACCGGATTGTGCACCGTGCTGCCGTTACCGATCTTGAAACGGGTGCACAGTTTGTGGATGCCTACAATTTTACGACTGTTGAACTTTCGAAGGTTCCCTTCTTTATCAAAAAGAAATCCGACGACTTGAGCAAGTGGCTGTTTTTCTTTCGTTTTCTGAACCGGCTTAAGGAACTGCCCGCCGAGTTGGATGAGAAAAAGTTCGAACACTTGACAGAAAGTTCAAAAGTATCTAACTTCAGCAAGGAAGAATTCGAGGTATACCAAAAAATGTATCACGAAAAATGGGACCACAATGTTATGGTCGATGGCATCTTTGAAGAATTCGCGGACGAAATCAACGCGAAGGTTCTTGATGGTAAACGCGAAATTGCCCGGAAAATGAAATCCAAGAATATGCCGGTTGAACAGATTGCTGAGTTGACCGGATTCTCCGTGGAAGAAATCAGTAATCTTTAATTTCTCTTCTTCTCTTTATACGGCGCGGAATCCGTCGTCGCCGAGGTCTATTTTCCCTTCGCGGAAGAGCGTCCCGAGAATCTTCTTGAATGTCTTTTTCGACATGCCGAATTCTTCGCGGATGGTGTCCGGGTCGGTGTGGTCGCCGTAGGGGAGGAATCCGCCTGCTTCGGCGAGCTTCTGCATGATGGCGTCGGGGCTATCACTCTTCATGAGTCCCTTGTAGCCCACGGGCGTCAGGTTGAGCGTGATTTTTCCGTCGCTGGTGAAGCGCTGGATAAAGCCGGGCATTGTGTCGCCGATGTAGATGCGCTGCATGCCGCGGGTGAGCATGAGCCTGCCGGTGTAGCGGTAGTCCACCAAAAAGTCTACGTAGTCCTGGGTCACTTCGTAGGCGGCGAGCTGTACGCGCTGCCCGATATGCAATTCGCTCGTTTCTAGGTCGAGGAAGCTCTTGATTTTTTCGGTTGCCACGAGGCGGCCGCTCTTTTCGTCCACGAGGATGTAGACGACGCACTTGTCGCCGCGTTGCAGGTCGCCGAGCTGTTGCTTGTAGGGCAAGAAAAGGTCTTTGTTCAGGCCCCAGTCCAGGAACGCTCCGATGCGGTTCACTTCTTTGACGGTGAGGACGGCGAATTCGCCTGCCTGCGCGTAGGGCTTGTCGAGTGTCGCGATGGGCCTGTCTTCGGAATCCATATAAACGAACACGTCCAGGATTTCACCTTCTTCGAGTTCGAATTGGTGCTTGTTGCCCGGGAGCAGTACGCGTCCTCCGGTTTCCAGTTCCAGGTAGTAGCCTTGGGGGGTGACGCTTTCGACGCGTGCGCGGTTGTATTTTCCGATTTCCATGATAAGCCGTTCCGTTCAGGTGTAACAAAAATATAGAAAATTATATCTTTAAATCATGAATTCCTCTATCGACTTCATCGGCGATATTCATGGGCATTGCACGGAACTTCGGGCTTTGCTTGCGAAGCTGGGCTACGTGGAAACGTCCGGTGCCTTCCGTTACCCGGACGGCTCCCGTTCTGTCGTTTTTCTCGGCGACTATATCGACCGTGGGCCGGAGGTGCGCGAGACTGTCAACTTGGTGCGTGCGATGCGCGATGCGGGGAGTGCCGTGGCCCTGATGGGGAATCACGAGTTCAATGCGCTCTGTTTTTGGCAGCTGAATGGCGAAGGCGGCTCCCACGTGATTCATTGCATTCCAGGGGGGTACCTGCGCGAGCATTCCTTCAATAAGGTGGCTATCCATACGCGGACGGTCGAAAGTTACAAGGGCCGCAAGCAGGAATTCCACGACATGCTCGACTTTTTGAAGACGCTGCCGTTCTTTGTCGAGACGGAATCTTTCCGTGCCCAGCATGCCTGTTTTGAGAAGGGTGCTGCCGCAATTCTGAATGCCGAGGGCATCCGTTGTTTTGCTGACGGAAACTTCGACGATCTCATTGCCCGCGCGAACGACCAGTTCAACGAGTACGACGATTCCCTGTTCGACCCGATAAACTTTTTCTTGAAAGGCCCCGAGATGAACTTGCCCGATGGAATTACTTTCCGCGATGGCGAGAATGTTTTGCGCAAACGGGCCCGCATCAGGTGGTGGGTGGATCCGAAGGGGAAGTCCTTGCGCGAACTGGCTTTCCAGCCGGGTGTGGAACTGCCTGCCTGCGCTGCTCCTGTGGATGTTTGCAAGCATGAGTTTTATGGCGAGGCGGAACGGCCCGTGTTCTTCGGACATTACTGGCTGACGGGGCTTCCGCACTTGATTCGCGAGAATGTCTGTTGCCTGGATTACAGCGTTGCCGGTTATCGCGGGGATGGGCGGCTTGTCGCTTACCGTTTCGACGGCGAGCAACAATTGGACGAAAGCAAGTTTATATCTGTGGAGGCTTCCTCCTTTTGAAAAATCTCTCGTCTCTGAAAGTTTCTGCTGCGTTGCTGGTGGCGTTCATGCTGCTGACGTTCTGGGGCGTGCTGGCGCAGGCGAATGCCGAAAGTCTCGGTGCTTCGGTTGAGGTGGCGACTGACCGCTTTTTCGGAAGCTATTTCGTGTGGGCGGTTGGCTATATTCCCTTGCCGGCTTTCAAGTCGGTTGCGGCGTTGGGCGTGGTGCATCTCGTTTTGTGCTTAATTTATCGCATGCCGCGCGGGTGGCGTTTTGCGGGCCTTTGGTTGATGCATATTGCGCTGATTGTCCTTTTACTCGGGAGCCTTGTCGGGAGCGAAATCAAGCGGGAATATAATGGTTATGCTATCGTGCCTGCTGAGGTTGCTGGCGCTGTTTCGCCGTTGCAGGCGGAGGTGGCCCCACTTTCCGGAGCCCGCGACTTGCGACTTTTCCTTGCGGACGATAGCCTCGGCCTTGCTCCTGTCGAAATCGATGAGCAGGAACTTAAGGGTGGCTGGCCTTACTTTGTCCAGTATCGCGGTTATGCGGAAATGGCACCGGGGAAGAATGTGGCCATGTACAAGGTGTTTTACGACCCGTTCCATTTTGTGCCGTATGTGTTCATGGTGATGTTCCTGCTGGGGGCGATGTTCCACTATTTTGTGAAGGTGCGCGGCAATAAGGTGCATGGTGATTCGGTCGGGGTGGCTGCAAAAGTCTTGCCGTTGCTTGCCTTGCTATTTGCTGCTTTGCCGATGGATGCCCGTGCTTCGGCTCGTCCGGTTCCGGTTTTGGAGGCCTTGCATTCCGATACGCCTGTCTTGGTGGATGGTGTTGTGCGGCCTTTTGATTCTTTTGCGCGAGGTTTTTTGGACGACTTGAGTGGCCGCGTGACGTACAAGTGCCGGGAAGGTGATTCTTGCACGGGGAAACTTTCTGCCGCAGAAATTGTCCGTCAGGCTGTGCTGACTCCCGAAAAGACCCATGCCTACGCCTTGTTCAAGGTGCTCCGTGGCGATGTCTCCGAGGCGTTGCACTTGTCGCCGGATTCGCGGTACGTGAGTTATGTGGATTTGGCGCTGTCGCGTGACTTGTTGGATTTTTACGCTAGCCGAAACGATGACCACCCGGCGACTGCCGAGATGAAGCGCCTCTATGGGAATGTTCGCCTGTACGAGTCGGTGGTGAACCGCTCGGCATTTTCGGTTGCTGGTGAAGATGTAAAGTTCAGGCTTTCGCTGGAGGTGCTGTACCATCATGCGAATCTTGCGCTGTGGGGCTTTGCTGCGGCGTTCTTGGCTTGCCTGCTTTCGGCTTTGAACATGATTTTCCGGTCAAAGAAACTGGATGTCGCGGCGAATGGGCTCTGCATCGCGACGGCGGTAATGCTTACGGCGATGTTTGCGGTGCGTACTTTCGTGGCCGCCCGTCCGCCGATGTCTAGCTTGTACGAAATTGTGCTGCTGGTGGCACTGCTTTTGATGGCGTTCGAGTCTGCCGCATTTTTCCGCTGCAAGAACCGGACCTATGCCCTGATTCTTCCTGTCACCATGATGGCCGCGGTGCTGTTGTTCTTTGCGAAGTTCGTGTTGGAACCCGGCGACACCTTCCGTCCGATTCCCGAAGTGCTGAATTCCTCGGTGTTCCTGACGCTGCACGTGTTCACGATAGCGCTTGGCTTTGCGGGCATGATTCTTTCGGGCGTTGTGGCGCATCTTGTGCTGTTCCGCATTTCTCGCACTTCAAACCCCGAGCCTCGAGCCTCGAACCTCGACCGCCTTCTTTACGGTACGCTTGCATTCGGCGGTGCATTTACGATTCTCGGGACTCTGCTCGGCGGCGTGTGGGCCGACTTTGCGTGGGGGCGTTTCTGGGGCTTTGACCCGAAGGAATGCGGAGCATTATTCGTCATTCTCTGGGCGATGCTGCTGTTGCATTTGCGGGCTGGTCGGCTTGTTTCTCCGCGCGGGTTTGCGCTTTTGAGCGCGTTCAGTACCATCGTCACGTTCCTTTGCTGGTTCGGGATAAACTTGCTTGGGGTCGGGCTGCATAGCTACGGATTCCAGGGCGGCACGGCCATGTGGCTCATCGGCTTCGTTGTCGTTGATACCCTAGCCATAGTAGCTATTGCAAGGCACGAGGCTCCAGGCTCGAGCAGTGAGCAATGAGCGATGAGGTGTGAGCTAGAGACCTCGTACCTCAAAGGGAGCGCCAGCGACCGACCTCATAGCTCAAAGCGTAGCTATACAAGACTTGCCAATTTATTGGCATAGTCGCTGTTATGCCCTATGGGTAGACCTCACACCTCAATTTCTATATTTCCTCCCATGTTACAATGGGACACTCTTCTTTCTGCGACTCGTTACGGGCACCCGGCCGATCCGGACCCGAACCGTTCCGATTTCCATCGCGACTATGACCGCATTGTTTTCTCGACGGCATTCCGTCGCCTTGGCCGCAAGACTCAGGTCCACCCGTTCTCGGTGAACGACCACGTTCACAGCCGTCTCACGCACAGTTTGGAAGTTTCCAGCGTGGGCCGCAGCCTTGCCATTACCGTCTATCACCTGATCAAGGAACACCTGCCCAAGTACGTGAACGAATACCAGTTCGGCACGATTGTCCAGTCGGCGTGTCTCGCTCACGATATCGGCAATCCGCCGTTTGGCCATGCAGGCGAGGCGGCTATCCGTGAATGGTTCCGCAAGAACCGCAACAGCGCCCCGCTCAGGGACTTGAACGACCGCGAGATGGCCGACTTCGAGAATTTTGACGGTAACGCCCAGGGCCACAGAATCCTGAGCAAGCTGGAGTACCATTTTTTGGACGGCGGCATGCGTCTTACGTATGCGACCATCGGTTCGATGATCAAGTACCCGCGCCTTGCCATGTACGGAACGCCCACGAGCCTGTTCTCGACCGAGGCGGACCTTTACCGCGAAACGGCAGATACGCTCGGCTTGCCGGAAGTTGCCAAGGGTCAGTGGGTTCGCCATCCGCTGGTGTACCTGATGGAAGCCGCTGACGATATTTGCTATTCCATCCTTGACGTTGAAGACGCTATTGAACTGGGCATCCTTTCTTTTGCCGACGTGCGTGGCATGTTCTCGTACCTTTGCGGCCCCGATGTGGATATTGACCGCGAATACGAAGAAAACGGCCAGAACTTCCGTGACTTCTTGAGCAGCATTCGCGGGCATGCCATCCAGAACTTGATCGACGATGTGGCCGTCCTTTTCATGAAGCATTACGAAGAAATCATGAACGGGGCGCTCCAGAAGCATTTAATTGATCTCTCCCGCAGCGAGACGATGGAAGGTATCCGTATCGCGAAGCGCCTGGGCGTGGAGCGCATCTACCCGGACCGCCGCAAGACGGAACTGGAAGTGGGTAGCTATACGACGCTCAGCACCGTGCTTGATGCCTTCATCAACGGTGTCCACGATTATCGCCTGAACGGCAAGAATTCTTACCGTGCCGACCGCATCGTACGCCTGATTGGCCAAGCAAAAATCGGCCAGAGCGTCACTGCTGCAGAAGCGTACCACCAAGTGCTTGACTTTGTGAGCGGAATGACGGACAACTATGCGACCTACCTGGCGCGCCAGATTGGCGGGTTGGTCATGGGGCTTTAATGGTCTGGTTGTTTGACTACGACCTGACTTTGTACGGTGAAGAGGAACGCCATGTTCTCGTTTCCTTGGACCGCCGCATTTCGGCCTACGTGCAGAAGACGATTGGCGGGACGTTCGAGCATGCCTCGGAAATCCGGACGGAGTATTTGCATCGCTATGGCACGACTCTTGCGGGGCTCATGGCTTTGCACGGTACCGATCCGGACGACTTTTTTGATTTCATCCACGATTCTCAATATCTGGTGTACCCGGTCCCGGCACCGGCAAAACGCGACCTGCTGCTTTCGCTGAAGGGCCTGCGCGGCGTGTTTACGAACGGCCGTCACGACTGGAGCGAGGCGGGGATGCGCTCGATGGGAATTTTGGACTGCATGGATTTCGTGTTCGACTTGAAGGCCCTCGGCTGGGTCGGCAAACCCCACGATATCGCTTACGAGAAGATGGAAAACTTCCTGAAAGAACGCCTGGGAGCCGACTTCAATGCATCCGATATCGTTCTCTTGGAAGATTCCCTGCGCAACCTGGAACCCGCCCATGCCCGCGGCTGGACCACGATTTTTGTCAATCCGGTTGAAAACGCTCCCGATTGGGTGGATTTTCATATTCCCCATTTGCTAGATTTAGACAAGATAGTTGATAAATTACCTTGCTAGAAACTATTTCGAAAGAATCTTATGAATAGAATTGCCATCTCTGTTGTTTGCCTCCTGTGCCTGATGTTGTCCCCGCTGTTTGCATCCCCGGCCATTCCGGTCGCTGCGCGTAACGGGTTTAAGAACATGACCGTGACGACGGAGTATTCCGACCTGCTCAAAGAAAAGAACGCGAGGAACGATTCCCTGCTCCCCGCACTCGATGGCGACAAGGCTTTTGCCGAAGTGCTCCGCTTGAACCCGAATTTCTGGAGCCTGGGTGGCGCTATCGACAAGGAAGCTTCGCTCGTGACCAAGCTGAACGCGAAGGTCGTCTTTATCGATGGTATTCGCGAAGAACCATATTGCGAACTGGAAAAGGGCTCATCGAGCGATGCCGGCACTTGGAACGTGCGTATCGGTGTCGACTTTGTGTCGGGTGGCTCGAACATTGTGCATATCCACGTGCAGCAGTGCTTGGACTATGTTCGCGACGAACTGGGTTACGCCGTGAAGAAGGGCGACAAGATTGTCGTGGTCCCGCCCAAGAAGGTTCTTGACAAGCTGAAGAAAAGTGAAATCCCCGATGCCATTGACCTTGATTTGCAACAGACGCTCCTCAAGGCTCACGAAGAAGTTGAACGTGACGGCAAGTGCCCCAAGGATATCGAGGCTTACATCATTTTGATGAATGTCTACAATCAGGTGAAAAATGCGAAGATGGACTACGTTGTCATCAACGACCAGTTGAACAAGCAACGTAATGGTGGCCTGCGTGTGCAGAGTTGCGCCTTTAGCCGCGAATGGAACAAGCGTTACCAGGAAAGCGCGAGCTTCGAATGTGATATTGACAATGACCGCTGCCTGTACCGTCAGGAAAACGACGGCGATACGGAATGGCATATAAACTACGATCAGGACCGTTTTGAGTACATCAACAAGAAATTCCTGTTCTTCAATCGCAATCCCAAAAGCATTCACAAGGGCGGAACCATGCTGGATTTGCGTTTGATTCGCCTTTCTACGACACTTTATCTGGAAGCCTATATCAACTTGAAAGGTGAACCTGTGACGCTCGGGCTTGTGATTGTTCCCGGCGAGAAAACTATCGAGGATTACGAAGACAACAGCGCCTCCGCCGAAGAAGATGGCGAAATGATGGAATAGTACAAAATGTCGTGATAGAAATCTCTACACTTTGCGTTTTGAAAAAAGAGAGAATGGATTTGTGTTTAAATCCATTCTTTCTTTATAAATTAAGGAAACAGGATGTTTGGTATGAAAAAGAATTCGGTTTTCTTAAAAAATGTATTTATAAAAAGGATTCTCTTTGCGACTGTGGCGGTTTCGTTTGCTGCGTGTTCAAACGATGAACCTCTATCTTCCCAATCGGGTGTAGGGGGGAATTCTGATTTAGCCGTATCCGAGACAGCGACAAGTGTAAGTTTTGAAGCTAAAGCGGATTCCGTAAGGTTCGTTGAATTATTAAGAAAAACTGCGAACTGGAATTTGTTTGCAGACCCAATGGCTGGAGTGCCCTTTACGGTTTTCCGAGAATTGCGCGGTGATTCAATAACTATAGTAATAGAGAATATTTGGGTGAATTGCGGGGATGTCCTTGAAAATGTGGTTGTCCGGAGAGACGCTGATTCGATCCTTGATGCGGATTTGGAATTTAGCAGGTCTTCTCCTGATACGGAATTTTCATGCCTGAACGATATATCTTTTGTCGTGGGCAATGAGTTTTATGACTGCAAGGCTATTTCCTTAAGTGGTGAGGTGATGGAACAAATGGATTATCGAAAAATCTACCCGTTAAACGAAGCTGATTTGTAGTTTTTTTGTTTTTTTCTCACATTTTACCGGACTTTCGAGCAATTTTTATTATATATTTAATTCGAAATGAAATTTATAAGGAGTCCTTATGAAGAATCTTGTTAAGCTTTCCCTTTTGGCGGCGATGGTTGCCGCTCCTGTTATGGCCGATGAGTCTTTTGGCGGTATCGGTGTGACAATCTATCAGATTCACGATGGTGTCAAGGTGGCCGAGGTTATTCCGGGCACTCCCGCTGCCGAAACCAAGCTCCAGGCGGGTGACGTGATTACCGCTGTCGACGGCGTGAGCCTCCAGGGCAAGGACATCGAGGCGTCCAAGGAAATGCTCCGTGGCCAGGTGAACAAGCCGCTTGAGATTACCTACGTGAGCGAAGGCGAAACCTACAAAGAAACGCTCCGTCGCACCCAGATTACCGTGAAGGAATTCGAAGGCAAGTCTGTGCAGAACTGGTACGGCGACAAGGAAAAAGTGAATTCTCACGAACTCGAAGCCTTTGCTAGTGCAAACCAGAGCGACAAGCAGCTCGTGGCTGTTCTCCAGAACGGCAACCTCGTGAAGGAAGATGTCAAGGCTTCTTCTGCTGGCATCAACGGTGTCTACATCGAGAGGGTGAACGAGTTTGAACCCAAGGTGGTCCAGAAGAATGTTGTTCGTTCCGGCAATGCCAGTCTCCGTGGCTTTACCCGCAAGGCGGTGAGCTTCGGTCTCAAGTCTTCTGGCAAGGCTGTAGTCTCTATCTTGAACGCCGATGGCGAATTGGTGGCTACTCTCCGTGCCGACGACGCCAAGGCCGGCATCAACACGATTGCTTGGGATGGCAGCCAGCTCACGAGCGGCCGCTACATGGTGAGCATCGACCACAATGGTTCTGTTAGCGGAACCATGGCCGTGCTCAAGTAATCTGTTGACTTGTTAGATTTATGTCCGCCCAGACTGATGTCTGGGTGGATTTTTTTTTACATCCATTTCAAAAGCTTTTTCTTCTCATTGCAGTGTTTCCGGCTGTTGTCTATTTTCTATCTTATCGCGCAACGTGTTTTTATTGAGAACCCATAGTCTTCTGTGGGCCGTTTTGCTGTTTGCATTGGCGGTCCTTTTCGCTCCTGCCGCGTTTGGCGAGGAGATGACGCGCTTTGAGCTGGAAGAGCGCGTACAGGAAGAAGAGGATACGACGGAAGTCACCTGGATGAACGATACGTCCGGTGTCGATACGATTGAATATCACGCCATCGATCTTGTTTACGATGTGGAAAATTCCACCTTCAACTTGAATAACAGCGCACAACTGAAATACCGCACAGCCACGCTGGATGCCGACACCATTCTCTTTGATCAGGAAAACAGCATGCTTGTGGCGACTGGTGAACCCATACTCCGCGAAACGAAGAATCCCTCCTTGTCTGGCATGCGCCTCAAGTACAACATGAAAAGCCGTGTCGGCGAGATATATTATGCGACGACCTACCAGGATAACCAGCAACTGAACGGTATGGAAGTTCGACGCCTGCCGGATACGCGTATCCAGATTGCTCGAGGTGACTTTAGTACCTGTAACGATTCGACTCACCAGCACTTCTACTTTTATGGCCGCCGCATGGTCGTGAAGCCGAAGGAGACTATTACAGCCCGCCCGGTGGTGTTGAACATTGCCGATGTGCCGGTGGCGGTTCTCCCGATGATTGTCTCGCCTTTGAAGAGTGGCCGCCGTTCCGGTATCCTTACCCCGAAGTTCGGTGGCGACCAGAAGCAGGGTTTCTACATCAGCAACCTCGGTTACTACTACGCACCTAACGACTACTGGGATGCGACGATGAAGGGGGATGTGATTGAAGGCGAAGAAGGGCGTTTTGAACGTTCCACGCTAACCGGGGAAGCCCGTTACAAGATACGTTACGTGCTCGACGGTAACGTGAGCTACACAAGTTATCTCGAAGAATTCGACATGGCGAACAGCGGTTATGACATCCGCTTTACGCACAACCAGAACCTGACTCCCGATGGCAAGCACACTTTGACGGGTTCCGGTTCGTTTGTCAGTTCCCGCAGCGTCCGTAAGGATAATTCGTTGAACGCGGAAACAATCCTTGACCAGCAGGCGAACGCCTACTTGACCTATTCCGGAAAATTCGGCACGAACAAGAGCCTTACCGTCAAGGCGAGTCAGAGCCATAATTTGCGGACAGACTACATGGAACGCCAGATTCCCGACGTGCAGTACAGGCAGAGCGGCCCGCTTTTCAACTTTGAACTCGACGAGGATGAAATTGCGTCTGATGATGGTTCTATCGAAACGTACTTGGAAAAGTTCAATTACAACTTTACGAACAGGGCGAACATCTATACGCGTCGAGCCAGAGACACTGTCAATAATGAAGATACGACAGCGAAGTATTATGGTTATACGGGCAATTACTCGTTGGATTATTCCGGGTCGCTGTTCAATGTCCTCAACCTCACGCCGAGAGCATCGTTTACGGGCTACTGGACTGGACGTTCCTGGATAAACCCCGAGGATTCTGCAAAGTATCGCAAGGCTCGCACGAATCTTGAACCTTCTGAAGGGAGCTTCGGTGAGGTGGCGTATAACCATGATTACAGCCTTACTGCCGACACCAAGTTGTATGGTATATGGGTCCCGGAATTGGGCCGCTTTACGGGTATGCGGCATGTACTTTCTCCGAGTATTTCGTACACGTACGCTCCCGAAATTGATACGGTGAAAACGTTCGCTCCGCATCCGCTTTTGGGCCAGCGCCCTTACCAGATAGAACAAAAGACGGTTGGGTTCGGTTTGAACAACGACTTCGACATCAAGTACCTGAAGGTGGTGGGGCACAAGGCCGATACCACCAAGGGCGATACGGCGAAGGCCGTCGAGGACCAGTATGGCACACGGCGTCTGCTTACGACCCGTCACAGCACTTCGTATAACTTTGCGGCCGATTCGTTGCAGTGGTCCGATATTTCATCGAGTTTTGGCCTCCAGGTATTGCCAGATTACATGTTCACTGTCCGCACGACGCATAGCGTTTATCACCGGTTTACGGACGAACCGACCAAGGCGCAGGTCCCGGAACTCACGTACTGGGGCTACGAACTTTCGCGTGCGTTCCATTGGAACGGGCAGTTCAATGCGGGGCTCCCGTCGCAGATGGGCAAGTACGAAATGCTCAAGTGGGGCTTTGGTCTGGATTACCGTTATACGTTCTCGAGTACGCGCGTGGCAAGGGACTTGTTCAAGGACAACATCTCACATTCTACGGAAATATCGGCGTCTTTCCAGCCTACGGTTAACTGGGAAATGACTTACAGGACGCGTTACGACTATAATGAAGGCCGCTTCGTGACGCATGCGTTTACGTTCAACCGTTCCTTGCATTGCTGGCAACTTGATTTCAGCTGGACCCCGACGGGGCCCGCGGCAGGCTGGAGTTTCTCCATCTACGTGAAGGAAATTCCGGATATCAAGCTGAATGCCGGCAGCACCGACACGAAGACCAGTACCTATTAATGTGTTTTTTGATGAGCTTTGAAAATGGAAATTTTGGATAAAGTAACTGAATTGAAGGCTTCGGACTTTGACGAGGTCGTGCTTGCGAGTGGTTCTCCCCGGCGCAGGGAAATCCTCACGCAAATCGGGATGAAGTTCAGGGTGGTGGTCTCGAACGACGAGGAACACCCCACTTCGGCAAATCCGCTGGATTTTCCGAGGGAAAATGCCTGCGCAAAGGCCGTAGCAGTGTCGGCGAAGGAGCGCGATTCCCTGGTTCTTGGCTTTGATACCCTGGTTTTCCTGGACAATGAGCCCCTAGGCAAGCCTGAATCGCCCGAAAAAGCCCTGGAAATGCTTCTCCGGCTTAATGGAAGGTCCCATAAGGTGGTCACGGGGGTGGCTGTAGCCCGGAATGGGGCCATTCTCTGCGCTACAGAAGAAGAAACGGAGGTGTTTTTCAGGAACAACTCCTTACAAGAGCTCAAAGATTATGTAAATTCTAAAGACCCGATGGATAAAGCGGGGGCTTACGGCATCCAGACGCAGGGTGCAAGGCTCATTAGCGGAATCCGGGGGTGTTACTACAACGTTGTCGGGTTGCCGGTAGCTCGGCTCCTGGATGTTTTGGGAAGGTTGAAGGAAAAAACATGATTCCTGTTGAAGATAAACGTACGGACGAATCTTTAGGTGCCTATTTTGCGCGTGTCCGCGAGGCACATTCCCTGACTGTCGAAAAACTTTCTGCCGAGACGAAGATTTCGGTTCAGCATATCACTTCTATAGAAAAAAGTGATTGGAAGGCGTTCCCCGTCGAGGCCTATTTACGTAGTTATTTGAACTCCCTTTGTTCCAAACTCGGCCTGGAAACCAAGAAGGTGATGGAGTGGTATACGAAGGAAAGTGGATCCCAGTATATGAACGTATCTCTAGATACGGCAATAACTTCCACGATTTCACCCATGGCCGAGGAGAACGTAAAAAAGCATAGCAAGGCGATTCCTATCGTCATCATTTTGCTCGGTCTTGGGTTCTTGGCCGCGATGCATTTCATGGACCAGCTGGGCCGGTTCGACGAGTCTGGCGATGCTGCCAAGAGCGATTCTGCTGTTGTCGAAGACTCCGAAAATGTCACTCCGTCCGAAATTCCCGAGGGTGCGGAGGCTGTTCCTGCGGATTCTCTGCGTGCCGATTCCATTGCCGCTGCCAAGAAGGATTCTGCCGAACGTAACGGCTCGGTGAGTCAGGCTGTCGTGGACGAGGCCATCAAGAAGTCCGATCGTCCCGCATCGGCCACGATTTTCATTTCGTCTACGTCCAAGAAGGAAGACAAGGCTGAACAGCCCGTGTCCAACGATGGTAACACGAAGTTTGAGCTCATCGGTTCTGGCAACGCCCGCACGTGGATTGGCCTCAAGCACCACGACGAGGATGATGCGTTCCTCAAGGAATCGAACATTTCTGTTGCAGGCACAAGAATGGTTTACAACACGAAGGACACAATCCTCGTGATTATCGGTGAACCGCGCGCTATCGCGAAGATGATCCTGAATGGTGTGGAAACTCCGCTCCCGGAAATGCAGTTTGGCCGCGTGACCCGTTTCCACGTGTATGACGGAAAAATTGTCCGCAGGGGTAACTGATGCGAATTTCGAAAATTTCTCGCAAGACTAGCGAAACGTCCATTGAACTTGCCTTGAATTTGGACGAGGCCGGCCGCGGAAAGATTGATTCCGGCAATGCTTTTTTGGACCACATGCTAGACTTGTTCCAGGTTCATGGCGGATTCCGCTTGGACTTGACCTGCAAGGGCGATGTGGAAGTCGACATGCACCACAGCATGGAAGACATTGCCATCGTGCTTGGACAGGCGCTGGTGGAATGTTTGGGCGACAAGAAGGGTATCGAACGTTACGGCTTTTACTTTGTTCCAATGGACGAAGCTCTGAGCCGTGTCTGCATCGATTTCAGCAACCGCATCGGTTTTGTTTGGAATGTGAAACTCCCTGCTGCAATGGCTGGTGGTATCGAGGCGAGCATGTTTGAACACTTCTTCAAGAGCCTGTGCGAAAATGCCCGCATGAATTTACATGTAGAACTGTTCTACGGTAGCGACAACCACCATTGCTTGGAAAGCATCTTCAAGGCGTTCGCCCGTGCCGTGGCGATGGCTGTGGCACCCGGCCGCAACAAGAACGCCGTCCCCAGCAGCAAAGGGGTGCTTTAGGCTGTGAGGGCGCTCGTTGCACTCGCTTTGAGGTGTGAGGTATGAGCCGGACTCCTTATACCTCGCGGATCATTGCTTAACGCTTATAGTTCATTGCTCATAGCTCAAAGCTTCGCCCGTAGGGTGAAGCGACCTCGCGCCTCGAACCTGGAGCCTCTCGCCTCTCGTCTGTAGGAGCGAAGCTCCGTTCTCTCGTCTCTCGTCTAAATCCTCGGTACTCTTACTTTATCGCCGGCGTTCAGGTGCTCGAGCGATACTCCGGCGTTTACGGATTGCAATGCAGACAAAACGTAAAAACGGGGGAGGTTCTGCGAACCGGCACCATAGGTACGGCGCAATAGTTTGAACAGGTCGTCGCCATCTTTGGCTTCCACCGTCTTGTAAAGCTTGGCGTTGGAGGGGTCGGACTGGAGGGCGGAGAGCGCCCTGCTGAATTTGTCCATGAACACTTCTGCGCTGTTGTCCACCTTTTCCTTCGCAACGGATTCGCGCCTTTTTTCGCCATTTTTCGATGAGGCTTGTTTTTGCCCCGCCTTGGGCGGGAGCGCAAGGGACGGAGCCTTGAAGGCGTTCAAGGTGAGTTTCGTCTTGCCGGAATCCTTGCCCGGGATCACTTTTTCTGCGGCGATGATGGAATCCACGGCGGCGATATAGTGCTCGTCTGGCCATTGCTGTAGGGGCATTTTCTTGTCGATTTCGACGATTTTTGCAACGGGAGCGTCGTTTCCGCACGCAACCAAGAGCAGTGCTGCAATTCCGAGGATTCTTTTCATGTCTCCAAAAATACTATTTTCGCTTGCCAAAATCCCGAAATTCTTTTAAATTTGGGACTTTCAAACTCACTTCAATAGGAAGTTAATACAATGAAAGAAGGTATCCACCCTAACTATCAACCGGTCGTGTTCGTCGATGCGAATACGGGTAAAGAATACATCACCCGCTCCACGAAGTCTTCCGCCGAAAAGAAGACTATCGATGGTGTTGAACATAGCGTGATTTCCCTGGAAATCACGGCTGATACCCATCCGTTCTGGACGGGCAAGCAGCATCGCGTGGATACGGCTGGCCGTATCGACCGCTTCAACAAGCGTTTCGCTGGCAACATCACTGGTGCAAAGCGCAAGACCCGCAAGGCTGCGCCCAAGGCCGAAGACGCCGAATAATTTTGCGGAAGGCCCTCCCGCAAGGGAGGGCTTTTCTACATTCTCCATGAACGTTTTACAATGAGGATAACAATGAAAAAACAGCTTACATTGGTTGCCGCTGCCCTCGTTGCATTTGCAATGACCGGTTGCGATAAGAAGGGTACTGTCGAAGGTGTTGTTCTTGACCCGTTCACCGGCAAGAACATCGAAATCCCCACGGTCTGGATGGACTCCACCATTTATGGTACGCAGTCTCCGAAGTATAAACACAAGGACTTGCTCAAGGAAGGCAAGTTCAAGTTCGAAAATGTGCCGGTGGGCTCCTATCGTATTTTGACTCGCCGTTCCAAGTACATCCTCGGCCGTGGCACGGTTACGACTACCGAAGAAAATCCGGATGCCGTTGTTACGCTCTACAGCTACAGTGACCAGGTCGATCCGGGTCTGTACAAGGGCAGCGAACAGGGCCCGGTCAAGATTTCCAACGAATGGGTTATCTGGTCTGTGAACTGCGGTGAAGCTTCCGGTGCCGGTTATCGTCTGGAAATGCCGCAGGTTACCGAAGCCGCCAAGCTTCCGCCTGCCGAAGCCGAAAAGAATGCCAAGAAGGGCAAGAAAGGCAAGAAGGCCAAGAAGGCTGCTAAGGTCGTGAAGCCGGACATCAAGATGCTCCCGCTCCCGGCTCCGCGTGTCGTGGATGGCAAGCTCGACGTGTTCTACCGCAATGCGAACTCTGTCTCCACTCCGCTTATCGCTACGACTTATCCGGCTGTCGAAGCTCCGATTGCTTCCCACAAGGATTGCACCGGTTTTGGCGAAGGCGAGACCAAGGGCCTCTTTGCTGACAAGTCCAAGGGTACTGCTCTCACTGTGACGTACAAGGCCGAAGGCCTCTACGAAATCACGGGCAACCTCCCGAAGGGCAAGCAGATTATCCAGTTCACTCAGGATAAGAAGGCTCTCCAGACCTACTACTTCGAAGTCAAGTAGTTCTAGACAAACTAATTTAAAGAATCCCGTGCATGGCGAATGCATGGGATTTTTTTTATGGTGAATTTAAAGGCGGGGCTATAATTATTTGTAAATAAAAAATAAAGATGAAAATTATTGGCGTTTTTCGTGTTTTTTAAGGGGTTGAATCTTACGAACTGCTTCCAATTACGAAATTGAGGTTGCAAAAATCTATTTTTTACAGATACCTCCGTCATGTATTACAGGAAGTACCGTAAATGAAAAAGATCAGGAGCTATTCTTCCTTCTACATTCTTGCGTTTACGCAAGTGGCCGTATCGACGGCAATTCTCGCTTTCATGGAATTTACGCTCAACCGCCTTGGGTTCACGGCGACGGGCTCGTGGGAGTTCTATGCTTTCCACTTGCTATTCCTATTGCCCTGTGTGTTGTTGCTAACTCCTGCGGGTTTCTTCTCCGACAAGTATCCCAAAGAAAAGGTCCTTTTTTGGACGACTTTCCTGTCCCTCCCTGTGGTGGGGCTTTTTTGTACTGGTGCTTACCTCTCGAACTTGACCATGATGCTTTCGGCAGTCGGTTTGTTCTTTGTGCTACAGGCGTTTCAGAGCCCGGCCAAGAACGGCTATATGAAGGAACTGGTGGGGGTGCGTTCCCTGGTGAAGGGGAGTGGCATCCTCATGATTGTCACGTTCTCCGCAGTGATATTTGCGGGTGTGGCGCTTGCTTTTGCCGTGAAGGCGGGCGTTGTTTTGCCGGCGCTTTATGCTCTTGGCGGATTGCAGTTGATTGGGTTCTTTGCCGCGCTGTGCCTGCCGCATATCGGGGCTTACGACAGTGACCTCAAGTTCCCGTGGGGCCGCTACTGGAATTTGTTGTTCATGCGTCGTAAAATGGCGAAAGTCTGGAGGAACCATGCGCTCCGCCAGTCTATCATCGGCCTTTCAATGTTCTGGATGATGATTTTCCTCATGGTCTTTGTCATCCAGGACCAGTTCAGTTCTGGCTCGCTGTTTGATCAGGATGTGCTGGCGAACTATGCAATTTTCGGGACGGTTATTGGTTTAGTTGTCGGGTTTGTGTTCGCGATGAAGATGTCCCGTGATTTTATCGAGACGGGGCTTATTCCTATGGGAACAGCTGGGGCTTCTATCCTCATGTTCCTGATTCCGTTCATTGGGCGGCCCTACAATGCGATTGCTTTTGCTCTGCTCGGTTTTTGCGGCGGCATCTACATGCTCCCCATGTTTGCGATGCTCCTCTACAACACCAAGCCGCGTTCGGCGGGCCATGTGCTTTCGCTCAGTAATGTGGCGCAGAACCTTTGCATTCTCATTTTCGAGATTATGGCTGTTGCCGCTATTCGCTATTTTGCGGTAGATCGGATGGCTTTGTTTACTGCGCTCGGTATTTTCTGCCTTGCCGGTACGGTGTGGGCACTTTGGGCGATGCCGCAGACGTTGCTCCGCCAGTTGTTGCGCTCGGCGCTTTCGATGCATTACAAGTTCCTTGTCACGGGTGTGCAGAACATTCCTTGGGAAGGGCCGGTGCTCATGGTGGGCAACCATATTTCGTACATCGATTGGGCAATGATTCAGATGGCGAGCCCGAGACCATTGCGCTTTGTGATTACGCGTAGGCCGTTTGAAAAATGGTACGTGAGGCTTCTGCTTTCGCAGATGAAGACGATTGACCTCGACATTGCAAACCCCGGCCCCGCGATGGAAGAAGCTCGCAAGGCACTCCTGCGCGGCGAAGCTGTGGTGATGTTCCCCGAAAATGCGATGACCGCTACGGGTAATATGAGTCGCTTCCGCCTGGATTATTCGGCTGCAATAAAAGATGTATCGCGTGTCAAGTTGTTGCCGTTCTATGTGCAGGGGCTTTGGGGCAGCAGTTACTCCATGGCCGATGCAGGCTTCAAGGATTTGGTTCATAGTGGTGGTCGCATTATCTCGGTTGCCTTTGGCAAAGAACTGCCGCTCGATTCAACACCTATGATGGTGAAACGCTCTGTGCAGGAACTTTCCATTACGGCGTGGACGACTTATATCCGCAAGCTGCGCCCAGTGGCCTCGGCGTGGATTCGCACGGTGAAACATGTCGGGAGCGGCCCCTCGGTGTATAGCCCCGACGGGAATCACCTTTCAGCGAATACGCTTGCGACCGCTGCACTCTCTTTTGCAGGGATGATTGACAAACTCACGAAGGGCGAAAAGCAGGTGGGCGTACTCATTCCGCCGTCTGGCCCGGGCATCATCGTGAACATGGCTTGCCTTATTCGCGGCAAGACTGTCTACAACTTGAACTACACCAATACGCCCGAGACGATGGATTATTGCTGCGGTGTGGCCGACGTGAAGACTATTATTACCGCTCGAGTGTTTATCGAAAAGCTCAAGCAGAAGGGCCTCCCGATGGAGAAACTTCTCGACAAGTACAAGGTCTATTACATGGAAGACCTGAAAACGCAACTCCATAAGTCGACGCTTGTGAAGAATTTCCTGCGCGTGCTGATTCTGCCGGCCTGGTACCTGGAACTGCGCTTCTTCAAGAAGGTCAGCCTTGACGACGTGGCGACGATTATCTTCAGTTCCGGTTCGGAAGGCCGCCCGAAAGGTGTCGAGCTCACGCACCTGAACCTGATGGGCAACATCAAGCAGTGTGAAAGCGTGTTGTTGCCGAGTGCAGAGGATGTGTTCCTCGGTTCGCTCCCCCTGTTTCATGCGTTTGGATTCTCGATTACGACGATGTTGTGCCTTGTAGAAGGTGTGCCGGTGGCGACTTGCCCCGACCCGACGGATGCGCGTCTTGTTTCGCGCATGTGCGCTCAGTTCAAGGTGAGTATCATGGTGGCGACGGGTACGTTTTTGCGTATGTGGGGCCTGAACCGCGCTGTACATCCGCTGATGTTCTCGCATGTGCGTGCTATTTACGCCGGTGCCGAGAAAATTCGTGAGGATGTGCGTCAGCTTTATCGTTCCAAGTTCAAACTTGAAATTTTTGAAGGCTTCGGTTGTACAGAAACGACTCCGGTGGCTGCCGTGAACACGAAGGACGTGCTCATGGACGACTACAAGACCGTTATCGAGGGCAACAAGCCGGGAACTGTCGGTGCTCCGCTCCCCGGAACGCAATTCCGCATTGTGGACCCCGACACCATGGAAGAACTTGGCGTTGGCGAAGACGGCCTTATCCTTATCGGTGGCGCTCAAATCATGAAGGGTTATTTGAAAGACCCGGATAGGACGACGCAGGCGATTGCGGTTATCAACGGCAAACGTTGGTACAAGACGGGCGATAAGGGCCACGTGGACGAAGACGGCTACCTCACGATTGTGGACCGCTACAGCCGTTTCGCGAAACTCGGTGGCGAGATGGTGAGCCTTGGTTCAGTGGATTTCAAGATTTCGGAATGCTCGCTGTTTGACGAAATCGACCACTTTGCGGTGGCTGTTCCCGATGGAAGCAAGGGCGAGAAAATCGTGCTTGTGTTCGCAGGCGAAAAGTCCGAAGACGAGGTGAAGGCGATGCTCAAGGAGGTGGGGCTCCCGCCGCTGATGCTCCCGGGTGCCGTGGTGAAGGTCGATGAGCTCCCCAAGTTGGGTAGCGGCAAGGCCGATGTACAGACCGGCAAGAAAATCGCCATGGAACGCCTCGGCATCTCCAATACGTAAATCCCCAAATTCAAAAAATAGTCTAGCATACCTTATGTTTAAAGCGAGAAATTTTTTAAACATTTAGAGTATGAATAAACGTATTGAGAATAGAAGCGTCGGCCAAGGAAGGGGTGGGTGCAGGGAGGGGACCGTGCGGCCTTCGCAACTCTGAGCTGGGTCCCCTCCCGCATAAATAAAAAACATTAATCCCTTTTCTACGTATAAAAACAGGCATGACCTTTGGGCAGTACGCTCATAAAAAACTAGATTTGCACTACTATGAAAAATTTCATTAAGTCCCTTGGCCTGGGCCGTGGGGCGGCTATTGCTGCCGGCACGACTTTGGGCATCCTTATTCTTGCATTCTTGATTTTTAACAATCTTACGGTCCCGTACGCACGCCATTGGGATATCGAGTGGGGGTACATCAGTATCCTCTTCACGTTTATCCTGTTGGTTGTCGGTGCCGTCGTCAATATTCCCTATATTGCCAAGAACGGCAAGTCCTTCTTGCCTTCGGGCAAGTCGTTCTGCTGGCTTGCGATAATCCTCGCCGTGTTCTCCATCTTCATGTTCAGTAACATCAGTAACACGCACCGTGTGCTGAGCGACGAGACGAGCTGGGAATCCATGGGCCTGCAGATGTACTTCCAGCATTCCGGCGGCGTCTGTAACGAAGGTATCTGGAAAGACGGCGTGCTCGACTGCAAGGTCGAGGTGAACAACTTCAAGGGCAAGGCGCTTGGCTTTGTCTATTCGATCGTGTTCAACTTCATGCCCCCCAACCGCGATACGGCCCTGCTGGTGAACTACCCGTTCTTCATCTTGAGCCTCATCGCGTTCTTCCTCGCGCTGTCGAAATGGTTCAAGAACGAGAAGGTGGCGCTTGCCGCGGTCGCGTTCCTAGGTGGCATGCCGATTTACTTGTTGCAGGCTCGCTCGGCCTCCACGGAAGTCCTGTACATTTGCTTGCTCGCCGTGCTCATGGCTTGGTACGCGTTTGTTCCCCCGAGCAAAGTTACCTGGAAACATTTCCTGTTCACAGTTCCGCTGCTCGGCTTCTTTGCGCAGACTCGTCAGGAAACCGTTTTTGCCTTTATCCCGTTTGCGCTGTTCTACTACCGCTATTTCCTCGAAAGGCCTTACCGCCTCCCTGCATTTGTGCTTTCCGTGATTTTCGTGAGCTGGCCGTCTGTGAACACGATGGCTGCCTACCGTGGTTACGACTTCCAGGGTGGTGAACATGCGGCACATTCCTTCAGCAACTTCTGGTTCAACCTCAAGACCAATCTTGAAGTGATGCTGAACTTCAAGGACGATCCCAATTTGGCCGGGGTCATGGAAAACCCGTTCTACACGTCGTTCACTATCTTGCTGCTTGTGGCGACGGCTTGGTTGCTGTTCCGCTTGATTGCTCATCGCCGTTACTGGCGCGGTGCGGTTCTTGGCATCTTGTTCTGCCTCCAGATTTTCGTCATCATGTTCAATGTGTCGGGGACGTTCACTATCGACATCAACCAGCGTTACGTGCTGGTGGCGCTCCCGATGTTTGCGTTGATTATGGCGCTCGGCCTTTACGATGCGCTCAAGTTCTGCACCAAGATGAATGATAACGGTGCCGCAGGCATTACTATCGCTATTGCCGCTATCATGACTTTTGGTTTGATGTTCTTCCATGTGAATAGCTACCGGGCCAACATGCTCTACTACAAGAACAAGCTTTTGGCCGAAGAAGATTATTTGAACAAGTACATCGCGACGCTCCCTCCGAACTCGATTTACATCTACGCCCGTCCGTGGCAGATGCTTGCGCAGGGCCACAGCGCCTTTAGCGAAAGGACCTTCATGGGCTGGGACACGGAGACCTTTGCCAACTGGATGCAGGTTTCCGATGGCAACATCTACTTGGTCCGTGGTCAGGACGGTTATGGCGAACTCAACCGCAAGAGCCGTGTGGTCGGTTTCAAGACGACCGACCAGATCGACGAAATTTTGGATGATTACAAAAATGAACGTGTGTTGCTTGAACCCAAGCTGTTCGGTTACCCGCTCGCCGTTTACAAGATGAACGCGAAGAAGGGCGTGTCCGACTACACGATGAAATTCCTCGTCTCGGAACCGGATAGCGGAAACTTTGTCATCAACAAAAAATTCCCGGAGACAATTCCTTGCAAGTACTCCCTGAATGGAGAACTGGTCGAGGAACTCGTTGTTTCCCAGTCCGAAGATGTCGTTTCTCTGGATTCCACAAAGATTCATAAGGGCTTGAACAGGGCGATGTTCGATTGCATCATGCCGGATGACGATACCGTCCACCTGGTCAAGGACTTCTTTGTGCCGGGCGAGAATGTGGAACTGCTTTCGAACCTGACATGGGATGGTTATTCGCAGGAATGGGGCAACCCTGAAAAGAACGAATCCGTGGAACACCATCGCCTGACGATTGACAAGGAAGTATTCCGCTACGGCATCGGTAGCCATGCGAATTCCAAAATCAGTTATTCCCTGAATCGCCCGTATTCTGTGTTCCATGCCGTTGTCGGCCTGGACGACGAAAGCGCCTGCGGTGACGGCGTGCATTTCATCGTCTTGGCGGACGGCCGTGAAGTGTACCATTCCGAAAGGCTCTACTCCACGCAGAAGAAGGCTATCGACGTGGATATTGGCGGGGCCACAAGGCTCGAACTCCGTATCGACATGGGTGGCGAAAAGAACTGCGACCATGGCGACTGGGCGAATGCCTGGCTGGAGGCCAAATAAGTGAAAGTTCTCGTCGCGCCGCTGGACTGGGGTCTTGGACATGCGACGCGATGTGCGCCGGTTGTCCGTGAATTTCTGGAAAAGGGCTGCGATGTAGAAATTGCCGTCACCAAGGGGAATGCCGCCATATTGCGCGAGATGTTTCCCGATGTGCGCCAGCGCTTGGCACCGTCTTACAACATAGTCTATCCCAAACACGGCTACAACATGGCGTTCTGGCTGTTAAAAAACAGCGCCCATTTGCGAGCCGTCATGCGCGCGGAACACCATTACGCCGAAGAAATGGTCGAGCGTCACGGCTACGACATTTTGGTGTCGGACAACCGCTTCGCGTTCCGCTCCCGCAAGGCGAAGAGCGTCTACATGACGCACCAATGCCGTATCGCCTTCCCGAAGATGGTCCGGATGTTCGAGGCGTTCGGCGTCGCCTGGCATGCCTCGGTCATGTCGCGCTTCGACGAAGTCTGGGTGCCCGACGTTCCCGATTTCCCCGGCTATGCGGGGAAGCTCTCGCATGTGGATTCCTGCCCGCGCCCGCTCAAGTTCGTGGGACCGCTTTCGCGTTTCTCGATGTTGCCCGACCTGATTTCTGCAGCGCAGCCTGCCGCGAAGGATCTGGATGTCGTTGCCGTGGTGTCCGGTGTCGAACCAGCCCGCTCGCGCTTTGAGTCGAGGCTCCGTTCCGTGCTTTCGCAGATTCCCGGCAAGCATGCCGTCATTCTGGGCAAGCCCGCATCTTCGCAGAAAACTTGGACCGAAGGGAACGTGACCTTTTACAACCATCTGCCGACGCGCGAGTTCGCGGAGGTGATTTCCAGGGCCGGCTGGGTCGTTTCCCGTGGCGGCTACAGCACCGTGATGGACATGGCCCTGCTCGGTGCCCGCTGCATCTTTGTGCCGACTCCCGGACAGTACGAACAGGTTGTGTTGGCGTCGGATCTTTCCGCCGCCGGTTACGCGGTGTCCATGGAAGAGGACGCCTTGACCGTGGATGCGCTGAAGGGCGCCCTGGAACGGACGGATGTCGTGGAGTTGCCCCGGTTTGCCGGGAACGCGCTGCTCTCGGACGCCGTCAACCAAATTTTAAGGAGAACCTGACATGCCGCAGTTTGTGCTTGCCTTCCCGCTGAACGTTGCCTGTGACGAACCGTTCAAGGTGACGGACCACGTCTCTATTGACAAGGATTCCGCAAACGTCATTATCCCGGGTTGCGGTGTGCAGTTTAGCGTGGTGCGCCAGGCCGCCGCGGCGGGGCTCTCGGGCCTGTTTGCCGAAAACGACACCGTCACTCCCGAAGAATCGGCGGCGATCGATGCGCACAAGTCGCTCCTGTTCCTCTTGGGCGAAGTCAAGTCCATCGACGATGTGACTCAGGTGGATTCTGCCATTTTGAAAATCCTTGCGGCAGGCGCTCTCGGCGTGTACATGCAGCAGTCCGGAACCGCCTGGACGGCGGAGCGTTTCCGCGAAGTGCTCGGCGACATGGAATTCCCCATGGACACGTGGATCAACTTCGTGGAAGGGGACAACGTTGTCTATACTCTGGGAATGGCGGCGTTCTCGTTGCCCGACCTTTGCTTGGCGAAGTCGGTCGAGAATGCGGAAAGCGCGCTGCTCCTGGCCGCAGACGCCATCTATGGCGACGGCATTCCCGCCAAGTCCGGCTCCGAGGTGGACATTGGCGAAGGCGAAGTCTACGTGCTCCGCGCCGAGGCGAAAAATCCGTTCCCGAAAGACAGCCCCGAATACAACAAGCAGGGGATACTGCGACTCGTTAGAAAGTAAACGGGGAACTTTAAGGACGGGGAGGCTAGGGGGTCTTTATGTTGGGTGGAATCAAAAGACTAATCGCTATGACCATACTTGCACTCGCATGCGCAAGCATGTGGGGGTGTGGCTTGTTTGATGAAGAGGTGACTCACGAGGTGCATGAAAAAAGACATAGTGGCCTTGTGATTGCAATTTTGGATGATTCGCTGGCTCTGGAAACGAATGGCCGTGGCTGGACTGACCATACGGAAAGTTGTGACTATTGGGAAAATTGCGATGGCGGAACAATCAACCAGGGACTTTTCCTTGTGAATTATCGTAACAAGCAGAGGCCCTTGTGGGGAGATACGATTGATGGTGTTATAACCATAATTTGGGGGCTGGCGGCTGATTCGACGGTGCTTTTTTACGATAAGAAGGAAAATTTTGGATTCTGGAAAGTGGGGACGCTTCCTGATGTACGAAAAAAAATAAGGTTAGAAGACGAATGTGCTTGGAATGATCCATATACACGGGCAAAACCATGGATAAATGGTAATATTCTATTAAAAGATATGTATCCGTGCCCATTTGCTGTACTGGATACCGTATCGGGTATTGTGAAGAAACTGGAATTTACTGGCGAATATACTTGGCTTGAGGGATGCGACGACATTACGTACATTGACGGTGATGTTGTGTGCTTGAAAGCGTTGTATGATGAAAAACGATATGGAGTTTATGGGTATGGAAAGAATGGTTTGATGGACTCTTTGATTTGGGATGATGCAAGTTGGTCTATATACACTGAAAATGTTTTAGAAATACGGGGAAATATGTTTACGATAAAACATCCTACCAAGATGATTGATGGTAAGCCTAATCCCCTAAATGGAACTTTTATCCATTATTTGAAACCATTGGGAACGCCTGTTTTACCTGTGCGGATGGAATACAATAATTTTGTTGATTCTACTGGAACTTCTGTAGGCTATTCTGCGGACGATTTGATCATCACAAAATAAAAAATTCAACAATAAAAAACGCAGGCCCGAAGGTCTGCGTAAAACATTATATAAATCGCTTCAGCCCCTATAGAGCCTCGCTGTGAGTTTCAGCTTGAGGCTCGAACCCCGAGCCTCGTGCCTCGAACCTCTTACAGTTCCGGCTGCTTGCCGGTGAGGCGCACGAAGATTTCTTCGTACTTCGCAAGCGTGTTCTTCACGACGTCAGGCGGAATTTCCGGACCCGGGTAGGTCTTGCCCCAGTCGAGCGTTTCGAGCCAGTCGCGGACGTACTGCTTGTCGAAGCTTTCCTGGTTCTTGCCGACCTGGTACTTGTCTGCCGGCCAGTAACGGCTGGAGTCCGGAGTCAGCACTTCGTCGATGAGGATGGTTTCGCCGTCGATTTCACCGAATTCGAACTTGGTGTCGGCGAGGATGATGCCCTTGGAGGCGGCGTAGTCGCGGGCCTTCGTGTAGATGTCGAGGGACATGTCACGGAGCGTCGTTGCGACCTTTTCGCCAACGATGTCGAAAGTCTGTTCGAAGCTGATGTTCTCGTCGTGGCCAACGTCGGGCTTGGTGCTCGGCGTGTAGAGCGGCTTTTCAAGCTTCTGGCAGAGCTGCAGGCCTTCGGGGAGGACGTGGCCGCAGATCTTGCCGGTCTTCTGGTAGTCCTTCCAGCCGGAACCCACGATGTAGCCGCGGACGATGCATTCCACGGAGTGGCGGTGGGCCTTCTTCACGATCATGGAACGGCCGCGGAGGTAATCGGCGTGCTTCTTGAGCACTTCCGGGTATTCGTTCACGTCGGCGGTGATGAGGTGGTTCTTCATGCCGAGGTGCTGGAACCAGAACAGCGAAAGCTGGTTGAGGATTTTGCCCTTACCAGGGATCGGGGTGGGGAGCACCACGTCAAAAGCGGAAAGACGGTCGCTGGCGACCATCAGGAAGCTGTCGCCCAGGTCGTACATGTCGCGTACTTTGCCCTGGTGGAACAGCGGAACTTCGGTAATGGGGGTTTCGAATTTTAGACTCATAGTGGTAGTAAATATAGAAAAGGGACTAGGGGCTAGAGGCTAGGATTTAGAGAGTTGGCGGTAGGAAGTACCCTGAGCTTGCCGAAGGGTTCGGAAATAACGAGCAGTGGTTAGTAAACACCCCATTCCACATTTAACATCCCTCGCGCCTCGTACCTCGAGCCTCGAGCCTCCCTCTGGTTTCCCCCGTCCTCTTTTTTATATATTCCCTGCATGACTATTTTCAAAAAGCTTTCTGTGGCGCTTCTCGTTGCGCTTTTCTCGGTATCTCTCTGCTTCGCCCAAGCAGCCCCGAAAACTTCAGCCCCCGCCAATGGCCAGCAGGCTCCTGCTCTTTCAATTTCCCCCGAAGAGATGATGCTTTTGATGGCGCTCTTGCAAAGTCCTGCGTTCAAGGACAATTTCGTGCAGTCGTGCTCGGCGCAGTCCACCGAGTGGCTGGGTTCTGCCCAGGCAAACAAGTCGTGCGGTTGCGCGTTTGATCGCCTTGTCGGTGACAAGGCTCTCTTGAACAAGGTCCTTGGCGCGGTTTCTCTTGATGGGAAAGGCTTTGATTTTGAAAAGCTGGGTTTTGATGTCGTGGCACCTTGCCTTCCGGAACAGTTCCCTGCCGAGACGGACAACGCCTTCGTAAAGGAATGTCTCAAGCAGAAAGACTTGGACAAGGTGACTTGCGAGTGCATGCTCGCGTCTGTCAAGAAGGATTATACCGTTCATTCCTTGATAAAGACTGCTTTCGAAAACCAGAAAAAGCTGGAAACAGACCTCACTCTGAAAGCGGCCCAGTGCCTTTCCAAATAAAAATAGCGGCCATAAGCCGCCATTTTTTTATAACAAATTATACTGATAGCTTGTCAATAAATACTTAAAACTGCAGAGCTAATTACCTGTTTTGTCTTGTCGCGAAGAAGGATGATGTATTTCCCTGTGGGAATATTTATGAACTGCGCTTGCTTGGTTTGCTGGCAAGGGCTTTTTTGTGCGAAAACCCGACCAGTCGCCGAAATAATGCTTATGTCGACGATGTCGTCACTGACGTTTTCTACGGCAATGTTTCGCCCTTGTGTGTAGATTCGGGGTGGGTGAAAATGAAGAATGTGGGAACTTTTATTCGCTCCGGTTCTGTCTTCTGCAATAGTGCTGTCTCCGCGATCTGTAATTGTACTGTCAACGCTATCTGCGGAAGAACTGTTTGCCGTGTCGTCCGCGGCATACAGTGGGGCGAGTGCTTCTGCCCACAGGTGGTGCATCGCCTGGCCACCCTTCTTGTCTCCATTCGGGTGAACGCCGTCGCTTGCGAGCAGTTCAGGGTGTTCTTTGAAGTAGCTGTAGAAATCGGGTCCTTTTGGCAAGTTGTTGTCTTCTGTCAGCTTGTCGATGGCTTCTAGAAATTTCGGGTTTACCTGCCAGCCGGCTTTTGCTTCGTCGGTCGCGATAATCTGTGAGATTACGGGCGTGATTCCGTGAGCCTTCGCCGAATCGATGATCGTCTGCATGTTCTTCTTGTATGTAGCGAGGTTCCAGTCGCCACCGCCCCAGGCGTCGTTTGTGCCCATCTCAATGGCCCAAAACTTCACGTTTCCCGCGTATTCCAAGTATTCTTTCAAGTGCTCTACGACTTCGGTGCTGTTGATGCAGCCGATACCGCCGCGCAACATGGCGGGCGTGTATTCCGGGAAGCGCGCGTGAATGAGTTGCGCTGTTGTCGAGTCGGTGTCCTGCTGCTTGATTCCCATTTGGCTGATGCTTGTGCCCATGAAGAACCAGGTGTCGGTACCTCCGTTGCTCATGTCGAAAGCCTCTATTTCGAGAACTTGGCCCACGTCGCCATTACTTACGAACTTGAACCAAGATTTTCCCGTAAAGTCTATATCGACGCCGCGCGCCATTACGGGGTTGTTTGTAATGGTGGCTGCTTCTTCCCAGTCGCCGTCAGTGCCATCGGTAGAATTTGCCGAGGTCAAGATTTTGAAATTCGAGAGCGCTACGCCGGTATGTCCGCAACCGCTCGTGAAGTTGGTCGCCCAGGCGCAATCGCCGTACGATTCCCAGTTGATTCGCAGTTTCGTAGGGCCTTCGCCCACGTTCAGCGCGATTTCCTTGGCGTTACTACTCTTCCAGTTCGTAAGATAGCCGTCGGTCAAGTAATCGGTCGTTGCCGTCCCCGTGTACGCGGGAAGCTTTCCCGACACAAGTTTGTTCGGAGTGATGGCGATTGCCGTGCCCAGGCCGAAAACGCTAAAGGCCACGGATGCTGTAATCAGTTTTTTTATGCTTCCCATGTGCACTGTCCAGGTTTTGTCGTTTTTTGAAATGAAAGTCCCCGCTTGGTATGCGGGGACGATGGGGGCAAATGGCTTATTTCTTGATGTACAGTGTGTTCACGGTAGAACCCTGTATTTTGGAGCGGACGACGTAGCGGCCCTGCGGCAGTGCGTTTACGCTTTTGCCCATGAAGTGGCCGTTCATATCGAAAATTCCGATGGTGGTTGCTGTCCCGAGCCGACGCGGTGCTGTCGCGAGGTGGGTCTTGCCTGAGTCGGGAGCCGTTACTGTTGTATCGGGCTGTGTTACGGTTGTGTCGGGCGGAGTTACTGTCGTGTCGGGCGGAGTTACGGTCGTATCAGGACTGATATTCGCCGTGTACTTGTCCCAGCCGGGCATGTCATCGAGGCTGATGATGCGTTCGTCTTCCATGTTGGTTTTCCATACGGCATCGCTTGTCTGACTCGGCCACTTGCCGCTCCAGGTGCTGTACCAGGGCATCCACCAGCTCCATACGGCACCGTCGTTATGCATGTTGTTCACATCGGGGATGGGGCCGTTTTCGCTGAGGGCGATAATCTTTGCGGATTTCGATGCGGTCTTGTACTTTTCGAATGCGCCCGAATTGCTGGAATGGTCGTTGTCGTTGTTATAGATGTCGATGGATATTACGTCGTAGTATTCGCTACCCGGGTCCCAATCTGTGACGGAACTTCCTTCGGGGTTGTACACCCAAATCATGTTCTTCACGCCTTTTTCCTTGACCATGCGGTCGAATACTAGACGGTACAGGGCTGCAAATTCCTCACCCGAGTTGATGCTCCACCAGAACCACTTTCCACCAGCTTCGTGCAAGGGGCGGAAGATTCCTGCCACACCTTCTTCCTGGAGTGCGAGGAAGTAATCGGCGATGTGGTCGATGTCTGCGATGATTCCCTTGTAGGCTTCGCTTTCGGTGTCCCATTCGGTGGTGCCGCTCTTAAATGCCGTCTTGAAATCAAAGGTGGTAAAACCTTGGCCGTTGTCGGCCCCTTCGATGTAGAAGGCATCGTCTTTATCCAGCGGGTCTTTCCAGTGCCAGGTAAATGCAGGGATGCCTCCGGCCTTCCAGAGCTGTCTTGCTATTTCGACACCCTTTTCGGTGACTTCCGTGTACCAGGATTCGCTTGCCTTGGGGCCTGTCGCGAAAAGGAAGTCTACGCCGACAAGGGCAGGATACTTGCTAGTGCGCTTGTAGATGTACTGGATGTCTTCGTGGGTCTTGAAGTCTTCGCCCATGGTGTAGCCTTGCATGTCGCCGGTCATGATACCGCTGATTGTCTTTTTGCCGAAGTTTTCGAGCAAGAAACTGTACAGCTTGACTGCGGATTCGGTCGCTTCTGGCGTGACAGGCTTTGCAGAAAGATTGAATGGTGTGGACTGGTAAGGTTCGATATCGATGTAGTCGACGCTAATCCAACCCCAGAAATGCTCAATAGAAACGGTATTCGCTCCGGCCTTGAGTATGGCGACCGTCGAAACATCGCCCCATCCGTCGGTGATGTTGAAGTCGACCGTGGCGACGGTTTCTCCATTGACTACGAGGTAGTTCGCTTTGTATTCGGCGGCTTTGTAGTGGATGGTCACCTGGTATTTGCCAGCGGTTTCGGCGGTGACATTTTCGAAGGTGATGTTGCCCGCCTGCATGTTGACATAGCCTGTGCCCGAGACTTCTGTGCTGTTGACACTTTTGGCATCGTCAGTGAGCGTTGCAGACTCTGCTTCGTACTTGGCTGCAAATGTTGCCGTTGCCAAACCAAGACCGATGATTATGATGTTCTTTCCAATAGACATAAGCACTCCTTATATGGCTATAAAATATGTTTTTTGTTTAGAAAGTGCTGTGATAGAAATCAAAGGGTGTGGACAAAAATGTCTACGTTCCCGTAAAAAATTTGGATGTTTCCCGAAAAAGAATGGATATTGGTATTAAATAATGTATTTTTGGCAATGGTAGGTCTCCTATGTTTGCAAGGAACAAAATCAACATTTTCGACTATTCGGACTACCGCAAGTTCTTGCGGGAGTTTTACGAGGTTGAAAAGTCGTTAGACCCGACGTTCAGTTACCGCGTGTTCGCCACGGCGGTCGACATGGACGCGAGCCTGCTTCTCAAGATTTTGCAGGGCAAGCGCCACGTTTCCCCCAAATGCATTGAATCGTTCGTGCAGTTCTTCCGGTTCAAGGAAGGCAAGGCGGAGTATTTCCGCGAGATGGTCGCCTACGGCAAAGCAAAAAACGACGAACAGGTCCGCCGGCATTTTGAAACGCTACAGAAAATGCGCCCGTTGGCTTGCCGCGAACTGGACGAGGCGCGCTATCGCTATTTCCAGCAGTGGTTCTACCCGATGATCCGCTCTGCGCTGGATGTCTTTGATTATCGCGGGCCGCAGGATGCTGCCTCCCTTGGGGATTCCTGTGTCCCGAAACTGACTGCTACCCAGGTGCAGGGCGCTGTGGACGCCTTGCTGCAACTCGGGCTTGCTCAAAAGCGGAAGGATGGCCGGATTGTGCCGACTGAGGCGCATATTAAGACTAAGGAACGCTGGTTCAGCGCTTCTATTAGCGAGTACCAGCAAAACATTGCCGACTTGGCCCGCCGCTCGATTGCTGAAACGCCCAGGGAAGAGCGCGATATCAGCACGCTCACGATGGCTCTGGATTCCTCCCAAATCGAAAAAATACGTGAAATTCTCGCTGAAACGCGCAAATCTATCGTAAATGTGGTGAATGCGATGCCGTCCAAGATTTGCGACAGCGTTTATCAGCTAAATTTCCAGTTGTTCCCGATGATGAAAAAGGTAAAATGATGAAACGTTTAATTTCGGCAGTTTCTCTGTTGTCTTGTTTGTGGGCTTGCTCCAGTTCCGATCCGGATACTGCCGGAGCGACGAGCGAGACGACGAACGGGATTGCCGTTATGGTGGTGGATGCCGCAACCAAGCCGGTTCCGCAGGCGCGCGTTACCTTGTTCAAACGTTCTGGAGCCGTTCCTGCGGACCGTCCGTCAGAAGTCCAGGATGTGACGCAGTTCCTCCCATCCTATGTCTCTGCGCTGGAAACTGCAACAGCGGATGATTCCGGAATGGTGCAGTTCGAGATTTTGCCGGACCAGTGCCAAAATGCAGGGTGCTATGTCGAGGGAATTGCCGGCGAAGACTCCTCGCTCATGGTCTGGACGAAACTCGATGCGGCCGATTCCATGGCAGATGAAATTGAACTCTTGCCGTCCGTGTCGCTTACGGTGCACACCGGGGCGTCTTCCTCTGACTCTACAGTCTTGGGCACAACATTGATGCTTGATGCGACTCCCTATTGGGCCCAAAATGAAGGAAGCGCGTTTGTCTTTTCGCATGTCCCGGCTGGTTTATATACCGTTGTCGCAGATGATCAGCCCGTTGCTGAAGTCTCGCTCGATGCCGGAACTTCCGTCGATACGCTCGTGCCCCTTCCCGGACTGACCCGCGAATTCGTGTTCGAAGATTTCGAAGATGGCGACAGCTTGAACAACATTGCGAAAACTTATCCGAACTATGGCTGGTATTTCTCCGCATTTAGGGGGGCTTCTTGGACCAAACCGGATTCTTCGGGCTTTGCCGCGGCGCTCAAGAACGATGCCTCCCACGGTAAGTTCCTTGCGACGGATTTTGCTTTAGGCGATACGGGGTATGTGCTGCTGGGAACGCGCTTAGGGCTCGATACGGCCCATTATGACTTGAGTGCATTGACCGCTATTCGATTGACTGTGCGTGGCGATTGTGAATTCAGGGTTGCACTGGAGCATTACCAGGAAGTGGGTGACAATAATTTCAGGAAAGCCCTTTGGCAGACCCGTGCTGCGGATACATGGACCGATGTTGTGTTACGCCCCGGCAACGAAATTCTGGACGAGTCAAGTTACCAGGTGCCGTGGAATGAAGTATCTAATGAGATTGGCCTCTTCAGCATATTCATCACAAGTGGCTCGCACCTGGAAATAGACAAGATTGTCTTCGAGGGCGTTAGCCTGCCTTGACCCTATCGCGCCAGCCGAAGAAGTTGGCCAAAACCGTCCCGCTGATGGAATGGTAGGCGCAGCTGAGTGCGCACGGCACCACACAAAGGACTGCTTCGGGGTGCTGGGCGACATTTTCGGGGTTTGCAAAGAAGCCTGCCGCAAGTACCGTTGCCATTCCCGCGTTCTGCACGCCCACCTCGATCGCGATGGTGCGTTTTTTGGCGGTGTTGAACTTGAACGCCCTGCCCACGCTGTAGCCCAGAATGTACCCGAGCGCGTTATGGCAAAATACAACGGCAAGTACGAGGAAGATGAGGCCGAGTCCGTTTGTCAAAAGCTGCGGGCGCACAGTCACGACAACTCCGCCCACAATCAGCATGAGCCCGATAACGCTCACTGCGGGCATGTTCGCCTGGATTTCCTTGAACACGGGACGCTTACCCAAAAAGTAGTTGAGCAGGAAGCCGATAGTCACCGGAAGGATCGTAACGTACAGGATGTTCAGGAACATCCCGAGCGCATTCACGTTGATGCTCGTGTCGGCAAGCCACAGCACCAGAAGCGGAGTCATGATGGGGGCGAGCAGTGTGGAAACTGTCGTCATGCCCACGGAGTAGGCGACATCCCCCTTGGCGAGGAAACTCATAATGTTACTTGAAACGCCGCCCGGGCAGCAGCCGACCAGGATGATTCCCACGGCGAGATAGGGGTCGAGCCCGAACACCTTGGTGAGCGTAAACGCGACGACCGGCATGATGGTGTATTGCGCCACTGCACCAAGCAAGATGTCAAGCGGACGCTTGAACAGGATGCGGAAATCGTCGACCGAAAGCGTGAGGCCCATGCTCAGCATGATGATGCCGAGGATAACTGAGGATACATTGCCGTGAACCCAACCGAATGCGATGGGGAGGAAGAAGGCGAGGATTGCGCTTGCGATGACAAAGGGGGAAGCGTAAGAAGAGAGAACGTGGCAGAATGCCCTAACTATCTTAAACATGCCTTAAATATAGATAATCCGCTTTGGCTTTGCTTTCCCTGTAGTCGCAACGTCCATGCCTGCTTGTTTCGTTGGAGTAAAGTCAATAACTTGTGATTTCAAACATCAAAAACAAGAATTTCAACTAAATGATTTCTGAACGTTTTATTTTAGCTTATATTAAAAGCAACGAAAAAGTCCATTTTGTGCTCCTTGTAAAAGCGGCTCTGTCCATCCGGACGGAGCCGCTTCTTGTATATACTATACAGGTTTTTCTTTATATTATACAGCGTGTATAATATAGAAAAATATTATTGCTTTTGTATCTTTAAAATTGTTGAAATATGTGCAAAAATTGGATTTTTGTATAATACGATATTGACAAGCGTGTGAAATGAGTATAGATTTATGTGTATGAAATCGGTACTTGAATACAAAGACTATCACCTCTTTATGCAGGATTATTACGACGAACGCAAGCGTCTCGGTGCGTTCTCGTGGCGCGAATTCTGCAAGAGTGCCGGCTTTACGTCTCCGAATTTTTTGAAACTCGTGTGCATGGGCCAGAGCAAACTTTCCAAGATCAAGGCACGTGCTGTGGCGCAGGCTATGAAGCTCGTCGGTTACGAGGAAGATTACTTTTGCGAACTCGTCACGTTCTGCAATGCCGAGAAGGATTCCGTCAAGAAGGAAGCTCTCCTTGAAATGCAGAAAATCGCTCTGGAACACAAAGTGCGCGTCGTCGATGGCGAGGCCTTCCAATATTATGAATCTTGGAAGTATCCGGTATTGAGGGAACTTGTCCCGATGATGCCTGGGGCGACTGCCCGCGATATCGCCGAGGAATGTAAGGAGCACGTGTCGGCAGAAGAAGTCCACGACATCCTGAGTTTTTTGGTCAAGGCCGGATTCCTGAAAAAGGACGGTGAAAAGGTCTATTCGCAGACGGAACAGACCGTCATCGGCTCGAAAGAGGCTTTGCCCATCGCTATCCGTTCTATGCACAGGGAAATGGCGAACATGGCGGTACGTGCCGTAGACCGTTATTCTCCGAACGAACGCTTTTTTACCGGGGTCACCCTCAGTGTAAACCAGGAAGCGAGCAATAGAATTGTCGAAGAAATCAACGCTTGCTGTAAAAAAGTGCTATCTATTGCTAATGAATACAAGGACCTGGACCAGGTTTGCCGAATCAATTTCCAGTTTTTCCCGGTAACGGATAAAATCAAGGAGGTTCACCATGCTTAATAGAATGGTTTTCTCCATTAGCGCCCTTTCTTTTATTTTCATAATGGCCTGCTCCAGCGATAACGTGGCTGGTGGAACCATTGATCCGAACTCTATTGCGGAAATCAGCAGTTCCTCCGAAGGAGGGGGCGGAGCAAATGCGGTTTCCTCCGATGCAAGAAATACTAGGAATATCTCTAGCTCGTCCAAAAAGGGTGATGGGGGCGAATCCAGCTCGTCTAATTTGCCGGACAAGGTTGTATCCAGTTCGTCTGAAAAGGTGGAGAAGGTTGAATCGAGTTCGTCGGGTAATGAACAGTATGGCGATTCTGTTTCGTCCAGTTCGCGTTCTCGTGACTCGCAGGACGGAGGGCAAAATGGCTTAGTGCCGAATCCGATTTCATCTGATAGTACCGAACGCGATGTCGTCATGTCTTCGTCGGGGGGCGATGGCCTTGTTGTCCATGCGGAAAATTTCAGTTTGCAGTGTAAAGAAGAAGCTGTCTATGGCGACGGGAATGCTCCTAATGAGGCTTCACCTTCGGCATCCTTCTATGTATACAATGAAGCTGAGGTGATTACGTTTGAAAATGTCTATTTCGATATCCCCTGCAACAAGGAAAAACGAACCGAGTTCTTGAATGGCCTTTATGAAAATGGTACAGATGTAAGCCTTGACGGTGATACGGTGTTTATCAGTTTGCCCGAGACCGAAAGCATTAATTGCGGTTGTGTGGCCGATGGTGGCTTTAGGCTTGACAAATATTATCCTGATATAAACTATGCAGTTTTTGACCAACAAAATGCAATTCTGTTATATGAAATGCACTATACATTGATCGAAGACGTAGAAGGCCATAACTAAAGGAGGAAATCATGAAAAAGATACTTGCTTGCTGTGCGGCTCTGTCGCTAATGCTTATGGCTTGCGGAGATGAATCGTCTTCGACAGCGCCGATTGCCCTTGCGGGGGATTTGTCCCCTGCAACGGAAGTTGCTTCCGATGTGGAGGCGGAGTTATCCGGTTCGGCAGTCAGTTCTTCGGGGACCGAGGGTCCCGCGTCTTCAGTTGCGCCGAAGTCTAGTGCTACAGCTCAGGAATCCAGTGCTGGAAAGCCAGAATCTTCTAGTGCGGTTGAACCCAAATCGGGTGCGGCAGGGAAATCCTCGTCTTCTGTTGCTGAACCTAGCTCCGCTACGCCGGAACCTGCGCCAACTCACCTGATGCTCACGGATGTCTACGGGGAGTGCAACACCAAGAAAACGCAGGCCCGCCCTGCCTTTTCGTTGGATGCCGGATTGTATGCCGAAGACTTGGTTCCGGACGTGAACACCCAGCCTGTTGCCTACAGGCATGTTGGTGCAGACTCTATAGAATATACGGTATATATTACTTTGACGTGTGGCATTGTCTTGGACAGCCTGGATTTATTTGTGGAAGGGGATACAATCTATGCGAAAACCTTCTTTGATCGTAGTGGTGCAATGAGATGCCTTTGCTCGTCGGTCATTGAGTTCAAGGTAAAGAAAGATGAGGCGTTCCTCAATGCGCATGTGCTTGTCTTGGATGACGAGAATATAATACCCATTCTTGAACGTGGCGGAGAATCCGGCACGAGCGAACCTCAGCCTGGCCAGTCGACATCGAACGTTAAGGCCGAATGCAACCATAATGCGAATAATGCTACGAATGTCGTTTCAAATGCGGTAGAGCCTGAAGACACATCCACCTTTGTTGTCGATGTGATTGAACGTGCCGAGCCTGCTGCCCGAAAGTATGTTGACGAAGACAGCATGACGGTTGTCCTTGACAATGTGACTATGAGCTGTGGGTCGATTGTCGAGAGTGTTGATGTTACGGCTGCTGGCGATACGCTTGTTGTCAAGATAAATATGGACCCGAACTCGCCTTTGGCAAATTGCATTTGCCCGACGCGTGTATCCTTTACAATAAAGAATGAAGCCGAGTTTACCAAGGCGACCTATGTCAATGGAGCTTTCTTCGATCCGATTCCCTTGTTGAGTGGAACATCCGGAGAGTAACAGTAACCTGACCTTGAAAATGGAGGATGAGAATATGAAAAAGGTTTTTGCCTTTTGTGTTGCGTTGTCGTTTGTGTTGAGTGCCTGTGGGGACGATTCGTCTTCGACGGCGCCTGTTACCGTTGGTGCGGAATCTTCCCCTGCAGTGGAAAATTCTTCGAGTTCCGGGGAGCCTGCGTCTTCTGGCGTGGTGGAGGAGTCTTCTTCGTCTGCAACGTCTGCCGTGTCTAGTGGAACCGTGCCGGAATCGAGTGCGAAAAATCCTGAGTCGAGTGCCGAGGGTTCGTCGTCGAGCTCCGAGCCTACTTCGAATGCGGAGGAATCGTCTTCGTCTATCTTGAACAATTCCGTTCAGGTGGTCGCAATGGAGGGCGGTGTGTGCATAGAGAATAAAACATCGGGTGACCCCATGAATGACGCCGGCGCTGTTGGAGGGGACCAGGCGCTCCCGCCGATGGCCTATATAGAAGTTGCCGAGGATTCCGGATATGCGGCTGTTGTCGTTGAAAGGGTGAAGGTTGCTTGCAACCAGATAGGTGGCTTTGCTGGCATGATTGAGCAGCCCGCTCTTGACAGCCTCGAAATTTCGGTTGCGGGTGATACTCTCTACGTAAAACCTTTGATTGGTGATTCCGCGGGTACGGAATGTGCTTGCCAGGCAAAATTCTTCTTCAGGGTGGGCGCAGAAAGCCCCTTTATGAACACAAGCCTCCTTGTTGTGAATGATCAACTGAATTTGGGCAACAGAATGCAAATCCACAATAAAACCGCTGAAGAAAAGAAAGAGCAAGAAAGAGCGGCTTTCCTGGAGAGAGGTTTTAAAGCGGGCCGTTGCATTGCCGGCTTAGACGATGTTCCTGTTGCAAACAAGCCTGCGCTTTTTAAAGACTCGGTATCCGTTCTGGTCAATGTGGTGCTCCCCGAAGTCACCTTGGTGACCCACGAAAATGGGGACAATGTCTTGAGCATCCCGAATGTAATGGACTATTGCGGTATTAATGCGAAAATCTCCCAGGAGATGGTTGGTGATACGCTGAACCTGCAATATACAGATGTTGTGGATGTCACCGATTGCATGTGTACTTTTGATGAGTTCCGTTTCGCCATACTGGATGAAAATGTGAATGCCCGATATGTAAGGTTCAATGACAAATTATATATGATTGTCCGTTCAATATCTTAATAAGGAATGTACACCTCTAAAAAAGAAAAAAAGGGACGCTCCGCATGGGGCGCCTCTTTTTTTTTGTTAATTTTTCTGTAATTGGGCCGAAAAACAAGCGTGTATTCTGAAATTTTAAGATTTTTATGTGATATATATCAAATTTAGCTTTATTTTTGTAAAAATTTAAGAAAAATGTTCCAATTTTTTGCACAAATTTTAAAAATATAGATAAATTTGCTGACATGAATCTGACGGTTGAATGTACAAATTATCAAAAATTCGCATGGGATTGTGCGGTGATTGTGCGGAGTCAGAAGAATCTACAAGGAGAAAAAAATGAAAAATAGATTGAACAAGGTCCTTTGCCTGTCTGCAATTATGGGTGCTGTTCTTGTCGGATGTTCCGAAGATTCTGAAAGCGTTGCCGGTGGTGCAGTTGAAGATTTTGGCGTCGTCGCAAACCTCGATACTGTTTTTGTGCACGATTCGGTGAAAGTCAAGGTGAAGGATACGGTCCGTGTGCATGATTCGGTGAAGGTCAAGGTGAAGGATACTGTTCTCGTGCACGATTCGGTGAAAGTCAAGGTCAAGGATACCGTCGTTGTTCATGACTTGGTGAAGGATACGGTCCGTGTGCATGATTCGGTGAAAGTCAAAGTGAAGGATACGGTTGTCGTCAAGGACACGGTGAATACGAAGGATACGGTCTTGGTCTCGAAAGGGTTCAATCTTTCTGGATTTGCACAGAAGGGGCCGTTTCTTAAAGGATCCGAAGTCTCCCTTTATGAACTGGACGCGTCAAACGGAATGCAGCCTACGGGCAAGTCCAATACGGATCTCGTGATTGCGAATGACGGCTCGTTCGGCTTTGAAGGCGTGCAGTTCAATAGTGGGCTGGTGGGCGCTTCGGTCACGGGAAAGTTCTTTAACGAGTTTAATGGCTCAAATAATTTTTATCCGGCGACCTTGCGTGGAATTTCGGACGTGAGCGGCGGCCGCACGACGATGAATGTCAATGTGATGACGGCTCTGGAATATGACCGTGTTATCGCTTTGATGCAGAATGATCCCGACATGACTTTTGCCGCGGCGAAGAAACAGGCCGAAATGGAGGCTTTTGCAATTTTCGAAATCGATGCGACGGGCTTTGAGCTTTCGGAAGACCTGGATTTGTTCGGCACAAGTGATGGTGATGCCGCGTTGCGCTCCGTTTCGCTTATTTTGTTGCGCGCTGCCCTTAATGATGCCTTGACGGGTATGGTGAATGCTTTGAGCGCGGATTTGGCTGATAATGGAAAGATTGATGATGAGAGCCTTGTTGAATCATTGATTGTGTCGGCTGAACGATCGGATTTGGGTGGAAGAATAGAATATGCAAAGGAAAATTTGAATTCTTTAAATATCAGCGACAATGAGTTGGATTTTGGTAAATATATGCAGGAATTTTGGCGAAAAAATAAGGGCTTGGAGGAATGTACGGCCGAAAAAGTGGGGGACATAGGGCTCATGGAGGAGAAACCTGCTTATGTCTGTGTTGATTCCAGCGATGCTTCCGTGGGCACGGTTTGGCGCTGGGCGACGGCCATTGATTACGATACGATTGGCTTTGGCCATGATTATAAAAATGGTATCGCGAAATATGGAAGCGTAAATACTGATTCCGTGTATATCTTTGAAAACGGGTCGTTCCGGAGGTGCATTGAATGGGAATGTTCCCTGGCTGTGGGCTGCGTGAAGGAAGGGGACACCTATAAGTATGATGGTGAAGAGAATGTGTACTATAAGGATTACAATTTTGAATGTGTGATGACGGAAAAGGGCTTGAAGTGGAAAGTCGTTAAATAGACCGTGGCGATTGAATGGATAATAACGTTTGTATTCTAATTTTATTGGCTGCTTGTGCAATTTTTGCTAAAATTGTTGAAAATTGCATAAAATCCAAATAAAAATGTTCTAAAAGTATTGACGAATTTAAAAATTGGAGATATATTTGAAAACATGAAGCCAATAGTAGAATATACGGATTACCGGAAAGTCGTCCAGGATTATTATGAAGATTGCAAGCGTCGCTCTTCGTTCACCTGGCGCGAGTTCGCCGAAAAGGCGGGCTTTGCTTCGGCAATTTACCTCAAGTACGTGGGCGAAGGGAAAAAGAACCTGAGCGCATCCGGCGCTACTCAAACGGCGCGGGCCATGGGGCTTGACGGTTTTGAGCTTGCGTACTTCGAACTGCTGGTTGCCTATGCCCACGCAAAGGATGCCGAGTCGAAGAAGAGCGTCTTTGCGAAAATTTGCGCCCTTGCCGACGAACATCGTGTGAAGATTGCCGGCAAGGAAGACTTTGAGTTTTTCAGTTCGTGGAAGAATATTGTGCTTCGCGAGATTGTCCCGGCGATGCCTGGTGCAAAACCGCTTGAAGTGGCGAAGGCTTGCAAACCTGCGATTACCGCTGCCGAGGTTACGGAAATTCTGAATTTCCTCGTCAAGGCGGGCTTGCTCAAAAAAGATTCCGAGGGCGCATACCGCCAGACAGATCGGGCGCTCTTTATGGATACTTTTGGCGTGAAGGACTTGGTCGCGAAAGATTTGCAGGTGCAGATGGGCGAACTCGCCGTGAACGCCATCAAGAACATGCCCAAGGAAGAACGCAGCATGAGCGGCCTTACTTTGGGCCTTACGGAACGTTCTCGCGAGCGGATTGAGCGGGAAATTGTGGAATTTCGCCGTCGCATTGTAGCTATTGTGACAGAAGACGAAGAAACCGAACAAGTTTTTAGACTAAATTTGCAACTCTTTCCGTTGTCTGAAAATTTAAGAAGGAGAAACGAAAATGAAAAAGATGTGCAGTAATCTTTTCTTGGTTGCCGCATGCGCGGGAGCTTTCTTTATGTCTTGTTCCGATGATTCGGATTCTGTTGCTGGTGGCGCGGTTGAAGATTCGGGCATTGTCGCAGATCTGGATACCATCTTTGTCCATGATACGGTAAAAGTCAAGGTGAAAGTCAAGGACACCGTGAAGGTCAAGGTAAAGGTGAAGGATACCGTGAGTGTCAAGGACACTCTTGTTATCAAGGACACGGTGAAAACCAAGGATACTGTTGTCGTTCATGATACGGTGTCTTTCAAGGACTCGACTCTGATTATTGAAAAAGGCTCGATTTCGGGCGTGTCGCAGAAGGGGCCGTTTGCGAAGGGTTCCAGTGTGACCGCTTTTGAACTGGATGGCACGAACGAGTTGAAACAGACTGGGCGCTCCTTCAACGGGACGATTTCTTCGGATGACGGCTCCTTCAAAATCAAGAATGTGTCTCTTGTGTCTTCGTATGTGCACCTGACGGCGACGGGGGCTTACCGCAACGAAATCAGTGGTAAAAAATCCAGCGATCCCATTACACTTCGCGCTCTTTCGAAATTGGGGGACGAGAATGCGAAGGTAAACGTGAACCTGATTACGCACCTGGAATATGACCGTGTGGCTTATCTCCTTGAAAACGATTCCAAGATGGAACTTGCCGGGGCCAAGAAACAGGCGGAAAAGGAAATTTTCGCGATGTTCTATATCGATGCGGACGATTTCGGTTATTCCGAAGATCTGAACATTTTCGGTACAGAAGATGCCAATGCTGCGTTGCTTGCTGTTTCGGTGATGCTCCCGACCGATTACTCTGCTAGCGGAGTGATGGAACGTCTTACCGCATTGAGCCAGGACATGGCCGAAGACGGAACTTGGGATAGCGAAAGTGAGATGGATTCCATGGCATTCTTTGCGAAGGAAATTGATTTGGGTGGAAAACTGCCGACAATCAGGAAGAACGTTCTTTCCTGGAAAATCAGCGAGGATGTGCCCGACTTCGAAAAGTATGTACGTCACTTCTGGTACACTTACTTCGGTCTAGACGATTGTGGCAGTATTGACGCTCCTGTGGGTACGGTGAAGAAGATGCCCAAGGGTGAACCGGATGAAAGTGTTCGCTATACTTGTGTGGATTCTGCTTCTGTCGGTAAAGTCTGGCGCATCGCCGATGATATCGAAAAGGATACTGCGGACCTTGGCCGTGATTTCGAAGAAGGTGAAATACGCAAGGGCATTGTTAACAAGGATAGCTTGTATGTGTTTGACGATGGAGCCTTCAGACATGCGGGGGACCGTGAGATTTATTTGAACAAGGGCTGCACGAAAGCGATTGAAAGGAAAACTTTCAAGCATGAATATTCCGCTTATACCTGCACGAATGGCTTGTGGGAATTTGATTTGGCAAATTCCGACAAGGGAACCGTGAAAGACGGTTTCGATGACCATGTCTACAATACTGTCGGTATCGGCGGCCAGGTCTGGATGGCCGAAAACGTGAAGTACTATTTAAATAATAGATTCTACTGCTTCCAGCTGGAAGCCGAGAATTGTGAAGGTTTTGGTGCTACGTTTGATATTTTCTCATTCCATGACGGTGTTGGATTTGATCCGAATTCAAACGAGTATAGAAATCCTACAGGAGATAATATTAATTATTGTGGTGTTCAGAATGGTAAATGCATACTGCAAGAAGAACATCAGGGCGTTTGCCCGGTAGGCTACCATATCCCGAGTGCTGCCGAGTTTGAAAAATTGATGGCTTATGTGGACCTGTTTAATGGCGATGAGGATGTGGCCACTTCCTTGAAGTCGAAAAATGGATGGATAGAAAAGGGCGCTGCCGGAACGGACCGTTTCGGATTCCATGCGTACCCTGGCGGATACGAAAATACATACCACAATCGTATAACAGTGGCTGACATGGGCGTTGTAAGTACGTTCTGGATTAAATTGGACGAAGGTGTCGGTGTTTATTCGTCAAATGCCCGTTATTTTTCTCTGGATGCGACCTCTGCATCGTTTAAAAAGCAGTCAATCGGTGATTTCCACTATGCCCGCTGCGTAAAAAATGCAACCAAGTAAAAGAGCCTTATACTCCTCAAATCCAAAAGGGGGCGCGCATACGCCTCCTTTTCTGTTGTAAATTTCTAAATTTGTGTCCATGATTAGCATTACCAAGCTTTTGATGGACACCCCGAATTACGGCGACCAACTGCGTTACGAGCCTAAGGCGCATGAATGCAAGAACGGTGTGGCGCCGGGCCGTGGCCCCGTGGTGGTGTGGAACTGCACCAAGACTTGCAATTTGAGCTGCGTACACTGCTATGCCCGTTCCGAGGCCATCAAGTACCAGAACGAACTTTCGCACGAAGAAGGCTTGGCACTCATTGATCAACTGGCCGATTTCAAGGTGCCGGTAATTCTCTTCAGTGGTGGAGAACCGCTCTTGCGCCCGGATTTTTTTGAACTTGCAAATTATGCAGCAAGCAAGGGAATCCGCCCGACCATCAGCACGAACGGCACCTGCATTACGCCTGACGTGGCCCAGAAACTCAAGGACATGGGCGTGGGCTACGTGGGCATCAGCCTCGACGGTTGCGAAGCGACGCACGACAAGTTCCGCGGCAAGGAAGGCGCCTACAGGCTTGCGCTCCGCGGTATCCGCAACTGCGTGGCGACCGGCCAGAAGGTGGGCCTGCGCTTTACGATTACGCGCTACAATGTGCAGGACTTGAATGCGATTTTCGATTTGCTCGAAAGCGAGAATATCGACCGTGTTTGCTTTTATCACTTGGTCTACAGCGGGCGCGGTTCCGCGATGGTCGAAAACGACTTGAACCACGAAGAAAGCCGCAAGGCGATGGACCTGATTATTGACCGCACGCTCGACTTCAAGAAACGTGGCATCGACAAGGAAATTTTGACCGTCGATAACCACGCGGATGCCGTTTATTTGTATTTGCGCATGAAGCGTGAAGACCCGGCCCGTGCGGCTAAGGTTTTGGAACTCATCCAGCGTAACGGCGGTAACCGTAGCGGCATGGCGTTCGGCAACATCGACAGTATAGGGAACGTTCACCCCGATCAGTTCACGCAGTACATTACCCTCGGGAACGTGCGCGAGCGCAGCTTTGGCGAAATTTGGAGTGATGAATCTAACCCGATTATGGCTGGGCTCAAGAACCGCAAACCGATTTTGAAGGGACGTTGCCCCAAGTGCGCCTACCTGAACCTTTGCAACGGCAACTTCCGCACCCGCGCCGAAGCCGTGACCGGTGATTTCTGGGAACAGGACCCGGCCTGCTACCTGACGGACGAGGAGATTAATGGATAATTGATAATGGATGATGGATGATGTGAAATTATCAATTATCAATCATCAATTATCAATCAGTTTTTCACTTCTCACTTCACATTGAATATGACTGCGCTTGAACAGCATCTTCTCGACACCATCCAGGACGACTTCCCGCTGGAAGAGCGCCCGTATCAGGTGCTTGCGGGACAGCTTGGCTCCGACGAGCAGAGTGTTTTTGATGCTGTCGAGAATCTGCGCATGTCAGGTGTTATCCGCCGCATTGGCGGAGTGTACGATTCCAAGGCGCTCGGCTTTATTTCGCGCCTTTGTGCGGGTAAGGTTTCTGATATCGATAAATTTGCCGATGCAGTCAACGAAATCCCCGCGATTACCCATAATTACGTGCGCTCCCACGAATACAATGTCTGGTTCACGGTTATCGCAGAGTCCGAAGATGAAATCCGTAAAATTGTGGATGGGCTTTGTACGAGTACGGACTTGCATGACGTGCATATTCTCTCCGCGACAAAGAAGTTCAAGATAAATACGGTAATGGGCGCTGGCGCGCCAGTAGACAGTAGGCAGTTGACAGTAGACAGTGGAGTTATCCTGAGCGAAGCGCGTAACTCTGATTTGTCATTGCGAAAGCAATCTCCTGCTGGCATTTTGTCCGATTCCGACCGGGCTCGTATCCGTGTTGCCTGTACCGACATTCCGCATACGCTCACGCCTTTCAAGGACTGGGGTGTTTCGTGTGAAGAACTCCGTGACGACCTTGCCCAAAAGAGAATGCGCCGTTTCGGGGCTATCCTCCGGCACCAAGAAGCGGGTTTTGCGTATAATGCAATGGTTTGTTTTGGTTTAGACGAGAGACGAGAAACGAAAGACGAGAGAGGGTGGGCTTTGGCGAAAAAGCCTTATGTTTCGCATTGCTATGAAAGGCCGGTGTTCGAGGGGTTCCCATACTCACTTTATGCCATGATGCATGCACGGTCTGCCGAAGATTTGGAATGTTACATCAAGGACGCTGCGGCTTCTATTGGCAATCCTGAATATGTCGTTCTCCATTCTGTCAAGGAACTCAAAAAGACGAGTTTCCGGTTCTTTTGAGTGTCGTGTAAAAAAAATATTGACAGAGAATGTGCTTTTTCTATTTTATGCCTGAAAATAGGAGATTCAAAATCAATGAGATGCATGTTCTATTTGCTTTTTCTGGCAATTGTAATTTCCCTTTCTGCTTGTGCAGGGACGAAGGTCGTCCGTAATTCCATGCCCGGTTTGGATATTTCTGGGAAAAAGATTTGGGTCCTGGTCGATGAAAACCGCCTCTATAGTGATTTTACGGTAGGTCTCGATTCCGTATGGCGTGAGTTTGCTTCTTCGAATAAGATGGAAATTGAATATACCTACAATACGGCGTTGACGCTGCATCCGGTTTCTCCGGCGGCCTTGTTTGAATCTTGCGGTGATTCTTATTTGTTGAGGTCTTTTGTCTCGGGTTCAAGCAAAACTCAGACGACGGATGCGTCCGGCATGGTTTATGGTGGCGCAACGGTGGAATACACCTCGACGATGTATAGTTGCAAGACGCAGCAAGTCGTTTGGAAAATGGTTCTCACTGCGGACGGGAGTTTTCCTGCTTATTCCCAGCGTAAGCTAGTTTCCGGCATTTTTGACGATTTTAAAACAAATTCCATCTTAAAGGAGTAAATGATGAAAAAAGTAATTCTGTTCTTGCTTGTTGCGGTTTCGTTTGCCATGATGGGCTGTGCCCCGACGGCAAAGGGTTCCTCCAACTTTGATACGGCTTACCCGCTGAAGGGTGAATCCGTTGTCATTGTTGCTTCGTCGCACAAGGATGTCATCAATTTTGCGAACAAGGTTTCTACCCACTTGGCCGCTACGCTTACAAAGCAGGGTGTCAACGCTGTTGCCTATGTCAAGAACGAGGAATCGGTTGCCTTGAGCGACAATCCCGTTGTTGATTTTGCTCGCGAAAAGAATGCAAAGTATATCTTGGTGCAGAATTTCAGCAATGTAAAGCTGCTCAATTCCGCCTTGTCCGAATTCAATGAAGAACTGGCGATTATTAAGGTAGAGGGCAATACCCCGATTTGGAAGGCGACCATTGACTTCCAGAACCCCATGGCGATGGGCTTTGGCCCTGGCGTGAAGGGTGCTGTGAACAAGACCGTCGAAATGCTCAAGACCGACGGCTTCATCTAATCGCACTCAGAATATCAAATTTTCAAAATTAGACCGACGCGGTGCCCTGTTTCGAATCCGAACAGGGTGCCGTTTTGCATTTCGTAGTTGATGCCAAACCCTACGTGCTTGTTGAACATGTCGAAGTGACGGGTTAATTCAAACTTCATTTTTGTGCCCTGATATTTGTCTTTCATCCCGCGATAAGGCTTTTTCAGGTTCCGGTTTTCGGATTCTTCGATTCGGGCTTGGATCAGGAATGTGCTTTCGAGAATCCATCCGGTGTACATGTAATCGTTCCAGAAGAAATTAAAGATAAACGAAGCTTTTGCTCCGATTTCGTCGCCCGGCTTGTAGTTTGCATCTTCGAGGAACGTGTTGTAACGGACCGAAATGCCCCCTTGCAGATGGTTGAAAATTTGCATGAAGGCGAATGGTTCTATGTTCAGGCGGTGAAAACGATTTTTTTGGGAACCTTCTCCGGGAGGGAATCTCCAGTTGATATCTAGGCCGAAGCGGTCAAGGAAAAAGGCCTTGGCTCCCAGATAAGTCTCATTGAATCCATTGACATGCAGGTTGCAGTAGTTGTGTTCGTACCCTTTGAGCGACATCTCGTAGCTGTAACTCATAAAGCGAAACGATGCATCCGTGTACAGGCTTATCCATTCAACGGGAGCGACTTCTAACGAAAGTACGGCATCGGTGCTGTACACGTCGTCGTTTAGCTCAAAAATCGCGGCTGTGGATGCGGTCGTTTTGGGTGGTTGAACGGGGTGCAGTATTTCTGTCGCCCAGATGGCGATGGGGCAAAGGACGAGAAGACAACTGCTAAACTTGAACATGATGCCAAAATATAAAAAGCCGAGTGCAAAAATTTTTTATTTTCTTTGCTCAATGCAACTAACTAGGCTTATTCCGTTCTTTTTCCTGTGTACGTCCATTGCTCTGAATGGATGCTTTTGGGCTGAAACGGAAGACAATCCCGAATATTTGCCGATGGATGATTCGGAGTACCCCTATGCAGGGATTCCGAGGGTGGTCATAGAAACGGAGGATTATGCTCGCATTCGTGACCGCGAAACGGAACATCGATCCCATTTCCAGATTTATGGAGAAAGCGAACCGGAAAGCGAAGTGCTCAGTTTGAATATCCGTGGCCGAGGCAACTCCAGCTTCAAGATGCCCAAGTTCGGAATGAAGCTGGAATTTGATGAAAAGGTTTCTTTGTTCGGCATGCCCGAAAATCGCGATTGGGCCCTTATCGGGAACTTTGGCGACAAAACTCACTTGCGAAATTACATGGCGTTCAGGCTTTCGGAATGGCTTGGGGCGAGCTATACTCCCAAGGTGCATTTTGTCGAGTTGTATTTGAATCGGGAGTACAAGGGCCTGTATCTCCTTGCAGAAACGATAAAGGTGTCAAAAAATCGAGTCAATATCCCGAAGAACGATTCCAGTTTCCTTTTTGAAAAAGAAGGGGAAAAGAAATACGACGATCCTTATATTGTCACGCAATGGAATAACATTTTTCATGTCAAGTCACCTAAAAATCTGTCGGAATCTTCCAAGGAAATGCTTTTGGATCACCTGAACGATTTTGAGTATTACTTGAATAATTCAGGATGGAAAAAGTCTAGTGCGTCCAAATGGCTCGACATAAAAGCATACGCCCTCTTTTATTGGATTCAGGAGTATTCCAAGAACGAGGATGGAAATTTTTCGCGAAGCATCTACATGACTTGGGAAAAAGGTGGGCCTATCAAGTTTGGCCCGGTCTGGGATTTTGACTTGGGGTTCGGTAACGAATCTCGCGACGATGTAAAACCTTCATCGGCTTGGTATATTCGCAATTACAACTGGAACGCAAAAATTTTTTGGATTCCAGACGTAAAGGAACAGATGACGGACTATTGGAACGAGAACAAGGAGAAATTCCGCGCCCTGATAGACAGCGTGCCCGTGTACCGCGCCATCATCGAAAAGGCTCTCAAGAACGAATACAAGCGCTGGCCGGTTATACGGAATACCGAAAACTGGGCTCTTAAGGACCCTTATGATTCTTATGACGAAGCTGTGGAATATATGATTCAGTGGATGAAGGAACGCTACGACTGGATTGAAGGCCACCTCTAATTTTCTAATTTTGGAACATGCGCAAGATTTACATGGCAGGTATGAGCCACAAGGTGGCCGAGATTGCAGTCCGCGAGAAGTTCTACATCCCGATGGATGTGAAGTCGGAAGCGCTTGCCCACTCTCCTTTTGACGAACTCCTGATTTTGGCGACTTGCAACCGCACCGAGGTCTACGTGGCGTCGGACCGCGATATTGGCGAGGCGGAACTTGTGCGCTACGTGTGTGACTTGGCTCGCCAAAGCTACGAAGATTTTGCAAAGTTTTTCTATTTCAAGTCGGGTGACGATGTGGCCCATCACGTGATGAACGTGTGTGCGGGGCTTGATTCCGTGGCGGTGGGCGAAGACCAGATTTTGCACCAGATTGGCCGTGCTTACGAGACCGCCCTCAAGTTCGGGGCGACGGGCAACAGCCTCAACAAGTTGTTCCAGGGCGCGATCCATACGACCAAGCGCATCAAAACGGAGACCAACTTGAGCAAGCTCAGTTGCAATATCCCGTTCTTGGCGATGAAGCAGGTGCAACATTCTTTTGATGACCTGGAAAACCGTACAGTGTATATTGTGGGCTTGGGCGAGATGGGATCGCTCATGCTCAAGTACGTGCAGGAAAATACGACGAAAATTTTTGCGAGCAGTAGGACGTTCGCGAATGCCCAGAAATTTGCTGATGTGCTCACTCCTGTCAAGTTCGAAGACCGTTACCAGGTGCTTGGCCAGTGCGATGTGGTGATTTTGTGCAGCGCATGCCAGGAACCGATTGTCACGAAGAATGAATTTGAGAAGGCGGGGGGCAGAGCGCGCCTTGTCATTGACCTCGGTAGCCCGCGCAATGCCGAGGCCTCCATCGGCGAACTCCCCGGCGTGCAGTACGTGTGCGTCGACGACCTGGAAAAGATTGTCTCCGAAAACCGCCGCTTGCGCATGGTCGAACTGGAAGCCGCGCAGAAAATTTTGAAGGAAGGCCTGGACGAATTTTTGCAGTGGTACCGCATGGACGACATTGCGAAGGAAATTCATCTGCTTGCCGAAAAGACGGTGCAGTCGGCCGACATGGAATGCGAAAAACTGTTGCGTTCGTTGCCCGAGGTATCGGAAGTCGACCGCAGCCGCATCCAGATGATGTATGTGCGTTTCGCCAAGAAGATGGTGAACGAGTATTTGTACAAGGTAAAGGAATGCAATCCGCTCGATGATGTGCGGACATACCTCAAGTGCCTGCGCGGAGGTAAGTAATGGCTGAACTTCTCCGCATTGCTACCCGCAAAAGTGCCTTGGCCCAGGCCCAGACGACTCTGGTCGCCGAGGCCATCGTGTCGACCAACCCGGGCCTTGCATACGAACTCGTGCCGATGACGACCGAGGGCGACCGCCGTCTTGACAAGTCGCTGGCGAGTTTTGGCGGCAAGGGCGTGTTCATCAAGGAACTCGAAGTCGCTTTGCTTGAAGGTCGCGCCGATATTGCGGTGCATAGCCTCAAGGATATGCCTGCCGAAGTCATGTCGGAATTCAAACTGGCCGCAGTCCTCCAGCGCGAAGACCCCCGCGATGCCTTTATTGCCCGTGGGGGAGTGGACGGCCTGAAATTCATGGACTTGCCGTCTGGCGCGCGCATCGGTACTGGGAGCATTCGCCGTGTGGTGCAGCTGAAATCGCTTCGCCCGGATTTGGAATACGTGCCCATCCGCGGGAACATCCAGACGCGCCTCTCGAAACTTGAGGAGTTGGATGGCGTGGTGCTTGCTGCTGCCGGACTTAAGCGCATGGGGCTTAATGACCAGGTGACGGAATATTTTGGCACCGAACAAATGCTTCCCGCATCGGGCCAGGGTATCCTTGCGATAGAAACGCTGAGTTCCGTCGGTCACTGCGAGGGCAATACCCAGATGCAATCTCTTGCCGATATCCTTTCCCGTGTGAACGACGCGGACACCAATTGCATCGCCGTCGCGGAGATGGCGTACTTGAAGGCGCTCAATGCCGGGTGTCAGTTCCCCGTGGCCAGTTTCGCAGAATTTGCGGACGGTAGCCGCACCTTGAAAATTCGCGGAATTTATTGGGACGAGGGAAGCCAGCGCCTGATTCGCGCCGCTGCGGAATCTACCTCCGGTTTTGACGGGGTGTCGCTTGAAGAACGGATCCAGAATGCCCGTGCGCTTGGAATCCGCCTTGCAGAACGGATTCGGGAATCCCTTTAACATTAAATTAGCTGGCCCTTGTTCTGGGTGTTTCCCGGAGTAACCAGAAGTGTGCCCGTTTTTTGCCTCCGAGCATTCCATTTTGTCTATTTTTAAAACCGGCCTCCGGAATGATTTTGGAGGTTGTTTGAAATTTTTAAAGGTGCCGGGCACAAAGGGAACAAGATGATTGACGTTAAGGGCAAATGGACCTTGGTTACTGGTGGCTGCCGTGGGGTAGGCCGTCTCACCGCCATAGAGATGGCGAAACTCGGAGCGAACATCATCGTGCAGGGGCGCGACAAGGCCCATGCCGAACCGGTACTTGCCGAAATCAAGAAATACGGTGTCGAAGCGCGTGCCGTGGGCTGCAACCTCGAAAACGAAACCGAAATCGATGCTGCCCTCGCTGAAATCGACAGCTGGGGCGTGCAGGTGGACCTCGTGTTCAACAACGCGGGCCTCATGAGCCACTACTTTACCGACTACCTCACCAACACCATGGAAGATTTCCACCATGCGATGGCGGTGAACTTCTACGCCCCCGTGAAGATTGCCTACCACTTTTTGCCGGGCATGATCAAGCGTGGCTTTGGCCGCATGCAGCTCACCACGAGCGGCATCGCCAACGAACCCGAGCTGATGGGTTACGCCTGCGCGAAGGCTGCCCTTACCAAGTTTGTTAAAGATTTCGCCTGCAAGCTGAACGGCACTGACGTGATGATGAACGTGATGGACCCAGGTTGGCTCCGCACCGATCTCGGTGGCCCGAATGCCCCCAATGCTCCCGAAACCGTGATTCCGGGTTCCATGGTCTCCGTCCTGCTTGACGACAAGAAGAGCGGCCGCTGGTTCAGCGCCCAGGAATTCACCGGCATGAGCCTCGCTGAAGCTATCGAAAAAGGCCGGAAGGTGGAGTAGGTATGAGGTCGCTTCTACTCATAGAGCATAACTCAACTAAAGAACTAAAGTTCTTAGTTTCGTATAGCTTTGAGCGATGAGGTCGGCACTTTGTGCCTTTGAGGTCGCGACCTTCGGTCGCTTTGAGGTGTGAGGTGTTGAACTTCGCGCCTCATGGCTCACAGCTCATGGCTCATTGCTCACTGCTCAAGCCCCGAGCCTCGCGCCTCGAACCTCTTATGTATCACATGCTTGACTCTGCTGTAGATGCGGTCGGCACCTAGCCAGAAAAGCGTCACGAAGACTGAGCCTAGGTAGGTCAGGGCAATCAGGACCAATAAGGAGAGCACTGCGTACCGAGGTGCGGAGACGACTTTTGCCACGGCTCCATAGTAGTAGCAGAAGAACGGGTGGATCAACCACATGTTCGTGCTTTGCTTGCCGAGGTGGACCAAGCCCGCACGGACCCACTTGATTCTCCTGAAGAGGTCAAGCCCGGTCACTGTCAAGACGGGAATGAAGAAGATATCGAACTTGTCGCCGATTTCGCTCTGTCTCAGGAAGACGATGAACACCCAGGTGAGAATGTCAACTACGGGGTTCAGGAGTCCGTTTGACTTCATGGAATCGTTGAGCCTGTCCAAAAGGCCGTTCCTGGCGACGACGGCTCCCATCCAGAAGCATGCCGCATAGGGCGCAATTTGGCAGAAGAACTTGAGGTAAAGGAAGTTGCTCCCCAGCACGCCCAAGTTCGGGCTCTTGCTGATTCCCGGGAAGATGTTCGTGAGCAGGATGGTGACGACGATAGCGATGAAGATGTTCGCCCATGTCGAGAAGCGGTCGATGATGGCTCTTACGAACGGGAAGCAGACGAGCGCAAATGCGTAGCTAATCAGGAACCACCATTCCCTGCAGTAGGTCGACGTGAATCCCAGAAAGTTGGATATCAGCTCCTTTGTGGCTAACTTGGCAAAGCGGTTGCAAAGGAAGGGGTCACTGCAGTAAGTTGTCTGGTTCGAAAAGAAGAGAAAACCGATAGGGATGAAAATGAGGAAGACTTTCCAGTAGGCAAAGTAGAGTTTTTTCAGTCTCAATACGACATCGTATTTTTTCCCGAGAGTCCTCTTGTATACTCCGTACCCGCCAAAGAAGAAGAACATCGGAACGCAGATTTTCCCAAAGAATCCCAGATAGAGGGTCGAGGGCATCCCGAAAATCGTGAAGAAGTTTTCGAGCGGTTTTACGGCGACTCGGGCCGGGAAACTCCAGAGGTGGTGCATCAGCATGCAGCAAATCGCGATGGCCTTCATGATGCGGGTGTCATCGACGGACAAGAAATTGTCGGTATGGATAATGCCTTTTTCCATTTCGGGGTCACTCTACTTTTGGGTTTTCGAAGTTGCAATTATAGAAAAATTCAAGCATGGGTGCTGAATGCTTTCATTTTGACTATATTTTTTCGCATGAACAACAATCCTACCCGTACAAAGCTCCGTGACGAAGTCTATACCCAGATGATGGTGGCGCAGGCCCGCCTCTCCAAAGACAAGAACACCCAGATGGGCGCCGTGCTCGTAAGTGCCGATGGGCGCGTTATCAGCACTGGCTACAATGGTGCTCCGGCGGGATTCGACGACGAAACGGTCCCTTATACCCGCGAAAAGCAGAAACTCGCTTATGATCTCCTGGATGCGGATACGGGGGAGGTGCTGAGTCACCACGAGTTCGAGGCCAACAAATACCCCTTCATGGTTCATGCCGAAATCAACGCGCTGCATTATGCCCGCGGGAAGGTGCCTCCTGGTTCAAAGCTCTATGTCATCGGCTTCCCGTGTGAACGCTGTGCTTTGGATGTGAGCCTTTCTGGCGTTGCGGAGGTCTTTGTGACCAAGGACGATTACGATCCCAAATCGACGCTCAACAACAGCCGCGATACGGCCTACTACATGTTTGCGCAGGCGGGAATTGTCGTCACACTTTGCGGAAAGAGAATCCGTCCAGTCGTCTCGAAACCGGCTGCGGTGTGATTCTTATCACATTCGTCTCTGAAAGGCCCTTTCTGGGGGATTCCTTTTGATAAAAAATCCATGACGATTGCGTTTAGAAGGCGAAAAATCGCCTTTTTTCGTATAGTTTTACATTGATGGACCTTTTGTGCCATCAAAAAAAAGGTGTATTCTATGAAGACAAAGAAATACGGGAAGTTGGTTTTGGCGATGTCTTTCGGATTGGCTGCTTCTGCATTGGCGGACAACCCGATTTCGAACTATCACTATTTGGCGGATCCGGCGGCTACGGCGGATGACGAATATTTTTACATCATTACTGACTCGGACGACCCGGCCGGTAGTGGTGGCTATACCATCAAGTCGCTCTATGCCTTCCGCAGCCGCGACATGAAGAACTGGACGGACTTCGGCATTGTTCTCGAGGCCGAACGCGAATACGATTATATCAGCGACATTTGGGCTTCAGGCATCGATATCGGTCCTGACGGAAGATTCTACATCGTCTATCCCGATGGCGGTGGCGGTGGCGTGGGTCTCGTTGGTGCCGACGAGATTCAGGGACCTTACAAGAACCCGGTTCCCGACAACAAGAAACTCATCAACAACTGGGGTGGTGGCCTCGCGGACTGCGATAACATCGGTTGGTGCTTTGACCCGGCCATTTTCTTCGATGACGATGGCCAAGGTTACTTTACCTTTGGTGGCGGAGACAGCGACCAGCGCCCGGCCAGGGACAACAACAACAACATCTTCAACATCTACAAGCTCAACAAGAACATCAACGGTTTTGACGTGAGTTCCAAGGTCGAGCTGAAGATTGGCGGCCCGAAGGCGATGGAAGCCTCGTACATCCACAAGAAGGGTTCCACCTACTACCTTTCGTACAGTACCGCCGACTTGCGTATCGCTTATGGTACGTCGAGCAATCCGATGGGCCCTTATACGTACAAGGGCATCTTCATGGATAACCCCAACATCAATGGTCGCAACATCAACGCGAACAACAATAACCACCACGGTATCGCCCAGTTCAAGGGCAAGTGGTATGTTGTCTACCATGACCGTCGCCTCGTTCAGGCTTCCGAACATCCGGCGTCTCTGGGCAATGCCAATCCCGATCCGGCTTACCACCGTAGCGTGAGTATCGACGAGTTCACCTACAATGGCGACGACATGAACAAGCTGACCTTTACGGACAATGGCCCGGAGCAGATTGAGGACTTCAACCCCTACGATGTTTATCCGGCAATCACGAGCTCCAAGCAGAAGAACATCCGCAGCCGTACCGACTGGAACAGGTCCGACTGGTCCGGAGGTGTCGCAGCCAAGCATGTGCTGACTCCGTATGCGAGCAAGGAATCCTGGATTCGCGTTTCCGGGGTGGATTTCGGTGGTGGTGCCACATCGTTCAAAGTGGTTGCTGCAAGCGTTGGCGACGGCAACAAGATTGAAATTCACAGCGGTTCTGCTTCTGGTACTCTTGCGGGAACTTGTGACATCCAGAAAACGAGCGGCTGGAATGATTATGCCGAAAACTCTTGCGAAATGACCGGGCTGACCGGCGTCGTGGATGAACTGTTCATTGTGTTCAAGGGCGCGAAAGACTCCACTATGGGTATCCTCGAATGGAGTTTCGAGGGTGCAGGCGGTCCGAGCGTTTCCCAGCAGGTGCCTTACGACAGCGTTGCCGTGACGCTCCCGGCGGTCATCGAGGCTGAAAAGTTTGACTTGGGCGGTGCCCGCAAGGCTTATAGCGATGCCGAAAAGGCGAACCAGGGTGATGCCAATTTCCGTGCGAACGAAGGTGTGGACATTGTGCTGCTGGATTCCGCAGATGCTTCGAAGGGCATGGCCGTTGGCTACACGAGCGTTGGCGAATGGATCGAATATACAGTCAACGTTCCTGTCGAGGGGGACTATGCTATCAAGGTTTCTGCATCGACGGGCATGGATTCTGCGAGCCTTTCGTTCCAGGTGGACGAGAAGGACGTCGGCCAAACCATTGTCGTCCCGAAAACGGGCGATGACTGGAGCGTGTACAAGGAATTTACTGGTGGCTCTGCTCATCTTACGGCCGGTGAACACGTGATTCGCCTGGTTATCAAAGGCGACAACGTGAATGTGGACTGGTTCTCCTTCGGCGATCAGACTCCTCCGACTTCGTTCAAGAATACCATGGTCAAGTTCTCGATATCCGATGGTGACGTCTACCGCGTTTACTCTTTGGCTGGTCAGTTGATGGGCACGGTCGACCTCGCTGGTCGTACTCCGCAACAGGCACTTTCTCAGGCCGGTTTCGGCAAGGGTGTGTACATGCTCAGGAATGTCCGTAGCGGCAAGATGATGAACGTGTCGACGGCCAAATAGTTTTTCTCCATCCGATAAACAGGTTGTAGCACACTCCAACATAAAAGGAACTCCAGGGCTTGCCCTGGAGTTCTTTTTTATAGCTTGTTTTGAGTGTCGAGGCTAGAACAGCTTCGGGTCGCCTTCGTCTTCGCCCTCGTCGCTTGTGCCGTCGTCGAAACTGTCCGGCGGGGAGATGCGGCTGGTGCGCTTGACCTTCTTCGCCGTGAACTTGCTGCCCAGGGCCTTGTAGCCCTTGACGTCGGCGATCTCGGTGAGGTCCAGTTCCTCTTTCTGCACTTCGCGGCCGACCTGGTATTCCATGAGCTGGCGCGCGTCGTCCGTGGCGAACAGCTCGATCATCTTCGTGTCCTTGTGGTCCGTAACGAGGCTGAATTCCGTCGTCATCGGGCAACCCTCGAGATTGAAGCGCTTCACCATGTAGTTGAAGTTGCCACCCTCGAAGTAGAGGATGGTGAATACCTGTGCGGGGTCGAACTTATGCAGGTACTTGATGTTTGTGCCGACGAGGATGGGGTCCGCCATATCGTGGATACGGGCCGTACCGTTTTCCTTGATGATGAGCAGCTTGTCCTTCTCGTCGAATTCGCCGATGCGGTCTCCCTTTCTTTGGGTCGAGACGATGCCGCTCGGGGCGTCGAAATAGAGAACCCTTGCGCCGAGCGTGCTCACGCCCTTGCGGATGCGCTTCACGTGCTTGACGGGGTACTTGGTGACAATGTTGCCGATGGCTCCGCGGCCCTTGACCTCGACTTCGCTGAAGTCCACTTCGAAGTTGAGCTTGATGCGCGGGCGCGGCTTGAGGGTCACTTCGACCACTTCCGCTTCGCCGTTCAAGTTGCTGGACAGGTACAGGATCTTGCTGCCGGGCTTGTTCTTGCCCATGTAGTAGTCCTTGTCGCGGGTCACGCCGCCTACGTTGAATCTCTTGATATAGGCGGTGCCGTCCTTGCCATCCTGGTGTATGACATTGTATATATGGCGTTCATCATCCTTGTTGAACTTCTCGACAAGGATGATGTCCTTGCCTACGAAGTCCTTGTCGGAGACCTTCACAATCTTGAAACTTCCGTCGGCCTTGAACACGATGAGGTCGTCGTAGTTGGAAACGTCGAAGAGGTATTCTTCCTTCTTCATGCCCGTGCCGACAAAACCTTCCTTGCGGTTTACGTACAGCTTCTGGTTGGCAAGCGCCACATGGACGGCGTTCACCTTGCCGAATTCTGCAATCTGCGTCTTGCGTTCGCGGCCTTCGCCGTACTTCTTGAGGATGTTCTTGAAGTGGTCTATGGCGTAGTCGGTGATGTGTTCCAGGTTGTACTTGTTCTGTGCGAGTTTCTCGTCGAGTTCGGCCAAAAGTTCGTCGGCCTTCTTGCGGTCGAAGCGGCTGATGCGGCGGACTGGGATTTCGGCGAGTTTCAGGATTTCTTCGCGGGTCACCTGGCGTCGGAGGTAGCGCTTGACGTAGGGCTTGAGGCCTTCGTCGATGAGGTTCACCATCTCGTCGCGGTCGCGGGCCTTCTTGATAACCTCGTAGACTTCCTTCTCGATGAAGATTTTTTCGAGGCTCGTCATGTGCCACTTGTCTTCGAGGTGCTTGCGTTCGTTTTCGAGTTCCCACTGGAGGAGCTTTACGGTGTGTTCCGTGTTCATCCGGAGGATTTCGGAGACGCCGATGAATTTCGGGTGCTTGTTCACGATGACGCAGGTACACGGAGAAAGCGATTTTTCGCAGTCCGTGAATGCGTAGAGTGCGTCGATGGCGACCTGCGGTTCCGTACCCGGCTGCAGGTGAATGAGAATTTCGACGTTCTTGCTCGTGTTGTCGTCGACGTGCTTGATTTTGATCTTGCCCTTGTCGTTGGCCTTCACGATACTGTCGATGAGGCTTGTCGTCGTGGTGCCGTAGGGGATTTCACGGATGGCGAGTGTCTTGTTGTCGACTTTTTCGATCTTGGCGCGGACGCGGACCTTGCCGCCGCGCATACCGTCGTTGTAATCGCTCACGTCGATGATGCCGCCGGTAAAGAAGTCCGGGTACAGCGTGAACTTTTTGCCCTTGAGAATGGCGATGCTTGCTTCGCAGAGCTCGCGGAAATTGTGGGGGAGGATGCTCGTAGAAAGGCCGACCGCGATGCCGTCGACGCCTTGGGCGAGCAGCAGCGGAAACTTGACCGGGAGCGTGACGGGTTCTTCGCTACGTCCGTCGTAGCTCGGAATCCATTCCGTGGTCTCGGGGTTGAACACGACGTCGACCGCGAACTGGGTGAGGCGGCCTTCGATATAACGGGGGGCGGCAGCGTCGTCGCCGGTGAGCGGGTTGCCCCAGTTACCCTGGGTATCTATAAGCAGGCCTTTCTGGCCGAGGGTGACGAGCGCGTCGCCGATGGAGGCATCGCCGTGCGGGTGGTAGGCCATGGTGCGGCCGACGATAGTGGCGACCTTCTGGTAGCGACCGTCGTGGTTTTCGAAAAGGGAATGCAAAATGCGGCGCTGGACCGGCTTGAGGCCGTCTTCGAAGTACGGCACTGCACGGTCGAGGATGACGTAGCTCGCGTAGTCGAGGAACCAGCCATCGTAGAGCCTTTCAAGATGATTTACGTTGGAAAGTCCAAGAGTAGTATCTGGCGTGTTAGAATTCATGGAGGTAAATGTAGAAAAAAAATCGAAATTCTTTCGCTGTGTAGTGCACAAATGGTCAAATGTAGAGCGAAATGGATGTAAAATGGACGAATGGTCTGTGCATTTTTTACAAAAAGCTATCTTTCCATAAGAACTTTTGAAGGGAATCTTATGAAAAAAATTTTAACACTCTTTTTTTGTTTGATGGCGATCACATTGTTTGCCGGCTGTGCCCAAGGTGGGCTCCATAAACAGGTCAGCCCTGAATGGAAAACACCTCCTTCGGGTTTGACCGTCTATGTTTTGGACCTCAAGGTTCAGAACGGCAACGACTTCAGCAAGGCGTTGCCCGACTATGTCGGCAAGTTCAATGACTGGTTCTTGCCTCTGATGACTCAGGACATGGTCAGCATGTCCGGCCTTGAAGTCAATACGCTTCCTGAGGTGTCCCGGTCCGGCAAATTCGTCCGCAGCAAGAAAAAGATGAAGGGGTACATGGATTTCATGGTGTCGAACCCGAATCCTGAAAAACTCCCGGACTTGAAGGGTATCGTCGTTACAATTTCTGGCCTCACGTTCAATAGGCATGTCTCGGTCAAGCGCCATAACGGCAACAAGGTCTACTTCTACGGAGTCCAGGCCTATGCGGGTTATACGATTTACTCCATGGAAACCAAGAAGGAACTCGCCTTTGGCAAGATTGATATCTTGGAAGAGAGCCAGGACTTCGTCCCGGGTGAGGATGTGTGGAATAAGCTGGTTCGTAGAATCTCCAACGAAATCCTCGCGGAAACTCCGCTAATTCGTCAACTTTAATTTTTAATTTTTTTTCAAAAGAGGTAAAATATGAAATTAACGTATGCTGCTATCTTGGCTACTTCGCTTGCTTTCTGGGCTTGCTCCGACGATAGTTCCTCAACGTCTGCGTCCGACGAAAAAACTCCTTCTTCGGACAGTAGCTCGGCAAAGTACGATTGCACCACCGAAGATGGTGTGGTGGTTGTCTATCCGAAGGGTGGCGAAAAGTTCAAGGTCGGTGAAACAATCAAGGTCGTTTATGGTGCATCTCCGGATCTCTCTGGTTCTCAGTTCCGTTTTGCATATCGTGCGAACGAAGATGCCGATGTTAACGATTTGACGGAATCCTCTGCTGGCGAAAAGAATCCCGATGGCAAGACCTGCTATGAACAAGAGGTCAAACTGGATGCCAGCTTGGTGGAACCCTCCAAGGAAGCCTTTATCCAGGTTATCCCTTACGTCAAGACAAGGAAAAACGGAAAGTCCGGTAAGTTCACTGTCACGGAGTAGACTTGCCCCTGCAGTTTAACGATCCCGCCATCACCGTGGCCATAGTCGGCTGCGGTGGTTTTATTGGCAGCCATTTGCTGGATGCCGTTCTGTGCCGAACCCAGTGGCGCGTTTTCGGAGTCGATGTTGATTTCTACCGAATTCAGCATCGGTTGAACGACGAACGTTGCGAATTTCTGAATGCGGATCTTGCCGATCCTAGCGTAGTCGAACGTATCGCAAAGTTCCCTGTGGTGGTGAACCTTGCTGCGATATGTACGCCCAGTCGCTACATGGCCGAGGCGCCTGCTGTTATCCGCAGCAATTACGACCATCCGGCAGCCTTGGCCGAGGCGTGCGCAAAGTCTGGATCGTGGCTAATCCATTTCTCCACTTCGGAGGTGTACGGCAGGACGCTTGAGGATTCCGGTAAACTCGACGAGGACTCAACTGGGTTCGTGTTTGGCCCGGTCTCATCTAGCCGCTGGAGCTACGCTACGGCGAAGTTGCTCACGGAACGTTTTATTGCCGGGCTCGAAGGTTTGAAGTGGACCATTGTCCGTCCGTTCAATTTTGTCGGCCCGTATATGGATTTCATGCCCGGAGTCGATGGCGAAGGTATCCCGAGAGTGCTTGCGAATTTTTCTTCGGCGCTTGTGCGAGGAGAACCGCTGAAGTTGGTCAACGGGGGAAATGCCCGGCGGACGTTCACTTCGGTGTTCGATGCCATTGATTTCATGTTCGCCTTGTTTGCTGCTCGGGAAAATGCGCTTTCGCAAATATTCAATGTGGGAAATCCCGACAACGAAGTTTCCGTTGCGGAACTGGCTAGGCGCATGCGCCGTATCTATGCACACCTGAAGGGAATTTCGGAAGAATCACTCCCCGCACCGGAAGTGGTTGATGGCGAGGCCTATTATGGCAAAGGTTACGACGATTCCTTGCGAAGGCTCCCCTCTGTTGAAAAAGCTGCCCGCCTGCTCGGCTTCCGCGCCCAGGTTCCGCTGGATGTGGTCCTCGAGGAATCGTTGAACTGGTTTATAGGACATTATAGCGATGCCGCCAATTGATTCCTTTATATTCATTCCTGCGTACAACGTAGAGAAGACCTTGACAAGGACTCTCGAAAGCATCCGTCCGGCAGTTTGGAAACGTTCCCGCGTGCTCGTCATTGATGACGGCTCCACCGACGGAACTCAGAAAGTGTTCGAGGAATTCCGGGAAAAAACGCACGAAAAGAATATTCTCCGTTATATCCGTTTCGAGAAAAACCAGGGTTACGGGGCTGTGGTCAAGAAGGGTCTCGCCGAGGGAATCGCTTCGGGCGCCAAATTTGTGGCTTGTCTCCATGGCGATGGGCAATATCCCGGGGACCGGCTGGGGGAATTTTTTGCAGCAATGGCGTGCCATGACTTGGCATTGATTCAAGGTTCCCGCATGGCTATCGAGGGCGAGGCCGAAGAGGGGGGGATGCCTCTGCACAAGCGTATCGGCGGGGCAATTCTCACGGCAATTGAAAATCTGGCGTTTAGTCAGCAACTGACGGACAGACACAGCGGTTTTCTTGTGTACTCGACAGCTTTCCTCAAGACGCTCGACCTAGAAAAGCTGAGTAGCAGTTTCGACATCGACTTGGAGATTATTTCCAAGGCGGATTCTTCCGGTTTGCCGATGGCGGAACTCCCTATCCCGACGCACTATGGCGACGAGAAGTCGCACTTGAATGTAATCACGTATGGCCTGAGGGTGCTCCTGCAGGTGGTCCGTCGCTTATTTGCCTAGAATTTTTTGGATGATACCCAGTCACGTATCGAGGCTTGTTACAGCACGCCGAAACGTTTGAAGTATTCGATGGGTTGGGAGGCCGATTGTATATCTTCTCCTGTCTGGAAAAGCGGCTTGCTGAATGTCATATCGGTCGCGTTGACTTTTATAATTGCCGATGACGCTTCGGTACACGGTTCGCCAACAATACCCTTGATGGAAAATGTTTTAGATGTGTTGTCATACGTCCATTTTCCTGTGTTTTCTAAGCCTCCGCAAGTTTGGTACCATTGGGAAGATGCGGCTGTGGCGTAGGTGTACTTGAATGTCCCGTCTTCATTGATGATGAGCGTTCCCGGTCCTGTCGAAAAGTCGACTACGATGCTGTAGCTGAGTGCCGCGTCCTGGATGGCGAGCATTTGCCAGGTTCCTATCAGGCAGGATGCTTCGTCGCCATCATTACACTTGTCGGCAAGGGATTCCTCTTCTTCGTCGCTGGAACATGCGCAAAAGAGAAGAGCGAGTGACATGATGGATGCTGCAAAAAATTTGTTTTTCATGAAAAGCCTCGTGTTCTAGGGAATATAAATAAAATTAGGGGGCATTTTCCCCTTATCGCTTTTTGAAAACGGTGTAAAATGTTTCGGGTGGTTTAAATTTTCTGTTTTTATTAATATATTTTTGTTGCGCACGAGGCTTTGTTTAAAAGGAGTTAAAATGAAAAATTCCAGTGTTCTGGGAACGGTTTTGGGTTCTGCCCTATTTTTATTTGTGCTTGCCACATCGGTAAATGCAGCCCCGGATCCCAATTTCCACATCTACCTCGCTTTCGGTCAGTCCAACATGGAAGGCCAGGGCCCTATTGAGGCTCAGGATTCGACTGTAGACAGTAGGTTCCAGGTGCTCTGGTCTGCTGACGACGGGAGCTGTCATCAGGATGTATCCGAGGGAGAATGGATCGATGCCGTCCCTCCGCTGTCTCACTGCAAGGGAGCAGGACTCAGTCCGGCTGATTACTTCGGCCGCACCATGGTCGAAAAGATGGATTCCAATATCAGGGTGGGCATCGTCAATGTCTCAGTCGCCGGCTGCAGTATCCAGCTGTTCGACAAGGATGACTATTTGACGTATGTGGAAAAGAAGAAGAACGTAAACTGGATGATCCAGCGCATCAACACCTATGGCGGAAACCCCTATGGGCGCCTAATCGAGATGGCGAAGAAGGCCCAGGAAGACGGCGTCATCAAGGGCATCATCTTCCACCAGGGCGAAACCGATGCCGGCGTTTCGGAGTGGCCCTCCATGGTCAAGAAGGTCTATGACAACATCATCAAGGATTTGGGCCTTGGTGACGATATCCCGTTCCTCGCGGGCGAGGTGCTGCGTAGTGGCTTGAGTAGCGGCGCGAACCAAAACATCGCGAAGCTCCCGCCGCAGTCCAAGAACTTCTACGTGATCTCTTCCGAAGGGTTCAACCAGGCCCTGGGCGATGGCCAGAACGTCCACTTCACCTCGCAGGAATACCGCGATTTCGGCAAGCGCTATGCTCAAAAGATGATTGAGGTCCTGGGTGACAAGATTGAGCCTGTTCCAGTGTCCTCATCTAGTGTCGAAAGCAGTAGCGCGAAGAGCAGCTCCAGCAAGGCGAAATCGAGCAGCAGCGTGAAGAGCAGCTCCAGCAAGGCGGTGTCCAGCAGCAGCGCGAAGAGCAGTTCCAGCAAGGCGAAATCCAGTTCCAGCAAGGCGAAATCCAGCTCCAGCAAGGCGAAATCCAGCTCCAGCAAGGCAAAATCCAGCTCCAGCAAGAAGGGCGGTAAAGATGCGATTGTCGCACAAGGCGTTGTTCCGCAGTTCACGGTCAGTGTCGTTGGTCGCAACGTTCTGATTTCTGGGGCGTTTGTGGGCAGTGCCTATGCGGTGCTTGATATGCAGGGAAGCGTATTGGTGAAGGGACGCGTTGATGCAGTGAATTTCAGCTTGCCGATCAATCGTACCGGAACCTACTTGGTGAATGTCGGAAACCAGGTACAAACAGTTGCCATTAGGTAAGTGGCCTTGCAATGTAAAGAAGGGACGCCTTGGATGTTTCTTCCTTGTATGGTCAAAAAAATGTCTGTCGGGGCTTTTTGTGTTGTTTTTTTTACAGTGAAAAAACTCGTTTTTTAGAAGATGTGAACAGAAAAAGGGCTTTGTTGCATTTTGTGAACAGCAAAAAGTTAGTTGTCTGTTCAAAATTCTTTAATTTCTGCATATATTTAATAGCACGTTGGGTTGACTTTATGTCAAAAGGAGTAAAAATGAAAAAGTCCTATAAGATGGGAGCTGTATTTGGCTCTACTCTATTATCGCTTATGCTAGCAACAACAGTAAACGCAGCCCCTGATCCTAATTTCCACATCTATCTCGCTTTTGGCCAGTCCAACATGGAAGGCCAGGGCGTTATCGGTAACGAGGATAAGAACGTTGACGAACGCTTCCAAATACTCTGGTCCGCCGACAATGGTTCCTGTTCTGGCAAGACGAAGGGGCAGTGGGCCAAGGCTACGCCTCCGCTGGCTCATTGTAACAATGCGAAATTAGGCCCTACGGACTATTTTGGCCGTACGATGGTCGAAAAGACCGATTCCAAAATCAAGGTGGGTGTCGTTGTGGTTGCGGTTGCGGGGTGCAGCATCAAACTGTTCGACAAGGATAACTACAAGAGCTATATCAGTACAGCCACGGCAACGCAGAGCTGGATGACGGGTTACATTAATCAATATGGCGGAAACCCTTACGGTCGCTTGATTGAAATTGCCAAGAAGGCTCAGGAAGACGGTGTTATCAAGGGCATTATCTTCCACCAGGGCGAAACGGATGCCGGTGACGGCCAGTGGCCTTCGGCGGTCAAGAAGGTTTACGACAACATCATTAAGGACCTGGGTCTCGGTAGCGACATCCCATTCCTCGCGGGCGAGGTCCTGCGCAGCGGTGTGAGTGCCGGCGCGAACCAAAACATCGCGAAACTCCCGCAGCAGTCCAAGAATTTCTATGTCGTTTCTTCCGAAGGCTTCAACCAGGCCCTGGGTGATGGCCAGAATGTGCATTTCACTGCGGAGGAATATCGTGAGTTCGGCAAGCGCTATGCCGAAAAGATGATCGAGGTCTTGGGGGAAGAAAAGCTCAAACCCGTCGAAGGTTCGGAACCCCCGGCTTCGAGCGATAGCCCTGCATCCAGTAGTTCTAGCGAGGCGAAATCTGTGGCCAGCTCCAGCAGTTCGGGTGGACATCATCATTCGGCTTCCAGCTCGGGCGGACATCGCCATCACTCTAGTTCCAGCAGCTCGGATAATCAGCTGAGTTCCGCTGCAAGCAGCAGCTCCGATGCGGTTGTTTCGAACAGTTCCAGCAGTTCTGTTCCGGAAGCGCTCCCGGCAATGGCGAAGTCCTTTGTCATGGCGGGCAAGGCCCAGGTGTTTGACATGCAGGGCAAGTTCCTCGGCACGGTCGATCTTGCCTCTGGTGCTTCGCTCAAGGATATTGTCGCTGCCAAGTTCCAGCGTTCCGGAAGGTACCTGCTCAGGCAGGATGCTGCTGTCAAAATTATTTCCGTAGAAAAGCGCTAATCCTTATTCGCTGAAATTAGGCCCGTTTCCGTATCCGGAGACGGGTTTTTTGTGTCGTGTTGCAATCCTTTACAATGGAAAAAAGCCTTTTTTTTCTAAAAAACGTCATTTTAAGGGTATATTTCTTGTGAAAATGGAGTTAGGTGTTGGAACGGAGTCTTCTGTGTGAAGATTTTGCTCATTTTGAGGAGGAAAAATGAAAAAAGTGAACTTGCTGGCCCCCCTGTTCGGGTTTGCATTTATGGCGGCTGCTTCTGTGTATGCCGATCCGGATCCTAATTTCCACATCTATCTCGCCTTTGGCCAGTCCAACATGGAGGGCCAGGGTACTATCGAGTCTCAAGACAAGACGGTTGATCCCCGTTTCCAGATGCTTTCGGCAATCGACGACTTCAACGGAAGGGCGCTCGGGACATGGAACGACGCGATTCCGCCGCTGGCCAACAAGCATGGCGGTCTTGGTCCCACTGATTACTTCGGCCGCACGCTGGTCGAAAAGCTTGACCCGCAAATCAGGGTCGGTGTCGTGGTCGTGGCCATTGCGGGTTGCAGCATCGTGGCGTTCGATTCCCCGATGGATCAGGGCTATTTGAATGACCAGGCTGGCTGGTTCAAGGACATCGTCAAGGACTATGGTGGTGACCCGTACAAGCGTCTGGTCGATATGGCTAAGAAAGCCAAGGAAGACGGCGTCATCAAGGGTATCATCTTCCACCAGGGTGAAACCGACGAGGGCGACAGCGATTGGCCCAACAAGGTCAAGAAGGTTTATGACCGCTTGGTCACTGATATCGGGCTCGACGCTGACATCCCGTTCTTTGCGGGCGAAGTTCCGTATCAAGGCAGCTCCAAGGGCACGAACAACAACATCAGGAAACTCCCGGAAAAGTCCAAGAATTTCTATCTCGTGTCTGCCGAAGGCCTCAACGACCTGGACATGATGCGCATCCACTTCTCTTCGCAGGGCTACCGCGACTTTGGCAAGCGCTATGCGGAGAAGGTGATGGAAGTCCTGGGCGACAAGCTCAAACCGGTCGCTACATCGACACCGGAGTCTTCCAGCGCTGAAACTCTAACCTCCTCTAGTAGCGATGCTCCGGCATCTTCTGGCGCCGAGAGCTCTAGTTCTGTTGGCCCGGCGGACGGTTCCAGTTCCTCGGCAAAGTCTCCTGAAAGCAGTGCTCCGGCCGAAGCGACATCGTCGTCCGAAGGCTCCGACGCTATCAGGGCTGTGCAGGCCAAGGGTGTTTCCATCGGCAAGATGGTTGTCTCGCAGAACGTGATTGTCGTTCCCGTGAACCTTGACCGTGCTTCCCGCGTCAATGTGAGCGTGTACTCGGTTCTCGGCAAGCAGGTGATGAGCATGGATGCGATGTTCTCTGCCGGCGAGAATACTGTGAATTTCGATGCTTCCAAACTCCCGGTGGGCAACTACCTGATTTCCGTGCAGGCGAGTTCTGCCCGTTCTACGGCGCGCATCGATATCGCCCGATAGACGCCCGAAACAGTTTTTTGTGTAAAGCAAGCAAAGGCTCCCTCGCTTTTTGGCGGGGGAGCCTTTTCAGTTTGTAGGGGATTTTTTTCGTTGCGGGGGAGGGCCCCGGCCGACGCTTCTATTCTCACGACAACAGTTACTCTTCTCAATGACTGGAAGAATATCTCGCCTTACTTTAAAAATATGTAGGGCTGTTAAGGCTCTATTTGTCTCAGATAATACGGGGGACCTTTTTCTGGGAATGTTTTTTTCGTCGCGGGGCTAGTCTATGCTGATGAGTTCAAGGTTGTTTCCGTTAACTTTGAACTTGATTTCTTTGCTGGCGAAGCTGAACCCGTAGATGCGTTCGGGGTCGTCTTGGTAGGCGGGGCGCGGATCCTGCTCTAGTACGGCAATGAGGGCGTCCCTTTTTTCAAATTCTAGCTTGTTTAAAATTCCGGCAGGGGCGTTGACGTGTAGCCTGTTCTTGAACACGGAATCCGTAAAACCGCCGATGGCTTCGGGGCGGGCGTCGGTGTAGGGGATGTAGGGTTTGATGTCGACGATGGGCGTACCGTCCATGAGGTCGGCGCCGCTCACGACAATTTCGGGGCCTTCATCCCCGTCAAGACGGATTTCCTCGATTTTCACGCACGAAAGCGCGAGCGGATTCGGGCGGAAACTGGAACGGGTCGCGAAAACGCCGAGGCGCTTGTTGCCCCCGAGTCTGGGCGGCCGCACTGTCGGGCTCCATGTCTCGCGGATGTTTTCGGAGAATATCCATACAATCCACAGGTGGCTGAATCCTTCTAGCCCGCGCAGGGCGTCGGCGTTCCGGAATTCCGGCTCAAAGCGGATGCGCGACTTGAGGCCCGCGACAAGGCCGCTCTGCCGGGGCACCCCGAACTTGGTGTCGAAATCGCTTTTGATTTTTGCGATAATTTTGAAGGATATCTCTTGCATGTTCGTATCTAGGCTCTTTTATTTAGAAAAAATAACGCTCTCGTGGGAAATCGCAGCGCAAAATATCTTATTTTAGAAGAAATCACATTTCAGGGAGAATATCAAATGGTATTGACCGTCTTTATCCTTTACCTGCTGATGATGCTCGGCATCGGTTTTTACTTCTCTAAAAAGGCGAACAGCCTGAACGCCTACTACCTCGGCAACCGCGGTATGAACAAGTGGGTGGTCGCGATGTCCGCGCAGGCCTCCGACATGAGCGGCTGGCTCTTGATGGGCCTCCCGGGCGCCGTGTTCGTGAGCGGTTTTTCCGAAGCGTGGATTGGCATCGGTCTTGTAATCGGTACGTACCTCAATTGGAAAATCGTGGGCCGCAGGCTCCGCAAGTACAGCCATTTCTGCGGCGATTCCATTACGCTCCCCGACTTCTTTGCGAACCGTTTCCGCGACAACAAGGGAATCATCCGCGTCATCGCCTCGATTTTCATTCTCGCGTTCTTCCTGTTCTACACGGTTTCGGGCTTTGTCGCGAGCGCTAAATTGTTCGGCACCATCTTCGGCATGAACTACACCACGGGCCTTATCATCGGTGCGGTCGTCGTGGTGAGCTACACCTTCATGGGCGGCTTCTTCGCCGTGTGCTGGACGGACTTTATCCAGGCGACCATGATGCTCATTGCCGTCATCGCCATTCCCTCGATTATCATGAGCGGTTCGGGTGGCTTTGCCGCGACGATGGATGCCGTGAACGCGCAGAATCCCTACCTGATGAGCCTGTTCACCAACGCCACTACCGGCAAGTCCATCGGCCTGATTGCGTTGATTTCTAGCCTCGCGTGGGGCCTCGGCTACTTCGGCATGCCGCACATCCTGGTACGCTTCATGAGCATCAAGAACGCCGAAGACATCAAGTTCTCCCGTCGCGTCGCCATGACCTGGGTGACCATCTGCCTCGGTGCCGCCATCATGATCGCCATTCTCGGCCGCTACTACGTGGAAGCGAACGGCATTACCGTCGCCGACCCGGAACGCATCTTCATGATTCTCTGCCAGGCTCTCTGCCATCCGGCGATTGCCGCTATCCTCATGGCTGCCATCCTCGCCGCCATCATGAGTACGGCCGACTCGCAGCTGCTGGTTTCCGCTTCTGCTTTCAGTAACGACCTTTACAAGCACTTGTTCCGCAAGAACGCAAGCAACAAGGAAGTCATGTGGGTGAGCCGTGGCGTGGTCGTGCTCATTACGGTTATTGCGGTGATTGTCGCCATGCAGGGGGCGCCCGGCGCCGAAGGCGCTAAACAGGGCAAGAGCTTCCTCGATGTGGTGATGAGCCTTGTGAGTTTCGCCTGGGGCGGCTTCGGTGCGACCTTCGGCCCGATCATGCTGCTTGCCCTGTTCTGGAAGCGTACCACGCTTCCGGGCGCCATTGCGGGCATGCTCGTCGGCGGCATCACGACGTTCGTGTGGAAGTTCTACCTCTCCGGATTCTCCGCCGAGATTTTCCAGATTTACGAACTCGTGCCCGGCTTCGTTCTCTCCTTTGCGACCATCGTGATCGTAAGCCTCTGCACTAAGGCCCCGAGTAAGGAAATTCAGAACGAGTTCGACCAGGTGGAACGCACCCGCCTCTCCGATATAAAGCTTTAATCTAAAACGAGCCTCTTTCCAATTCGGAAAACACACAAAAAACCGTCCTTGCGGGACGGCTTTTTTGATGATGTATGAAAAAGGAAATCCCCGGTCAAGCCGGGGATGACTCCAGAAATTACATCTTCAGGAGGATTTCACCAATCTGCACGGCGTTGAGAGCAGCGCCCTTGCGGATCTGGTCACCGGTGAGCCACAGCGTGTTGCTGTTCTCGTCGGCGAGGTCCTTGCGGATACGGCCCACGAAGATGTTGTCCTTGCCGGCGCTTTCGAGCGGCATCGGGTAAACATAGTTCTGCGGGTCGTCCTTGAGCGTCACGCCCGGAGCGTTCTTGAGAGCGTTGCGGATTTCTTCGACAGAAACCGGACGTTCCGTTTCGAACCACACGGATTCGGAGTGGGAGCGCAGAGAGCTCACGCGCACGCAGGTGGCACTCGTGCGGACGTCGGAGTGCATAATCTTGCGCGTCTCGTTGAACATCTTCATCTCTTCCTTGGTGTAGTCGTTTTCCGTCATCTTGTCGATCTGCGGAATCACGTTGTACGCGAGCTGGAACGGGAACTTGTTGATGTGGGTGGTAGAACCTGTTTCAAGGATGTCCTTGTACTGCTGCTTGAGTTCTTCCATGGCCACGGCACCTGCACCGCTAGCGCTCTGGTAAGAAGAAATGTGAATCTTCTTGATGTGGGAAATCTTTTCGATCGGGTTCAAGACCACGACCATCATGATTGTCGTGCAGTTCGGGTTGGCGATGATGCCCTTGCCACCGAGTTCGGCCTTGTAGAGCTTGATGTCTTCGGGGTTCACTTCGGGCACGACCAGCGGAACAGTCGGGTCCATGCGGAAGAAGCTCGTGTTGTCGACGACCACGGCACCGTTTTCGACGGCGATGGGGGCGAATTCCTGGGAAATCGCTGCACCGGCGGAGCTGAGCACCAGGTCGATACCCTTGAAAGAATCCTTGTTCAGGACTTCGCACTTGAGCGTTTCGCCCTTGAACTTGAATTCCTTGCCTGCGCTGCGTTCGGAGGCGAGGAGCTTGAGGCTCTGCAGCGGGAAGTTGCGCTCTTCGAGGATGGAGAGGATTTCTTGGCCCACGGCGCCGGTGGCACCCATGATGGCTACGTTGCGAATCATAGTTTAACCTTTAGTTATCTTCTTGTTGAGGTTGGTAGTTTGATATTAAATTCTTGATGTTGTTCTGGAAACGTCCCAGATAAACTTTTGTCTGGCCCAGCTGGTCGCGGGCCTGCTGGTACTGCTTGACCTGTTCCTCGGAGTTCTCCTGCAGTGAATAGGTGTACAGGGAGTAGGCGGCGAGCCTGAGGCATTCCGTGGCCTGGATGAGCTCGGAGTGGGCCTCGCTTGCACTGTGCGGATGGAAAAGCCCGAGTGTCTTGCGGTTCAGCGCTGTCGCGTTGTTGTTGATGGCGAGAGCCTGCTGGCTGCGCGCTTCGCGGTCCGCTTCGCTGATGTTCGGCGGGATTAATTCAAAGTCATCGATGGAGGCCACGATGGAACGCATGCGCTCGATAACTTTGTCCGTCTCGTTGATGTAGCTGTTCAGGCGGCCTTTGGCTGCTTCGGGCGAGCCGGGCTTCGCGTTCTCGTAGGTTTCCCCTGTACTGGCATTGCCGGTCGAGAGGTATGTCCCTGTACGGACCACAGTCCCTGACGGGTCCACTTCTTTCGTAGCTTCGCCGTTGTGGAAGGACTGAATGTAGTCTTGGTACTTCGCGTTGAGTTCTGCAATTTCGGAAGCGGACTTGTCGGAGGCGATGATGAATGTCGGACGTTCCCAGTAGGCAATGCCGAGAAAGCCGACAAGCATCAAGGCTGCAAAGATTGCGTTACCGGCTTTTGCCGCGCTGTCTTCGCTGCGAACGACGTACAGGATGCCGAAAAGAAACATGCTTGCAAACGCGAGGAGCACGCCACCGTCTGTATTGTAGGTGACAATGGTGTTCTTCATAAAATAGAAGATGCTGTCTATTGCCACGAGGAGGAGCGAGAGTAGCGTTCCCAGAAGTTTCTGGTTGCGCGTCGGGGCGGATGCGGACATGAGTATTGTGACGAACGTAATCCCGAGGGGGAGTACGAACATCAATGCAATTTCGGCAACCTGCGTATTCATAGGACTTAGAACGGGAGGTCGTCGTCACCTTCGGACATCTGGGGGTCGTATGCCGGAGCGGATGACTGGCTGTAGCTGTTGGACTGGTTGTAGCTGTTGCTCTGGCCGTAGCCGCCTGCGTTCGGGGCGCCGCCCTGGCCACGCGGGGTGAGCAACTGGAACGTGTCCATGTTGACTTCGGTAGCGTAGCGCTTCTGGCCCGTGGTCTGGTCGGTCCAGCTGCGGTTGGTGAGGGTCCCTTCGACATAGAGGCTCATGCCCTTGCGCACGCCGAGCTGTTCGATGATGTCGGCAATTTTTCCCCAACCGACGATGTTGTGCCAGTCGGTCTGTTCCTTGGTTTCACCGTTGTTATCGCGGTAGCGGCGGGAAGTAGCGAGGGAGAACGATACGCGCTTGCGTCCGGCGGGATTGGCTCGAATTTCCGGGTCCTTGCCAATGTTGCCGATGAGCATAACTTTATTCAAATAAGCCATATTTTTATCCTGTAGTAATTTTGCTTTTTTTTGCGTGGGCAAAAATAAAAAAAATCGGGTGTCAATTTCTGCCCTTCGCTAAAAAATGCGGGGTTAGTGCCGTTTTTCCCTTTTTTTGCGAAAAAATGGGGGGTACGGCGGTGTTTAAAAGCCTTGCCGGGGCTTCCGGTGGCGGTATCGGGCTTCTTTGTCGGGTTTAATGGGTTGTTAGTTTATTTGTAATGTCAGGCAATCTCCTATTCGCAGTAGTCCAGTTTTCCTGGGGTGGGTTCGCTGAGGCACCAGGAATCGCCTTTGTCGCGTTTTTTCCACTTGCGGATGTTCAGCTGGGAACTTTGCCCGTACTTGCTCGACCCCATGGCCGGGATGACTTCCAGATGCAGGGAGTCGGGCTTGTCGGCGTAGTACAGGGAATCGAGGACGGTTCCCATGCACTGCAATACAATGGCTCCCTTGGAGTTGCCGAGAGCCTTCCACTTGTCGGTGTTCTTGTATCCGTCGGGGGCCCTTGTGCTGAGTTCGGCGAGCACCAGGATGTCTCCCGGGTTGATGCGCTCCGGCACGATGGCGCAGGAACTGCTTGCTACAGAACTGGTCCCGATAGTGCAACCTTCCAGGCTCAGGGTATCGAGGCTCCCGTTGTACAGTTCGATGAACTCGTATTGCGACGAATCTTTTGTGTTGACAGCGGTGAACACCTCGGTCACGACGATGTCGCCCACGGCTGGGTAGCGGGAGTATCCGGGCAACCGGAGCGAGATGTCCTTGTTCACCTCGTCTGCCGTGGAAATGGCGAGCTGCACTTTGGAGCGGATCGACTTCACCGTAAACTCGGGGACGGGTGTGTCCTCGGTGAGCAGGAATGAATCCTGCATGCTATAGATGGTCTTGCCGGTGCTGTCCTTCAGGAGCAGTTTTATCTCGTAGGTTTCGCCGAGGGGGAGCATGCCGCTTGTGAAAACGGCGTTGACCCCGTCCATCGACATCTTGTAGCTGTAGGTGGTGTCTGTGGTCTTGAGCGTGAGTGTGCCACTAGTGACCCCGGCCGGGTTGCCAAACCCGAGGGGGATTTCCACGTACACGAACCCTACGATGGCGTGCAGGGGGATGGTTACATCCACGCTGCTGCCGGCCTCGATTTTTGTCACGATTTCGCCTTCTTGCATGAGCCCTCCGTTTGCGTAGAGCTTAGCAGAAAGGACCCAGCGGTCGTGCGGGAACAGGTCGAGTTCGAAGCTGCTGTCCTTGTTGTCGTGGACGATGTGCAGGGTGTCGGAGCCGACGCAGTCGAGGACGATGCTGTCGAGGCGCGGTGCGGCGGTGTAGGCAAGTTCGATCGATACCTTCGAGAGGTCGATCGATTTTGCCTCCGAGCTGCTGGATTCGTCGCTGCACCCGCTGAGAGGGCCAAGCGCGATGAGGATTGCCGATGCCAGTGCTACGAGTGTGGCTCTGGTGGTGTTTTTCTGGTTCTTTTTTGGACTCATATTACCTCCTTATGGAATGGTCCGATGTCTATAGACGTTTTAAGGAGGATTTTTGTCCTAATTTTTTGAAAAAAATTCTTTTAAAGGTGCAAACGGCCTTTTCCCTGTGCCTGTCGGCTGTTTTGGAGTTTTTCTGCGCAGGCCTTGTCTTGCCGGATGATTTTCACGAGGGCGCTCGGGGTGAGTCCGAATGCCTGTGCGGCCTCTTTCGTGTCGCCGTTCTTTTGGGCCATCCGGTCGAAAACGTGGGCGATAAACAAGGGGAACAGGGCGTTTGACGGCTGGATATGCCCGTTACTGCCGGGGAAGGGAATCTCCACTGCAGGGGGTGTTTCTCGGACCTTGAGGGCGAGGGCCATCTGCATTTTACGCAGAGCATGTGTCTTATTTTCTTTTGCGCTCCTGCCTTCGCACGATTTGATTTCTAAATTGTATTCCCGCAAGGTGAGCATGACGCCCGTGTTGGTCTTGTTCCGGTGCTGGCCTCCCGGGCCACTTCCTTGGAACCCCTTGAGCGAGCATGCCCCGAGCAGTTCGTCCAGCGTCATTCTAAGATAGGTATCGCGATGCATGCTTTAAAAAATACAATTCTTTATGCCTTTTCCGTGGCGATTCTTTCGGTTATGGTTTCTTGTGCGGGTTCTGCCGGCGGTGCGGCGCCTTCGTCCCAGGCCCAGGAGTCTGCGTCGGTCAAGGATGCGAAACACCAGGAACGCGAGCAAGACAAGAAGGCTCTGCTGGAACAGATGTTCGTAAAATTCCAGAACGTCATCCGCATGAATGTCGAGGCAGACACCTTGCTTGCCTTGTTGACGGATTCTTCGGAATACTGGATTGATGCGCTGGAACAGCATGCCCGGACTTATACCGAGGAAAATCTCGATACGTGCCAGTTCTACGAGGCCTACGCCATTCTCCTTTATCGCCTTTATGAGCGGGAACACTTGTTTGCCGGTCCGGACGACAAGATGGTCTACCTGTTGCTTTCGAAGAGTGGCATGGTCAATAAACTTTCGAGCCTGAAACTCGGCCCTATGGAAGTGAAGAACGACCGTGGCAGTGTTGGCCTTGCATCGAGCCCCAAGGTGCCCATTATGATTTTTGAATGGGACGATTCCGCCTGGAAACTCAATTTGCCCCAGACACTCCCGCTGATTACAAAGGGTATCGAGTCCATCGCCGTAAAGAAAAGCTGGTCGAGCAAGAAACTGGCGCTTTACTGGCTCGACAAGGAATACCACCTGACGTATTCCCGCCTTGACGATTCCCTTTACGAACCCATCTATTAGTCCTGCGGGTCCGCAGTTTAAAAACCGATGAAATTCCGTTTCTTAGCCCTTTTCTTGCTGGCTTTTGTGGGAGCCTGTTTTGCCGCATCGGCAAAGCCCGTTCCTGTCTTGGCCAAGTTCAGTTCTCCGAAGCCCTTTTCGGGGGAAAGGTTGTTCTTTGTGCTGGATTCGCTGGGCGGTGGCGGCAACTGGATGGAATGGGAGGCCAAAGGGGTCAACGACCCTTCCGTGGCAGACGCGATTTCGTCTTTAGGGGCAAAGCCCGAGATGGTTTGGGTTCTGAGCGAGAGGAAAAAGCCTCTATTTGCGGCCCTTGTTGCGCAGGGTGCCGGAGAAATGCTCGTGTTCTGCGAAATTCCCGCACTGGATGCAAAACCGGAACCTCTCAAGCTGAACGAGGTGATGGATCCCAATGTCGTATTCCGGGATTACAGACAAGTTTCTCCGAACGAGTTCGTTCACCGGGATCAGGATAATCTGAGAGTGATGGTGAGCGAGCAGCGGATCCGTTTTGCCTATGTCAATCCGGACAAGGAACCGCTTAAGTTCGATGCGGATTTTTCGACGAAAACCATCGTTGAAAAGAAGGCCCTGGTCCGTGAATACATGGATTTCCTCAAGTACGAGTATTCGTTGATGCTGCGGGCCTTTGTGCAGTCGACCCACGGCGTTTTCAACTGGCAGCCGTGGCATTGGTATATGGCCTCGTGGAATTCGAAATATCTCATCAAGAATGAAGAACTTGAAGCCATACTTGCCACTGGGAGGGCTCCGGCCTATTTTTCTGTGTTCAAGGCAAAAACGGCTGGCGGCGAATGGGTCGAGTTCCGCGCGAACGGAAACGGATTTGCCGAAATGGTGATATCGAAGCCGTAAGCGTTTTTCTATTTTAAGTTTCGTGATCTGCATGTTCAAAAAGTTTGCCTTTTTCGTGCTGACCTTTGTTGTCTGCAGCCTTGCTTCTATTGTTGTCGAGGATTCCCGTTCCCGGTTTGTGCTGGATGACGGTGTTTACGAATCTTCTGTACATGGCTGTGAGCAGGGCGAAGGAGGGCGCTTCCTTCCTGAAAACTCGGTTGTCCCGGAAGAGGATGGTGCTGCATATCGCGTTTACCATGTTGCATTGCCTTCCAATCATAAGCCCTCGGTTCGCATAGGGAAGGTGAAATTGCAACCGCTTGGGGAGAAACACTGCAAAGGGGATTCTCTTAAAATCCGTCCGCTTTCCGTGAGCAAACCCTATATGCGTGATGGCCTGTGGATTGCCGAAATTGTCGTGCCTTTGGTCGAGAAGCGCGGAAGGTCTGTTGCCCTCCGCAAGAATTTTGAACTTGTTGTCGAGTTTGCTGGTGGGGTAGCACCCGGGGTGTACCCCGGGAAACGTGCGGTGAGCCGCGTGTTGAACCGCAAGTCCGCCGCACGCTTCGGCGTAGAGCGGGGCAAGGCCCGCAAAGCTCTACGCCGCAGCGCCCAGAGCGATTTGGATGATGTGGAGTTCCTGGCCGTTTTTAGTGTCGGTGACCGCAATGTCGCCTCGTTCAGCGAAGATGGTTTGTACGCAGTCGATTTCAAGACCATCCGTAACGCTCTTTTGCCCTTCAACCGTCAAGACGAGGTGGATGGAATCCGTGTCGACAAGGTTTGCCTTTACGGAGGAAATCCGGACACGCTCAGCGAAAGGGTTCCCGGAAATTCGCTATTGACACCAAACCAGATATTCGAAATTCCCATAGAGATTCGGGACCATTCACCATCGTCTTCCGCACCAGATGGAATATTCGGGCAGGGAGATTCGCTCCTGTTCGTCGGGTATGGCACGTCTATCTGGAAACGGATGGATAGCGAGGACTCCGGATACGTGAGTGGCACAATGGATTACTTCCATTCGTATTCGCCGTATTCCTTCTACCAGTCGTTCTCTTTTGGGTACAAGACTTCTGGTATGGGCTTGCGGATGGATTTTCTGCCTTCGCCTGCCGGTAGTGGAATGTCAATCCATTTTATGCGCTATGTCCGTGGCGAAAAAGAACTCCTGCTGCGCGATGCTTATTTTGGCAAAGACGTGGAATGGGACGGCGAAACGGGCAAGGAATGGTTCTGGTCTTGGCATGGTCGGTTCGATACGACTTTAGTTTCCAGTTCGGAAATGTATTTTGCCCAGACGGCCGATTTGCCAGGTTTTATCGATGGCGGGAGCAACTTTGTTGCCGTGAGCTATTTCCCGTATCGTTCCATTTTCAAGTCCGCTGCCGAACGTACCGACGACCAGCCCCAGGATACGAAGCTTTCAACGAAATCCTACGATGTGCGAATGCGTGGAATAAAGTTTTCCCTGAATGTCAATGGTCAGGCGTACACCGAAAGACAACTGGCTCCTGGGGGAAACTTTATCATGGATGGAGTGAAACTCAAGGCTAAAGGGAATTCATACGAACTGACGATGTTGCCTAACGATTTCCAGTTCGACCGTTTTGACGGTTATACGGTGGCTTACGAGTGGAATCCACTTGCCGATACGGCAGAATGGGTCTTGCCGGGAGCCGTGAGCGGTGTAATCCAGATTCCTGTCGGCAACGATGCAAACTTGCGCCTGATGAAGTTCAAAGATTATGAGCCCCAGGGCTTGTTGCAAGTTGTAAATGGTGTTGGGAGGGATAGTATTTCTGCTGGGGAGGATGTCCGTTACCTGCTGTACCGCGACGGTGTTTTCCGCTCCGCCATTTCTGTAACGGGAATCCCTGCACGGATTCCGGGGGCATTGAAAAACCTCGCCGCTATCAACAACAAGACGGAATACTTGATTATCTCGCCGGCAGAGTTCGGCTACCAGGCTTACGAATTGGCGAAGCTCCGCTCGGAAGGATCTGCTGTCGCGACGTTCCCGACGACGTTAGTCCTTGTCGAGGATATATACCGTTACTATAAGGGGGGCTCCCTTTCTCCTGTTGCTATCCGCAATTATCTCGCTTATGCAAAAAACATTTGCCCGAATCTCAAGTACGTGCTCCTGGCCGGGTATGGGCATTTCGATTATCGAGGCTTCTATCCGAAGTTCCCCAAGAATTTTATTCCTCCATACGAAAGGGAAGCTGCCGTTTCGGAAGATTTTTACGGAGTTTTGGATTCAGGCCAGGTCGCCATTTACGGCAACGACGATGTCGATCTTGCCGTGGGACGCCTGACTTTTGTGAACGAAACGGAATTCCGGAGTTATTTGAAGAAGGTCAAGGAGTACGAGCAGGTTGGGCTGTACGACCATTCGGATTGGCGTTCGACTCTTGTCATGGCTGCGGATGATGCTAGAAACGGGAGCGATTTGGATAAAACGGAACACACGCGAATGCACGAAGGTGTCGGTTCCATGATTGACAGCATGTCCGTGGAGCGGAAATACCGCTGGAAACAGAACAAGATATACTTGTTGAATTACAAGGAAGACGTTGCCGGGCAAAAAAAAGGTGCTGCTCAGGATTTGATGGACGCCTTGAATCAGGGCGCCTTGATGACGACTTATTTCGGCCATGCCTCTGTTACGGATTGGGCCAGTGAAGGTTTGCTCAAGACATCTTACGTAACTCGGCTCACCAACAAGAAACGGTACACAATATTGAATTCGTTCTCGTGCTCGACATCCAGGTTCGATAATGGCAAAACCGTTTCCTTGAACCATTCTTTTGTGTTGACTCCCGATGTGGGGGCGATTGCCACCATTGGTGCGACAAGGGAAACATTTGCTTCGCAGAACGAACTTTTTGCCAAGAAGTTCATTGCTACGGCGCTGTTCGAACCGGGAGCAACGATTGGCGATGCTTTGCTGACTTCGAAAAATCAGGAAGTAAAAAGCGATACCTTTAGTTTTCGTTTCAATACAGGGCATTATGTCTTGTTTGGCGAACCCGTCCTCAAGATGCCTTTTGGGGTGGGGGATATCACCTTGGATAAGGAAATCGATACGCTGAAGGCATTGGACAAGATATCGCTGAGTGGCTCCGTGAGTGGAATTGACAACGGCATAATCCACCTTTCGTTGCACGAAGGTCGGAATAGCAAGAAGATGTTCATCGGGTACCAGAAAGACTCTGCGAAGCCGATGGATGACTCCGTGGATGTTGTTTTTGACGGTGCACTGATTTATTCGGAGGATGTCAAGGTTGCTGGTGGCCGGTTCAACATAGATTTCGTTACTCCCCGTAAACTCGCCTTTGGTGATACTGCCGTTGAATTCCGGGCTTGGGCGTATTCCGACGATGCAAGGCCTATTGCGCGCCATTGGAAAAAGGGCATCGTCATTTCGGGGATGTCTTCGTATGCGGATTCCATTCACGACGATACTCCTCCGACTATCCGCATTCAGTCTTGCTTTAATGGAGGGCGTTCTTCGGATTTTGCCGAGGGGCAGGTTGTCGAGATGCAGTCTCCTGCCTGTGTCCAGGTTGTTTTCGAAGACTCTACGGCGCTAGACTATCGCGAGCAGGCCGACGAGGGTATTTCTTTTGAAGTTGTAGGAGTGCAGGACCCGTTCCATCCGAATCCGTACATGGAACAAACATCGAAGCGCTCTGTCGCCCGGATGAATTTTCCGGCAGAACTGTATTCGGCGGGCTCCTATGTGTTCAAGGCGGTTGCTTACGACGTGTTGGGTAACAGGAGTGAACGCTCGGTCGTCGTAAACATTACGGATGACATGGAATCGGGGCTTGCCGATGTGTTCAATGTCCCGAACCCGGTGGGCAAGAAGGGAACGACGTTCTATTTCAAGAATTTTGCGGTGAACAGGCCTTCAACGGTGAACATTTTTATCTATAATCAGAATGGAAAACTGGTTAAGGTTATCAAGAACGCCATTTCTGGATTGACAACTTGGGATGGCAAGGACAATCATGGTAATATGCTAGCGAATGGCCTTTACCATTATGTTGTCAAGAGTGTCGTCTCGCCGAGCGAGGAATTCTCCGGCAAGACATGGAAGAAAAAACAAAAACTTTTAATTTCGAGGTAGCAGATGGATTTACGTGAAAAACCGGGAAAAGCCCAGACTTTGCTGGAGATGTTGTTGCGTTTTAGGCTGATTGCGGTCGTTGTCATGGTTGTTGCAACGGTCTCGATTCTTGCCGCGAAGTGGGATTTCCTTGTCGGTTTCCCGATTGCTGCGTCTGAGCGGTTTGGCATGTGGTTTGCCGAAATGGAGAATGTCCAGGGCTTCTGGGCTTCGTCGCAATACTTGTTTGTGGCTGGGCTTGCCTGTGTGGTTCTGCTGTTTGTCTTTGGTGGCGTCCGCGCCGGCATTGCCTCGGTTGTTGCGTCTTTTTTGTCTTTGGCTGCACTTTATGTACTTGACGGGGGCGAAGATTTGGCGCTGCCTCTGTACGGGGTGTTTGCCTTGGTGTCGCTTGGACTGTTGCTGTTTGTCAAGTGTTCCGTGGCGTGCATGTTGTTCCCGTTTGCATTGGGATGGCTTTTCTTGAGTGCCGTCCTGACGACGCTCCCGTGGGGGCTTGAAGACCCCAACTGGCTTGTTTGGGGCGCACTTTCCGCTTTTGGTTTTGCTTGTTCTATGGCTTTTGCCGTTGCTACAGGCAAGCATCTCGGCGCGGGGGTTCCGCAGGCTGGTGCTATCTTGAAGGCGGCAAAGCAGATGCTTGTGCCTGTACTCGTGGGAGAACTGTTGCTTGTTTCTGCAATGGCCGTCGATATGCCCGGTGGTGTTAATGTGCTGAATTCTGCACTTTGGTACGTGGTGTTTGCTGCCTGGTTCTTTGTGTTTATCGTTCCTGTGTCCTCGTTTGCTCCGTGGGAACGCCTTCGTGCGGGGACCCGTCGCGTACAGATGAAGGACAAGAAGAAAAAAAACAAAAAGTAGGCGTTCTCTTTCTAGGAGGCCTTTTACGTTCCCTTTGGGAATGACGATTTTTGTATTTTTTCCTTGTGATTTCTAGTTTGAAAAAATTTCTCTTACTTTTGCTATTCTTCGTCACTTTTGGCGTAGCATCTACGGTTATCGAAGATTCGCGTTCTCGTCTTGTCCTGGAGGATATGGCTTATGCGCCTATGAACGCAAATGCGTTGGAAGGCGAGGTCTACCGTCAGTACAGCGTCGCGTTGCCTTCGAACGAAAAACCGACTGTGCGTGTTGCCAAGGTTTCGCTTGTTCCGCTCCAGTTGCCGGCTAGCAAGGTAGATTCCGTTCGCATCCAGCCTCTTTTTGTCGGGACCCCGTACATGCGCGATGGTCTTTGGATTTGCGATATCGTCGTGCCGCTTTTCGAAAAACATGGCAGGAAAGTATCTCTCCGCAAGAAGTTCGAACTTTCGGTTGAATTTGCCAGGGCGGCGTCCGGGGTATACCCCGGCAAGCGTGCCGTAGACCGGGTTGTCAACCGCAAGGCCGCGGCACGCTTCGGCGTAGAGCGGGGCAAGGCCCGCAAGGCTCTACGCCGCGCCGCCACCCAAAGCGACCTGGATAGAGTCAAATTCCTTGCAACCCTCCGCGTTGGCGATCGCGATGTGGCTTCGTTCAGCGAGGATGGCCAGTATGCCGTTCGCTTTGAAACTTTGCGCAAGGCTCTTGAAACATTGAATCGCGAGAATGATATTGATGGCCTCAGCATAGACAAAATTTGTATTTACGGTGCAAATCCGGACACGCTTTCCGATAAGGTGCCGGGAACAGACCTGATTACGCCGAACCAGATTTTCGAAATCCCGATAGAAATTCGCGACCATTCCAGATGCAGCCGTTCCCCGTGTCCTGCCGACAAAATCTTCGGACCGGGGGATTCGCTCCTGTTTGTAGGGTATGGAACTTCCATTTGGAAGCGCATGGATAAAGAGGATCCTACCTACAAGAACGGGGCCATGGACTATTTCCATTCTTATTCGCCGTATTCCTTCTATCAGTCGTTCCTGGTAGGTTACAAGAACAGCGGTAAAGGGATGCGGGTGTCTACGCTTTCTTCTCCGGCAGGGAGTGCGAAGACGGTCCCGTTTTTACGTTATGTCCGCGGTGAAAAGGATGTGACACTCCGTGATTCCTATTTCGGGAAGGACTTGGAATGGGACGAAACATCCGGTAAGGAATGGTTCTGGTTTTGGCATAGCCGCTTTGATTCGACAACGCTTTCCAATGCCTCTTTGACAAAGGACTTGCCCCAGACCGTTGACTTGCCCGGTTTTGTCAAGGATGGCAAGAACTATGTTGCGGTGAGTTATTTCCCGTTCCGTTCGGTTCAATCGTCAACAGCGGAGCGCGATGGCGACCAAATGGGTGGGGCCGAATTGTCGGCGCAATCCTACGAATGGAGAATGCAGAATCTTAATTTTTCCATGGATGTCAATGGGAAAATTTTCCGTGGGGGGACGCTTGTGCCGGGAGGAAATTTCCGCTTGGACAATGTTCCTCTGAAAGCTAAAGGAAATACATATTCCCTCACGATGCTTCCGGATTCCGTACAGTATAGCCGTTTTGATGGCTTTACCGTTGCTTATGAATGGCTTCCGCAAACCGATGACGCCGAATGGGTTTTACCTGGTGCTGTCAGTGGAATCATCAAGATTCCTGTGAAAGGCAGTGATCTGCGTTTGATGAAGTTTAAGGATTATGTACCGCAGGGGCTTTTGCCTATAGAAAACGGATTTGCGAAGGACAGTATTGCGGCTGGGGACGATGTGCGTTATCTGCTGTATCGCAAAGGTTCTTTTCATAGTGAAAACGATATTCTTGTGGAAGCAATTCCGAACCACGAAAAAGGAGTGTTAGAGAATCTTTCCGCAATTAACAATAAAACAGAATATTTGATTTTGACGCCGACTGAATTTGCAAGAACTGCTAACGAACTGGCAAAGTTCCGCTCGGAGGGCGGCGCAATCGCAACATTCAAGACATCGGTTGTCCAGGTCGAGGATATCTATCGTTACTACAAGGGAGGGAGCCTTTCTCCGGTCGCAATCCGCAACTACCTCGCTTACGCAAAATCCATGTGCCCGAACCTTAAGTACGTTCTTCTGGTCGGGTATGGTCACTACGACTACCGTGGCCTCATCCAGAAAATGCCGAATTTTATTCCTCCGTTCGAAAAGGAGGATGCTGTTTCGGAAGACTTTTATGGTGTCCTTGATTCCGGCGAAGTTGTCTTGTACGGAGACTACGACATTGACTTAGTCGTTGGGCGCCTGACTGTGGTTAGTGAAGATGAATTCCGCATTTATCTAAGCAAGGCTATGGACTATGACTCGGTCGGTAGATATGATCATTCCTCTTGGCGGTCAACCTTGATACTTGCCGCAGATGATGCCAAGAATGACAACAAGGAAGATAATACTGGCCATACAGCAAAACTTGAAGATCTTGCTCGGACGATTGATGAAATGTCCAGGGAGAAAAAATACCGGTGGAACCAGAAAAAAATCTACTTGCTTGATTATAAGGAAAATTCCTCGGGCCAGAAAAAGGATGCGGCACAGCATATGATTGACGCCCTGAATCAGGGCGCGCTAATAACAAATTATTTTGGTCATGCGTCAGTCACTGATTGGGCGGGCGAAGGGCTTCTCAAAACATCCTACATTCCTAGATTGCACAATAAGAAATTATATACCATCTTGAATTCATTTTCCTGTTCAACATCCAAGTTCGATGATGGAAAGACAGTATCGCTGACCCATTCTTTTGTCGTTTCTCCGGATAAGGGAGGAATTGCCGCTATCGGTGCAACAAGGGAAACGTTTGCCAATAGCAATGAATTGTTTGCTACAGGGTTTATGCGCAGTGCCTTGTTCGATTCTCTCGTAACGCTTGGCGACGCATTTTTGAATGCTAAGAAAATTCGCAGTGCAGATGAAATGGGTGATCCGAGGTCTTTTTCCGGGAGGCGTTATAATTCGGAACGATACGTTCTTTTCGGTGAGCCCGTTGTCATGATGCCGTACCAAAAGGGTTATATAAAATTGGATTCCAATCTGGATACGCTGAAAGCGCTTGACAAGGTAAAGCTAAGCGGTTCTGTTTCTGGAATAGAAAACGGAAAAGTTCACCTGTCACTTAGAGATGGTCGATACAATAAAAAGTTGTATGTCGGCTACGAAATTGCCAATAGTACGGATACCGTCTCGAAGGACTCTGTTGTACGTAATTATGCTATAGAAAAGAATGATTCCGTGATTATCATACATAAGGATACTTTGGCCGTTTCCATTGATGGAGCGTTAATCTATTCGGAAGATGTCAATGTTGTAAATGGCCGCTTCAATGTTGAATTTATAACACCCCGAAAAATGTCTTTTGGTGATACTGCTGTTGAATTCCAGGCTTGGGCGTATTCTGATAAAGTCAAGCCGATTTCGCGCTATTGGAGGGAGGGGATTGTCATTTCCGGGATGTCTTCGTATGCTGATTCCATCCACGATGAAACCCCGCCATCGATATATATCCAGCCTTGCCTCAGCGGCTTCAAACCGCTAAACTATGCCGATAGTCAGGTTGTCGACCTGCAATCGCCCGCTTGCTTGCAAGTCATATTTGAGGATTCTACGGCATTGGACTATCGCGAACAGGCTGACGAAGGTATCACGTTTGAAATTGTGGGCTGGCAGACTCCGTTCCATCCTTACCCGTACTTGGAACAGACCTCCAAGCGAGCCGTGGTCAAGATGAATTTTGTATCGGAATCATACCCGGAGGGCCGTTATGTGTTCAAGGCCGTTGCTTACGATGTATTAGGAAACCGGGGTGAAAAAACGGTAATCGTGAACATTACCGACGAAATGAAGTCGGGCCTCGCCGATGTGTTCAATGTGCCGAACCCGATGGGCAAGAAGGGAACGACGTTCTACTTCAAGAATTATGCCGGGGAACGGGGAAAGGTGAATATCTTTATATACAACCAGAACGGAAAACTGGTCAAGGTGATAAAGAACGCCGTCTCGGGTGTTACGCATTGGGATGGCCGCGATAATCACGGTCGTCTCCTGGCAAACGGTCTCTATCACTATGTCGTGCGGAACGAAGCTGCCGCGACGGAAGAGTTCAAGAAGGGTGTCTGGAAAAAGAAGCAGAAACTGCTGATTTCTAGATAGCCGTTCCTGCTTCGATTACTTTACGCAATATTCAGCGACTGCTCGCGGATGCACTCGATCTCGTTCTTGAGTTCGATGGCAAGCGCCGCGATGTCGGCGCTCTGGCACTTGGTGCCAAGCGTATTCGCTTCGCGTCCCATTTCCTGAAGGATAAACCCGAGGTTTTTCCCTTGTGCCCCGCCCTTCTTGAGCGCGTCCAGGAAGAGCTTGTTGTGGCTGTGGAATCGCGTGATTTCTTCGTGGATGTCGAGTTTGTCGGCCATGATGCAGGCTTCTTGCAAAAGGCGCACGTCGTCGATTTCGCTGTCTTTCATCAGGGCGTCCACGCGTTCCTTGAACTTGACTTTCCATGTCTCGATTCGCTGCGGGTCCAATACTTCGACCTTCGCGAGTACGTCTTCCAGGTGGGCAACGCGCTTTGTGAGGTCGGCGGCGAGGTTCGCGCCTTCCTTCTCGCGCATGGCAATCACACCATCGAGCGCCTTGTCGAGTTCTGCTTTCAAGTGCTTTTCCCAGACTTCGTTGTCGGCGCCTGCATCGGTAAACTGCAATACTTCGGGGATTGCGAGGATGTGTTCGAGCTTGATTTCTGGCTCGATGAGATTGCCGTACTTGGCTTGCATCTCGTTTAGCATATCCTTAGTGATTTCCACGAACTTGCTCACCGCAGTCTTGTTGTAGCACACGGGGATATTCCCGACAGAACCTTCACCGAGCGTGATAGAGAGATTCACCGAGCCTCTGGCGAGTTTTTCTTTGATTTGTGCCTTGAAGTCGTTCTCGAGGTAGGCGAAGTTTTTCGGGATTTTTGCAGAAATTTCAAGAAAGCGACTGTTCACGCTGCGCACTTCGATAATGCAGGTGGTTCCGTTCAGGGTGGATTCGCTCTTGCCGAATCCGGTCATAGAAATAATGGACATAGATTTAGTCAACGAAAGATTGTAGGCCGTAGAATATGGTTTGTTGTTGATAATTGATGTTAAATATAGTTACTGAGCGGAGAGATTTGATGAAAATATATGTATATTCCTTAATGTTGACGTAAAGAAGGATGAAGATAATGAAAAAAATATTGCCTTTGGGCGCTTTTGTGTTTTTATTTTTTGCCTGTAGCGACACTACATCTGTTGTTGAGGTTTCTTCACCTTTTGAATCTTCTCAAGATCCGGAACAATTAGACGATGAGGAAGAAGAAAGCGAATATGATTCCGATATGGGAACTTTGAAGGACAATCGTGATGGCCAAACTTATAGGGTTGTGACTATTGGAAAACAAACCTGGATGGCCGAGAATCTGAATTACGCTGACAGCAATGCAATGCCGAATCTTGTCGGAGCGTCTTGGTGTGGCGGTGGCGACGATTATGAAGAAAACGATTGCGATACATATGGTCGTTTGTACACTTGGACAGCCGCAGTCAACAAGGATGAAAGCGAATGCGGTTATGGCAAAAAGTGTAAGCTGAAAAGGCCTGTTCGCGGGGTGTGCCCTGCTGGCTGGCATCTGCCGAGTATTAAAGAATGGGAAACTTTGCTTACTGCTGTAGGTAATAAAGAGGGATATGCCCTTGAAAAACTCAAATCGACTAGTGGGTGGTACGATGGCGGTAATGGTACGGATGAATATGGGTTCTCTATTTTGCCTGCGAATACCTTTCACGAAGACCATTATGACTTTGTAGCCTATTCCAATGCTTTTTTCTGGAGCTCCACTGAACTAGATGAATACAAGAATGCAAATTGTTGGGGCTTCAATTACAAAAATGAAAAAGCTATTTGGCTTCCTTCTAATACCTCGAAAAAAAGTGGCCTATCTGTTCGCTGCATCAAGAACTAGAGCATAAGAAAAGCCCCGAACCATGATGGTCGCGGGGTATTTCTATTTCGACGAACTCATAACTCATCGCTCAAAGCTCATCGCTCACTTCTTGCTGATAGTCGCAATCACATGTTCGGCGCCGAAGTTCGGGATGCCGATGGCGGTGAGGAACTTGCTCAGCGTGTGCTCGCTCTGGAAGTTGATGTTCTCGATGCGGAACCCTTCCTTTTTGCAGAGCGTGTAGAAGTCCTTTACCGTCAAGAGGCGGATGTTCGGCGTGTCGTACCACTCGTAGGGCAGTTCCTTGGACTTGGGCATGCGACCGTGGAGCATGAGGCTTCCGCGCGTTGTCCAGTGGCCGAAATTCGGGAACGTGACGATGGCCTTCTTCGCGACGCGCAATAGTTCGTTCAGGAGCGCCACGGGGTCGCGGATTTCCTGGATGGTGCGGTTGATGATCGCATAGTCGAAACTTCCGTCGCGCAGGTCCGAGATGCCGCGGTCGTCTAGGTCGCGCTGGATGACCTGCACGTCCTTCTCGAGGCAGTCCAGAATGCCGGTGATGTTCTTCTCGATGCCGAAACCGGTGACCTTCTTCTTCTTGGCGAGGAAGTCGAGCAAGTCGCCGCTGCCGCAGCCGAGGTCGAGCACGTGGCTGCCTTCCTTCACGAGCTTTCCGAGCAACTTGAAGTCGCTCTCCTCGTGGAACACGGGTACGGCTTGCGTGCCCTGCTGCGGGATAATCTTCGAATCGAGGAAGCGTCCCACGGCCTTGCCGAGTTCGCCCACTTCGATAAGGAATCCATCGTGACCGAACTGCGTGTCGAGTTCAAGGCTCGTGACTGATTTGCCTACGTTCAAGAGCGCGCTAGTGATGCGACGGCTCTCGTGCGGCGGGAACAGCCAGTCGGTGGAGAGGTTCACGTTCAGCACTTCGGCGCCAATGTCCTTGAAGGCGTTTTCGATGCTGCCGTATTCGGTTTCCAAATCGAATGCGTCGGTCGCGTGCGCGATATGCAGGTAGCTGTTCGCGTCGAAGCGGTCCACGAACTTTTTGCCTTGGTAGCGCAGGTAGCTTTCGATGGGCAGTTGCAGGTCGAACGGCGTAGAATACGTGACGGCGTGGCTCTTGTTTTCTTGCGCCTGTGCGCGCTTGAACTTCTGTTCCATGCCGATGGCCGAAAGGTAGGTGATGTGCGCGAGCTTGCGGGCGTTTGCGAGGCCCACGTCGGGTTTTTGCGCCTTGTCGTAGTAGTCGCCGCCGTTGAAGTCCGGGTCCTGCGTAATCACGTCGCGGGCCACGACTTCGAATCCGAGCGCTTGGCTCGAGAAACGCGGCGAACTAGCGATGATTACGATGCGCTTCACTTGTTGTGGGTAGTAGATGGCCCACTTCATGGCCTGGAAACCACCCATGGAGCCGCCCAGGACGCAGTAGAATTCCTTGATGCCGAGTCCGTCGGCAAGTTCCTTCTGTGCATGCACCATGTCGCCGATAGTGATGATGGGGAATGTGCTGCCGTAAGGCTTGCCCGTGCGCGGGTTGATGGTCGCGGGGCCTGTGGTGCCCTTGCAACCACCCAAAATGTTGCTGCAGACCACGAAGAAGCGGTCCGTGTCGATGGCCTTGCCGGGGCCGATGAGCTCGTCCCACCAGCCGGGTTTCTTGTCGTTCTCGGTGTACCAGCCGGCGGCGTGCGCATCGGCGGTGAGCGGCGAGCAGATCCACACCGCGTTGTCGGCAGAGGCGTTCAGCTTGCCGTATGTCTCGTAACGGATTGTCAGCGCAGGGAGCGTGCTTCCGTTTTCCAGCACAAAACCGGCCTCGCCATAGTCCTTGACGAAGTCCTTCGGCTCCACGGGGCCGATGCTGGATTTATGCAAATATTCACTCATATGCATGAATATAGTAAAAAGAAGGACCGGTTGGTAGATGGCGGGAATCGGATGTCCGCAAGATGGATGGATATGGCGGTTGGTAGAGAACGCCGTTAATGCCTGCGAAATGTTGAAAGAGTCGGAGATTCAGGCGACTCCGAACGGATTTTTGAACGAGCGTATTGGTAAAGACTATTGCCTGCTATAATAAAAAAGTAGAGCTTTTTTATCTTTATTTCTCATAAAAATGAAGCGTGTTCCTTTTTTTGATTTCATTAATAACTTATATTAGCGGTATGAATTGGAAAGAACCGCAGATTATAGATATCCCGATTGTCCACGACCAGCGCGGCAACCTTAGCGTAGTCGAAGGTGGCATGGACATTCCGTTCGATATCAAGCGTCTTTATTACCTTTACGACGTTCCTGGCGGTGCGACACGTGGAGGTCACGCTCACCGGAATCTGCAACAGCTCATTATCGCTGCAAGCGGTAGTTTCGATGTCATTCTCGATGATGGAAAAAGTCGACAAAAATTCTCGCTGAACCGTTCCTACCATGGATTGTACATTCCGACGATGCATTGGCGTGAAATCGAGAATTTCTCTTCGGGCGCGGTGTGTATGGTTCTTGCGTCGGAACATTACGATGAGTCCGACTATATTTACGAATACGATGATTTTATTCGCGAAGTTACTGCGAATAACGCTTAATTTGTATTAGAAATTTTTTGTAAAATAAATGTTTGTGGCGGGTTCGCTTCCGAACGCTTCTTTGAACCGGAAGAGATTCGTGTTCAAGAAATTTCCTCCGTCTTCGGTTGAAATACCCCAAGAAAAACGGAGGTAGCCGTTTTTGGCGGCTTCGCGCATCACGTTGATGAACAGTGCCGTGGTCGCATTGGTTGCGTTCTTGCTTTCGTCGGGAGCGAGGTACTGGAAATGCAGCACTTTCGGGTTGTCAAAGGCGAACAGCATGATTCCGGATAGGTATGTCTCTTTGTCCCACATCCCGCGGAAAATGAGCTTGCCCGGGAATCGCTGTTGCAAATCGCGGAGCTCGTCAATCGTGTGGACGGGATGCGTCTTGTATTTCGCCTTCGAAATCACGAGAAATTTGTAAAATAGCTCGAGTTCGGAATCTTCAATTGCGCGGTAGGTGAGCCCATTGGCTTCGGCGCTGCGGAAATTTCTGCGACATTCTCCCTTGCATTTCAAAAGTGGATCTTCGCCTGCATCAAGCGGGGTGATGCAACTGAGTTCCGTGTGCCTCGTGTAACCGTGATGCTCGAGGAGGTATTCCAGCAAGTCGTTTTTTCCGCTGCAAAAAGCTTGCGCGGTAATTTTAAGTTTTGTGCTCTTGTACTGGCTGCGGAGGTAATTGTCGATGGTTTCGATAATTTCGACCATCCGGCTGGCACTTGTGAAATCCTTCGAAATGACGGGGCCGCCGAAAGTGGAACCCTGGTGCGATACGAATGTCGCGTTAGAGATGTTTCCCGGGACCGCGGCAACGATGATTCCACTTTTTTCGACCAGGAACGAAGCGTCTTCAAAACGCCCTTCCGGGTGGTAGTTCAGGAACTTGCGCGTCTGCAGGAACGTCCCGTTGAAGGCGTCGTGCATCACAAAGTGGTCCCAGCGGGCTTCCATCTCCCTTTTGTAAGGTAGGATTTCAAACATACCCAAATATTAGAAAACTTTTGTGCGGATTGGCGGCGAGTCCCTTTTTTTGCTATTTTCTCCGAGAGATTGAAAGATAGGGTTGACCTTTGGCAAAGATGAAAGTTCCTTTTTATTCCCTAGATTACGTGAACGATTCGCTCGGTCGCGGTTTACAGGCTGCGTTTGGGAAAGTTCTCGATTCGAATTGGTTTATTCGCGGTGCCAGCTGCGGAGAATTCGAGAATGCCTTTGCCGGATATTGTGGTGTACGGCATGGCGTGGGTGTAGGGAACGGTTTTGACGCCTTGACCTTGATGCTTCGTGCTGCAATTTTGCAGGGGCTTCTCAAAAGGGGCGACGAGGTGCTCGTTCCGGCGAATACGTTTATCGCGTCGGTTCTTGCCGTGACGGCGGCAGGTCTTGTGCCAGTCCTTGTGGAGCCGGATCGCGCAACCTGCAATATGGACCCATCGAAATTGGAAGGGGCTTGTTCTCCTCGCACCAAGGCTATTTTGGTGGTTCACCTTTACGGCCGTATCGCCGACATGGATGCAATATGCAAATTTGCGCAGTCTCGTGGACTCCTTTTGTTTGAAGATTGTGCTCAGGCTCATGGCGCGTGTTTGGCGGATGATCGGCGCGCGGGATCGTTCGGCCTGGCTGCTGCGTTCAGTTTCTATCCGACGAAAAACTTGGGTGCGTTAGGGGATGGCGGTATGGTCGTCTCAAATGACGCCTCCCTTGCAGAGATGGTCCGCACGCTGTCGAATTACGGTAGTGCTCGTAAGTACGAAAACTGTTATCTTGGGGTGAATTCCCGCCTTGACGAAATACAGGCTGCGCTCCTCCAAGAAAAACTTCCTCATCTGGATTCCTGGAATAGCCGCCGTCGCGAGATTGCCGAACGCTATCGCCATGGAATTACGAATCCACAGATCGAATGCCCTCAGGCACCGACTGTGCCGGAAAGCCACGTGTATCATCTTTTTGTCGTCCAGTGCAAACGCCGTGACGAACTGCAGGAGTTTCTTAACGCAAGGGGTGTCGAGACGCTTGTTCATTACCCGGTTCCCCCGCATTTGCAGCAGGCCTATACCGAAATCCGCACAACGGAGCCGCTTCCTGAACTTCGCCATGGGGAACTTCCCGTTACGGAAAGCCTTGCGAAGTGCGTTCTTAGTTTGCCGATGGGGCCTGGCTTGCGTGACGATGAAATCTCTTACGTTATTGACTCATTGAACGAATTTGCTTAATTCATGAACAACGAATCTAAATTCTGGAAAATCGTATTCGGTTCTGGCAGCGTGACGGCTTGCAATATGTTGCGGGCTTTTGTCGTGAATAAACTTTTGGCCATTTTTTTGCCTCCTTCGTTTTTTGCCTGTGTTGGACAGTTGCAGAACTTCATGACGGCGGGGCAAGCGATGTCTTCGCTCGCGATGCAGAATGGCTGGGTGAGCTTGACGGCGCAGAATCTCGATGACCGCAAGAAGTTGGCTGGTATTTGGCGTGGCGGATTCAAGCTGACTGTTTTTGCTTTTATCTTTACGGCTGTCTTGGCGGTGGCGTTCTGTTTCCTTGCTCCACTCGAAACGCTTGTTCCGGGAATTCACCCGCGGCTGGTGCAGGCGGCGATTCTCTTTTCGTTGCCAGGAATTTTAGCGATGAATATCATCACCATCACGTCGTCGGTGATGAACGGACTCGGTGAATATAGGCGCTGGGCTATTATTGGAATTGCCTCGTCTCTCCTCCAGTGCATTTGGGTCGCTTTTTTCCTTTATACGGGGCGCCTGGGCGTGCTTTCCATCATTGCAACGCAGTCTATTGTCGCGGGTATTTTTGCTGCGCAGGTTGCTCGCGGAGCCGGCTTCCATTTTGATGTGATTCGTACTTCCGTGCTCGACATCCGTTCGCCTTGGTTTGCGTTTGCCGCTATGGGAATACTCCCTATGCTCCTGAACCCGATTGTCTTGACGGCGATACGTTCTTATGTTGGTGGCGAGTTCGGCTGGGATGCCGCAGGTATCTGGCAAGGTGTATGGAAAATTTCCGATTTCTTTGCGTCCGGATTTTCTGCCGTTCTCGGGGTGGTCCTGTTGCCGAAAGTTTCCCGTAGCCTTACGAAAAAAGAATTTTGGTCGATGTTCAACCCGATTCTCGGCAAAATGTTTGGGCTGGCGCTAGTCGTCGTGACGCTGATGTTTCTTTGCCGTCGCCTTGTTGTGGCGCTCATGCTTTCGGATTCTTATGCAGCAGTTGCCGACTATATGCCTTTGCAACTGGTGGGAGATTTTTTCCGCACCGGTGGATGGGCTTTGGGCCTTGTCCTTGTCGCCCATCGTGAAACGGTGAAGTTCCTCGTTGCGGAGGTGCTTAGCAATGTCTACCTCTTGGTAGGGACGATTCTTTTTTCGAAGATGTTTGAATTTAATGGCCCGATGATTGCTTACGCAAGCGAAAATTTCCTTTATTTTGTCTGCTTGTTCTTTGTCGTCCGGAGGCTTAAGTGGAATACTCCATAACGAACATGTTTGCCGAAAAGATGACAGAGAATGTCTATGTGAAGGCTTTTGCGCAGGGTGTTGAAACGGAACAGCGCGAGTTGCCTCCACTGGTTTCGGTGCTGATGGCTAGCTACAACCACGAGAAGTACGTGGAGGCTGCTGTCCGTTCGGTGATGGCTCAGAAGGGTGTCGCATTTGAACTCGTCGTCATTGACGATGGCAGCCCGGATTCCTCGCCGGAGATTCTCGAACGGTTGCAGGCGGAACTTGGCTTTACCTATATCCACCGCGAAAACAAGGGTCTCATGGCAACCATGAGCGAACTCCTTTCGCTCGCTCGCGGAAAATATTTTTGCTCGTTTGCTTCCGACGATATTATGCCCGCAGGTAGGCTTGCTGCCCAGGCAAACTACCTGGAATCGCATCCCGAAGATCCGATTTGTTTTGGACAAATTATTCTCATGGATGCCGAAGGCAACCATGGTGATGAACCCGACCCACGGTATACGCGCTCCATCCCGCGAATCACTTTTGAAGAATTTTTTCTCGGAAAGCGTGAACTTCACGGTTGCTCTGAATTGATTCGCCTGGACGTTTTCCGCGAAATGGGTGGGTACGACCTTGAATATCCTTTCGAGGATTTTCCCCAGTGGCTCAAGTTCCTTTACAAGTTCGGTTCGTTGCCTGTTTTGCCTACGTTGTGCTGCTACTACCGTATCCACGGCAACAACATGTCGTCTGATCGGGCGTTGATGTATGGCACCTTCCTGAAGGTACTTTCACGCTACAGTAGCCACCGTCTCTACCCGGAAGCGGTTAAAATCTGGAAATCCCATTGGTTTTCGGCTTTGTGCTATTCCGACAAAAAAGAGGCTTTGCGCCGTTTGCCTCAGCTGGCCTCGTTCTCTATGGCGTTCCTCAAACGTTTCCCGAAACTCTTCATTCCCAAGTTTCTGCTGAAACAATAAAAAAGACTCCGCATGAGCGGAGCCTCTTTTGAATATCTTCGACCGGATTATTCTTCGGCGGCTTCTTCTTCACCACCTTCTTCACCACCTTCTTCGCCTTCCTCGTCGGCGGCCTTGGCGATAGCGACATTGCCGAGCAAGGCGTTCACGTCGATAGCGGTGAGCCCGGTGAGTGTCTTGACATCCGTCTTCTTGTCTACTTCAACTTTGTCGTAGTAAGAGACGATGTAGTAAGACATCGTGGCTTCGAACTTGCGGTTCTTCTGGGCGATGCTCATGTTGCCCTTGATTCCCGGGAAGTACTTGGATTCCAGTTCGGCCATCTGCTTTGCCGTCTTCACATTCTGGATGGCGTCGCAAGTCATGAGCCAAAGCGTCTTGTTCGTTTCGATAGATTCGTTCACGAACTTGAGAATCCTGGATGTGCCGTTGAAGGAATTACCCGTTGTCTTTTCGTAATGTTCGGTTGCCTGGGAGACGTAGCTGCCCTTCTGCATGATGACCGTGGCGAGGACCGCGAAAACGAGAACCGTGAGAGCGATGGTAATAGTCTTTAAATTCATCGTGATTCTCCTTATTCAAAGCGGAACGGAGCCGGAGCTTCGAGTTTGAAGTGGTCAGCCAATTTGTATTCGGCGAGAGCCTTGTAATCAGTGCTCTTCAGCTTGCCCTTGGCGAAGGTGAAGCTAATGGAGCAATCTTTTCCGCAAGCGACTTCGTAGACACCGCCCTCGGACTTGAGGAGGAACTTGTCGGCGAGGCCGGCCTTTTCGCTAATCAGGCTCTGGGCCTTGTCGTTTACGCCAGCGGCGGAATACATGTAAGCGATTTGCCTAACGCGCGCATCCTTGTCGCCTTCGATAGCGGCGACTGCGCTCTTGAACGTGGCTTCGGTCTTGTTGCCGGCGAGCGTCGCATAAAGCAGCTTGAACGCCATGCCGTACTGGTCGATGGACCTCCACTGTTCCTGGAGAACTCCGTTAGTGACCGTAAGATAGGCATCCACCTGTTCCTTGACGGATTTTTGGGCCTGGTCGTTATATTGTCCCTTGAGCACCATCATGACGACGACGAGCCCAACGATGATGACGATGTCGGCAATCATCAAAATTCTGAGTTTTTTCTTGTCCATAAAGGTTCCTTAAGTAAGGTGTTTTTTTTATGAATTTACATCCTAATATATAAAAAGCAAGCAAAAGATGGTAAAAAATAGCCCAAATCCGAATAAAAAAGCCAATAGTTAACGAAAGTTTACGCTGGAGGAATCCGCAAGAACCTGTTCCATATGTATATTAATTTATATATGAATACCGATGTAGAGAAACCTGCCGAAAATGCAGTCGAACGAGATATGCTCCCGTCCGAAATCATTTTCAACAACCTGAAAGAACTCGTGAAGGCGAAGAATACCGCACACGAGTCCATGTTCAAGTTCCATTGGAAAAAGATCTGGCCGTTCAACATGATATGGCCGCAGGTGGATTTTAACCGAATTGTCCGTTTCATGGGCGAAATTGCCACGAATTGCAGACAACAAAAGAATCTGGTCGACGAAGCGAAGAAAAAGTCAAAACCATTTGAAGCAACGTTCCTGAACGCGGTCCCCGCCTACCTGGATGCGCTGGAGACCTCGTGCGACAAACTCGCCGCCGCGGCGCAATGGAAACAAGATTGGCTGGAACGCAAGGCCAAGGGGGGAGCAAAGCTCCGCAAGGATGTTTCGGAGTATAACGCCTTGCTGAAGGACTACGAGAAAGCCCAGGGCGATCTCGTCAGGGCCGGTGCTTTTGTCCAGATGGGCTGGGGCGAAATCGTCCTTGCCAAGAAGGGCGCCTAAGATTTTTTTGAGGTTGGTATGCCGGAGATAAGTGTCATCGTTCCCGTGTACAACACGGCCAAATATCTCGAACAATGCCTGCGGAGCATCGCAACGCAGACGTTCGGGAATTTTGAGGCCGTGGTTGTTGACGATGGCTCTACCGACAGCAGCCTCTCCATAGCGCAGTCCTTTGCAGAAAACGATTCGCGATTCAAAGTTTTCGAGCAAAAGAATGGCGGCCCGTCAAAAGCCCGCAACACCGGGTTAAAACATGCTTCGGGTAAATGGATTGTTTTTGTGGATAGCGACGATGTGGCTGCGCCCTCCATGTTACACGATCTCCTTTTTGCGGCCAAGGCTTGCAAAACGAAGGTTGCTTGTGGCCGGACACGTTCGTTCCGGGGAACATTGCACCACGGTGACATTCTCCCCACGAGCAAGACCCGGCCCCACACCATCACGGCCGAAAAGGCTATTGAACGCAGCCTTTACCAGAAAAACTTTCCCGACTATTCCCTTTGGAATAAAATATTCCATGTGGATCTTTGGAAAAAGCGCAAGCTCAAGGAAGGGACGTTCTTCGAGGACCTCATCTCGGTTATCTCCATTTTCAATGAGATTGACAGGGTCGCCCTTGTGAACCGGACGCTGTATTATTATCGAAAGCATCCTGAAAGTGCGCTTGCTAACCAGGGGGGCGAAAAGACGGCTGTTCTCCTTGACATTTGCGAAGGGCTCTGCAAGGAGGCGAACGAGAAAAACGCCTCGATGGACAAGAAAACGGCGGAACGGCTCTTGAAGGCTGCCGAAAGTTCTCTGCTGAGTGCGGGCTTCAGCATATTGATGCGCACTCCCGACACCGAAGAATTCTCGGAATACAGGAGCCGCGCCTGGCACTGGATCAACGAGTTCCGCCTGCAATGTCTGCTCGATTGCAAGTCTCGAATCCGCAACAAGGTGGCCGCCCTTTGTTCCTTTGGTGGCATGAAGTTCCTGGAACTGGTCATGAAGAGGTTCGGATGATTCCGAAAAAAATTCACTACTGCTGGTTTTCCGGAGAGCCTTATCCCGATAGCGTACAGCGTTGCCTTGACAGTTGGCGTAAATTCCTGCCCGATTTCGAATGGGTTCTCTGGGATGCCGAAAAAGCCCGTGCCATGAGTATTCCCTGGGTCGTAGAAGCTCTAGAACAAAAAAAATGGGCGTTCGCGGCCGATGCCGTTCGGCTATATGCTCTATACTCCGAAGGGGGAATCTACCTCGATACGGATGTCGAGGTGCTGAAAAGTTTTGATGACTTGCTGGATCGCGAATATTTCTTCGGTTACGAGAATGGTTCCAAGCGCATCGAGGGTGCTGTCATGGGGGCTGCGCCAAATTCTCCTGTAATTGCCAAAGCGCTGGAGTTCTACCAGACGCATCCGTTTGGCTACGAGGAACGTGAGGTTGATGGCCTTGTGTTGCCCAATATTCTTGCGCGAGCCTTCGAGGAAATGCCCAATCTTGAAATTTTCCCGGAACACGTGTTCTCCCCGAAAAGCTACATCGATGGCAAAATTCGGTTACAGCCAGAAACGCTTTGCATCCATCATTTCGCTAGTTCGTGGAGGCCACAGAGTGTGCAGCGTGGCATTGCACGGCGCCAGTGGCTCTATGCGAAGTTCCCGCGTCCGTTGGCATATTGCCTTGCGCGTATTTTATCCGTATGGACTAATTTGCAGAACTTGGGCTTGATTGGATCGGCCAAGAAGGCCTGCGGTATTTTAGGGCATTGTCGCAAGGGCTGATTCGATGCGGCTGGTCATCTTTCGTCGCCGCAAGCGAAAAGGGCGAGGGCTGCCGCAACCAGGACAAGAGATTTTTTCAAGGCCATCTTTTTACCGATCCATCTTGATGGGCTTCAGTTGGTTGATGACGCTCTGCAGTTCTTTGGGGAGCGGGCAGTCGAATACCTTGCGCTCGCCCTGCCACACGAATTCGAGGCGGCAACTGTGCAAGAAGAGCCTGTGCAGCCCGAGTGTTTTCTTTGCCTCGCGGTTGAGTGCGAAATCGCCGTAGCGGGTGTCGCCTAGGAGCGGGTGGCCGATGCTTGCGAAGTGGGCGCGGATTTGGTGCATGCGCCCGGTCTCGAGCTTGATTTTTACGAGGTCATAGCCTTCGTAGTGTTGCTTGACGCGGTAGTGCGTGATGGCCTTCTGCGCGTCCTTGCCGGTTTCGCCGACCTTCATCTTGGATCCTTTTGCCGCGTCGGTGCGGGTGAGGCTCTCGTCGATGGTGCCTTTTTCCTTTTTCAGGTTGCCTTTGACGAGCGCGAAGTAGAACTTTTCCACTTCGTGTTCGCGAATCATGCGGGTGAAGTCGCGGAGCGTGTCCCCGTGGAGTGCTGCAATGAGCATGCCGGACGTTTCCTGGTCCAGGCGGTGCGCGATGGTGGGCTTGAAGTCGAACCCTTCGCTTTTACCCCATTCCCAAAGGTATTCTACGAGGCTTTCGCCCGGGCGTGTGCCGCTGCCGGGTTGGCTCGCGAGTCCCGATGGCTTGTTCACAATGACATAGTCTTCGGTCTGGATGACGATATCGAGTTCGCGTGCGCCCCATCGTGCTTGCTTTTCGGCAGAAGAGGCGTCCTTGCCCCAGGTGGACTTGCTCTTCGCAAACCCCGTTTTCGATGCACCCCACTTGTCACCCGAATCTTGAGCCTCGGACTTGGAACCTTGTCTCTCGTCTCTCGCCTCTCGTCTCTCGTCTAAGTTTTCCACCGATTTGAAATTTTCATAAATGCAGACGACGTCTCCTTCGGAGAGCATCTGGTTTGCCTTGCCGATAACCCCGTTGACACGGACTTTCTTTTTACGGATGACGGCGAAAAATACAGAAAGGGATTCCTCCGGGAAAGCCTTGCGAAGGAAACGGTCCAACCTCATGTTGGCAAAGTTACGGTCGATAAGTCTTGTAATCATCTGTTCCGGCTGGGGGAGATTTGTCGGACAAATATAGAAAATGCGGGGGGATGTTCAAATAGGGCGTGCATTATCGCATGATGGGGATCATGTTTATTTTTGAAAAAAGATATATTTAAAATTACATGGAGCGTAAACGATGCGAATGAAATACCTTCTTCTTGTCTTTATTTGCATGCTTGTATGGCAATGTGGCGTTTGTAAAAACGCTAAGGGATCCTATAAGGTTGTTGAAAAGGATGCGAAGGTGTCCAATTACGATAAGCATTTTGTGAAAGAGACATTTTTCACAGGGGGCTTTTATGATCTAAATTCCGAAGGCATCACAGAACACTATTATGGGACTCTTTCGATTTATATGGATAGCGTTAATTATGGAAAAAAGTGGCCGCAGAATGTAGATGCCTATTTATATCGGAATTCTGTGGAAGAAATTTTGGATTCGTCTAATGTTGAAATTCGCAACACGGTGTTGGGCGTGGGAATATTTATTCGTAGAAGATTTAAGGGCGACGAAACCCACTTGAAACTCGTCTTGACATTGGATGAGGTGCCTCCTAGAAAATTAGTCCTTGATTTTGACTTATTGCAAAAAAGCTATATTGCTTGGCATTCAAGGTGTATGGAGGCGTTTTTACGTTTGTGATTTTTTTTCTCATTCCTTGCTTTTTAGACGTTTCAAACGGAATTTTTGTCCACCTATTTTGGCAAAATTAATTTGTCTTGACTTGCGCTTTTTGCCGGTTTATATTGTCCGTGTTTGAAATATTAATCGACAATATCGACAGGGGAATGTACAATGGCCAAGCGCAAGCCGCTCAAGGAACTCCCTGCCGAATTTTCCGAGCATAAGTTCGAATGCTTGACAGAGAGCTCAAAGTATCTAATTTCAGCAAAGAAGAATTCGAGGCATACCAGAAAATGTACCACAAGGAATGGGATCATAACGCCATGGCGAACGTGAACGCGAAATGGCGAAGGCTATGCGTGATTACGGTGATCCTGTTGAAAAGATTGCTGCAATATCCGGCCTTTCCATGGAAGAGATTGCCAAACTGTAGCTGTTAATGCATACAAATGTATGCTTTCAAACGATTTTGTATATATTTATGACAAGGATTGGTCATCGTCCAAAGGAGGAGGGTGGTTGTGGTGATGCTCAAGAGAAAGATTAAATACTTCTTTTCGGTACAAGGCAGATGTTAGTACTGTTGCGGATACCGTGAGGTATCCGTATTATTTATGGGGATTCATTGCTTTTTTCTGAGCATTATTCTTGCTTGGGGCTTGCTTGTACACAAACATTTGGACCATATTCTTATTTCGGGATATTTGATTCGCTTTCCGTGAAATTTTCCATATTTTGCAATAACCAATGGCTTGAATCTCGTGACTACAAGTTCCTCAATCGCAAGGATGCCTTTACGCACATTGACTACAAGGAACAGTCCGAAGGCGAGCTGATGTTCGATGCAGAACTTGACTCGATATGTCCCGGCCTTTCGAATTACCGCATCACGCAATATACCGACACGGAATGCCTAGAAGAATTGAATTCAAAATGAATAGGGTTGTTTTTGAATTATTTTGTATATACTTTTGACGTGATGCTTTTTACGATCAACATGAATGACTTTGAATAAGAGCCTATAACAGGTTTACATCGTATATCGCCTTCGGCTCGCAATGACAAAACCACTTCCTACTGTCTACCGTTTACTTCCTACTTGCCTCATACCTCAAAGCGAGCTTGCGAGCGACCTCACACCTCACCGCATTTTTGCGTGGTGGGCGAGGCGGGCACCGTCGGCGGCGCTGGTGACGATTCCGCCGGCATATCCGGCGCCTTCGCCGAGTACGTAAAGCCCGCGCGTGTTCACGCTTTCGAGCGTGTCGTTGTTGCGCGTGATGCGGATGGGTGAACTGGTGCGCGTTTCCGGCGCGACAATCAGCCCTTCGTCAATGAATCCGGGAATTTTCCGGTCAAAGTTCTGGAAGCCTTCGGCGAGGCTCTTGCAAATGGTTTTGTCCATCCAGTCCCAGAGATTGCTCTGCACGAGTCCGCAGGGATAGGTGGATTTGGGGAGTGCCGCATCTTCTTTGTGTGCGAGGAACGACTTGATGGTCTGTGCGGGAGCGGCGTAGTTGTTGCCGCCGACGCGGTAGGCGTCGCTTTCTATTTGGCGCTGGAGATCGAGGCCGCCGAACAGTTTTTCGCTTGCGGCAATGGGAACGGCGATGGCGCCGTTGGCGAAGGGACCGTTGCGGCGGCTGTAGCTCATGCCGTTCGTTGCGAGAGTTCCGGGTTCCGATGCACAAGGCACCAGGATGCCGCCGGGGCACATGCAAAAGCTGTAAGCGCTGCTTGTCTTGCCCAGTGTCGGCGTGGCGAGAAAGTATTCTGCGGCTCCGGTGAGGCGCGTGTCTACGCCCTTGCCGAGTTGTCGCAGGTTGATGAGCATTTGCGGGTGCTCGACGCGCACGCCCATGGCGAAAGCCTTGCTTTCGAGGGCAACACCACGGGCGTGCAGCAGCGTGTAGACGCTGCGGGCAGAATGCCCGACGGCGAGCACTAACGCCTCGCAAGGTTTCCAGAACGGCAACGAGACGTCATCTCCCGAGCCCGGAGCCTCGTGCCCCGAGCCTCGTGCCTTACTAACATCCTTCAGTTGGATGGCGCAGATGCGCCCGTCCTTGATTTCGATGTCTTCGAGGATCGTGTTGAAATGGATGTGCCCGCCGAGTTTTGCAATTTCGGCACGGACTTCCCGCAACATCAGCACGAGTCTGTCGGTTCCGATGTGCGGCTTTGCGAAGGTGACGACGCTTTCGTCGACGCCGAAGCCGACCATGTCCTTGAGGACCGCTTCGCTAAAAGCATTGCGGCTCCGCGTGTTCAATTTTCCGTCGCTGAAGGCTCCCGCGCCGCCTTCGCCAAAGAGCACGTTGCTGTGCGCGTTGAATTTCCTGTCGACGATGAACCGCCGGATGTCGCGGAACCTCTCTTCGACGTTTTTTCCCTGCTCGTAGAGGTCTACCGAAAATCCTTTGCGCAACAGGTGCAGGGCGGCCCACAGCCCGCTCGGTCCCGCTCCGACAATGTCCACGTGGCTTGGCATCTGCACGGAGTCTTTCAGGGGCTCCGACTCTATGCCCTGCCTTTCCCGTTTTGCTTCGATAAGGCCGCGCGCTTCGTTCCCTGATGCGCGTACCGGTTTGGCAAGGTCGAAAACGACGTTGTAAGACCAGTGCGGGTCGCCTTTGCGGCGGCTGTCCAATGAAAACCTTTCGACTTCGAGGTTGAAAATTTCTTCCGGGTGTACGCGAATTTGTTTTGCGAGTGCAGTCCGGACTTCGCCCTTCTTGTTCAGGGCGACAGGCAATTCTCTGAAGCGGTAGGTAAACATCAGCGCAAATTTAGAAAAGGCGAGGCTTGTCTGTGGCTAGAATGTATAGCTCAGGTTTAATCCGCCGTAAATGTCCTTGTATTCGTTGCTCAGATAGTCCGGACGATAGTATATGCCTGTGCCCACCACCCATTCGCTATAGAAGTGCTCCGAATGGTTGATGCGGAGGCTCATGTTGCCGATAAAGTCTGTTTCCGTTTCGCTGTAATCCTTGCTGTCTTCTTCCCAGGTTGTAGCCATGTAACGGAATTCCCCGTTGATGCCGAATACGAGGTAGTTGCGCAAGAAGGGAATTTCGAGTTCGTCACTGACGGTGAGTTCGGCTTCTTCCATGTCGTCGCGGTTGTAAGTCTTGAACCGGGGCGTGAGGGAGAAGCGGTTCTGGAAAGGCTCGAACGCGGTCGTTGCGACGATGGGATATTTGTGTTCGAAATAGTCTGTGCCGCCGTAGTAGTATCCCAATTTTCCCCAGGTTTCGTCGCTGAAGTCAAAATTTTTGACGAGTTCGTCGTTGTGGAACTTGGAATCGTCCAGTCTCAAAGCGAATTTTGCATCCACGTTGACCGTGGTGGGTCCCTTACGGAGTGTTACCCCGGCATTCCATGTGTGCTTGAAGAGGCGTTCCTCGAATTTCGATGCGATGTTGTCTTCGCCATCGAGGGCACTGTAGGCGCTCCAGCGTTCCTTGTCGATTTCGATGGTCGAATCGCCAGTGTCGTATTTTGTGGTGGCTTTGCCGTGGCGCGGTGCAAACCAGTCATCGGTGTAGACCTTGGAATCTTCGGTGTAAACGGCGTGCAACTGGAACGGACGGTATTGATTCTTGTATTCAAAACCGTATCCTGCACGGAGGCTGAGGCTGTTTGCGATGCGGAACGTGTTGGCGATGTCTGCGTTGTGGGTGTAGCGTGTGCGGTCCATGTCGAGTTCGTGTTCCTTGAACCACTGGGAATCCATATCGGGAGCGAGCCCGTGTTCGGTACCTTCGCCGAAACCGAGGATGTTCATCTTGCCGCCCTTTGCCGCATTTTCTACAAGGACGTTATAGCTAAGGCTCAAATCCCACACGTCAAACAATCCTTGATCCAACTCAATGCCGTATTCGCGTGTGTCTGCAAACTGGTCGGGGGAGCCCGCACTGTAAAAGTCTTCGCCGGTGTACTTGGCATGGCCCCGGAGGGTTGTCGCTTTGTAGCTCCAACTTCCGGAGAGGTCGAATGCGAAGTTCTGGTTTCTCCAGCTCATTCCAAGTGCACGGTCGTCGTCGCGAGCCCTTTCGTAACTTTTTTGCACGTCCTTGGCTTTCTTGACCAAGGCGAGCAGGGAGTCTTGCATTTGCCCTTTAGTCAGGGTGGTGTTGTCGCCGAAGATTTCCTCGAGTTCCGCTTTGGAAAGCGTCTTGATGCTGCTTTCGCTGCGCATCAGCTTGCGAATGGTGCCGTAGCTCGACGTGTTTATCCCCGCTCTGGAAAATACTTGGTTGACAGCCCTTTCGCGGAGAACGTCTGCGGTGTCGGCGCGGCCGACTGCAGCTTGGAAGTTGAGCATGTCGTCGTTGGTGGCGGGGGCATATTTCATATCAGCAAACAGCGTGAACGATTCCTGCATCGGGTCGGCGGTGATTGTATTTGCGCTTGCCCCGTCCCTAAGTAGCGGGTCCTCGATTTCGTCGTTTGCGTAAAGGGCTCCCACGGCAATGCTGTAGGGCTGGGCTGGGGAGAATTTGAGCGACCCTCCGTAAACCAGGCGCTGTGCTGCCGCTTCCCCTTCGTCAATCCAATCGTGATAAAGGTAAGGGTGGCGTTTCCCCGGGAGGAGCGGGCGTTGTGCCTCGCCGAAGAATCCGTTGATTTGCCACATGGCCGTGCCGGTTTCGTCCTTCAAAATGGAAAGTGTATAATCCACGCCGAACAGCGGGAGCCCACCTAGGTAGAGTTCTCCTTCTGATTTTGTAAAATCGCCCAGGATGGCGCGGTTATAGTTGTCGGTGTAACTCAATGTCACCGGGTTCGGGTAGAACTTGTTCCAGTTGTCGCTGGTGACATCAGCATCGAACTCGAAAATGCGGCCTTCCGGGGATTCTGCGCGTACGTAAACGCTGCCCTCGGTCATGAATCCGGGGACTTGGAAATAGTTGCGGTAACGCTTGCCGTGCTCAATGGAATCTTGCCCCGAGACAAAAGTGTCGCCATGGTTCGTGCGGGTACGGACGTAGTGGTAGGCGCCACGGTAGGTGACGTTGCCTGTAACATCCCAAGTTTTTGCCGAATCGCCGGGCGGAACAACAACGGCAAACGCCGCGGAGTCAACCGCGGCGGAATCCGTCTGTGCGACGGAAACTGTCGATGCAACTGCCAGCGTCCAGATTGCAATCTGGTTCGGAAACCCCATCAGCGGACCTCGTAAGTTTTGGAAGCGTTCAAAATGCGGCCATTTTTCATGACCACCTCTATTTTAATGATAGTCTTTTTGTCGCGTGCCAATTCCACGGGAATGTCGAAATTGAGGTCTGTAATCTGCTTATTTTGTAGTTGAACGACGTTTTTGCCGTTCTGTTTGATAGTTATTCGCTTGATTTGCTCCGGATCTTGCTGCGGAACGTTGGCTATTTTGAATTTTACGTTCCTTGAAATTCCCGTTTGGGCACCCTTCGGGGAGAGCGGAGCGCGGATAAGTTCGTAGTTGCCCCCTTGCACGGCAAGGCTCGTGTTGACCTTCGGGAAGCAGCCGAGCGTCTTGGTGAGTTCGGACTTGTTGCCTGCCCGGTCTTCAGCCTTGAAGGTGTACTTGTGCGAACCGGCCTTGAGCTTGAAGGTGGAGAAGATGTCCTTGTTGAGGCTGGTTTCTTTGGAAAGCGCTCCGTCAATTGAAGTGGAAAGCAAGACGACGTCGCCCTTGATGTTCGAAACGGAGATGCTTGCCTCGCAGCGGGTGGAGTCGTAGCGCTGGAAATTGATAACTGGTTTTACCTGGTTTATTGCGGCGCATGACTTGTCGATTTGCAGATCGACGCTTTCGGTCTGTACGCCCTCGGCGGTGTGGAATTCGGCGTAGGCTTTCTTTTCTTCCCAGTTGCCGATACGGTCGCTCACGGCGATGGTGTGGCTGAACTTGCTGCCCTGGCTAAGCGGGACCAGGTTCGGGGAGGTGTAGTTGCCCAACTTCACGAACAGAGTCGCGTTGGTGGCCGTGGTGTCGAATGTACCTTCCAGAGTGACAGCGCCTGTCTTGCAGACGTTGGCCGGAGAGGGTGTCGTGAGCTTGAAGGGATCCTTTTCTACCTTGGGTTCCTGCTTCTCGACCTTCTTTACAGGTTTTGCCGGCTTCACATAGTTGGTGGTGATGTAGCCGCAGGGGAGGCTTATTTTCCCGACAAAGCACGAAACAGGGAACTTCTTTGCTCCGTAGGCGCTTGCGTCCCAGGTCGGCGTGAACTGGAAAGGTTCGTCGGTTGTCTCGATGCGTTCGGCGCCAATCTCGACGAATATGCCCGGTTTGCATGTGCCGTGTACCGTGAGGAACGGGGTAGTCACTGAGTCCGGGATAGATTCGAAAGCGCAACCCAAGCTATCGACCGAATGTTTCAGGTTGGCTGCATAGACAGAATCGAGTGCCAGGATGGTTTTCTTGAGGTCGTCAAGTGATTTTGTCGTATCGCTCAGGAGGGAGTCGATCTTGTTGAGGAAGTCAAGGTCGCCCGAGGAGGCCAGTTCGAGGACTACGAACGAATCGTCGTTCGGGATAGCAGTCTCGCCGCCGTTGATGCCTACGGTTCCGCTGCCGGTCGTGATTTCGAGTTTGCCTTCGCGGAGGGCGGCGATGGGCTTGCCACGGCTGGTCTGGCCTATGACGCCCGCTGTTCCACGGATTGCTGCGGTTGCAGTCCCGGTGCGGAACTTGAACGAACTTTCCTTGCCTTTCTGTTTTTGCACGTCAAAGCGGACCTTGCCTTTTTGCACGTCAGCCGTGATTTGCTGGTTCCCTTCGAGCGAGAGGAGTTCTTCGAAAACGACGAGGGTCTTTTCTTCTATGGAAATGGTGCTGCCGTCGGGGAGGTTGATAATGGCTTGCGATTCAATTTCGGTGCGGATTTTGTCGGCCTGTTCAACAGTTGCTCCAACACGTAAAGCGGCCCAGTTGGTCTTATTTGCTTTCTGGCGGGAAACATCGCCCAAAACGGAACGGACTTTTCCGCTCGTAGGCTTGGCTGCAATGGCCGGCATCGCTAGGAGCAATGCCGTAAATATGACAAAAAACCTGAAATATCGCGAAAAAGACATGTTGCTTACCTCTCCCTGTTGTTAACTTTATTAAATATATGTATTATTATTATGTTTTGCACGTGGATTGCATCAATTAGTTATTTATATCACACTGAACGCAGAGGTTCTAAAATGAGCGTGGATGCCGATGAATTGACCATTGAAGTTTGCGATACGGAAACCGGAATGCCGATTCTCAAGCAACTGGACAAGGAAGTTTTGACAAAGGGTGCCTGGCAGAGCATGATGTTCCTGTACCAGGACCGCGATGCGAAAACGGGTGAGTTCGGCGAACCGAAGGTGTCGCTCCGCCGTTACCAGAAGGTCCAGGGTGCGTTCAAGGCCCGCAGCAAGTTCAATATCAGCGGGAAAGCCCAGGCCGAAGCCATTATTGCGACTCTTAAAAAGTGGTACAATATCTAATGCCTGACCCTGCCAGTAAAAAGAAATCGGTTAAATACGACATAGAATTCCTATGCGAGGGGAATATCGAGGCCTTCCCGTGGAAGGACCGGTTTGAAACCATGGCCCGCAAGCTCCTCCGGGAGGAAGGCTGCGAGAAGAACGTGAACATCGTTCTCTGCACCGACGATTTCGTGCGCGAGATGAACCGTGACTACCGTGGGCTCGACAAGGTGACCGATGTGCTCTCGTACGAATGGCACGACGAGGCTTTCCTTGGCGAAATCTATATCGCCCGCGACCAGGTGAAACGCCAGGCCCCGGAATACGGGAATACCTTCTATGCCGAGATGAAAAGGGTCATTGTGCATGGGCTTTTGCATCTTTCCGGTTACGACCACATCAAGGCTGCCGACCGCAAGGTCATGCGCGCCCGCGAATGTGAATTTTTGGGGCTTGACCCCTACAAGGAGAAAGGCTGATGGAAAACTCCGACAGTTGGGTTTTCGCTTTTTTGATAATTTTCTTGTTTGTTTCGTTCTCGTTCTCGCTGATTAAGGCGGTGTTCAGCGGCATTTATGCCAAACGCGATGCCAAGGATAGGGAGGACCGGGAAGAGGTTATTGCCGGCCTTGTGGAGTGGGGCGGTTTCAACGAGACCATCTCCATCGGGCGAATCTTCTGCAATATCGGGAGCGGCCTGCTGGGCTACTACCTGTTCCAGTCTTTGCCGTATGCGTGGATCAAGGATTACTGGGCGCTAGGCAGTGCGGCCTACTTGATTGTCGCTTGTGCCGGCATCTACATGCTCACGGTGTTCTGCGCTAACCTGCTCGGGAGCCTCAAGCCCGATACGATTGCTATCGTGCTGATTCCTCTGTTCCGTATTATCCGGATTCCGTTTGCTCCGGCGGCGATGTTCTGCCACTGGCTTTTCGTGAAGTTGCTCCAGCTGTTCGGTTACGATGCCAAGCTGAGCTTTTTGCCCGAAGAACGCCGTGATGCGGTCCAGGCCGACTTGTCCGATTTGAAGGCGGGCGAGGGCGAAGGGCTCGAGAAAGAAGAACGCCAGATGATTCTGAACATCTTCGATTTTGTCGAGACTCCTGTGCGCGAAATCATGACTCCCCGTGTGGACATGTGCGCTATCGATGTAGATACCAAGCTCGAAGAACTCGTGCAAGTGCTCAACAACGAGCGCCATTCCCGTTTGCCGGTGTACAAGGACACCATCGACAATATCGTGGGCGTGCTCTCAAACCGCGATTTCCTTGAATGGTATACTGAGCATCGCGACGAACCGTTCGACCTCATGAAAATCGTGATGCCGCCTGTGTTTGTGCCCTACCACAAGAAGATTGACGACTTGCTGACCGAGCTCCGTAAGAACGGAAACCAGCTTGCCATTGTGGTCGACGAGTATGGCGGAACGGCTGGGCTTGTGACTTTGGAAGACATTCTCGAAGAAATTGTCGGCGAAATTCGCGACGAAGACGACGAGGACGAAGCCGACGTGCAAAAGCTTAAGGACGGTCGCTATATCCTGGACCCGCTCATGACGCTTTCCGACATGGAAGACGAACTGGGTGTGGAACTGGAAGCTCCGGAAAATTCTCACGTGGAAACACTGTCGGGCCTTATCCAGGCGACTCTCGGCATTATCCCGTCGCCGGGTGCCGAGGTGGAAATCGACGGATACAAGTTCCGCGTGCTCAAGATGGACGGCACCCGCATGGAAAAGGTGCTGATGATCAAGCCCCAGTCAAAGTAATTAGATAACCTGCGAGGTGACGTCGCCGCCACGAAAGCGCGTAGTGATGCGATCACCTGGCTTGAGTTCGCTTGCATTACGAATAAATTTCCCGTTGGCTCCGAGAGTCAGCGTGTAACCCTTCGCAAGGACTTGCTTGGGGTCGGCCGCCTTGACCTTCTGTTCGTTCAGTTCGAACTTGGCCTTTTCGAATTCGATAATCTTTCGCGTCCCTTGCCGGAGCCCTTCTTCGTTGCGTTGAATGCGTCCGCTTTCGGACTGGAACAGGAAGTGCATGTCTTTTTTTAGCGAAACCGCTATTTGGGCGAGGGTCGTCTTTTCTTGCGTGAAGCGCTTGCCGAGAATTTGCTGCAACTGGTGGCCTGTCGTTGTGAGTTCGTTCTTGTATGCCCCGAGGCAGTTCCTTGCCCCTTCTGCGATATTTCTGGTGGCGCGGATGAGAGCGTCCCAGCTTTCGATTGCCCGTTCGATAAGGTGCTTTGCGCAATCGGTGGGAGTGATGCAGGCCTGGTAGGCCACCTCGTCGAGGAGACTCCTGTCGATTTCGTGGCCGATGCCCGTGAATACGGGGATGGGGTAGTTCGCTACAGCGCGGCAAAGGGCTTCGCTGTCGAAGAAGGTGAGGTCTGTCTTGGAACCGCCACCGCGTACGATGCAAACCACGTCCAGTTCGGGGTTGTTACGAAGTGTTTCCAGTGCTTCAATGACGCTCGATTCCGTCTCGTTGCCCTGCATCTTTGCAAAGGCGGGGACGATGTGGAAAGCGAACGGCGATTCGGCGAGCTTGGTGGAAAAATCCCGGTAGGCCGCGGTCCCTTCGCCGGTGATGAGGCCGACGCGCAGCGGCATTTCCGCAAACGTGACAGACTTGTTCTTGTCGAGCAGCCCTTCTGTGGCGAGCTTTCTCAGGATAGCGCTTTTGGTCAGCGCAAGTTCTCCCAGCGTGTACACCGGATCGATGTCGAGGATTTGCGCTTGCAACTTTCCGTAGGGGACGTAGACTTCCGCCCGGATGAGTAGCTGCACCTTGATTTGGGGCTTAATTTCAAAGGGGTTGTCGAAACTCGCAATCTTTGCCTTGATGGCCGCAAATTTTGCAGCGAAGCAGGAAAGGGAAACGGTCGCTTGCGGGATGACGCTTCCCTCCTCGAAGTCCGCGATGCTCATGTAGACGACTTTCGGCTTTTCGGAAATTTGCGTGATAACGCCGTGTACCCAAACCGCGGGCGTGGATTCCACCTTCTGTTTGAGGGCGGTCATGTACTGTTTTACGGAGTAGGAGCGGTTTTCCTGATTCATGGCGCTTTTAAAAAAAATTTTGCTTTGATTAGGTGGGCTATCCCATCTAATAATAACTATTTTAGGTGACGAAAATCACCAATAGGAGACATTTATGAATATTCGTACTCTCGCTATGGGGGTTGCCGCACTAGTTTTGTTCGGCTGCGCCTCCAATCAGCAAGCTGTGGATCGTTCCTTGGGCCAGGCCGAGATGACCCAAGCTGTTGCTGCTGAATCGAATGTCAATGCTGCTTCTGTCGCAAAGGCAAAGGCCGACCTTGATTCCGCCCAGACTCTCGCTGCGAATGGCGACGAAGAAGAAGCGGTCGTGATGGCCGATATGAGTACTCTTGAATACAAACTCGCCATTTATGCCGCCGAACGCGACGAAATGAAGAAGAAAGACGAAGCTCTTGAAAAGGAACTTCGCGAAGATAACGAACGCAAGGCCAAGTACCAGACCATTTTGAATAACGAAGTCAAGGGAGGAAAGCAGTAATGAAATCTCTTAAGTTTTTCTCCGCTATCGCCCTTTCGTTTGGCTTGTCCGTTGCTGCCGAAGATACGGGCACGTCTCTTTCCAGTGTTTGCGATGCAGCCCTGAATTCTGTTAAGGCAAGCCTTCCGGCAAATGCGACTTCTGCCAAGATTTCCCTCGCCGAGGCGATGGGTGTTTCCAAGGCTCTCAAGTCTGCCGAAGAAGATGACGCCACTTCCGAAAAGACACTTCAGCTCTCTGCTGCTTGCTCGCTCTACGTGAACATCGTCAAGGTCCAAGGCGAAACGCAGGCTATCCGTAACCATATCGACGAGAACTGGGCCAAGCGCGCTGCTACTGCTCGCGACATTGAATCGATCCAGCACCAGATTCACACGGGCAAGGTGAGCGACCTCAAGGATCACGAGGCAAAACTCCAGGCCGAAATGTTGCAGAATCAGGAAAAGTTCGCTGCTGAAGCTGCCGCCAACGAAGCCGCCCTCAAGGCTGCTGGCGAACGCGAGGCCGATTTGCAGAAGGCTCTTGCCGAAGAACGCGCCAAGGCCGAACAGCGCCAGAAGGACGCTATGAACAAGCTGAACGAACTCCAGTCCAAGCTCATCCAGGTGTCCAAGGATGCTCGTGGTATTATCCTCTCCATGAGCGATATCTTGTTCGACGTGAACCAGGCGACTCTCAAGGCCGACCTTAAGACAAGCCTTGCCAAGGTTGCGGGTATCCTTTCTGTGTACCAGCAGTTCAACGTGTCTATCGAAGGTAACACCGACAACACCGGCTCCGAAGAGTTCAACATGAAACTCTCCCAGCAGCGTGCAGACAACGTAATGAACTTCCTCGTGGAACAGGGTATCGATGCCAATCGCCTTACAGCGAAAGGTCTCGGCATGACTATGCCGATTGCCGACAACAGCACCAAGGAAGGCCGCCAGAAGAACCGCCGCGTGGACCTCGTCATCCAAGACAAGGCTCTGCAGGGCAAGGCCGAAGGGGCCAAGGAATAACTATGGCTAAAGTCGTGACGGCGATGGAAGCCCGGCAGAACTTCGGTTCCCTGTTGAACCAGGTGGCGCTCCGTGACGAAGAAATCGTCATCGAGCGCGCGGGCAAGCCGCTCGCCCGTGTCGTTGGTGTAAACGCCCCCTCCGCGGGCCGTCTGGATTTCCGAGACATAGGCAAGTTGCCTAACGCCATTTGGGAAGACCGCTAGCGCCCGTCTGGCTTGTTTTACGGCCATCTCGTAATCGAACTTAAAAATCGACCCACCTGCAATGCAGGTGGGTTTTTCGTTGGCTAAATTGGAAATAGAAAAAGCGGAGCAAAGATGCTCCGCTTTCTACAAACTTTAAAGAATTGCTTACCTGGAGTAGTATTCCACGACGAGCTGTTCTTCGAGCTTGACCGGAATCTGTTCGCGGAGCGGGAGCTTCACGAGCGTGCCTTCCATCTTGGTCTTGTCGACGGTCAGGTATTCAGGAGCTTCGGGAGCGTTCGCGAAGGCTTCCTTGATCTGCACGTGTTCCTTGGAACGTTCGCGCAGGCTGATGACGTCGCCGGCCTTGACGAGACGGCTGGGGGAGAAGCTGCGGACACCGTTCACGGCGAAGTGGCCGTGTGCGACGTACTGACGGGCAGCGAAAATCGTGCGGGCAAAACCCATGCGGTAGACGAGGGCGTCCAGACGGGTTTCGAGCAGGATCATCAGGTTATCACCGGCAGAACCTTCGCGGCGGTTGGCTTCCTTGTAAGCCTTGGCCAGCTGAGCTTCGGAAATGTTGTAGGTGAAGCGAAGACGCTGCTTTTCGACGAGCTGCTGCTTGTACACGGAAGCGGACTTCTTGCGGTTCTGACCATGCTGGCCAGGAGCGAAGTTGCGGCGGTCGAGAGCCTTTTGAGTCTTCTGAGAAACTGCAACGCCGAGAGAGCGTGCTACTTTACCTTTTGGTCCACGGAAGGAGGACATATATACCTCTTAGAGGAAGCTCTTTGGTTTTGCTTGCAAGTTGGTAGAGCTTGGCACGACTTGCAAGATAGGCCACAAAGATAGCATATTTTTTGGGAAAATCAATGATTTTATTGGGAAATGCGGCTCATTTTTCCTGGAATTCTGCTTATTTACTTGATTCGTTGCGTGTTATGATGCGGGAGGGGACCCGGCTCGGAGTGGCGAAGGCCGCCCGGTCCCCTCCCTGCACCCACTCCTTCCCTGGCCGACGCTCCATTCTCGTGACGTTATCCCGTTTTCATAATACCTAAATGGGTTTCTCGCTATGTGTAAGGAATGCTGGGCTGTTTATGCTTTTCATTTGTGGGGTGGGGACCCTACTCGGAGTTATGCAAAAAAAGGCGCTGGTTGGCGCCTTTGGGGTTAATTTCTGAATGTTTTGTGCTGCCGGGGCTATTTCTCGCTGATGGAGAGGCTCAGGGTGTCGCGGGCGGTCGGGTCGGCGAGGCTCTGCGCGATGATGTGCGGGGTCTTCCCGAAGGCGCTGTCCTGGACAACAAGGTAGCTGCTGGAGTAGATTTCCAGTTCGTCTTCGCAGTTGTCCAACGCGGCGATATAGGCCGATGTCCCGAGGTAGGAAACGTCTTCGCAGGAGAGGAACCAGCGCACGTTGGTGCTTGCGACCTTGGGCATTGTCCTGAACTTGAAATTTTCGAAGCGGAGCGTATCGCCCACCTTGGCGCGTAGGGCTTTATCTCCATAGACTTCGTCTGCTTCTTCGTCGAAGAAGGCAAATTCCTTGAATAGGCCCGGCTGCTGGATGTAGGTCTTGAGCGTGAGAATTTGGCTTTCGTCGGTGGGGTAGATGTCGCCGGTACGGACGTAGTGCAGGTAGTAGGCGCCTTTTTTCATCTTGCTCGTTACCTTGAGGCTGCCCCCGTAGAGGCAGCTGATTTCCTGGACGGACTTGCGCTTGCTGTCCAGAATTTCGCAACTTGCGGGGCAAGTGACTTGGTTGTCGCAGTAACCTTCCATAAAGTGGAACACGTCAATGGAATCTCCTGGATTGAGGTCGGCAAGCCAGATGTACTGTTCCTGATACAGGTAGTATTTGGCCTGGTCGTTGCGCGGGCGCACCACGGTGAGCGTATCGCCCGGAACACTGATAGAATCCGGGTTCCTGAAGTATTCGCCTTTCTCGAGCGGGCGGCTGATCGATTCTATTTCGAATGTCGCATAAGGACCGGTGAGATAACTGATGACCTTGGTCGGGACAATCTTGATGGACCAGTCAGTGGTGTCGTGGGGCAGGAGCAGGGCGTCGATTGCCGAATCGCTCTTGCTGATGAGGCTTGTGTCCTGTTCGTAAAGTTCGAACTTGCCGATAGATTTTCCTTCTGCATTCAGGGCGATGCTGACACCTTCGTTGCCCGAGAAGAGAACTTTCACGGCGCTCGGTCCTTCGCCTATGGTGAATATGCCTCGGATCGTGTCGGTCAGGTTCATGTGGATGCTGTCCTCTTCGCCGGTGTAGACAAAGTAGGCAGAATCAATGCCGACGTAAGTGCGGATTCTCGAAGCCTTTTCGAACTTGGCTTTTACTTCCATGTAGTAGAAGCCATCGTTGAAGGCTACGAAGGAATTTTCTTGCATTTTGCCGTCGTGACCGGGAATCATGTAGTTGCCAAAAACGGAATCTTCCTTGGATTTGTTCCATACGGGCTCAAGCGTGTTCAGCTCGTCGCCGATTTCGTTTTGGATTCTTATGGTGTCTTTGCTCATGCCCGATGCAGCAATGTGGACGTTGATACGTGTCCCTTTGACGAACTCGCCGAGGAACAGCCTGATGGATTTTGTCGTATCGGAGATGTAGATGTAGCCACTCTCCTTGTCAATGTCCTTCTTGCTTTTAGGAATTTCGAAATCCAGCGCAACGGTGTCGCCGAGTTCCAGGGTGTCGTTATAGGCGATGTCCGCGCGGTTGCTCAGCGAGGAACTTGACTTGAAGGAGGCAATCCTGGACGAACTGCTTTCTTCTTCCGGGGATGCCGAAGAACTGTCGTCGTCGCCGCAACCTGCACAGAAAGCGGCAAAGGAAAGGGCAAATAGAATCTTGTAGAGTTTCATATTATCTTCCTTAGTTCAGGATGTAAAATTTTTGTTCGGCGGTGAACGCTTCTCCGATAACCTTGAGCGTGTAGCGCCCGGTGGGGAATGCCTTGGCCTTGAACTTAAAGTTCGTTTTCTTTTCGCCAGCGAGTTCGCGCGCTGCCACGGTGAGCATCCTCTTGCCGAATTCGTTAAGAATTTCAATCTGCACGAATTGAGGATAACCTACGGTCAGGTCGAAATCGCAGTCCAGGTTATAGATGTCGATGTTCACCTTGGAAAGCTGGTAGCCACCGTCCATCGCGTCGCCGCCGATGGAGCGCGTATTGTCGAAGTAGCTCACGTAAAGGGCCGGTGCAGCGTTCTTGCCTGCCGACTTCGACTTGATGAAGTATTCTCCGGCATCGACGCTTGTAAGGATAATCGTATAAAGCCCAGAGGCGTGCTTGCGCTTGAAGAACTCCGTGAAGTTCGGTGTGCGGAGGAACGCTCCCAGCGGGGCCTTCGGGTTGATGGTGATGGTGCCCAGGTAGTCTGCATACTTGGTGTCTACGCCACCGCCGGAGTTCTTGCGGATGTTGAACTGGCCACCCGCCTTCTTGGGGTCGTTGGCCGGGGCGTTGTCCCACGTGATGTCTGCTTCGCTCCAGTCTATGCTCAGCTTGCTCTCGCCGAAATCCATGTCTTTGGATGTTTCCTTGAGGCCGAAGATGTTGAACGAGATAGGTTTCTTGAGCGAGTCTGCGATGAAGTCCAGCTTAAGTCCGGCGTCGAATAGCGGGCCGGGCAGTGCAGAAAGGTCGAACTTGAGGTAAATCTTGCCAGCCTTGCCCGGGAGGGTTGATGCGCAAAGAGTCGTGTCGTAGTTATGCGGGCTGTAGTTGTCGAATTCCGAAATCCAGGCATCTTGACCACGCCCGCTCGGGATGCCGTCGCCACTGTTGTCGAGCGTAGTGTATTTCCTGTCGAACACGTAGATACGGCTGGTGTCGGCTCCGTCCTGGTAGCCGTCGTTTGCCGTGAAGGTCACGTTGTAGCGTCCGCTTGCCGTGAACGAGAGGTCTGTTTCGTATTCCGTGCTATCGGAGAAGGTTGCCTTGCCTGGGCCAGTCGCCTTGCGCCAGACTGCGGGGATTTTGCAAAGTCCGTCACCGCGTCCGTCGTCTTCGACGGAGCCTTTCATGCGGAGCTGGTTCTGTTGCAGCAGGATAATTTCCTTTTCAACCTTGACCTTGGGCTTTTCGTTTGCACCGCTCTTGGGCGCATAGCCAACGTAGAGCGGGAGCATTACGCCTCCGGTCGGGTTGTGTTGGAGCTCTTTTCCTTCAAGCGAATAGATGGCGGAACCCTGCCTGGACTCTTCTACAATCTTCAGGTAGGGGTTGCCCTTGACGAGTGTTTCGCGGAGCCCTTCAATAGAAAGGTTTGAGTTGTCATTGATGAACATCGGGCGGTTTTTCGCCTTGTCGCTTGCGATGACGTGCACGCCGACAAGTTCAGCCGAACCCTTGTTGAAGTTTTGCAGTACGGTGTTTCCGTCCTTTGCGGTCAGGCCGAGAATCCAGATGGTTCCGCCGTTGTTCTGAATCTTTGGACCCTTCGTGTCCCCGGTCATGGTCACCTGGCGGCCCCACAGCTTCTGGTAGTTCAGCTGGATGGTCCCGATGGATACGTCTTCCAGGAACACTTCGCCGGCTCCAGTTTCGGCAGATTCGTAAGATTTGAGCGAGATGTCCTTGAGCAGCACGGCGCGCTTGCTCTTGTGGATGATGCCGCTGCCGAACTCGGAGAATCTTTCGATAGTAATTTCGTTGAATGCGCCATCCTCGATGATGAACTTGCCTCGGCCGTCGATGCGGGCTTCGGTACCGAGAATGCGGCGGACGCGCTTGCGGATGTAAATGTCGCGGTTGATGGTCCAGCGGCCTCCGGGCGGGAAGTAGATGGTTTCTGCACCGTCGTCGATGGCTTCCTGGATTGCTTTCGCGTCGTCGGAACCACTGTTCATCTTTCCACCGTAGTCACCGGCGATGGTAATCCAGGAGTCGGCCTTCTGCTCGGCGTAATCCGGGGTTTCTGCCACCGGGATTCGCATGGACTGGCTTGGGCTGGAACAGAGTTTCTTGACGGGTTGGGTAAAGAATTCGATAATCTCGTTGCCGACGATGCCTTCGCCGTAGCCTTTGAGCGTACTGCGAATCTTGGTATGGAACTTGCTTATCATGACGGAGCGGGCGAACAACTGGCTCTCGTTCACGATGGCAGTCGCCTGTTTGGCATTCCGTTCCTTGACGAATTCCAGAGTTGCGTCGACAAGGCTGAGCGAAGCGCTTTTGCCATGGCTGTAAACGGCGGGGACGGATCCCCTGAATCTCAGTCCGCGTGCTGCAACTGCCTGGTTGTCCACTTCGAGGCCGTATTTGCGCTGCCCGCCAAGTGTAAGGTGCTCGAGAGTAACTCCGTTGAGTTTGCCTGCGATATAGGTACCCACGTTGAACCCGCGGACTTCGACGTTCTTGAGAATGAGCGGGCCCATAGTTTCGGCATAGCCCATATCGATGCCGTACACGCCCGAACTGTCGTTGGAGTAGACTTTTACGTTCTTGATGGTGCCCTGTTCGTTGGCGAGGAAGCGGATGCCGATAGCGCCGGGGTTCCCCTTTCCGGTGCGGATGGTCATGTCACGGATGGCATTGCGGCGCCTAAGTTCGGGGCCTGTGCCGGTGTAAATCATGGCGCGCGGGGCGTCGGGGTTGTCAAAGCCTTCGCAGCGGTTGTCCAACTGCAAAATGGTGCCGCCCATGCTCTGCCCCTGGAGGATGGTGCGGTTGTAGGAGTCGGCGGGCTTGTCCGCCTGCGGCCAGACGAGTCGCCCGGTTATTCTGTAGATTCCGTGGGGGAGGTAGATAATATAGTCGCCGTTAGGGTGGTCGTCCAGGGCTTGCTGGATGGCCTGCGTATCGTCGGTCTTGCCGTCGCCTTTAGCCTTGTAGGGCGGCTTGGTTACGTTCACCACGGTGGAACCGATCGGAAATTCCACCTGCGCTAGTGCAGCACCAAAAAAGCAAAATACAAACGCCAAAAATACACGACGCATAAAAACCTCGTATTATGAACTATTCTTCCGGCTCCCTCTAAAAATGCCTGCACTCGGTCTCGCTCAAATTTTCTTTATCAAAGCAATTTTTAGAGGTGGCCTTAACAAATATATATGATTATTTATCGCTGTGCGGTTCAAAATGAGACAGAAAACGCAAAAAATGCCTTTGCCTGTGAAAAAGGACACATTCCGCTATTCTCATTCCATTCAGAAGTACGTTATTTGGGGCATTTCTCGTAAACGAACGGGTTGTGGTCGCCTTGCACCTTGAAAATGCGCCGGTCGCGCTCACATTCCTTCTCGGTGACGGGGTACATCTTGTCCCATGCCTCAAACAGCTTGCGGTCCTGTTTGGATAAACTAATACCGTACGTTTTTTCCATGTAGAAACTCGCGCGTGCGACGATGCCGCGGGCCTCCTCGCGGGGCTGCACCTTCTTGTCTTTGAAATTGACGATGGTCTTGCAGCTACCGTACATAGGAACGGGATCGTTCGTCCACTGGCTGTACATGAAGTTGCTGCGGTCGCCATTTACCTCGCCGATGGCGGGGTAGAGGTTGTGCATGTCGCCTTCCATCAGCTTGAACGTGGTGTCGTTTACGCTACAGTTCTTGCGGCCTCCGTCCTTCCAACAGGGGCGGAAGTGCCCCATGTTGTGTGCGGTGACCATGTGCTCCCATTCGATTTTCTCGGCGCGCTTGAAACTTTTGCGGTTTGGGTTTTCGCGCGGCTTGAAGTTGCAACTGGAGAAGTCGACGTTCTTCTTGTCGTCGTATTTGCAGCCGCAGTAGAGCGTTTCTTGCAAGTCCCCATAGTACACGCGGCGTAGTTGCTTGCTTGCGTCACGGTAGTTGTAATGCTGCGGCGTGGCCGTGGGGTCAACGCGGGCCTCTGTGTTGGGCGCAAGTATGGTAATAAAGAAAGTGGCTGCAAGAGCGATGGACGCCTTGGCAGAAAATACAGCTAAAACGCGCTGAAATGGGGCGAGAATCATAGCAATAAGCACTTTGAGGATGGTTTGGGAATAAATATATGTTTTTTAGGCACGAGGTGCGAGGCTCGAGGCTCGAGCGATGAGCGGTGAGCAATGAGCTATGAGCGGTGAGGTCGTGCTTCGCACTCTGAGGTATGAGGTATAGTTTCTGTAGTTTTCCTACTTGTCGCTGACTGCTCAAAAGGGTTTTTGCTTCGATTCATTCTATAAAGTGATTAGTGCTCAAGTACCATAC
>Ga0310690_10000259_pt1 | contig 123836 bp, 94 predicted proteins | sample AusTroGonzalo_MG_2_FD_207661 | JGI IMG/M metagenome (GOLD analysis project Ga0310690, IMG submission 207661) | Bovine rumen microbial communities from tropical cattle in Woodstock, Queensland, Australia - Gonzalo_04 (v2) (version 2) | ecosystem: Host-associated > Mammals > Digestive system >...
GATGATGCGGCCGTTCAGCAGGTTCTGGTGCGGGTTTTTCTCGAAGTCCTCGGCGATGTCGAGGACGTGGCAGATTTCTTCCGGCGTGTAGTCGCTGATGGAAATCAAGCTGCGGTTTTTCAGTGATATAGACATAGGCTTATCGTGTTTGATTTGTTGATTTGACAAAAAAAAGACGGCCATTGATATGACCGCCGAGAAAAGGAACAGGGAAATGCAATGAGGTGGAATCAATTGATTCCCAGCAAACAGTCTTGTCCGATGACTTTAATAAGTACCTCATCGGACTGCAAAAATAGGTATTTTTTCTTAGTTTGGATACACTTTGTGTAGAAATCTTTCAAAAATGGTTTCCAAAATCTTTCAAAAATGATTTCCAAAATCTTTCAAAAATGATTTTCCAAGATTTTCTATCAGATTTTCATAGGATTTCTGGCCGTTAGGCCATCCAAAGAAAAAGGGCCGGCGGCATTGCCGCCAGCCCAACTATCAACTGTCAACTTTCCACTGTCAATTAAAGGAAGATCGGTCCTTTCCCCATACAACTCGTGGTGGTTATCGCAGTGACAAAGGCTGTGAGCGCGGCTACTAACATCTTCACCACAATCTCAATGATGCGCTTCTTGTTCATGGTGCTTCATGATTAGAATCTACTTCAGGGTAATAGTTACCGTAGCCGCTGCTACTTTCGTTCTTGTTCTTTCTGAGGTTAATCCCCATTGCAATCTTTTGGGTTGCCATAAAAATGAAGTTTTAAAGGTGAGTTTGAGAACTTCCTTGAAACACTTCCTTAAATCTCTTCCTTGGGAACTGTTGTCGGCAAACCGAGAGCAAGAAATCCCGGGTTTTCCGTCGCGTTTGCAACAACGTTGCAAAAATACGAAAAATTTCTGAACTGGCAAGCAAAAAAGAGAAAAATTTTCGATTTTTTTCAACTCCCAACTTTCAACTATCAACCATCAACTCAAAACTCACCCACGATAGCCAGGCGGTAAACGACCGCCCGCCGTTTACCGAACGACTGCCCGCCGGGCGGTAAACGGACGAGAGCCAGCTTGATGTCGCCAACTTACCCAGTTACCCACTTACCCATTATGTACAGGAATGTTTTTGAAAACTTGAAACAGGAAATTTTATTATTATAATAATTATATTATTATAATAATAACTTTATAATTTTATAGTTTTTCCTGTCGGATGCCAAAGTCGGAAACCTTCTTGTCATAAATGGGTAAACGGGTAAGTGGGTAAATTTACGGATGAAAAAAGCCTTCCGTTCTTGCTTTTCCCAAAGATAAGGTATAATTTTGCAGTTTAAAAACACAGACGACACAATGACAGAACGCAGCCCAATACTCATACCGGAGCTCCAACCCGAAAATATCAAGAATGTAATCTATGAGATTCGCGGGCAGAAGGTGATGCTGGATCGCGACTTGGCTTTTCTTTATGGCATTGAAACCAAGCGTCTGAATGAGGCTGTAAAACGTAACATTAACCGCTTCCCCGATGATTTCATGTTTGTTTTGACCGATGAGGAATGGCTCCGTTTGAGGTCGCAATTTGCGACCTCAAACATAACTGATGATGTTATGGGGTCGCAAAATGCGACCTCAAAACGAGGAGGCAACAGATACAAGCCGTTCGTGTTCACTGAATATGGCGTTGCAATGCTAAGCTCCGTTTTGCATTCTGAAGCCGCTATACAGATTAACATCAAAATCATGCGAGCTTTCATTTCCATCCGACATGCCGTTGCAGCCATGCAAACCTCGGAGTTACGCTTCGAGCAACTCTCCCATAAAGTAGATCAGTTGAATGCCTATGTGGAGGAAATCCTTCATGACCAGAACGACATCAACGAGCAGCAGGAGCAGACCAACTTAGAGGTTGCCGTTCAGATAGAAGCCATCAACGATGCCCTCGACCAGTTGCGTGATACCAAGGCTCAGCCGCGCCGGAGGATTGGGTATAAAAGTGAGGAATAAGAACGAGGTAGAAACGAGGATTTTGAAGAAAACTTGTGTTAACTGTCAAACAAAACCAGGAAAAGACAGTTTAGGGCTAACGGAATGGTCGAGAATGTGAAATACGGTGTTTACAAGAAGGTAGTGCATTCGTCTTAAATCTATCATTTACTCACTTACTCACTTCGGACATTTAGTTTTTCAACCACGAATCCCGCCGGAACCCTCCTGCGGGATTCGTTTTTATTCCTTGGGAATAACTTTTTTCACGTCTTTTGCAGGCATAAAGTGGCATTTTATTACTTTTGCACGTTAATAAATCTTTTTCGTGATGTTAGAACAAGTATTAAGACAGTTATTCATCAAGTCATTCAAGAGTTTATATGGTCAGGAGCCGCCTGTCCAGCAGGTGAATTTCCAAAAGACACGCCCTGAGTTTGAGGGCGATATGACCATCGTGGTGTTCCCCTTTGTGAAGATTGCCGGGCGTAATCCTGAGCAATTGGCCAATGAGATGGGAGCCGAGATGATCAAGGAATCGGATATGATTGCCAAGTTCAACGTGGTGAAGGGCTTCCTTAACCTGTTGATTTCCGATAAGTTCTGGATGGATTTCTTCAAGGAGAACCACGAGAACCGCGAGTTTGGCCGCAAGCCCGTCTCGGGCAAGGCGGTGGTCATCGAGTATTCCTCGCCCAACACCAACAAGCCCCTGCATTTGGGCCATATCCGCAACAACCTCCTCGGATGGAGTGTGTCGGAGATTATGAAAGCCAACGGCAAGAACGTGGTGAGGGTCAACCTCGTCAACGACCGAGGCATCCACATCTGCAAGAGCATGTTGGCTTGGCAGAAATGGGGCAACGGCTGTACGCCCGAGTCGACAGGCAAGAAAGGCGATCACCTCATCGGCGACTTCTACGTGCTGTTCGACAAGAAATATAAGGAGGAGTTGAAAACCTTGCTTCCTGAAAACTTCGCCACTTTGAGCGAGAAAGAGCAGGAAGAAGCCAAAGCCAAGGCCGAGGCTGAGTCCACGCTGATGCAGGAAGCCCGCGAGATGCTGCGCAAGTGGGAAGCCAACGACCCCGAGGTGCGCCAGCTGTGGGAGATGATGAACCAATGGGTGTACGACGGCTTCGATGTGACCTACAAACGTTTGGGCGTGGCCTTCGAGAAGATATACTATGAGTCACAGACCTACCTTTTGGGCAAGGCACTCGTGCAGGAAGGCTTGGACAAGGGTGTGCTGTACCGCCGCGAGGACAACTCCGTCTGGTGCGACCTCCGCGATGAGGGATTGGATGAAAAGCTCTTGTTGCGCCGCGACGGCACCTCGGTCTATATGACCCAAGACCTCGGCACCGCCCAACTGCGTGTGAACGAATACGACCCGGAGAAGCTGATTTATGTGGTCGGCAACGAGCAGATTTACCACTTCGACGTGCTGAAGCGCGTGTTGGTGCGTTTGGGTCGCGAGTGGGGCAACGACATTGAGCATCTGTCCTACGGTATGGTGGAACTGCCCAATGGTAAGATGAAGTCGAGAGAAGGCACCGTTGTCGATGCCGACGACTTGATGGACGAGATGGTGGCTACCGCCAAAGCCGTTTCCGATGAACTCGGCAAAGCCAAGGACCTTTCACCCGAAGAGGCCGACAAGTTGTATCACACCATCGGCTTGGGAGCCTTGAAGTATTTCATTCTGAAGGTCGACCCGAAGAAAACCATGCTCTTCAACCCGGAGGAATCCATCGACTTCAACGGCAACACGGGACCTTTTGTGCAATACACCCACGCCCGTATCTGCTCCGTCCTGCGCAAGGCTGAGGAGCAAGGCATCAAGCTCGAAAGTGAAGTGAAGATCAACGACCTGCAACCCAAGGAGAAGGAAATCATCGTGATGATGTACGGCTGGCCGATGGTGCTGAACCAAGCCGCTGAGAACCGCAGTCCTGCGATGGTGGCCAACTTCATCTTCGAGCTTGCCAAGGAGTTCAACCAGTTTTACCAGGAATGCAGCATCCTGAAGGAGCCCGATGCAGACAGACGTATGTTCCGCTTGCAGGTCTGCGACATGGTGGCTGCTTTGCTGAGGAATGCTTCTGAGTTACTGGGAATTGGTATGCCAGAAATGATGTAGTGATGAATAGGAACTACGAATTAAACGGATGTTACGAATGTCTACGTAAAAATTTTGCAGCCAAGGCTGCGGATTTATACGAATCTCGACAATCAATCCATTCGTATAATTCGTGCAATTCGTAGTTAAATCATATCTCGATGAACGTTTTCTACATACCCAATGCCCAAGAAGGCTTAACGACCCTTCCCGAAGACGAGTCCAAGCACTGTGTCAAAGTGCTGCGCATGACCGAAGGGGAGCGTTTCTGCGTCACCGATGGCGCGGGTTTCCTCTACGATGCCGAGCTGGTGGAGGCGCTGCCCAAGCGGGCCACCGTCAACCTGACGAACCGGCGCAAAGGGTATGACCACTGGGGCTTCAACCTTGAAATCGCCATCGCGCCCACCAAGCTCAACGAGCGCACCGAGTGGTTCCTTGAAAAAGCCACAGAAATCGGCATTGACCGCGTGCGTCTCTTCACCTCTTATCATTCCGAGCGCCGCGCTGCCAACGTGGAGCGTTTCCAGAAGGTGATGGTGGCGGCTATGAAGCAGAGCATCAAGTCGCGTCTGCCTCAAATCGACGACTTGATTCCCTTCGACAAATTGGTGAAGCAACCCTTTGAGGGACAGAAGTTCATCGCCTGGATAGATGATGATGTAAAGGACTGCCTCTGCGACCTATATCATAAAGGAGAGAACGCCTTGGTGCTGATTGGTCCGGAGGGTGATTTCAGTCCCGAGGAAGTGGCTTTGGCCAAGGAGTACGGCTTCGTTCCGTGCAGCTTGGGCGAGGCGAGATTGCGTACTGAGACGGCGGCTATCGTGGCCTGCCATACGATTCAACTAATCAACCAGATGAAATGAAGAAGCTGCTGATTGCCATATTGTTTTCATTTTCGTTGCTTGCCCCTGCCCAGCAACTCAATATCGCCTTGCTGAAATACCGTGGAGGAGGTGACTGGTACGGCAACCCAACCTCACTTCCCAATCTGGTGCGCTTTTGCAACCAAGAGATTGGAACGGACATCAACCCGAATGTGCCTACCGTGGAGCCTTCGAGTCCCGACTTGTTCAACTATCCCTACGTCTATATGACAGGTCACGGCAATGTGGTTTTTGACGCAGCTGAGGCACAAAACCTGCGCAACTATATGCTGGCAGGCGGATTCCTTCATATTGATGACAACTATGGCATCCGCCAGTACATTGAGCCACAGATGAAGAAGGTGTTTCCTGAGTTGGATTTCGTGGAGCTGCCTTATACACATGAGATTTTCCAGAAGCCCTATCCGTTCCCGAATGGCCTGCCGAAGATTCATGAGCACGACAACAAGCCGCCCCAACTCTTCGCCTTGATTTACGAGGGTAGGGTGGTGTGTATCTTCACCTACGAATGCGACCTTGGCGACGGATGGGAAGACCAACGGGTGCATCATGACTCGCAGGAAACCCGCGAGAAAGCCTTGAAGATGGGCGCGAATATTTTACGTTATGTATTTACAAAATAGAATCATTTATACGATATGGAAGAAGAAAGAAAGAAATGCCTATACTGCGGTGAGCCGTTGATCGGGCGCATCGACAAGAAGTTCTGCTGCGACTCGTGCCGCAATAGCTATAATTACGAGAAGACCCACAAGCAAGTCAATATCATTCGCAAAATCAACGGCATTCTGGCACGCAACCGCAACATATTGGAGGAACTGAACCCCAACGGAAAGAGCTACGTTACGAGGCAGCAGCTGAAGGAGAAAGGTTTTGACTTCAAGTACTTCACCAGCACGTATACTACAAAGGCTGGCTCTGTCTACCATTTTGTCTACGAACAAGGCTACGTGCCGAAGGAGAACGACATCGACCACTTTGTCCTGGTCAGAAACGCTGAGTTGTAAATCATCACATTATTCCAAATACTATGAAAAAGACTATCTTTACTTTGTTGACTGCCCTGCTGATTGGCATGCTTCAAGCTGCTCCCGTTGATGTGGAGACGGCGAAGAGGCTGGGTGTCAAGTTTATGCATACGAACACTGCTGTCAAGACCGCGCAGGCTGACTTGGCCTATACGGATTATGCCGACAATGGGCAGGCCTGTTTCTACGTCTTCGCGATGCAGCCCAAGGGCTTTGTCATTGTGAGTGCCGATGATCGTGCCAAACCCATCTTGGGTTATTCCACAGAGGGGGCTTTCGGAACCGACATACCCGAAGGCTTGGAGAGTTTCTTCCACAACTACAGGGCGGGATTCAGCCAGATGTTTGCTGGCGATGATCCGCGTCCTGAGGAAGCCGTCGAAGACTGGGAACGTTTAGCATCGACAGGTCGACTCAACCAGGAGCGGATTACCCGCGAGGTGCCGAAACTGCTCACCTGCACCTGGAACCAGTCGGCTTTATACAACCGCCGCTGTCCTGAAGACGAGGAAGGTCCCGATGGGCACGTCTACGCCGGTTGTGTGGCGACGGCAATGGCGCAAATCATGTACTACTGGCAATGGCCCCACAGTGGTGTTGGCGCTTCTATGTACGAGATTTGGCCTTACGGACAGATTGGCGCTTCGTTTGAAGATGCGCATTATCGCTATGATTTGATGCCCGACTTCTTGGATTGGACCTCAAAAGAGGAGGAAATCGATGCAGTGGCATTGTTGCAGTATCATGCTGGCGTTAGCGTTGAGATGGGCTACAGTCCCGAAGGTAGCGGAGCCTACTCGAATTGGGTTCCTGGGGCTTTGTGGCAACATTTCCGTTATAACTCTAACATGGATCTTCTCTATCGCGATTGGTACAGCGATGGAGAATGGAACGACCTGCTGCGCGAGAACCTCGACTTGAGTGAACCGTTGTATTACAGTGCTTCGGGCAGTGACGGGGGTCACGCTTTCGTGTGCGACGGATACGACATGAATGATCTGTTCCACTTCAACTGGGGATGGCAGGGGCTCGACAATGGCTATTATGCCATCAATGCGTTCTATCTCTCGCATTATTCTTTCCCTCAGGGACATGCAGCCATCTTCGGCATTGTGCCCGATGACTATCCTTTGTGTTTCAGCCCTGAACGTCTGACGGATATGCAGATTGTCCCAGTGGCTGAAGGCATCAACCGCATCACGCTGACCGCCCCATCGATGACGATGGGCGGATGGGATCTTGAGATGACGGACAGCATCGTCTTCATGCGCAACAATGAGGTGATACACACCGAATATAACATTCCTGCCGCTTCGCAGGTCAGCTTTGACGATACCGATGCATTGGGTATCAGCCACTACAGCGTCTTCGCCTTCTCGAGCGAGTTTCAAGGTTGGGTGGAAAAAGATACAGTCCTGAACGGCCCGACCTGTGAGCTCAGATTCTATCTGCACGACTCGGTAGGCGACGGCTGGATTGCCCGTTCCCTTTCTGTCGTCGACTCACGTGGCAATGCCATCGACCGTATTGGACTGGCTGAGGGCAGCCATCAGGAGGTGAAACTGCAAGTACCTTCCTTCGATGAGGTTTCCGTACATTGGGCTTACACTATCGGCGGAAAGGACGATGAGAGCTATTTCGAGATTTATGATTGGGATGGACGTTGCCTCTATGACAGCGAGGGCAAACCTGAAATCGCAACCCTGTGTAATGTCTATGTTGATTGTTCCGATGCTGTGGATGAAAATGATGTGCAATCCATTTCAGTTTATCCCAATCCCACACAATCTGAAATCATGATTGAGGGTGTGGATGTGGTTCTTGTCGAGGTCTATAATGTCATGGGTCAACAGGTGATGAGTGCCTGTAGCTCAGTCGTCGACCTGTCGGCTTTGCAGCCCGGAACGTATTTCATCCGCATTGTGGACGCTAACGGTGAGGTCACAGTGGTGAAATCACTGAAGAGATAAGAACAATCAGTTTTCGGGATTTTCAAACGTTTCCTTATCGGCGTGATAGACATCGATTGCGGCGATAAGGGCGGCGAGGCTCCATACCGGTACGGCTAGTTTGTCGGTGTCCAAGAAATTGTTGAGGAAACCGTGAACAAAATAGCTGATGAAGGCGAGGGTGGCTCCTAACGTAAGTGCTTTGACAGTCTTGTTTTTGCAACGCGAGTAGGTCTTGATGCCGCAGTAGACCGTCACCACAACCAGTACTACTACTAAAAGCGAACCCACCAATCCTTGTTCGGCCAAGGGACCGAAATATTCGGAGTGGGCATTGCCGCCGTCACCGGCGTTGGTACTGATGATGGTTTTCTCCTTCGACATCTGATAGGGAGCATAGACAAACTGATAAGTGCCAGGTCCCCAACCGAAGACGGGCCGTTCGTTGAACAAGCGGAAAGCCGACTGCCAGCGGTTGATGCGCTCCAAGTTGGAGGCGTCGGTGGAGATGTTGGTGATGGATTGGATGTTTTCCACTAGGTCGCCAGATGCGTCCTGGTTATTCTTTTCCAAAGTGTCGATGATTTGGTTCTGGAAGGTGAGGAAGAGTCCCACCAAGATAATCACGCCAGCAGCAATCCAGCGGAACTTGATGCGCAGCAGCACGCAAATCAGCACACCCAGCGCTGCTATCATACTCAGCCAAGCCGCACGGCAGTTGGAAAGCGTCAGCGCAACGCTGAGCAGTATTACCACACCGATGATGAGCAGTTTGCGGCTCTGCTTGATGTCCGGAAGGAATACGTAGGTCAGGGCAAGAATGAGATAGATAGCCAAAGCTGCGCCGTAGGCCGTATGGTCATTATAGAAAGGTGTCATCACCCAGTGGGCTGAGTCACCGTCGAAACCGAACTGGGCATGATGGATGATGGTGTAGACGCATACGATGCACAAAGCGGCGATATATAGCCAGATGAACCAATGGATATTTTTGGGCTTTTTGAAAAGAAGGGCACAGAGGAAGAACGAAGGAACGACAAACCACAGGCGCGACAGCATGAACTTCAACGACACCACGGGCATCTCGCTGGTGATGGTGGTTACTGTCATCCAGGCGAACATGCAATAGATGACCACAGCGATGGGATGGTGGGATATGCGCCGGTCGTATTGCCCGTCGTAGAGCATCTTGGCGAAGAAAAGCACCATGATGCCCATCAGAAGCGGCTCGGCGGGAAGCGAGATGGCGAGTCCCGCTTCAAGTGCTTTCAAGTTCACCGAAAGCGGAACGCAGAAGGAGGTGAGCAACAATACCTTGTCTAAGGAGAAGATGTAGAGAAGCATGACGCCCAAAACGACGGGTAGTGCAAAAAAGAGATAGGTGTTCTTCTTCACCACGAAGAAGAGCCCCACGGCGATAAAGAACGCCGCGATGACATAAAGCCACGCTATCTTTGCCCGTTTCTCCACAGTCTTATTTGTTTTCGCCGATGAAGCGTTTGCGGTTCTCGATGACGAAGACGACTACGATGGAAAGCAGCAAGGCTCCCAAGGCACTCAGGGCAACCACTACCCAGCGGACGGGAAATGCTTTCTTGTCGGCAGGGAAGGGCTCGGTGACAATGTTGGAGTATGTGAGATGTGAGTTGAAGAAACGCAGGTTCTGCTCATAGTCTTTCTTGATGAGCGAATAGGTGTTGGCTTCGGCAATAATCTTGGTTTCCAAATCGACAGCATCGGCACCGTATTGTTCGAGGTTCGCCTTGAGGTCGGTGGCTTTGGCTGAGCCGTTGATGAAACCACGGGTCACCTCGCGGAGCTGTCCCGAATAATTGAGTACACCGTATTGGGTGGCCAAGTTGGTGAGGCTCTGTTTCAGCGAATCGATGTCGTGCTGTTTCATCTTGAGCTGCAGGTCATACATGGCGACCACCTCTGCCACTTTCTGGGTGTGCAGGTCGTGTACCTTCTGGTCGTAGAACTTTAGGATGTCCTTGGCAATGTTGCAAGCCACAAAGGGGTCTTTGTCCATCACGGTGATGCTGACAGCCTCATATGGGGTCTTTCCAATCTTGATTTTGCTGCGGTACTCGTTCAGCATGTAGGTTTTGGCGAACTTGTAGTTCTTGTCAATCTTGTAGTCGGACCAGAGGTCGTACTTCTCGATGATGGAGTCGGTGATGGACTGCGAGTTGATGATTTGCAGCATCTGCTCGGTTTCGCTCTCGTCGGAATAGGGGCTGATGTTGGCGGGATAGGCCACAGCCTCTGATTTGTAGAGCGGCGTGATGAACATCGAACTGGAGAAAATGGCACCACAGAGGGCAGCTGCCACAGAAATGATGACGATGTGCCATTTCCATCTTAGGATGACTTGTACTAAGGAAAGGTTGTTGAAGTTGTTATCCATTGGTATTCTTGTTGTTTTCGGAGTGTTGTAGTTCAAGGGTTTAACGGGTTGCGGTTTTTCTCTCTTGTGCTTCGGAGGCCGCTCCTTCCTCGGCCTTGTGACGAAAAAAGTGGTGTGAGCGGTCGTAAGCCACAATGCAGAAAATGAGCAAGAGGAAGGTGCTTAGCACGGTGACTACCACAATGATCCAACGCACGGGATAGCTCTTGCGCTCGGCTTGGAAGGCTGAAGTGACAACGAACTTGCGGGGGATGTCTTGCGTGGCATCCATCTTGGCTTCCTCATATTTCGACTTGACCAACGAGAGTTGCAGACGATCGTTGTCCAAACGCTCGTTGATGGCATAGGAGGCACCACCGTATTCGGCCAGGATGTCCAATTGACTTTGTATGTTTTTGATGCCTTGTGTGTTGCCTTTGCCTAACTCGACGGCGAGTTGTTGGCTGAGCATCTCCACTTGTGACTCGTAGTCAAATACGCCCAACTTGCGCAAGGTGTTCAGCGAATCTTCCAGCTTGGCCATCTCAGCGCATAAGGCGTTGTATTCGTCTTCCACAAGGCGGAAGGCTTTCACGGCGACTTCCTTCTGGATTTGGTTCATCGTGCTGTCGAAAATCTCGGCGATGTCGTTGGCCATCTGGGCTGAAAGGGCAGGGTCGGAGTCGAGGACAGTGATTCTCACAGCGTTGTATTCTGTACGACGGAACTTGATGCGGCTGTCGTATAGTTTGTTGAGACGAGTGTAAGGGTATTTGCTGTCGGGCTTGATGTTGTAGTGCTCCATCAGGTTGAATCGGCTGATGACCTTGTCGCGCACACGGTTCGAGTTCATCACTTGCAGCATCTGTTCAGTCTGTTCGTCCTCACCGAAGTTCATGATGTCCTTCTCCGATTGGTAGGTAGTGCTGATCAGTACTTTGGAGGTGGAATTGCTGGAAGTGGGGTAGACCACAGTCGTTGACTTATACAAAGGCGTGATGAAATAGGGTGCGCTGAAAATGACGGCGCAGAGAGCCGCTACTGCCAAAATGACAAGGATGGGCTTCCTGTATTCCACCAATAGTTTGCACAAGTATTTGGAACTGTATGAGTTAACTTGTTTCTCGTCCATAATTTGGTATGAAATGAGTTGTCAAAGGTAGGGAATTTCGTTGAATCGGCAATCAAAAATCTGCATGTCAGGCGTTTTTTCCTTTGGGCACCACCAAGGCCAAGAGTTCTTTGAGACGAAGCAGGCGGGTAAAGAAGATCCCTCCGCAATTGATGGCAAACGCGATGGCGAAGCCTATCATCCAATGGATATTGAGCTGCTTGACCAATAAAGTAATGGCAACAATGCTGACAGCAAAAAACAGGATATGAAGCCAATAGCGTCCACCCAGCTTGAACTTGAGGATGCGCTTGGCGATAAGGAACTGCAAGAAGGCGGTGGTGGTTTGCACCAAGAGGCTGGTGCAGGCGGCACCCACCGATTGGAATCGAGGTATGACGATGAGATTCAAAAGAATGTTGATCATCACCCCTGAAGCGGCTACGAGGTTCAACTGCTTCAAACTACCATTAGCAGTAAGCAAAGTGCCAAAGACATAGGTTGTGGAAAGACAGAAGAAACTGCCCATCAGGATGGGGAATACTTTGGCATATTGCCCGATGCGCAGGAGGTAGGCGGCTTCCAGTTCACCCTCTTCGGGACGATACATCATCTGCATGATTTCTTGGCTGTAGAAAGCACACATCACAAGGACGATACCCGCCATTGCCACGATGACATTGAACGAGGTTTTCACCAAGCCCGTCAGGTCGCCGTGTTCTTTAATGGTGGCGGCAAACATGGGCAACAGCATGATGGCAAAGAGGTTGGAGATGTTGTTGCCTGCATCGAACAGTCGGTAGGCGCGGCTGTATATTCCGGCCTGAACTCCATTATCGTCTAAGAGGCGTTCCAAAAGGAAAGGCTCGATGCGGCTATAGACGCTCATCAGCAGGACGAGTAGCGCAAAGGGCAGACTCTGACGCAGGATGTCGCGGAAAAAGGCAAAGTTGATGTGGAAATCCATCTTGTCGACGTGCCTCAAGACAACGACTAAGGCAAAGACGATGGTGCAGAGATAGGCAACAGTTTGTGCCTGCAAATACCAAATGATGTTGAACCGCTCTTTGGGGAACCAACCGCTCCAAAGGACAAGACTCATGATGATGATGGCGAGTACGCGGTCGAAGACGGAGAGGATGCTGTCGTGCTTGAAGAGTAGCAATCCCTGTATGTTGGAACGCAGGTAGAGAATGAACGACAGCAGGATTTGGTTGAGTCCGCACCAGAAGAGCAGCTTGAGTTGCAGCCCGTGACGGAAGCCGCTGATATATCCTATGACAAAGATGACGACGGCATAAAGCAGACCCAACAGGAGCTTGATGGAGGTAAGTCCCCCAAAGCGACTCGATAGGGTCTGGTTGTCTTGTGCGACGCTACGGCTGTTGAAGTTGGTGATGCCGAGGTCGAGCAGTATATAAAAGAGGTAGGAGAAGTTGAAGATAGATTGGAAGGTACCGTAGGTAGCGTCGCCCAGCAGGTTCTGTACCTCGCGGTCGATGCCGAGTATCCAGAACGGCTTTACCAACAAGTTGAGAAACAACAGGAAGATGATATTCTTGATGAAGCGGTTCTGCATGGATGCTTGCTATCGGGGGAAGGTTTATTGCTTCGTTGATTCCAAGTTAGCCTTACTGCGGCGCTCGTTGAAGATGTAAGTAAGGCGAATGGTGATGGTGTTGTTGTATTGTTTCCTGATTTGGTTGGCCATTACGAGGTTCTTGTCCTCGTAGAACAGACGGTAACGCAGGGGACGCAGGGAATACTGGTAGCGTGCCTCAAGATGCAGCCCTTCCCAAATGCGGAAACGCAGGTCGGCGCAGATGTTGAAGTCGTCGGGACGGTAGGTGTTGGAGTTGGCTACTACCTCTGATATGTATGTGATACCGGGGTGATTTTCATGCACGATGCGGTTCAACTCGTCGATGTTGTCAATTTTGCTGATGTCAGGAAGATTGGGGTCTTCGTTGCGCCAGTGGATGCAGCCGTCGCCTGTACCGATACCGACTCCCTCGTAGTTTGAGGGTTGTTTGTCGTCCAGTTCGGTGAGTCCTACTAAACGCCCGTAGGAGACACCTATACCTGCTGAGACGTTGCCCTTGTCAGTGAAGTAGAGCATGAGGGGTATCTCAACATAGTTGAGTTTCAGATTGTAGGCGTGGGGATAGGTACTGTTGTAAACGAGACTGTCTCGCTTGAAAGCACCTTTTTGGCTGAACATTACCTCAAGACCCAAGTCCATCCAAGAAGTAAAAGGTATCAAGGCACCTGCTCCTGCGTTAACGCCGATTTTCTTGAATCCGTAACATTCGTCGCCGTCCACTTGGCACAGGTTGCCGCCTGCGAAAACCTCACCTTTGATGATTTGGGCATGAAGAAGAGTAGGGGCGGCTATCAAAGCAACCAATAACAGGGTAATGATTCTGTATTTCTTCATTTTCGATTTCGATTTATTGGATAAACTGAACATTGGGCTTTTTTATTGCGCGGATTGCAAAAATACAAATTACAGCTTCATGGTCAAGCTGATTCTGTTGCGGTTCGCATCCACATCAAGTACCTTCACCCGGACCTTTTGGTTGAGTTTGACTATCTCGTTTGGGTCTTTGATGTAATGGTCGGCCATTTGGCTGATATGAACGAGGCCGTCCTGATGCACTCCGATATCCACAAAAGCACCGAAGGCAGTGATGTTAGTGATGATACCGTTAAGGGTCATTCCAACGCGCAAATCTTTGACTTCTCGGATGTTCTTGTCAAACTCGAAGGCTTCGAAGGTCTTGCGGGGGTCGCGTCCCGGTTTGTCCAATTCAGCGAGGATGTCGTTGATAGTCTCCAAACCGAAGTCTTTCTCCACAAAGTCTTCTGGCTTGATTCTGGCAATGAGTTCCTTGTTGCCGATAAGGTCTTTTACCTTCACGTTCAGTGACTTGGCCATCTTCTCCACGATGTGGTAGCTTTCAGGGTGGACGGCACTTTGGTCCAGGGGATTGTCACCGTTATGGATACGCAGGAATCCGGCGCATTGCTCGAAAGCTTTGTCGCCCAATCGCGGCACATCCTTGAGTTGCTTGCGGTTCTTGAAGCCACCTCGTTCCTCGCGGTAGGTGATGATGTTGGAGGCTAAGGCCGGGCCGACGCCACTCACGTAAGAAAGCAGTTGTTGGCTGGCAGTGTTCAGTTCCACACCTACGGCATTCACGCAGCTCTCTACGGTTTGGTCGAGACTCTCGCTGAGTTTCTTCTGGTCCACATCGTGCTGGTATTGTCCCACGCCGATGCTCTTCGGGTCTATCTTCACCAGTTCAGCTAAGGGGTCCATGAGTCGGCGACCTATGCTGACGGCACCTCTTACAGTTATATCATAGTCCGGGAACTCGTCACGGGCAATCTTCGAGGCGGAATACACCGAAGCGCCGCTCTCGCTTACCATTACCGCCATCAAGTCGCGGTCGAATTTGATGCTGCGGATAAAGTCCTCGGTCTCACGTCCCGCTGTACCGTTGCCGATAGCGATGACCTTGATTCTATAAGCATCTACGAGACTCTTGATTTTGCGTATTGCGCCTACGGTGTCCGATTTGGGCGGGTGGGGATATATGGTCTCGTTGTGAAGTAAAGCACCTGTTTCACTCAGTACCACTACTTTGCAGCCTGTTCTAAATCCCGGGTCGATGGCAAGGACGCGCTTCTGTCCCATGGGGGCGGCAAGCAGCAGTTGCTTCAGGTTTTCGGCGAAGACCTTAATGGCAGTCTCGTCAGCCTTCTCCTTATAATAATTGCGAATCTCGGTCTCGATGGACGGCTCTAAGAGACGTTTCCAGGAATCGGCGATGGCTTCGCGCACAAGTTCAGACGATTCGTTGTCGTTTTTCAAGAAGATGCTTTCTAACGAGTTTAACACGAAGTCGTCGTCCACCTTGATTTTCAGCTTCACCATACCTTCATCCTCTGCCCGGAACAGAGCCAGCAGGCGGTGAGAGGGAGCCTGGGAGATAGGCTCACGGAAGTCGAAATATTGCTGATAAGTCTTTCCTTCTTCCTCTTTGCCCTTAACGACGGTAGAGCTGATGTCACCTTGGATATGGTAAATCTTGCGGATGCGGTTACGCCCGTTGATGTTTTCGGAGACCCACTCGGCCATGATGTCCTTCGCGCCTTGAAGGGCTTCTTCCACATCGTTGACGCCCTTTTGTGTGTTCACATAGCGGTTGGCAAGTCGATCCACAAAGTCCACGTTCTGCGCCATGATTTGTGCGGCGAGAGGCTCCAGACCTTTCTCGCGGGCGATAGCGGCGCGAGTGCGGCGTTTGGGTTTGTAGGGCAAGTAGAGGTCTTCCACCTCCTGCATCGTCTTCGCGTTCAGTATCTTTTGCTCCAGTTCGGGCGTGAGTTTCTCCTGCTCGCGGATGGAGGCGATGATGCTTTCCTTGCGTTTCTGTAGTTCGGTGAGTTGTTCAAGGCGTTTCTGGACGGCGGCCACGTTCTCCTCATTCATCGTGCCTGTCATTTCCTTGCGGTAACGAGCGATGAAAGGGATGGTGGCGCCTTCGTCCAAAAGCCGTATGACGTTGGCTACATGGTGCGTGGCCAGATTGAGTTCTTGTGCAATTTGTGGGGCGAAATCTATTGTGTTTTGCATGATTTCTTGATTAGGCATTCAGCTCTTTTTCAATCGTTTCCTTTAGTTCGGCGGGATTGATGGTGCGGATGTTGCCTTCCGTTACCATACTGATGTTTCCGGTCTCCTCAGAGACTACCAATGCAATGCAGTCGTTGACTTCAGTCACACCGATGGCGGCGCGGTGACGTAGACCATAATGACCTGGAATGTTGGTCTTGTTAGATACGGGTAAGATGCAGCGGGCTGCCGTAATGCGGTTGTGACGAATCACCATAGCTCCATCGTGCAAAGGACTATTCTTGAAGAAGATGTTTTCAATTAGCGGGTTGCTGATGTCGGCATTGACCACCACTCCCGTTGTGACGATGTCGTCGAGATTATTCTTACGTGCGAGTAGGATAAGCGCCCCTTGCTTGATGTCCGACATATTGAGGCAAGCCTTGGTGACAGAGACGATGTCCAGGTCAACGTTGCTGCGAACCCGCAAGAACTTGAATTTTCGCACCAGTTTGCCTTCACGGGCTTGGTCGCCGATGGTGAACAGGAACCGCCGTATCTCGGGCTGGAAGATGATAATGAGCGCAATGAAACCCACGCTGACAAAAGCACCAAGAATAGCGGTCAGCATTTCCATCTGCAAGGCTTTGACTAACTGCCAGATGAGGAAGATGGCGACGATGCCGATGAAGATACTCATGGCGGAAGTACCTTTCAGCAGGCGGAAGAGACCGTAGAACAGACCTGCCACAAGGAGTATGTCGATGATGTCGAAAATGCGGACTTGGATAAAGAGGTCAATCATGGTTTTAAATTTGCTGCAAAGGTAGGGATTTTTGTGGGATTGCCCTATCGGGCAAGAAATCTTTCAAAAATCAATTCAAAATCGTTTGCATTTACTGTATTGTTCGAATAATTCTATGGCTTCGCGTGCATTCTTCACGTCGTGGACACGCAAGATGTCGGCTCCATTCAGTAAGGCGATGGTGTTTAAAACCGTTGTTCCGTTTTCGGCAGCCTGTGGCGTTGTATTCAACACCTTAAATATAAGTGACTTCCTTGAAATACCAATGAGGATGGGAAAGTTGCTGTAACGATAGCGTTCCAGATTGCCTAAAAGTTGGTAGTTGGCATCGAGGCTTTTACCGAAGCCGATACCTGGGTCGAGGATGATTTGCTGTTCGCCGTAGGGCTCTAAGGTCTTGCATTGTTTAGCGAAGAAGTCCATCACGGTCTGGTGGATGTCGCCGTCGAGGGTATAATGGTGCATGGTCTCTGGTGTTCCGACGCAATGCATCATCACGTAGGGGATGTGGTTCGCACCGATGTAGGTCAGCATCTCTGTATCAAATAATCCGCCCGAGATGTCGTTGATGAGGTCTGCACCCTCGCTGATGCAGGCTTCAGCAACGTTTTTGCGGAAGGTATCAATGGAAACTAGTACATCGGGATAAGCTTTTCTGATGGCTTTCAAGATGGGAACGACGCGCTTCAGTTCCTCTTCCTCAGTGGCGATAGCGTTATTGGGTCGAGTGGAACAGCCGCCAATATCGATGATGTCAGCACCATCTGAAATCAGGCGTTCGCAATGAGTTAAAGCATTGTCCATCTGGTTGTAAAGGCCACCGTCTGAGAACGAGTCGGGGGTTACATTGAGGATGCCCATCACGGCGGGTCGGTCGAAGTTGTGGACTCGGTTGCGGGAATGGATTGAGAACATATCTTGTGCGTTATCGTTCTTATCGCGTCATCAGCGCATCAATCGCAGGCAGAATCTCTCCCGACTTGCCTTCGAGATAGATATCGGTGATGTAGTTCGTGTAGGTCGAAGGCTCCATGTTGATTTCGATGATTTTGGCACCATTGCGTTTGGCGATGCCAGGAATCATGTTGGCCGGGCTGACCTGTCCCGAAGTGCCGATGATGACGAAGGCGTCGCAGTTCTCAGCGGCTTTCACTGAACCGTAATAGGCGTCCTCCGGGATGCCTTCGCCAAAGAAGATGAAATCAGGCTTCATCAGGCCACCGCATTTTTCACAACGGGGCGGGTTCTCGGTGAGGGTCAGGCTCTTAGCCTCTACCTTGTGTCCGCAATTGGTACACACGAAGCGCGACATGTTGCCGTGAAACTCATACACTACGGTGTTGCCCGCAACAGTGTGCAGGTCGTCGATGTTTTGGGTGATGACACTGCTCAGGCGGCCTTCCTTTTCCCATTTGGCCAGGACGAGATGTCCGGGGTTGGGCTTGATGTCCTTATTGCTGAAGAAGTTGTAGAACACCTCGCGGATGATTTTCCACGATTCTTTGGTGTGGCGGTAATAGAAGTCGATGTCCAAGGAGTTGGGGTCATACTGGTTCCAGATGCCGCCCTCGCCGCGGAAAGGCGGGATGCCGCTCTCAGCGGAAGTGCCTGCGCCGGTAAAGCCCACGATGTTCTTTGCCTTTGACAGGATTTCAGCGGCTTGCTTGATTTTTTCTTCGTTATTCATGGAATTATAGATTGTATTTTCAGGTGCAAAGTTATACAAAAATGTAATTGAATCGACTACAAATTGTAGTTTGTTCATAGAAGAAGATGAACTTGTGACAATTGTCATAGGTTGGAAATAACTGATTATAAACGGTAACAACTTGTTACCAGTTGAAAACTATGAGAATAGTAACCGGTTACAAGTTGTAACCAGTTGAAAACAAAAAGAAAACGAGTCGGTTACAAATTGTAACCAACTAATTTATGGAGAAAATGAAACTGTTACAAATTGTAACGCTTTCGATTTTTTTTGCCATTGAACGCTAAACAGATTGCACAGGGTGATGAGGAATTGCTGTTGGAAGGTGGCGAGAAATAAAAAAATGTGTATCTTTGCAAACGAATTCAATTCAAAAACGATGAATACGATAGTTGATATAGAGGAAGAAATGGATGTCGCTACAATTCAAGACGACTTGACTCCAGAACAGAGAGCCCGTTGGGAAGCTATCATTGAGCAAGATTTGCGGGATATTGCAGAAGGTAAACCGAAAAAGTACCTTACGCTTGATGAGTTCGAGAAGAAATTGATTGACGCTGTGCACACAATCTATGCGTAGGTACACCGTAATAGTAACTGACGATGTTGAGGATTACTTCGTTGATTTGATGCGCTTTGTTGCCTCGAGATACACAATGGATGCCGCTATACGATACGCAAAGCGCATACGGATGGAAATTGAGGAATTGTCATATCTGGCAGATGCCTTGCCAACGAGCAAATACCAACTTCCAAAACTATATCATCCTGAAGCCAAAACCCTTGTGATAGGAAATAAGAAACTGACGGTGATATTCCATATAGACGGCGATTATGTGATTGTTGACAGGATATTGCCGTCGGTGTTGATAACTTATTGAGTGTTTGTCAAATATCTATAATGGCATACATAACAAAATATAATTTTGACAAGATATTTAACGACAGGTTTCATTATGATTCTACGAAAAAGGTAGAAGGTGCAATAGAAATAATGGAGCCAATAGGTTGCTATTATAGTGAGAGAGAGATGCAGATGCTTTTGGCGTATCGTGAATTTGTAAAAGACCCTGTTAGATTTTTTGGTATTTATAAAATACCATATAGGGATACTTATACATATGTGTGGGAAAATCCACCAGCATATCACAATAATTGTAATTGCGAGTTGCTTCGTAGCGATTACTCTGGGAAAGGTGCAAAAATACCTGATGAGATTAGAAAACTTGGACATGATAAAATTGATGAATATAGGCGTTTTTATAAAAACAATAGAACTTTGCATGACATAGATCCATATACGTTCTTTAGAAAGGTAAACTTGCATTTTCATACAAGCATTTCAAGAGAGGAAATAGATTCAGACCATGCTCCTAATTCTGGAGCGAAACGGGTTCCTAATACGACGTTAGAAAAGATGGTAGAAGTGTTTAATCGTAACATTGAAGTGCTGTTAAAGTATTGGAATAGCCACATTGTTATATGCAGTAATTTTGCGAAACGCTCTTATTATATCACAGATTATGTCAGAAAACATGGATTGAATGTGTTTTATACTAACACTGATAATATGTCCAATACTACAGGGAAAGTATTTAATGGAACAGAGTTTAGTGACGATGTGGTAATCAAAAAAGTTAAGGAAATCCAAATTATGAAAACCATAATGAGCAACCAAGTAAAAGATATAATACTCAAACAGTATAATCCTGCCGTTTCGATGGATATGACATTGTTGGATGCATTAGGTTTTAAACGTTGTAGTAAATGTATGTCAAATGTTGTCAAAACAATGGGTGCAGATATAATAGAATAAGCAATTATGGAATATTCATTAAAAGACACTATTGAGAAACTTGGAATGACTTTGATTAGTGTTGATGTCAAAGGTTTCAAACTTACTTTAGACATTGATACAGGATCGACCGAAAATGTTGTGTTTGATTATGTGGTAAACCAACTTGGTGATGTATTTAAGCCCATAGAAGGCAGTACAAAGGTGTTTGGTATTGAAGGTGATTATAAAGAAAACCCTCTTGTTGAGGCAGAATTGTATATTGGCGAACAAAGATTCAAAACCCAGTTTGATGTTATTAATGCAGATCAAACTGTAATCAATTTACAGAACGATTTTGGATTCCAATTGCATGGAATACTCGGCGTTCCATTTCTTGTGGACAATGGTTGTGTCATTGATTTCAAAAAGAAAATATTAACTATAAACCGTTGAATAATGAATAACATTGACAAACTCCTTAAACGAGGACAATGGCAAGAAGCCTTTCTTCAAGCAAGAATCAATATGGAAGAGAGTCTAAAAGAGTTGAATGACTTTTTTATTGACCAGTATAAGGTTTATGAGGAACACAGGGATGATGATCCTGAAATTGATGATACAGCTGGAATTTGGTACGATGCTTTCATTAACAGTAGCACGGTAAAGTTTCTTCCTTCAATTAATAACCTTTTGAAGGTGTTTGGGAAGGCAATTAACGAAATTGATAATGTAGATGCGGTAGTGAATTTTGATGCTGAACTTGAGGATATTCGAGATACAATCAATTCTCTACTGCAAGAGGAAGATGATTAAGTTCTTTCAATCATACAACTCCACAAACTCATAAGAATTCCCCATAGCATCAAGGAACTTAATAAAATCTTCCTAACTAATAATAATCGTTCCAGTAATCCAATAGGTAATTCGCCAAATGACCAAACAAAACTGCGCCAAATAACCAACCGCACAGTTGTTTAGACATATAATTCAACCCATTGCTGGAATTAAAGAAGCGCATATTTATTCGGCCAATAGGTTTGTTGATGATGATATTGATGTATTGCAAGACGATAAAACCTTTGATTTCATGCTATTATCACCCTGTCCTCCCCCTGCCCACATGCTGCCCAAAGGGAGGAATCACAGAGCTGCCTCAGAGTTACCTCAGAGTTACCTCAGAGTTACCTTAAAGTTACCTACTAGCGCCTATAGGCTTGCTATAGATTTAGTATAGCGTTGGTATAGCGTTGCTATCGTTTTTCGTACTTTAATGGATTGTGAATGAGTGAGTTATGGAAGAGATTAAGTTAGCAAGTCTATCTGTATAGTATATCACACAGAGAAACAGATAGTTACAAAGACTTCCCTCTCTCATTCGGGCTTTGTGTTTGCGGTTGCAAAGGTAGGAAAAATATCCGGATTTGGCAAGTGGAAACGAAAAATTTCCCTCCAAGGTGTAAACCCGTATACCGTAAATTTTAATTTCGCCAACGAGTTATTCATACAACTCCACAAACTCATAACTATTCCCCATCGCATCAAGGAACTTAATAAAGTCCTCCTGACTTATGATAATCGTCCCCGTATTGTCATTGGGATGAAAACTTAAACGAGGGGCATTGAGTAGGTTCTTATCGATGAAAAGATGCACCTCGTGGTTTTCGTCGTTCACAAGGCCGAAGGGGGAGACGCTGCCTGGTTTCAGACCGAGGTATTTCTCCATTCGGGCTTCGGAGGCGAAGGTCAGCTTGCCTTGATGCAGACGTTGCTCGAGGTCGTGGATGTCCATTTGGTGCATGCACTCGAAGATGACGAGATAATGCTTGTTGCCCTTGTGGTTCCTGAAAAACAGGTTCTTGCAGTGTGTAGCCTCGAACTTGCCCCAGTAGGCTAACGATTCCTCAATGGAACCCAAGGGCGGATGAAACTTGATGTCGAACTCGATGCCGAGGGCTTTCAGCGTATCGACGACCTTTTGCTGCCTCTCACTTAAAGGATGGTTTATTTCGGTTGATTTCATATTCTTTGTTTTCGGGATCGCTTCGCGAGAAATCTCTTGAAAATCACTTTCAAAATCTTTCAATAATCATTTCTATTTTCTTCGATTTTAATCGATTTTTGATAGATTTCTCGGCTTTAGCCGATACCATATCTATAACTTATTCTTCAGCGCTTTTCCTGTATAAGATTGTTTGCATTTGATGAGGTCTTCAGGTGTGCCTTCAAAGACAATTTCGCCGCCCTTGTTGCCGCTTTCGGGACCAAGGTCGATGACCCAGTCAGCTGACTTGATGACTTCCATATTATGCTCAATGATGATGACGCTATGTCCGTTAGCAATCAGCGCGTTGAACGACTCCAACAGTTTGTTCACATCGTGGAAGTGCAAGCCTGTGGTCGGCTCATCGAAGATGAACAGCGTGGGTCGCTCTACCTGTCCCTTGATGAGGAAATAAGCCAACTTCACGCGTTGTGCCTCGCCGCCAGAGAGCGAGCTGGAGGACTGTCCAAGCTTCAGGTAACCCAATCCGACTTCGCGCAAAGGTTTGAGACGCGACAGGATGCGTCCCACAACGGAGGTGCTGCGTCCTGAGGAGCCCTCGAAGAAGTCGATGGCCTCGTCGATGCTCATGTTCAGTATGTCGGAGATGTCTTTGCCGTCGTACTTGATTTCCAACACCTCTTCCTTGAAGCGTGTCCCGTGACAGGCCTCACAAGGCAGGTAGACATCGGCCATAAACTGCATCTCGATTTTCTGGACACCTTCGCCCTCACATTCCTCACAACGACCCCCGGGGACGTTGAACGAGAAGAACGAGGGTTTGATGTTGCGCAGTTTGGCCAGTTTCTGCTCCGAGAACAGCTGACGTATTTCGTCGTATGCCTTGAGGTAAGTGGCTGGATTGGAGCGCGATGACTTGCCGATGGGATTCTGGTCGATAAATTCCACCGCCTGAATGCGACCGAGGTCGCCTTCCAAAGCTCCAAAGCTACCGCAACGATCCATAGCTTCACCAAGATGGCGCTTCATGGCGGGATACAGTATGTCCTTCACTAAGGTCGATTTGCCCGAACCGCTTACGCCAGTGATGACCGTCATCGTGTTGAGTGGGAAACGCACGGTGAGGTTCTTGAGGTTGTTCTGCGACGCACCTTTAATAATAATGGTGTTGGCACTTTTGCGGCGATGGGAGGGCACAGGGATTTGCATTTTGCCCGTGAGGTATTGCGTGGTGAGGCTCTTCTCGCAGTTGATTAGGTCTTTGATTTCACCTTCGAAGACGACTTCACCGCCAAATGCGCCTGCCATCGGCCCGATGTCGATGATATAGTCTGCGGCGCGGATGATTTCCTCGTCGTGCTCCACCACGATGACCGTATTGCCGATGTCGCGCAGGCGACGCAAGACGGCAATCAGCCGCTCAGTATCACGCGAATGCAAACCGATGCTCGGTTCGTCCAAGATATAGGTGGAACCTACCAAACTGCTACCCAATGAAGTCGCAAGGTTAATGCGCTGCGACTCGCCGCCAGAGAGAGTGTTGGAAAGGCGGTTCAGCGTAAGATAGCCCAGGCCCACTTCGATGATGAAGTTCAAGCGGTTGTTGATTTCCACCAGCAGACGCGAGGCTATCTTGCTGTCGGTTGCATCGAGTTTCAAGTGGTCAAAGAAGCTCTTCAGCTCGTCCAAGGGCATCATTACCAGCTCGCTGATGCTCTTGCCGCCCACTTTAACGTATTGTGCTTCACGGCGCAGGCGCGTCCCATGACATTCGGGGCAGACCGTCTTGCCGCGATAACGCGACAGCATTACGCGGTACTGTATCTTATAGGACTGGGTCTCAACATAGTTGAAGAAGTCCACAATGCCTTCAAAGTACTGGTTGCCCGTCCAAAGTAAGCTCTTTTGTTCTTCGGTTAGCTCGTAGAAGGGTTTGAAGATGGGAATGTCCACCTTGTCTGCCACGCGGACAAGGGCATCTTTCCATTCGCTCATTTTGTCGCCGCGCCAACAGGCGATTGCGTTCTCGTATATGGACAGGCTCTTGTTGGGCACTACCAAATCGGGGTCGATGCCAATGACACTGCCAAATCCTTGACAGGTAGGACAGGCACCGTAAGGATTGTTGAAGGCGAACATATTGGCTGTAGGCGGCTCGAAGGTGATGCCGTCAGCTTCGAAACGTGACGAGAAGTCGGCTTCCTTGCGCTCGCCATTCAACTCGCTGATGACCTGACAGTTCTCCTTGCCTTCATAAAAAGCTGTCTGTACCGAGTCCGACAGACGACCAACGGCTTCCTGTAGACTTTCGTTGACTCTGATGCGGTCGATGAGCAGCTTGACTTTCTTCTCGCTGACTTTTTTCTTCTGGTCTAAAAAGTCTTCAATCTTTACGATTTCGCCGCTATATAATATGCGGTAGAAACCTTGCTGCATCAAGACGGACAGATGTTCGTCGAGACTACGGCCTACGGGCAGGACGATGGGTGCGACGATGTAAGCCGTTGTGCCAGGCGCAAGGCTCATGATATAGTTCACAACGTCCATCACCTGATGCTTCTTGACCAGTTTGCCCGAGACAGGGGAATAGGTCTTGCCGATGCGGGCGTAGAGGAGTTTCAGGAACTCATAAATTTCGGTGCTTGTGCCAACGGTGGAGCGCGGGTTGTGGGAGTTGACTTTCTGCTCGATGGCGATAGCGGGAGAGAGGCCCGTGATGCTTTCCACATCGGGCTTGTTCAATCGCCCCATAAACTGTCGCGCATACGAGCTCAGGCTCTCCACATAGCGGCGTTGCCCTTCAGCATACAAGGTGTCGAAGGCCAAAGACGACTTGCCCGATCCGGACAAACCTGTAATGACCACCAGCTTGTTCTTAGGAATCTGCAAGCTGATGCTTTTCAGGTTGTTGACCTTAGCGTTGCGTATGGTGATATAGGAAGTTGTTTGCTCTTTCAAGGTTCAGAAAATTTGAACCTGCAAAGGTACGGAAAAGCTGTTAATTCCGTATCTATTGTTTCACAAATTTCCTGGTCTCTCCATTTGCGCGAAGCACATACACGCCTTTCGGCAAATCGCTGATGGCGATTCTGTTCACCTTGCTGTTGAGTTGAACGGATAGTACCGTTTTGCCATTCAAATCGAAGATTACCGCTTGTCCCCCCTCTTCACTTGTAAAGACATCGATATAATCGGTAGCAGGATTGGGACACACCCGAAGCGAAGGCTCAGGCTGCAAATGCTCTGATTCTACCGAAACGAAAACATCGGAATGCGCTTCAATCACGGCTTCAATCGTTCGGGTACACACGGCGCAGAAAGGCGCATAGTTGCGCATCATGCAATTGCGTTGTGGCCTATAGATACCCTGAGCCCAATAGCCTCCGCCCTCAAAAGCCCCTACCGAATTGTTATACTGACCGTTGTTAGGAGTGGGAATAGGCGTGCCGGGCGCAACGAGGTCAGCCCATTTCGATTCAAAATCCACCAAAGTGGTAAGATTGGCTTCCCATGGCTCAATATTCAAGTTGTAGAGCAAGGCCAATGGATTGTCCGGCTCCTCGTATTCGTCGCCCAAACCGGCGAAAGCATGCCCGAACTCATGCACGATGACGCTGGACGACGACATGTTGCCCGCTGTACTCATGGAGTAAAAGTTGTAGAATCCGCCGCCGCCATACTGGCTGCTGTTCACCAGAATGTAAATTTGGTCGTAAGGTGCGTTGGCCGCCACATCTTTCACCGAGAAGAAATTACGGGTGGTGCAATAGCGGTCTATATAAAAGGTGTAGAAATGGGCATTGAGAATGGTTCGCACCCAAGTATGGGTGGCAGGAATATCGATGCCGCTCTCCTCGGAAGGGGCAAGCACAGCGCGAAAGTTGAAATCGTTGATATGGCTGTAAAACGGCTCGTTTTGGGCAAACACATTGACCAGGTTCTGGCAGTCTTGCTGAAACTGAAGCATTTCATCGGCAGTATAGCCTTCAGGTAGAATCACGATATCCACCTTGCTTTCAGGCGAGCCGTTGACCATCACATCGTATACAGGGAATACGTAGCGTTGCTCAGTGCTGTTGAATATCTCGTCGGGGTCATACAGCCTTGAAAACACTTCTTCAAACTCGCCATCGAAGTTTCTGAGTTCGAGAATGATGTACGCTTCGTTACGCGGCAGGGGAACATTCACGGATTCTTCGTAGCAGCGTTCCATGCTTCTGGCTTCTTCAGTAGTCTGCCATTCGCGGAACAGCGTGTTGTAACCTCTTGAATAAATTAGTGTATTGGTTTGTGCATCAATCACCTTCACGCGGTTGGTCCCGAAATTGAAGGGGTCAATCAGGTTGACCTTGGAGCCGCCGAAATACGGCTCGATGATGAAACGCTCAAACACATAGTGCGAGCTGTCGGATGTGCCGCATTGAAAAACATCCATACGAAGCGCTCCCTCATCAATGAAATACTGCTCAAAACTGATGTTCTGCGCATTCGAAAGCAGCGAAAACGCAATGGCAAACAAGAAAACAACGGTCTTTTTCATCTTACGTAATGCAATTGGTTAATACAGTGTGCAAAGGTAGGGAAAAATGGGGAAGTAGGGAAGGGGAGGAGAGAATTTTTCGTTTCTATGATTTGAACTCGTGAGTGCCACTCACGAGTTGGATGGTTCGAATGATTTGAAGTGGTTAGTGGCACTAACCAGTAAAATATCTGCATGATTAAGGGAAAATATGGCCGTTTTATATTGGTTTACACATTATTTTGCTAAATTTGCAACCTCAAGAAGATAAACTTTAATCAAGATGAATTTTGATCGAAATAGCAAAATAGAACCTTTCTATCAAAAGATAGAGTTAGGCGATGGTTTATATAAAATAATGGGAAACGGATTCATGTGGGGAATTTATGACCAAAATATAGATGAGACTATTATTCCCTGTGAGTATTCCGATATCTTCTATTATAAACAATTTGATGTTTTTATCACACCTACATGTGTAATTGATAGGAAAAACAAAGTGATTATTCCAGAAGGATATGAGATTTCCATCCTTGAACATAAGTATATTAAAATCTCGCATTTTAAAGAAAAAGGAACAGGGGTATTATCTGGAATCATTGATTTAAATGGAGAAATTTTGGTTCAGCCAAAATATATACATATTTGGCCTGGAGAAAACGGTTTTATGGTTTCTGATGGTGATGAAAAAAACGAAAAATGTGGTTATGTTGGTAGGGATGGATACGCAAATCTGGAATATACTGTATGCAAACGTGTATACTTTTCAGAATACGATAGCTCGACTATTAGCTGCACTCTTGACTGTTCATCAAATGAACCGTATATTGAATCGTTTTCCTGCAAACCAAAAATGCTAATTGTTTCAAAAAACGGCAAACAAGGAGTAATTGATCTTGACAACAGAATTGTCATTCCCTTTGTTTATGATAATATAGATTTTTGTGAAGATGAAAGCATCAAACCTTCTTATTTTATTGTCCAGAAAGGCTTGTTGTTCGGATTGTTAGATGTAAATGGAAATGTCTTGTTTCCTTTAAATTATAAAAGAATAGAACCGCATTTTGAGCATGAAGAAGAATATGAAGAACTAAATGATCAATATGATGATTTAGAAACGATCTTGAACGAAAACAGTGATATGTTTTTCGTTGATGCAAACGATTTAGAAGAAGATGATATGTATGGTGATTCTGTGTATGATAAAGAAATCCAAGAGATACATCGTTACGATGAATTTAGGAAAGGTAAGAGGGTATATTTTGAAATAGAACTATTGGATGGGCAAAAGAAGAATCTATTACCAAACGGAGAAGCATTTGTTCCACGGCCATATCAGAAAGCGAAGGATCAAAGAAAATTTTCTATAAGCGTTCCATTCTTTCCATGGGACAGTGAATCAGATATTTTAGAAAGAGAAAGAGAATATTTAGAGAAACAAAAAGAAACAACTTTGTTTGATTCTAAAAGAGCTCCATCAAAAGACTCTACATGTAATTTCACAAATAAAATAGAACCGTCTTTATTCAAAACGCCGACCATTTACTTGTTTTTTGACACTGAAACTACTGGCTTGCCCATAGATTATAAAGCCCCAAGTTCAAATGTCAACAATTGGCCTCGATTAATCCAGTTAAGTTGGGTTATTGCCGATGAAAACTGCAATGTAATAAGCACCAATGACCACATCATATATCCTAATGGCTTTACTATTCCCAATGATGTGGCAATATTGCATGGAATTACAAATCTAAAAGCAAAACAATTAGGTGAACCAATAGAAAAAGTTTTAGAAGGATTTCTTTCGGATTTCAATAGGGCAACCTGTATTGTTGGACATAATGTTGCTTTTGATAAAAAGATTATTGGTGCTGAACTTATTCGTTTGGGTATGGAAGATGTGATGAATAGCAAGCCATCGATATGTACTATGGAAGCATCAACCGACTATTGTAAAATTCCTGATGTTTATGGCTATAAATGGCCTAAACTTCAAGAACTTCATGCAATATTGTTTGGCTATGAATTTAATGATGCACACAATTCAATGTGTGATGTTAAAGCCACTCTAAATTGTTTCAAGGAATTGAAAAGAATTGGTGTAATTAATTAACACGAATCATTGCGCAGCTCTTGCTAAAGTCTATTCAATCAATATAGACGTAGTCTTTACCATCTCCTTCATATGTTAAGACGGAATCAACGATACCCGAATCAGAGCATGTGAATAATTTGACTTTGCAAAAAGGTTCGGTGTCCATTGTTATCCGTACTTCAATTTTATCAATGTTTTGTAGTTCCTCGTCTGTCAGCTTCAATTGTCCCTGATTGTCAAAAACACCTACTTTTTGTAAGTGGGAATAATAGTATCTGTTAATCTTGTATATGGGAGCATCTTCATGCCAAGAAAGACAAGATTCACGATAATCGTAATACTCCTCGTTCTCTTTGAGTATAATATCAATGTCTAGATAAGCCTGCCCATGTTGTGGAGCCCATGGTCTGGTTTTTAAAACAGGGAATCGCTCAAATATAGCATTGTAATTATAATTGTTTATAAATAGAATGCTTTCCAATAATCGTTCTTTATTCATAAGTCATTGTTTTAAAGTGTCTGTATTTTTATAATTAGGCATGGTTTTTAGCCCAATCCATCCATTGTAACTCTCAACATTATTGCGAGTGTCCCCGACGAGTTCACCTTTTCTGTTGAAATATTGTGTCTCGCGCAAACTGTCATTCCATTTGTGCGACAAATTCTTATTTGTAAAAATGCCCATAAAATTTACATCATAATCGATGTTGCTAACCTCACCTTCATAATAATCGTAGGTGTAATGCTTGCTTTTGGCAACACAAATGCCCGACGGAGTCATTTCAATATCACAATACACATATCCCAACCATCCTGTTGTTGCAAATTTCGCATCTTCAAACACGGTACTATCCCACACACCAATATCTTCTCTTACATTATGGAAAAGAATGTTTCCATTAGGTTTCAATGAATAAGTCAAATCGTCATGCGACCCTGTTAAATAATCCGTTTCACGCGTGTTTATTTCATACCGATAGAACCCCCTTGAATGATAAATGTCTCCCCGAAGATAATACAAATATCCGTGTTTGGCATCTATCTTGGGATCAAACAATGCACCTATCGTTGGACTTGCCGTTGAGACTAAAAACGTAGAATCGCTTTCAATATGATAGAGAAACAAAGAGTTGAACAAAACTTCTTTGTCATTCCTATAAATACCATATTGCGAATTACGGACCAAGTCTTCCTCGGTTTGTCCAATAAACGCAATATATTTTCCATCTGATGAATAATGCGTTTGACATGTGTCATAAATGGTGTCAGTCCATAGTATCGGCAGTTTCATATCACTTGCTCTCACCACGCCTTTCAAAAGACTGTCAATACAGGGCTTTTCTGATACAGCAATTGTGTCATTCCTGATCTCATCAACTTGTGGTTTTGTGTTATCACACGCAGCTATCAGTAGCCCAATGACTAATGCAGCTATAACTATCTTGTTTTGCATATAATTATGATTTCGCTGCAAATTTATGATATATTGATACCATTCGCAATAGGCACGGAAATTATTCGTATAAAAGTTTCCTTAATTCGTCGATATCAGGCAAGGCCTTTTGCAAGTCTTCGGGCATTTCCGTCTTGGTTTCTTCATAGTTTTGTTGTCCATAAACCACATAATCCAGCAAAACTAGGTTTTTGTTGTCCATAGACAATAAAACTTTGGTGGGGTCAAATCGATTTTGACTAAATGACTAAATGACTGCCCCGTCTCACACTCCAAGCACCACCGCGGGCTCGATGTTGAGCTTGAGGCATATCTCGCGTGAGAGTTGGTAGGAAGGCTCCATTTTGCCGTGCATTAGCTCGCTCATCCTTGATGGGCTGATGCCGAGCATCTGCGCAACGGCTGCCTGAGTCAGACTGCGTTCGTACATTCGAAGCCTGATAACGTCGGCCAGTTCGGGTTTGCCAATGGGGTAGTGGATGTCCTCGTATTCCTCCACCATATCAGAAAGGATGTCCAGCTCAAGCATGTTAGGATCGTCTTCAGGTACATCGTCGCCCGTCAGAGGAAGAAGTTCGTCAATTCTTTTCAAAGCGGCCCTGTATGCTGCCTCGCTTTTTATCTGTGCCATAGTTCAAATGTTTTTAATGTCCTTGATTCTGTCATATTCTGCGTGTGTGCCGATGAAACGGATATACACACGCCCCTTCATGAATCTTATGATGACGACAAGACGATAATCGTTGCCTTTGATATTAAACACATAGCGGTCGTTGCCCACATAATCCACTGTGTTGAACGCCGCCTTTATGTCACTAAGGTTTTGCCATTCTGCCCTTTTTGTGGTTTCATACCAGTCTTCTAGTGCCTGCTGCGCTTGTGGATGTTTGGTATAGTACTCAACCAATGTGCTTTTTGCAATAATTCGCATTGCGGCTTCTATTTGTGTTTTTCGCTGCAAAAATAACAAAATAGTTACAAATAGCAGAATAAAGTTGCAAAATAGTTGAACTTTTCTGTTTTCGTCTCTGTGATTTTAACTGCAACAACTGCAACAGAGACCCGAGCAAATTGGATTATTCATTGCTTTGCGAAGAAATAGCTTTCACCTCTTCCTTCAAATCCAACACCTTTAATTCCCAATATGACAACGGCTTGAGACTAACGATTCCTATTGGCGATTCCTGCACTTGATCCACTTGTTGAAGGCCTGTGATAATGTCCTCTTTGGTATACGAATAAGGGTCTCTTTGCTTGGCCCATTGGATCATTTCCGAAAGTGAATAGTTTTCCAATAAGTCGTGGATGTCCCAATAATCTTTCTGCCTATAGATTTGGTTCCCAATCACTCCCAGTTTCATGGCCGCTATCTCCCTCTGGTCGGCAATTCGTAATCCGTCTTCCTCAATGGCTGGAAAAATGAACGGCTCGGTATAGAAGAAATCCGCCTTGATGGGAGGCTCTTGCCCTTCGCTGAGAAAGACATGATAACCATTGGCAGGCATATCCATGGATTCTGTTCCTTTGTGGAAAGGAAACTCTTTTTCAAGATAATCACGCATGGCGGCAACAGGCATATCAGCATAATCCAAGTCGGTGAATAGGTCGATGTCGACAGATCTGCGATGCCCACGTTGTAAGGCCAATGCGGTTCCTCCTACAAGTCTGAAATCCTTGAACACCTCTGAAGCCATGAGTTTTCTGAGAATGGAGAGCAAGGGAGTGGATACAGTATCATAAAACAATCTCATAACCCGACAGTTTTAAGGTTTTTCAAAGCAACATCATAGAGCAAAAACCCTTTGGGGTTTTCCTTGATTTTGGCAAAGGCCTCATGCCCGTAGAATCGGTGTAGTTCCTCGATTTCTTCTTTGGTTCCGTATTCCAGCACACGACGGATAGCCCAATCCTTGCATTTCGTCCATTCAAGTTTCGACAAATCAACATCCCAGAACGTGGTTTGTGTGAGCAGACTTACATCGGGTTTGGATTGGTTGTCGGCCAATTGAGCTTCGTATATGTCGTGATTGGCTTGAATCTTATAGAAGAATCCTTTCAGAGAGATGTCCAAAGCCTGTTCCAATACAAATGAGTTTTGTGGCGTGAAACGACGACGACCCATGATCAAGTCGTTGATTCTCTGTGGAATCAATCCGGTCTTTTGGGCCAGGGTGGTTTGGTGTATATGCTTCTGTTGGGCAATCCTGTAAAGGATGGCCCCAGCTGGTACGGACGACATATTCAAATAGGTGTCGGTGTTCATTTATAGCTGTTTTAACGCTGCAAAAATACACATTTATCTTGAAATAACCAAATTTTGGTTATAATATTATTGAGAATATTTCCCAATCGATTTTGACTAAATGACTAAATGACCAAATGACCGCTCTTCGTGTTTTTCCAACTGCAACTGCAACAACTGCAACAGACCTGATTTTTGGTTGTCTTTTCCCTTGTCTTTTTCCAAAAATTGTCTTATCTTTGCGCCTCGAATTGAGGTCAGGTCGTTTTGTCTGGCGGGTTGAAGGCTGTTCCCACGCTAATTTATTAATGTTGTACCGATTACGATAGGGTAGGGGAGGGGTTGAGAAGCAAGATGTCGGGGTAAAGGTGTGGTCAGAAACCGAAACTCAACCGAAACTTTACCGAAACTTAACCGAGACTTAACCGATACTTAATGGACACATAATAGAGACTTAATCGATAGCTTGTGCTTGTTACCTCGGACCTATCTCGGAGCATTATAGGAGCAGCAAAGAAGGAACCGGCTTGTAGCATAAGGACAACGAACTTGACAAAACGAAAGGCTGAACTTGACAATTAATAGGAACTGACTGGAACCACTAACGAATTAAAAATGAAAGAACTATGGCAGAACTAACCAATGACCTCTTTGGCTTGATTGGCCAACTGGGCGAGATGACTTTCTACAAGAAGAACGGCAAGACGTTTGCGAGACCTAAGCATATCCACCAACCCAGAAGCCTCTCGCGCAGTCAATTGGCACAGCGCGAGAAGCAGTCGCACAACAACAAGCTGTGGAGGGTGTTGAGTGACGCGGAAGAGTTGTACTTTGAGGGCGGCACTGGCCCCTACTATCGCTTCATGTCGGTGAACCAGTTTGCTCCGACGGTGTATCTCACCAAGCAGCAACTGTTTTGTGGCTTCACCCTGCTGCTGCCTGAGACGGTGATAAGCGATGGTCCCCTGCCGTCCATCGAATACCGTTTGGGTGAGCACGAAGGCTCACCGGCATTGCTGACTAACTTGTCCACAAAGGAGGCGGAAAAGGGAAAGCTCCTACTCTACACCCTGCATCAGCGTATCTTGGAGTATCAGGACGAGGAGTATAATATGCCTTGGATGAAAATTGAGGTGGAAGAGGTGGACCTAAGCAAAGCAGCCACTAACCAAGAAGGCTGTGTGGTGCTGACGGGGGAACGCTTCGCCGATACGATGAAAGGCTTCGCCCTGGTGCGCATCATCGATGGACATGCTTCACATCAGCGCATCGTTACCAACTGCACTTATTATGAACGTTTCACCACGGAGGAAGCCCTGCAGGCTGCTGCCAAAAGCTATCGCGGACTGACCAGATAGGGGCGTCCGATATTCGCTTGTCAATCTTTGTGGTTTCCCACGATTATTCGAGGTACGTGTATCCGTACAATCCAGAGCGGTAGTTGGACAGGAACTCCTTCCCTTCCTCTACGGTAATCTTGCCTTCCTTCACGCACTTGGTGACCCAGGTCTCCACCGTGCGGACGAGTTTCTTGGGGCTGTACTGTACGTATTCCAGCACATCGGCAACGGTTTCGCCGTCAATGACTTGGTCGATGTAGTAGCCTTTCTCGTCCACCGAGACGTGTACGGCGTTGGTGTCGCCAAACAGGTTGTGCAAATCGCCCAGAATCTCCTGATAGGCTCCCACGAGGAACACACCGATGTAATAATGCTCCTTCTCGCTGAAGCTATGCAGCGGAATGGTGTGGGGCGTGCCTTTGCCCACGAAGTTGGTAATCTTACCGTCGCTGTCGCAAGTGATGTCTTGCAAGGTGGCCAAATGGGTTGGGCTCTCGTCCAAACGCTGGATGGGGATGATGGGGAAGAGTTGGTCGATGCTCCACAGATCGGGCAACGACTGGAACAACGAGAAGTTGCAGAAGTATTTGTCGGCCAGCAGCTTGGGAAGCGAGGTGAAGTCCTCAGGGACACGCTTTAGTCCGTTGGCGATATGGTTCACCTCACGGGCAATAGTCCAGAACAGACGCTCAATCTTGGCTCTCGACTTGAGGTCGAGCAGCCCGAGGCTGAAGAGGTTGAGAGCTTCTTCGCGAATCTCTTGGGCATCGTGCCAGATTTCCAAAGATGAGCTCTTGTTCAGCTCGTCCCACGAGTCATAGAGTTCCTTGATGAGTTCGTGATCGTTTTCTTCAGGCTCCTCGTCATCGTCCCACTTGGGCAGCGAGGTGGTCTCCAATACCTCGAAAATCAGTACCGAATGGTGTGCGGTAAGGGCGCGTCCCGACTCGCAGATGACGTTGGGGTGGGGAAGGTCGTTCTTCTCGCAGGCATCGACGAGGGTATAGATGGCGTTGTTGGCATACTCTTGGATGCTGTAGTTGACTGAGCTAGGGCTGCTGGAATTGGTGCCGTCGTAGTCTACACCCAGACCGCCGCCCATATCGACGTATTCGATGTTGTAGCCCAGCTTGCATAGCTGCACGTAGAACTGCGCCGCTTCTCTCAGGGCTACGTTGATTTTCTTGATTTTGCTCACCTGACTGCCGATGTGGTAATGCACCAGCTTTAGGCACTCTTTCATGTCGTGTTCCTCAAGGAAATCGAGGGCTTCCAACAGTTCCGACGAGTTGAGTCCGAACTTGCTGCCGTCGCCGCCTGATTCTTCCCACTTGCCGGCACCCGAACTGGCCAGCTTGATGCGGACGCCCAAGTTGGGGGTAACCTTGAGTCGGCGGGCTATCTTGGCGGTCACTCGCAGCTCGTTGAGCTTCTCGATGACGATGATGATTTTACGCCCCATCTTCTGTGCCAAGAGGGCCAACTCGATGAACTCCTCGTCCTTGTAGCCATTGCAGATGATGAGTGAGTCGGAGTCGGTGTTGAGGGCAATGATGGCGTGAAGCTCGGGTTTCGAGCCTGCCTCCAGACCGATGTTGACTTTCTTTCCGTGACTGACAATCTCTTCCACCACAGGGCGCATCTGGTTCACCTTGATGGGCAGCACCACTGTATTTTGTCCCTTATATTCATATTCCTTGGCGGCCTCCTTGAAACAGGAGTCGATTTTGGTGATACGGTCGTCGAGGATATCGGGGAAACGCAGTAGCATGGGGGCTGACACGTCCCTAAGCGACAGCTCGTCGACTAATTCAGGCAGGTCAACGGAGACACAGCCTTCTTTCGGGGTCACAGTCATGTGGCCTTTCTCGTTGATGGAAAAGTAGTTGCCACCCCAGCCTTTCACGTTGAAAAGGTCCTCGGAGTCTTCAATGCGCCATTTTCTCATTGCTTCAATTGATTAAAAAGTCTGCAAAAATATAAAAAAGTCTTGGCTTTGCTGAATAATATGAGAATAATGTCTATTTTTGCATAAAATTATTGAAAATGAGTCCTGTTTTTAGTCGTGAAAGCGGTTATGTTTTCAAAATCTTCTCCAACGAAGAAGAACGGATGCATATACATGTTATTTACGAAAGGAAAGAGGCAAAGTTTTGGCTTGAGCCTAACGTGGAGCTGGCAAAGAATTCAGGCTTTTCTGAACACGAACTGAATACCATCAGTAAAATAATAAAGAGAAATGAAGAACGATTCAAACAACAATACAAACAACACATCAGTAAGCGTATTGATGATTAACGGGCAAGGAATTATGATCAGCGTTGGTGGACAAGATTTCTTCCTGTCTTACAACCGTATACCTTGGATGCGAGAAGCATCGATTAATGATGTATTGAACGTTCAAATGTGTGGTAGCGAAGCTATTGAGTGGCCTAATCTTGATGTGGATTTGGAGATTGATAGTTTACGACATCCAGAGCGTTATCCCTTGCTTATCAAACGCAATCCTGCTGAATTGGTTGAAGCATGAAACTAATTATAGATGCCGGTTCTACCAAAATGCAATGTATCCTTCTTGACGGGAACAACGTCAAGAATCGTTTCGATACGGATGGTTATAACCCCAACTATTCCACAAAGCAAGACCTGAATACTATTGTTGAGACGCGATGTGTGCCGTCTATACCAGGCTCCATCCAATCTATCTATTACTACGGTACGGGCTGCGGTAATGAGCGGAACTGCTTGATGATTAAGGAGGTGCTCCAAAGGTATTATCCGCAGGCTGAGATTCATGTAACCCATGACTTGATGGCCGCCTGTCACGCTTTGCTGGGCCACGAGAGGGGCATTGCTTGTATTTTGGGAACGGGTTCAAACGCCTGCGTGTACGATGGGGAGCGCATCACAGAGCGGGCCGCCTCCTTGGGCTATCTCGTTGGTGACGAGGGTAGCGGGATGCACATCGGCAGGGAAGTGGTGAAAGCGTATTATTACGGCTTCATGCCCGAAGACTTGCGCCAGAAGTTCGATGAGACCTATCACATAGAGTTGAAGGATTTCATCGACAAAGTCTACCATCAGCCTCAGCCGTCCAAGTATCTGGCCACGTTTGCCAGATTTGCCGGCGAGCATCAACAAGATCCTTTTATTCATGATTTGGTGCTGAACTGCTTCGAGTCTTTCCTCAAGGCGTTTGTTTTCCGGTTTGAGGGCTGCAAAACTATGAATGTCAGCTTCATTGGCTCTGTTGCCTATCATTTTCAGGACATTTTGAAAGAATGCATAAAAAAACATGACCTCACCATTGGCGAGGTCATGAAATCTCCTGCGGATGGGTTGATCCGCTATTATTCGTTTATCGGGTGCTCTTGACGATGCGATGGGTGCTGCGACAGTCGCCATAGTCCAGCAAAAGCAGGTAGGCACCATCACCCAAATCACTCAAATCGAGGTCGATAACCCTATCGGAAATCCCTTGCTCTTTCACCATTTGACCAAACATATCGTAAACGCTGATGCTCTTGATGGTCTTTTCGGCCTTGATGCTCACCGTAGAAGCAAACGGGTTGGGATAGATTTGGCTTGTTGCTATGTTTTCATCGACTTTGTCATAGTAACGGAAGTGAGCGACAAAGGTTGCCGAATCGGTGACGGTAAAGGTGAAGATGGATTCGGTGCTGACTTCGACGCCGTCTTTGGTCCAATTGATGAACTGATAGTTTTCGTTGGACATTGCCGTGATGGTGCAGCTTCGTCCGTAGTCGTACCTGCCGTCGCCGCTGACAACGCCACCTTCTTCCGGATCGGCTGCTACGTTGATGGTGTAGGTCAGGATTTGGAAGTGAGCGATGTATGTACCCGACTCGTTTACGGAGAAACTTAAAGTCGATTCGGTCGTTAGTATATCGCCGTTTTTGGTCCAATTGACGAAGGCATAACCCGTGTTGGCTGTAGCTGTTAGAGTACAAATGTCGCCGAAGTTGTAACCGCCGCTGCCGCTGACTGTGCCGCCCTCTTCGGGGTCTGCCATAGCTGTGATGACATAGCTTTGTGTGGAGAAATGCGCCACAAGATTGCGGTTGCCATTGACGATAAAGGTGTAAGAGGCATTGGCCGAAACTTGGTTTCCGTTCTCGGTCCAGTTCACGAAGGTGTAGCCGCTGTTGGCTGTAGCAGTAACGGTGCAGGATGTACCTTCGGTATAGGAACCACCACCAGTTACAGTTCCACCATCACTCGGGTTAGCTGACACGCTAACCGTATAGGTCGGCAGGACGTAAGTGAAGTTAGCCACGAGGCTGTGGTTGCCGTTGACAGGGAAAGTATAACTAGCATTGGTGGAGACCACATTGCCGTTTTCCGTCCAGTTCGTTAAGGTGTAGTTGGTGTTAGCTGTTGCAGTGACAGTGCAGAATGCACCTTCGGTATAAGAGCCACCACCTGTGACCGTTCCTCCGTTGTTTGGGTTGGCTGATACGTTGACGGTATAGGTCGGTGGGACGTAAGTGAAGTTGGCCACGAGGTTGCGGTTGCTGTTGACGGTAAAGGTATAGCTGGCATTGGTGGAGACTACAGAGCCGTTCTCAGTCCAATTCGTGAAGGTGTAGTTGGTGTTAGCCGTAGCGGTGACGGTGCAGGAAGATCCTTCGGTGTATGAGCCACCTCCCGTTACAGTACCGCCATCACTCGGGTTGGCTGATACACTGACGGTATAGGTCGGGGGAACGTAAGTGAAGTTGGCCACCAGGCTGCGGTTGCCGTTGACGGTAAAGGTATAGCTGGCATTGGTGGAGACTACAGAACCGTTTTCAGTCCAATTCGTAAAGGTGTAGTTGGTGTTAGCCGTAGCAGTGACGGTGCAATTTTGCCCTTGTTGGTATTCGCCGCCACCAGAGACCGTTCCTCCGTCGGTTGGGGTGGCTGATACGCTGACGGTATAGGTTGGTGGGACGTAAGTGTAGTTAGCCACGAGGTTGCGGTTGCCGTTGACGGTAAAGGTATAGCTGGCATTGGTGGAGACTACAGAGCCGTTTTCAGTCCAATTCGTAAAGGTGTAGTTGGTGTTAGCCGTAGCAGTGACGGTGCAATTTTGCCCTTGTTGGTATTCGCCGCCACCAGAGACCGTTCCTCCGTCGGTTGGGGCGGCTGATACGCTGACGACATAGGTCTGGATGGGACTGGTGATGGATAGCGTTTGGATGTTTTGTCCAATCAGGGGATAGTTGGTGGACCTCACACGGATTTGGTACTGGCCATCAGATAGATTGGGAATTGTGGCTGTGATGCTGCCGCTGGTGTTGGTAGTGACGCTGCCCAAGACTGTAGGATTGTTGAAGCTACCGTTGGCGTTGGAGAGTTCCGCAATGACCTGATTGGCAGAGGTGTTAAGGTTGTCTGGCGACATTGTTCCCGTCAAGGTAAAGGGAATGGTGATGGCATCGTTGGGGGCGTAGTTGGTAGAGGTCAGTTGCCCAAGGGTAAGGGTGGGATTGTAGACGAGCAATACATCATCCACAAATAGATCATCGCTGGTGTTGCCTGCTCCAGGAGTTTCGTTGGTGTTGGCTATAAAGAGGATGTAGCGCACATCAGTACATGGACCATTGTTGACAAATGGGATGCTCAAACGAGTCCATGAATAGCTGCCCCCAGAAGGAGCAGTTCGCGTAAACCTATGGTCTGCTGTGGCCACATGCATATTGGCAGGGTTTTCTGTGCCGTCGGCAATGACCTTGTAATCGGCATCACCGTGGACGACAGCCTTTACTTGTGCTTTGTCGCTCGTGCTTGAACTGCGGAAACACACCCAAATGGTAAGCGAGTCGGGAAGTTGTGTGATAGGTGTGTTGAAAGCATTTTGGGCTCGTTGTGTATAGTCGTAATTGCTCGAACCGGATGGCGATGTGCTACCGGCATTGATGCGTCCGTTGGTCATGGTGCCATTGGCAGTAACACCCCATACGGTGCTGGGTGTCATCTTGACACTTTTGGATCCCGAAGAACCTGGGCGGGTGTGTCCAGATTGTTCCACAGAGTGGGGCATCAAACTCGACCAAGTACCTGTTGCCGTACCGCCAGAGTGCCAATGTACGGGCTCACTAACGGATCTTATCTCGTCGACGGTTACTATTTCGCGAGTGGTCCAGTCCTCAAAACCGGGATTGTCGAATTGAGGCCCATATTGTTGGGCGATAAGAGGCATGGCGAACATGCTGAAAACGAATGATAAAAAGAGGCCTTTGTATAATTTTTTCATAGGTTGTGATTTTTAAAAAAAGTGTGCAAAGGTAGTGAAAAAGTGGAATCAAAGGGTAAAGTTTCAATCAAAAGGGTTTTTTGCGTACTTTTGCCCGCAAATTCCTACCCCAATGAAGAAAGTATTTATCACATTCGCATTGCTGCTATTCGCTTTCACAGCGAGGGCGCAATGGACGCTGCAGACCTATGCCGAGCACGACTATACCCGTACCGAGGGTAGCAGCGCATCATTGGCTTTGAAAGCCAACTACCAGATAGCCAGCTTCGTCAACGTCGGCTTTGGCTATCAAGGCACTACGTTGAACCGACATTCCACCTGCCTACAGGGACAATTCAATCTTTTGCAGGCCAAGTGCGGTACGCTGTATTTTGAGAACCGTTATCTCCATCGGTTGTTTCCCAACTATGACCTGCAGGAATTCAACGCTTTGTTTGAATTTGGCTGGCGCAACCGCCATTTCAACTTCCAGTTGGGTTTGACGAATCGTTTCACGGCTCCTATTCCCTTGCGGCAGAACGGCGGTATGGATGTCAACTTCGAACCGATGAATCCCACTTTCTGCATCGAAGGGCATCTGTTTGACCAGGAGCATGCGTGGAACTTGGGTGCGCGAGTCTCCAACTATCGCGACTTTGTCATTGAGCGTTTCACGCTGTTTTTCTACAGTATTGATGGCTACTACGATTTTGGCAACGGCCTGCGCCTGACTGCCGAGGCGGGATTGCATCCTTGTGGCGTGCTGAACCTCTCGTCACAATACAACGGCTGGTTTGGTAACGTGGGACTAATTTGGAAACCTAAAAAATGAATGTCATGAAAAAGCTACACCTTATATTATTGGTCGCCGCAGCCGCGATTTTTGCCACAGGCTGCAACCGTTTGGACATTGCCGGTATGGTGGTCAACCGCAGCGACACCGAGGAGCGCGTCGCCGATTGGCTCGACTATAATGCACAAAACGAGCCTCGCGTCATTGAGGACGTCCCCGATGAGTACCGCGTCTATTCCTGTTCCGACTCCCACTATTCTGAGCGAGACAGCATCGTGCCACAAGGCGAGAAGGATCGTCTTTACAAATACATCACCGCTGAGCGCAACGACCCGAAAGCCATCTTCGCCATCCACGCCGGTGATATGGTGAACGAAAGTGGTGAGGCTGGATTCAAGATGACGCAAGAGGCTTTGAACTACAATCCTGAGACCCAAACCGAAAACGACCCGTGTTTCATGGTGCTTGGCAACCACGATGTCTACTACGACTGCGCCAAGTACTTCAAGCAGTATTTCCACACTTCGACTTATACCGTGACGGTAAAGACCGTGAGCGGTTACCAGGATCTGTTCATCTTCTTGGATTCGGGCAACGGCACTCACGGCAAGCGTCAGCTGGACTGGCTTGAAGAGCAGCTTTCGCATCGCGAGGACTATCGCCATTGCTTCGTGATTAGCCACAATTGGTTGTTCCGTACCTCATATAACTACACCACCACACCAGCAGCCAACCTGCCCCAGGATGAGCAGTACGCCTTCATGGACCTGATGAGCCGCAGCAATGTAGAGATGGTCATTATGGGACATTTCCACATGCGTGAGCAACGCCAGTTTGGCGGAGTTATGTATGTGATGACCGACAACCTCAACGAGGGCAGGATTAATCCGACCTATCTGATGGTGGATGTGGGTGAGAACGTTTTCTTTACTTACAAAGAGCTTTAAGACCTACATGCCATTTTGTCAACATGAATACCTTTGGACATCGTTTCCGGATTACCACTTTTGGTGAATCACATGGTGTAGCAATCGGTGGGGTCATTGACGGTTGCCCATCGCAAATCAAGCTGGATTTCGACTTTATCAACGAAGAGCTCAGCAGGCGAAAGACAGCACAATCCGACTCCGCCTCGCAGCGTAAAGAGCCAGACCATATTGAATGGCTCTCGGGTTTGCTTGATGGGGTGACTTTGGGAACACCTATTGCCTTTATGGTGCGTAATGAAGATGGCAGACCGGAAGACTACGAGGACTTGAAAGAAGTATATCGTCCTTCGCATGCTGATTTCACTTACGAACAGAAGTACGGCATTCGTGATTGGCGCGGTGGGGGAAGGGCTTCGGCCCGAACCACCTTGCCCCTTGTTGTGGCGGGTGCTATTGCCAAGCAAATCCTGAAGGAGAAAAACATTAAGATTTCCTCGCGTTTGGTTTATTTGGGCGATGTGGTGGAGGCTCGAAAGAAGGGTGATACGGTAGGTGGAATCATGGAAGGGCGCATCTCTGGTGTACCAGCCGGCTTGGGTGAGCCTATGTTTGGAAAGTTTTCTTCCGAGTTGGCTCATGCCATGTTCACTATTCCTGCTGTGAAGGGTTTCGAGATTGGCGATGGTTTTGCATTGGCCGGTATGCGTGGCTCTGAAGCCAACGATGTCTTTGTTGAAGAAGACGGAGTGATCACTACCGAGACCAATCATTCAGGAGGCATACAAGGCGGCATCACCAATGGCAGCGATGTGGTGTTTCGAGTAGCCTTCAAGCCACTTCCCAGTATCGCTGTTCCACAACAGACTGTGAATCGGGCTGGAGAGTTGTGTGAAATTACGGTTAAAGGACGTCACGATGTGTGTGCTTTGCCTCGGGCCGCTGTGTTAGTTGAGGCTATGGCGGCTCTGGTGACGATGGACGCCATCACCCTACTTCAATAATCCCGCTTCTGTTGCATTTCACTACCACACGCTTGTATTCGGTCTTTCCTTCATAAACGCATTGGATGACGAAATGCAGACGGTAGATTTTCTCGCCGTTGATAGGACGGTATTGGTTGTCTTCCCAAATGCCTGAGAGCGGGAAAATGGGGTTGTCCATCTTGCGGGTATATTCCGTGATGTTGTAACGGATGATGTCGTTGATGCCCCTCATAGGGAAAGGACTGGCTTTGGCCAACTCGTTAGGCCATAGCTGCACTTTCTTTCGGAATAGCAGCACTTTCTCATCCTTACCACTCACTTCGTCGAAAAGTGGGTTACGGTCACGTACACGGATTACTTCTGGAATAACTTTGTCGCCATCGATGAAGTCGAAACCTTCCTTGCTCCAACCTATGTGCCGCCCCTTGATGCGAAAGTCGGTGCGGGTGTCGAACACCGTGCTGCTGACCCGTTTGGCGAAAATGAGTCGCAGCCAGTCTTTCAGCCTGTCCTTGAACATATAGCTTATGACCAAGGCGATAAGGAAAGGCAAGGTGAAGTTACCATAGCGTTGCTGGAAGAAAAACGATGACAGGGTAGCCACCACCATAGCGGCGCCGGCGGCGAGGCTATAGAGGATTTGCTCCACTAAGAAAGTGTTCTTGCGTTTGGTAGCGTTGAGAAACAGGTCGCTCTCGGCAAACTTCTTTAGTAAACTGGCGCGGAACACAAATTCTTCGTTGCCCCGAGGGTCGTCGGGTTGCACGGTCAGATAGCCCTGGCGTTGTTTATATGCCTTTTCGGCATAAAGTGCTTCCTTGAAACAGGTTTCCAAATGAGCGTATTCCTCAGGGAAAGAAGTGTGCATCGCGTTGCGGAGCCGATACGTGTAGTCCTCGAAGATGTTGCTCAGAAACTCGTCGCCGTAGACAAATACCTTTCGGGTGTCCTCCATGATGCTACTTTGGGCCAGTTGTCCGTATAGTTCCCGAAAACGGGTTAGCACCTTGGCGGCATCAATAAGATAAGCGTTGCAAGCCTGCCGTCGGGATGCGGCGTCAGACTGTCGGCTGGCATTGTAGGAGGCATCGCGGAAAGCGCTTTTGGCAATGGCGCAATACATTTTGACGCTGTGGAAGAGGTCGGTAGTGTCGTCGGGGGCGATGAAGAGGTCGTGAAGGTTGTCCGAAAGGGATGCGTTGGGGAGTAAGGTCTCGTCGTTGGCCAGCTCGCAAAGGGGATAGTTGGGCGTGATAAGACGCACGCCCGACTTGATGTCGCGGAAGAAGTTGTCCTTGCTGTATTTTGCCGCGTTGATGTCAAGACTGTTGGGGACGAAAATCCAGGTGTTCATCACGAAGTCGCTGTATTTCAACGGGCGCCCGGTCTCCTCCGTGTTGAACCCCACCTTGAACTCCAAGGTGAACTTGTCGTGGATTTTCGTCTCCAGGTCAATCATGCCTGTGTGTTTCTGTATTGTTCGTCGAGGCTGAAGCCTTCGGGGTGCTTGGCCTTGATGTCTTTGTAGTAGTCCATGATTTCGGCGATGTCCTTGTCGTAGTCGCCGGTGGGGTAGAAGATGCGTTCGATGCCGCAATACTTTCTCTTATAGTCGATGAAGCCCAGGACAATCGGGACGTTGGCACCTTGGGCGATGATGTAGAATCCCTTCTTCCAGCGTTTGACGGCTTTACGGGTGCCTTCGGGACAGATGAGGAGATGCGTGTCTTCGTTTTTGCTGAACATATCCACCATCTGGTCCACAAGGTGGTTCTGGTGTCCCCGATTGACAGGGATGCCGCCCATTTTCTTCAGAACCCAGCCGAGGCCAGGCTTGAAGAACTCTATCTTCATCATTACCTTGAACTTGATGCCGTAATACCAATAGAAGCCCAGTCCGACAAAGAAGTCCTCGATGGCGGTATGAGGGGCGACGATGCAGACGGCATTACCCAAGTTGGCTGGGGCCTCGTTGACGGTTTTCCAGCCGCCGAGACGAAGCCCCAGTTTTGCTATTTGTTTCTTTAAACCCATAAATTACCAAATGGCGGCACGCTCTTCGGGTGCGATATACATCTTGTTCTCAGGGTTGACTTCGAAGGCCTCATAAAAGTGCGGCATCGAGCCGAGGGTGCGGTTGACGCGGGCTTCGGCAGGCGAGTGCACGTCGGTCTTCACTTGGCGCTCGACGTATTTGTCGCGCGAGTTGTTGCGCCAGATAGTACCGTAGCTGATGAAGAAGCGCTGAGCGGGAGTAAAGCCGTCGATGCTTTGGTTGGCTTTAGCTTCTTCGGTCATCTGGTAGGCATCCCAAGAGATGTTCAAACCACCCAGGTCAGCAATGTTCTCACCCAAGGTGAGTTTGCCGTTGATGGGGTAGCCTTGCACTTTGTATCCTTCAAAGAGCTTTTCCAACTGTGCGGTGCGTGCGGCAAACTTGGTGGCGTCTTCTTCAGTCCACCAGTTGTTGAGGTTGCCGTTTTCGTCGTACTTGCAGCCTTGGTCGTCGAAACCGTGAGTCATCTCGTGGCCAATTACCACACCGATGCCACCATAGTTGATAGCATCGTCTGCATCCATGTTGAAGAACGGAGGTTGCAGGATGGCGGCGGGGAACACGATTTCATTCATCTCGGGGCTGTAGTAGGCGTTGACAGTTTGCGGGGTCATGAACCATTCTTCCTTGTCGACGGGCTTGCCGATTTTAGCCATATCAATCTCGTTTTCGAAACGGATGGCGCGATGCACGTTGGCGAAGTAGCTTTCAGGAGTGACTTCATATTTGCTGTAGTCCTTCCACTTGTCGGGATAGCCGATTTTCACGTTGAAGCAGTCGAGTTTGTGGAGGGCTTTGGCCTTGGTCTCGTCGCTCATCCAATCGAGGGTCTTGATGCGCTCGCCCAAGGCAAGACGCAGATTGCTCACGAGGTTAAGCATACGCTCTTTGGCTTCAGCGGGGAAGTGTTTCTCCACGTAGAGTTGGCCGATGCCTTCACCCAAACAATCGGAGGTGGCACCGAGGATACGACGCCAGCGGGGCTGCTGCATTTCCATTCCATAGAGGTATTTGCCGTAGAAGTTGAAGTTCTCGGTATCGAGGTCGCTGGACAGCATTGAGGCACTGCCGTGGATGACTTTCCATCTCAGGTAGTCCTTGATGGTGTTGAGGTCGGTGTTAGTGATGACCTTGTCGAAGTTGGCGATGAAGTCGGGCATACCTACGTTGAGGGTGTCGAAGTCGGGAGCGCCAGCGGCTTTGAAGTAACTGGCCCATTTGAAGTTGGGCGTCGAGGCTTGCAGTTCGGCGAAGCTTCTCTTGTTATAGGTGCGGTCGGGGTCACGGCGTTCGACGCGGCTCATCGAGTTCTTGGCGAGCTCGGTCTCCAAGGCGAGGATATTTTGGGCTTTCTGGGCGGCTTCTTCGGCGGGGGTACCAGTCAGCTCAAACATCTTGGCCACATGCTCGACGTATTTGTCGCGCATCTCTTGGGTCTCCTCAACGAGGTAGTCGTCGCGGTCGGTGAGGCTCAGCCCCCCTTGGTAGAGGTGCATGATGACCATCTCAGCATTCTTGGGATCGGTGCTGCCGCCAGCATAGAAGAAGCCACCGATGCCGTCGCTGTGGAGCGTTCCCAATAACTTGGCCAAATCAGCTTTGTCTTTAAGGCTGTTGATCATTTTGAAATAAGGTATCAGCTCGGTGTAACCACGCTCGTCGATGGCGACGGTGTCCATACCGGCGTTGTAGAAGTCGCGGATTTTCTGGGCCATGCTGCCTTGGGGGGCGTTGGCGTCTTTCGAGACCTCATCGATGATTTCTTGGATGAGCAATTCGTTGTTCTGGTCGATTTCGGTGAAGGCTCCGTAGGTGGGGTATTCGTCCGGAATCGGGTTGTTTTTCATCCAGTTGTTGTTGGCATAACGGAAGAAGTCTTCCGCAGGATTGATGGAAGTGTCCATGTTGCTCAGCTCGATGGCTGGAACAACCGCTTTCTTGGGTTCAGGTGCCTCTGCTGCTTTCTGTCCGCAGCCTGCTGCCACAGTACATAATGTCATCATGGCGATAATGTGTTGTTTTTTCATTTGTTTGTTTTGAATTATGATTGAATGTTTAGATTGCTTCGTCGTTTCTCCTTGCAATGACGCAAAGCGGGTAGGGTTATAGGTCTCCCTCCAGTTTAAGTTCGGTTTGCAGGGTTCTTAGATAAGGTCTTTCCTCCACCATTTTCTCAAACTTGTCCTTGTCGGTATAGGCCTCGATTTCGGCGGGGCGTTCCATCACTTCAGGGATGAGTTTGAATTGGTTGTTGTGGAAACTGTTCCTTAGGTGGGTGCGCAGGAAGCCCAAGCCTTCGGTTTCCTGCTCGAAGAGCAAGTTGTCCACATCGAAATGGATTTCAAAGTTGGGACCGAGTTTTGGAGTGTATTTGCTCAATGCGGCCACGAAACTGGGCGAGTGCTTCTCATATTTCTTGTAACGGGTGATGAATTCGTCCCAGGCTGCAGTCAACTGTTCTTGGGTGAAAGGGCTGTTCCAAATCTCTTCTTTCACTTCTTCTTTTTTCTCGGCCTGCTGCATGGCTTTGTTGACACTGATGCTTCCGGTGGTGCCGCGTGGACGCACTGTTGGCGCAGGTTGTGTGGCGGGAGTCGGCCCTTCGGCCTCTCGAACTTGCTCAGGTACCGCAGGCTCAGGGGACTTCACTCCATCCGTCTTGGTTGCGGGCTGCGACTCGCGATCTCCCGAACTGTTTGGACTCGTTGGAACATTGGCTTGTGTGGGTTGGGGTTGCGTAGACTGTATGGGTTGTGAAGCTTGGGATTGTTGCGCCTGCTGGATTGGTTGTGCTTGTTGTGTTGGCTGCGCTTGTTGTTGTCCAACTGGCTTGTTCTGTGCCAAAGGTACGGGCTGCGACTGGGGTACGGGCATTGTCAAAGCCTGACTGCATAAGGCGCACATCTTCATCAGGGCAATCTCCAGATGCAGACGCTTGTTATTGGCGCTACGGTAGTCGATGTCGCATTGGTTGTTGATGTCCAAAGCCTTGATGAGGAAGGGCATGGGGCAGGCCTGTGACTGTGCCAAATAGCGTTGCTTCAACTGTTCGCTGACTTCAAGGAGCTGTACTGTGGAAGCGTCTTTACACACCATCAGGCTTCTCAGATGATTGCCTAACCCGCTGACGAAGTGCTGTGGTTCAAAGCCCTTGCTAATGATTTCGTTCAGCAGGAGCAGTACCCCGCTCGTCTCGCCGCGTAGGATATGGTCCACGATTTTGAAATAATAGTCGTAATCAAGGACGTTGAGGTTGTCGATGACATCTTTATAAGTGATGTTCTTGCCGCTGAAGCTCACCATCTGGTCGAAAATGGAGAGGGCGTCGCGCAAGGCGCCGTCGGCTTTCTGGGCAATGATGTTGAGGGCTTCAGGTTCGGCGTTGACGCCTTCGCTCTGTGCCACAAAGGCCAGGTGTTTGGCAATGTCGTCAACGGTGATGCGCTTGAAGTCAAAGATTTGGCAGCGCGACAGGATGGTGGGGATAATCTTGTGTTTCTCGGTGGTAGCGAGGATGAACTTGGCATACGCCGGGGGCTCCTCCAAAGTCTTCAGGAAGGCATTGAAAGCATCCTTACTCAGCATGTGGACCTCGTCGATGATGTAGACCTTGTATTGCCCGATTTGGGGAGGGATGCGAACCTGGTCCACCAGGTTGCGGATGTCGTCGACGGAGTTGTTTGACGCAGCGTCCAGCTCATAGATGTTGAACGAGGCGTTGTTGTTGAAGGCTCGGCACGACTCGCACTCGTTACAGGCCTCCAACTGCTCGGTAGGGTTGAGACAGTTGATGGTCTTGGCCATGATGCGGGCGCAGGTGGTCTTGCCTACGCCTCGCGGACCGCAGAACAGGTAAGCCTGTGCCAACGAGTTGTTGCGGATGGCGTTCTTCAAGGTGTTGGTGATGGAGTCTTGTCCAACCACAGTGCTGAACGTGACGGGTCTGTATTTTCTGGCCGATACGACGAAATTTTCCATAGTGGATAAGCAAGAATTTCAAAACGACAAAAATACAACTTTTCCGCGTTGGGTCTGTAAAGAATAGACTTTTTTTATCCTTTTTGTCGATGGCATTGAAAATCATTTTATTTTTGCAGAGATGAAAATGCTGATTCTTGTACCGAAAATCACGGGGCGTGTTGTCTATACTCTTGAGTTGACGCTTGGCACGCTGTTAGGGGTCGATTTTGAGTTGACCGCCGACCCGGTGAAGTTCGAGGCATACGAGGGCCCCAAGTTGCAGTATGCCCCCGAACGCCTCGGTGCGGTTGCTTTTGTCCAGTCCACCGACTTGCTTTTCGAGCGTCATCTTCACGAACAGACCTTCAGTTGTGTCGATTTCGAAGGCACGGTGGCACCTTACGCGATGGATGCCGAAGACAGCCTGCTGCCCTTCGATGTCTTCTCGGCTTCGTTCTTTTTGGTCACCCGTTATGAGGAGTATCTGTCTCGCGAGCGCGACCAATACGGGCGATTCAAGGCGGAAGACTCATGGATGTATAAGAACAACATGCTCCAAAAGCCTCTGGTCAATATATGGGCACAGGCTTTGGGGACACGTTTGCAGCGCATGTTCCCCGAGTTGGTTCTCAAGAAAAGGAAGTTTGAGTTCATTCCAACTTACGACATCGATGCTGCATGGGCCTATCTTCACAAGGGCTTCTATCGTACCCTGGGGGCTTTCCTGAGGGATCTCTCTGCTGTCAATCGTGATGAAATCCGTAAACGGCATGAGGTACTGCGAGGCAAAAGGAAAGACCCCTTCGATTCGTTTGACTTCCAGTTTGCCTTGCAGAAAGAGTTCAAACTCAAGCCCATCTATTTCATCCTTTGTGGCGAGTACGACACCAACGACAAGAACATCTCTATCCGCAACGAGGCGTTCCAGTCGTTGATCAAGACCCTCGGCGACTATGCCGATGTGGGTATACACCCCTCGTTTTCATCCTACCTCGACCTCGACAAAATGCGGACTGAGATTGAGAAACTCTCTGAAGTCCTCCATCGTCCGCTGACCAAGAGCCGTCAGCATTTCCTGAGGATGAATCTGCCACGCAGCTATCAGCGGCTCATCGACTTGGACATCAGCGATGACTACACGATGGGCTACGCCTCTCAGGCGGGCTTCAGAGCCGGTATTGCCGACACCTTCCGCTTCTATGACCTCGAAAACGATATGGTGACCCCGCTTCGCGTGCATCCTTTTGCCTTGATGGACGGCACGATGCGTGACTACCTTAACCTCGATGTTGAGGACTCGCTTGCCCTTGCCAAGCAGTTGGTCGACGAGGTGAAGGCTGTGGGCGGTACTTTCATCTACCTTACCCATAACGAAACCCTCGGCGGCGAGAAACGCTGGGAAGGCTGGCCCGAGATGTATCGCCAACTTCTTGAATATATTTTTCAATCAAAATGATACAATATCTACAACATAGTGAAATCGACAAGCAGAAATGGGACGACACCATCGCCCAATGCGGCAATGTGTACGCCTATTCTTGGTACCTCGATATCGTGCATCCCGGCTGGGAGGCTTTGGTGGAAGACGATTACCAAGTCGTGATGCCGCTGACGGGAGGGAAGAAGTTTGGCGTGGAATACCTCTATCAGCCCTATTTCGTGCAGCAGCTTGGAGTGTTCTCCACGTTGCCTGTCGATTCTGAAAAGACTGAGGAGTTCCTGAAAGCTATCCCGTCCAACTACCGTTTCGCTGAAATTCGACTGAACGAAGGTGATGCCTTTATGGAAGACTGGGCAGGTGTGGAATACCATCGGAATGTCCTGCTTGACTTGAATCGCGACTATGAGACAATCAGGGAGAATTACCATCAAAACACCAAGCGCAACCTGACAAAGGCCGAAAACAACAACCTCCAGATTGTCGACACGGTGATTCCCTATCACGTGGTGGCCCTGTTCAGGGACAACCGAGGTGTCGACATTGAGAAGTGGGGCGATGCCGAATATAACGTAATGACCCATCTGGCCACCATCGCCAAGTCAAAGGGCAAAGCCTTCATCCTTGGGGTGACAGAAAAGGGCGTGGGCGAGCTGCTTTGTGCCGCCATCTTTATGAAGGCCAACGGAAGAGTGACCTTCCTGTTCTCAGGTCTCTCGTCCAAAGGCAAGGAGAAGCAGGCAATGACCTACCTCATCGACCAGGTCATTCAACGCTACGCCAACCAGCCCTTCACCTTCGACTTCGAAGGCTCAGACGATGACAACCTTGCGCGGTTCTATCTCGGCTTCGGTGGCGCGGAGGTAAAATATCCTTCCTACACCTTTAACCGTCTGCCCGCCTTGGGCAAGGGACTGCTGAAGCTTTGGAAAAAACTAAAATAACTATAAAACTACACTACTATGATGAAAATCAACAACCTTGAGAAAACCGACAGCGTGTTCAACCAGTTCATGGCTGAGCTGCGCGATGCCAACATCCAGCAAGACCGTATGCGTTTCCGCCGCAACCTCGAACGCATTGGCGAAATCATGGCCTACGAAATCAGCAAGACCCTCGACTACGAAAAAACGGAAGTGACCACCCCATTGGGTATCAAGGAGGTCAGGATGCCGAAGGAACAGCCCGTCATTGCCACTATCCTCAGGGCAGGTCTGCCGTTCCACAACGGTATGCTCAATATGTTCGACCGTGCTGATAATGCCTTTATCGCCGCTTATCGCAAGTACGACAAAAATGAGGACTTCGAAATCAAAGTGGAGTATTATTCCTCAGCCAATATTGACGATAAGGTGCTTATCCTCTGTGACCCCATGCTGGCAACGGGCGAGTCCATCGTCAAGACGTTGCATGGACTGACTGAGGACATGACCCCGAGACAGATTCATATTGCGGTGGCTGTGGCCAGTCAGGAGGGACTGGATTACGTGCAAAGTGCGCTGTCGCGCCAGCCGGTCACCATCTGGGTGGGTGGTATTGACGAGGAACTGACGGCACGCGCCTATATCGTCCCGGGTATCGGCGACGCAGGCGACTTGGCTTACGGTGAAAAGAGATAAGCTATGGCAGAACAAAAGAAAAAACGCGACGGCTTCGGCTCGAAGATAGGCATCATCGCTGCTGCTGCTGGCTCTGCCATCGGATTGGGTAATATCTATCGTTTCCCCTGTGAGTTGGGCAACAATGGCGGCGCGGCCTTCCTGTTGGTCTATCTCGCTGTCGTCATCTTTCTGGGCATCCCGGTGATGCTTTCCGAACTGGTCATCGGACGTCGCTCGCAAAGCAACTCAGTGGGAGCCTTCAAGAAGTTGGCTCCCAAGACCGCCTGGCCCATCGTGGGTTATATGGGCGTGTTGTGCGGCTTCCTCATCTTCGCCTTCTATTCCACCGTCTCAGGCTGGACGCTGGAGTATATCGTCAAGTCGGTGGCCAACTCGTTCCAAGGGAAGGATATGGCGACATTGGAAAGCGATTTCGCCGCTTTCCACAATATGGGCTGGCGCAATGTGATTTGGCAAGGGGTCTTTATCCTGCTGACGGGTTTCGTGGTCTTCAAGGGTGTGCAGAACGGCATCGAGAAATACGCCAAGATCCTTATGCCCGTGCTGCTGGTCATTCTGGTGATACTGGGCATACGCGCCGTAACGCTGCCTGGTGCCAAAGAGGGACTGGCCTTCCTCTTCAAGCCCGACTTCTCGAAAATCAACGCGCAGGTGCTTATCAGCGCCTTGGGTCAGGGTTTCTTCTCGCTGAGTCTGGGTATGGGCGTGCTGATTACCTACGGCTCCTACGTCAAAAAGAGCGACAACCTGACCTCGACAGCCTTCTCCGTTGTGTTGGCCGATACTGTTATCGCCTTGTTGGCCGGTATCGTTATCTTTCCGGCAGCCTTCTCGTTCGGGGTCAATCCACAGGCGGGTATGGGGCTGGTGTTCAACACGATACCCATGATCTTCAACCAGATGGCCGGAGGCTATGTCTTCTGCATCATCTTTTTCGTGTTGCTGGCTATTGCCGCTTTGACGTCCACCATCTCTCTGCTGGAGGTTGTGGTGGCCTACATTACTGAGGAGTTGCACCTGAACCGCAGATGGTCGACGGTGATCGCCTGCGTCGGCACCATGCTTTTGGGTTGTTTCGCCTCGCTGAGTCTGATGGAGAACACGCCGTTCACCATAGGAGGCCGGACCGTCTTCGATGCCTTGGATTTCATTACCGCCAACGTGATGCTGCCACTTGGAGGCATCTTCATCGTCGTCTTTGTAGGCTGGCGCTTAGGCAAGACCCATTTCTTCGAGGAGGTGACCAACGAGGGCAAGCTCAAGTCGCCGCTGAAAACGGTCATTTTCTTCATCATCCGTTACCTGGCCCCATTGGCAGTGACGGTAATCTTCATTAGCGGTTTGCTCAAATAGCGTATGGAGGAACTGCGCAAGTTCTTGTCGTTCAACAAACGTGAGCGCATTGCCGTCATCAGTATTATGACGGTGATGCTTCTTTTGGTGCTGGCTTGTTTGCTACATAGCCCCAGTCCGTCTTCTGACGAGGTCGTGCTTCACAACCTGGACTCGCTTCTCGCCTTGCGACAGGCCGCCCTCGAAGAACAGGAGCGGAGTGACAGTGTGGTGCTGTTCCCCTTCGACCCTAACACGATGACGGAGGAAGAGGGGAGGAGGCTCGGACTCACCGAAGGTCAAGTGCGTAACATCATTAACTATCGCAATAAGGGCGGTAGGTTTAGGATACAGAGCGACTTAGCGAGGCTCTATACCATCGGCGAGGAAGACTATGCCCGATTGGAGCCATACATTATGCTGCCTGTATCGATGCCGAAAAAGGAATATGTTTACCCTACGCAATATGAAGAAACCAAGCCTGAACCGAGGGAAATTCCCCATGTTGAATTGAATACGGTAGATTCAGCCACCTTGGTGGAGTTGCCTCAGATTGGTCCCTATTTCGCGATGCGCATCTTGGAGTACCGCGAGAGGTTAGGCGGCTACGTCGATAGGGAACAGCTGCGCGAGGTGAAAGGCATAGACTCCACGCGGTTTGACATCATCAGTCCTTATAATATAGAGATAGAAGCCGTTGCGCTCCGAACGATAGACGTGAACCGCGATGACTTTAAGACCTTGCTGCATCACCCCTATCTCAGTTACGAGCAGGTAAAGCGCATTTTCAAACAACGTGAACAGCGGGGAATGATCAAGAACTGGGCGCAGCTGGAGGCCCTGCTTCAAGAAGAGGGCGAGGTGAATCCGTGGCTGGAAAGGTATGTGAAGTATTAGTTGAAGTCTTATGCTTGCATTGCCTTGTTCTCCTCCTGCTTGCACTCTGATCGCATGCTGCCCACAGGGAGGAATCACAGGGTTATCACAGAGCAACCTTAGAGTTACCTCAAAGTTACCTTAGAGTTACCTCAGAGCGCCTATAGGCTTGGTATAGCGTTGCTATAGGCTTGGTATGGATTTATAGCCTTTAATGTATTGTGTATGAAGATGTTATGGTGTTGAATGAGATTTAATGTCTATCTGTATGTTGTATCATTCAGAAATACAGATAGTTACAAGGATTAATAAAGCTCATTCGCATTTTTGTTTTACGCCTGCAAAGATAAACAAAAATTCTGGATTCTGCAAGGATTTAGCTCAAAAAAGGTGAACGGTGAATTCCTGTCCCACACTGTCCCAGGGTGTCCCAAGTGTCCCAGGGTGTCCCCGTCTGGGACAGTGGGACAGTTTTTATTTGCGGAATGGGATTTCTTATGGAAATATCATGCTTTTGAACAAATATGGAAGGATTCGGATTATTACCCACAAAGACATTAAAAGCAAAGTGTATATTAGAAAAACAAAAGGGTTCCTGTAACTGGAACCCTTTATCTTGCGCATCGCATGGCATCTCAGCCACGACACTTGGGACACAGCGGCATAAAGCCCCTCTTCTCTCGATTAAGTCCCCTGGTGGTTGCTTAAACCGATGCAAAAATACGAACATTTTTCATATCCACAATCTTTTTGTCGAAAAAAATCTCTTTTCCTTGAGCGACTAACTCAATTAATTCCCTAATTTTGCCCCCGACATTCAAACGAAAAGTCTAACTAAACGAAATAGCGAATGACCCCAAGGGCGTGAAGCCCAAGAAACAAAAAGGTGTATTAATACAATACCCACCAACTTGACCGTGCGGCCAGAGGTTGGCGGGATTCATCGATGCAAAAATAGATAATTTTGCAGAATTTGCCCGTTTTCATAGTTTTTTCTTTATTTTTGCCCAATAAAACAAAATTCATCATGAATAGCGAAATGATTCACAGGTTGCAGTCTTGTTTGGCCACATTGCCAGTGGAGAAAGCATGGTTGTTCGGCTCCTATTCACGAGGGGAAGAACGACCTGACAGCGATATTGATTTGCTTGTGCGTTTTGACGAGGAAGCAAGGATTTCACTTTTCAAGTATGCCAGTATTATCTTGACTTTGGAGGCCGCCATGGGCAAGGACGTTGACCTTGTGCAGGAAGGCAGTCTGCTTCCTTTTGCCGCCAAGACCGCTGATGAAGACAAAATCTTGATTTATGAGAGAGCGAATTAATGATAGGGGAAGGCTTGAGCATATTCTGTTAGCCATTGGTAATGTTGAGGAGTTTCTTCAAGGTAAGGATTATGAGTACTTATTGAACGACAAGATTTTGTATTATGCTGTCGTGAAAAACGTGGAGATTGTAGGTGAGGCCGCTTACATGTTGAGTCTTGATTTTAAGGCAGAGCATACCGATACGCCGTGGGACCAAATTGAAAAAATGCGGCATGTGTTGGTTCATGGCTATTACCAAATCCTCCCCGAAGTATTGTGGCTGACGATTAACGACGACCTGCCTCCATTGAAAGCTAATGTGACGAATTATCTGTCTGAGATGGACAAAGAATAAATCTTGAATTCACCCGAAGTCTAACCCAAAATAACAATCCAATGACCCCAAGGGCATATGGCCCAAGAAACAAAAGGACATATTAAAACAATAGCGTTAGCTTAAAAGCTTGTTTTAGAAACTACCACTTCTAAAAACATCACAAGCGAGTAAAGCCAATGTTCACGTGTTTTCACGTGGGCTTTACTCATTAAGGTTGTGATGTTGGGCTGTGGTAGGCCTCTAAAACGACTGGAAAAGTAAAAGTCCACGTTTTTATTGCCAACGCGGGAAAAGAACAAGAGTTTATAAACACATAAAACATTAAAGAGTATGCAAGCAATAGCACAACATCGAAAGAAGAGGAAACGCATCCTGCTTATCCTGATTTTGCTTTTGATTGGAATGACACCATCGAATGCCCAAATCGAAGGATTGCTGAATGGTACGTTTTCCATTAATGAACAGGTGCAAGTGGGTTTTTCAAAAGGCAACTTGCAGTATCAAGCCTCTACCAACACTTGGCGATTCGCTGAAGAACAAACGGATTATATAGGAGCGGCTAACTCCAATATTTCTTCGACCAATTCGGGGTGGATTGATTTATTTGGTTGGGGTACAAGTGGTTTCAATCATGGTTCGGTATGCTATCAACCATGGTCGACAAACCAAAACAATGCGAATTATTACGCCTATGGTAATGGGGTTAATAGTTTATTCAGCCAGACAGGCCAGGCCGATTGGGGCTATAATGCCATCTCAAACGGAGGTAACCAAATAGGCCAATGGCGTACGCTAACTATGGAAAACTGGTATTATCTTTTGTACACAAGAAGCACACCGTCAGGCATTCGCTATACTTATGCAACTATTGACAGCGTAAAAGGTCTCATTCTCTTTCCTGATGATTGGAACAACTCCATTTATACTTTTTCATCTTCCTATTGGGATTTTGATACTTGGTTTGAAGCTAATACAATAACTCTATCAGATTGGAAGGATGTTATCGAACCTGCGGGTGCTGTATTTCTTCCTGCTGCTAGTTATAGAGCAGGTACTACATACTATGATTATGAATATGGTAATTATTGGACATCATCAACAAGTAGTAATGGTGCTGAATATGCCGCTTCTATGGGGTTTGAGAGTTGGTTTGACCCTTTTATGTTTTATCCATGGGATTACTATGGCAGCAACAAAAGTAATGGATTGTCTGTTCGTTTGGCTAAAACAGTTCAATTCACTTCTTATACGATTACGACAGAAGTTGACCCCGTTGATGGAGGCACTGTAACAGGTGAAGGCGATTATGAATATGGCCAATATTGTACACTTACGGCCTCGCCAAATGATGGGTATTCATTTTGCTCGTGGAAGGAAGACGGCGCGATAGTTTCTTTGGAACCTAGTTATGGTTTTACTGTGACTGAAAACAGGAATTTGGTGGCAGATTTTAACGAGTGTGGGCAAAAATGCAATGTTATTTTCAATCTCAATGATTCGTATGGAGATGGATGGAACGATGCAAACTTGATTATTAATTTTGACGGAACGCCTTATAGGACACTAACTCTTGACTATAGCAATGGCTATTCTGGCACATTCTCGGTTCCAATGATTACGGGTGCTCATGTGTCATTGGAATGGATCTCGGGTTATTATGATAATGAATGTTCCTTTACAGTGAACTATGAAAGTGGAATCCCAATCTTTCAGATGTCTAGCCCATCAGCAGGTTTGCTTTATGAGTTTGATTGCAACTGTGGTGAGCTTTTCAACATTACAACAGTCTCCAATCCCTTAGGAGGTGGCGGTACATTGACAGGAGCAGGTTATTATGGGTCGGGTGAAGTTTGTACATTGACGGCTGTGGCAAATGATGTCCATGTTTTTGAGAATTGGACCAAAGATGGCGTGGTTGTGTCAGACAATCCAACTTATAGTTTCACGGTGACAGGAGATGCTACTTATGTGGCCAATTTCACATGGACGAATCCATTTTCTGTTGATTATGTATCTGATGGCTTGATAATGTATGTTGATGGTATTTATAATAAGAGGAGTGGTCATACTTCCACGACCAATACCTGGGAAGATTTGATGGGAAATTATGATTTGGCGGTTTCCAGTTATTCTTCCTACACATGGGAGGATAATCACTTTTTCAGTGTGGGAAACGGAGGTTATCTTAATACAGGAAAAGCATGGAAGTTTTTCCACTCATTTAACAATGACCTTACTATTGAAATAGTTGCATACATTGATTGTGATAGAACTTCACCTTCATATCGAGGGCTTGCAGGATGGCATGAATGGAGTGATGGAACGAATTTCCAGAATGATCAAGGTAGTGGCAGAATGCAGACGCTTGGAGGAATGCCTGTAACAGAGGCTGACAACATGATTGCCACAGTTTCATACACAAAATATAATGGCTCATTTTTAAACGGTATATGGAAGAAGGAAACAAATGGAGTACCTAATGGTGCAAATTCGGATCGTACCGTTGTGTTTGGAAATAGTCACACATCAGGTAGGAGTTGGAACGACAGCATCTATTGTATCAGAATGTATAGCAGGTCGCTTACACCTGAAGAAGTTGCCTATAACCATAGTATTGATGTTGAAAGATTTCATGCAGGTACTCATTTCGGTATATATGAGATTTCTGTAATAGCAAATCCAACAGAAGGAGGAACGGTAAGTGGAGCTGGCACGTATGAAACAGGGCAGACATGCACATTGACTGCTATACCTAACAATGGTTATGTGTTCGATAAGTGGTACAAAGACGGAATTGTTGTTTCGAATAACCCAACATACAGTTTTACTGTAACTGGAAATGGAGTTTATAGTGCAAAATTTATGAGAGAACTTCCGGAACTTCACGTAACCAGTATTGCTCATTCTGATTTGATTGCGGGGCAACAAGTCACCGTCAGCTGGACCGTTCAAAACGATGGCATAGCGACCACCCCCAACGGTGCTTTGTGGCACGATCGCGTATGGCTCTCGACGGAAAGCCGTGTAGCTGCCGACGACAACAACCCGATTCTGTTAGGAACGTTTGACAACCTTTCTGCTTTGAATCCTGGTGAGTATTACACCCAGACGCAGACTTTCACGCTTCCTTTGGAACTCTCAGGTACCTATTACCTGTTTGTCCTTACCGATGCCTATGACTGTCACACCATCTATTGGGGTCCTGAAGGAGTTCCGTTGCCCTATTCGCCGCCGCCCTATATCGGATGCCTGAGCCATCATTGCAGTGGTGATTGTGCCAATGTGGCTGACAACCGCATCTACGAGCAATCAGAGTATGACTATGGCGAAGCTCCTGGAGGCTACTATAACGATAACTTTTTCTACACCCTTGTGAATATCGCCGTTCCACCTTTGCCCGACCTTCAGGTGTCAGGAGTCATTCCGCCTGACAATTTCTTCTCGGGAACTCATGTCGCGGTGACGGCCTACATCACCAACACGGGCGACCATGTGACCTATTCGGACCATTGGGCTGATGCGCTCTTCATCGCTTCAGAGCCGGATATCAACTCCCCGACAGCGGTTTGTTTGGATGTAAAACAACATTCCACCGCATTGGGTGCGGGTCAGACCTATCAGGTGACATTGAGCGGACAAGTTCCTGTAACCATGTATGGCGAGGCCTATTTTTTCGTCTACACAGATTGCTACGACCAAGTGTATGAACACGTGATGAACCACAACAACACTACGATGTCTAATGCAGTGAATATCATCCTTACGCCGCCTGCCGATTTAGTGCCGACTATTGTAGCAGTGTCGAGTGCAGTAAGTACAGCAGAAAACCTCACCTACAGTTTTAGAGTCAATAATATAGGTGCTGGTTCACCCAATGTTGGCAATTGGGTGGACAAAGTTTATCTTTCCCTCAATCCCGACGTTTTAGACGACAATGCTATTTTGTTGAAAACTCACAGCCATCATGGGAAAACTGTTCCAGGAGCCTATTATACGGTTAACGAGACTGTGAGCTTGCCTTCTGAAGTCGTTTCAGGAAGCTATTACTTGTATGTACATACGGATGCCAACAACGAAGTCTTTGAATACTTGTATGATGACAACAACCTGACTCGTTCCTCTGTCATTGAGGTTTCTCAACCTGATTTGCAAGTGACGCAAATCAATGCTCCAGAGCAAATAACCTCAGGTTATCCGATGAGCCTAAGCTACACCTTGAGCAATAGCGGAAACGGTATAGTCAACAACCGAAATGTCACCGACCGGATTTGTATTTCCGTTTCAGGGAATATGACGGATACGATTGGTTTGGCCAGCATCAAACGTAGCGTCTACCTTCAGCCCAGTCAGAGCCTAACGGTCATGTGCAACAACTTGGCTCCCTACAATCTGAACGATGGAACGTTTTATCTGATAGTGCTGACGGACTATAAACATGAAATCAATGAGTCCGATGAAAACAACAATTCGCTTTCCCATTATCCAATGTCGGTAATGCATCAACCCTTGCCCGATTTGGAACCCATTTCTTTGGTTTTGCCGGAAGTGGTTCAGGCGGGGGAGAACGTTTCTGTACAGTTCGATGTCATTAACAACGGCGACATGGATTTGCTTAACAGCAACTGCACATTTGATGTGTATGCAGTGGTGGGCGAGGAAGAAATCCTTTGCCCTTTACAGTCTCAAACCCTGCCTTTGGGCAATACTGTTTCCATCGGCATCAACGAGACAACGCATTTTGTCAGGACCATTCTGGTGCCACCAACGGTGACTTCCGCATGCACGACTTTCAACCTGATTGTCGATAAAGAAAACCAAGTGCTTGAATTGGATACCCTCAACAATGTCTTCACGACGTATGCTTCCGTTTTGGATTGTCCGTTGCCTGACTTGGTGGTCACCATCGATGCGCTTCCTGAATTGCAATCGGGTGATGAGGCTCAGGTTTCATTTTCCGTGAGTAATGTGGGAACGGCTGACTTTGAAGGCACGTTCAATACAGCGGTATATGTCCGCTCGGCTACGGACACCATCCTTTGCCCCTTGATACAACAAACCAATCCAGTGGAGAGTAACTACACCATTCCCACAGGGGGCTCAATGGCCTTTAGCCAACAGGTGCTGGTTCCTCCAATGGTGAATGCATTCTACTACCTGATGGAAATTGTTGTAGATGAGAACAACGCCGTGTTGGAAGCCAACGACAACAACAATGCCACTACCGCAACGGCAATGGTCAATGATTATCCATTCGACCTAAAAGCGATGACCCTACAGGCTCCAGAATCAGTTTGGGCGGCTGAGGCCACCACATTGTCGTGGTCGGTGAAGAACATCGGTACCTGTCCTTCTGATGAGATTCCTCTGTATGTCAACATGAATGGCAGTTACCGTTTGGTGGAAGGAGAGACCTTGCCCGTAGTTTGGGTTGACAAGGTCTTTGTTTCTGATGACCCTGTTTGGGATGAAGACGACCCTGAAGTATATGCTGCCGCAAGATCCACTGTGCTACATCCCAATACCACTTATACAGTGGAACACAACGTGACTTTGCCCTATACCCATCTTGGCTCACAATACCTGATTTGCGTCAGTGATGCCACCCGTGTCACTTACGACTCGGATACCACCAACAACGTGAAGACCCTTCCTGTGGAGATTCAGTTGGGTGAGTTACCCGACTTACGCATCACATCGTTGACGGTGGACACCATGATGCATGTCGATAATGCCTATTGGGTGCGTTACACTGTGACCAACGAAGGGGAAAGAGTGACTCAGACCGACACTTGGACAGATGCCCTCTACGTCAGTGAGAACGACTTTATGTTTGGTGCCCTTCAGTTGGGAAACAAAATCCATCATGGAGCCTTGAATGTGGGGGAAAGCTACACCGACTCCATCGAAATCCTTATTCCCAACGGATTGGAGGGCGATTACTATCTGTTAGGATTTACTGACAAAACCAACCAAATCTTTGAGCATGAAAACGAAGATAACAATTTGTTGCCCCTTTCGGTGACCATCATGGCTCCCGCCCCCTGCGACTTGATAGCCGTACAGCCTGATTTTCCGACATCAATGGTCTCTGGAGGGGAAATGTCTATCTCTTGGCAGCTGCGCAATATCGGTTCGAACCCTGCCACAGGCCGTATCCGTAACGCCGTGTATCTGTCCGCTGATGCCGAATGGAGCAACGACGATAAGATGCTTGGCTATGCCGATATGAACATCAATATCACGGCAAACGGGGAACAATCTTGCCAACTGAGTGGTTCGATAACAGGCTTCGACGAGGGTAGCTACTACGTCATCGTAAAGGCGAACATCCTCAATGCCTTGAATGAATCCACATACGAGAACAATGTCTGTGTCTCCATGCTGACCACTGAAATCACTTTCCCAACTTTGGCGATTGGGGAGACGATTCACCGCACCATTTTACCAGAGCGAAACATCTATTACAAGATTGAAGTAGGCGCGGAATACGAAGGACAGGCTCTGCTGTGTCGGATAGCATCGCTTGACAATAATTTGGATGTCTCCAACGGGTTATACATCTCACATGGATCCGTGCCGACAACAATAGATTTTGACTACGGTGTGTTTGTACCCTATTCCCATGAGCAGGAAATACTTATTCCATCGCTTGAACAAGGCACTTACTATCTGATGGCACAAGGGGCCGCTTTCGAAATAGGGCATTGGGGGAGTACAGTCATTACTAGAAATCTTGTACCTGTTCAAAACATCTCCATATCTGCTTCCATTGTCAACTTTGAGATTCTGAGTGTCAATGCCAATCACGGTTCCAACATGGGCTCGGTTACTACCAAGGTGACAGGAGCCAAGTTTGAAGATGTGATGGACATCCGCTTGGTGCAAGGCGACGAATACCTACCTGCCCAGAAAGTGTATGTCAACAACAGTTCAGAGGCTTACGTCACCTTTGACCTCACCGAGATGCCACTTGGCACCTATGATGTGGAGGCTGAATTGCCGGGAGGCGTGATAACCGTGAAGGAGGATGCCTTCACCGTTGAAGAGGGGGTGCCTTCGGAGTTGATGCTACGCCTTTTGGTACCTGCGAGTGTAAGAAACGGTAATACCTTCCCGATAACCTTGGAATATGGCAATACGGGCTACACCGACTTGAACGTGATAGGCTTCAAGGTAGTGAGCCGCAACGGACATCCCATCGGCACAACTGCTGAGGAATTGCAGGAAGGAAAAACAGAAAGGGTTGTCTATGTTAATGATAATGTCCACTATCTTAACGGAATGAATCCAGGCTTCCTTAACAATAAGGTGCTTATCATGAAGGCAACACCGGCTTCAAATATCAAATTGTCTGTTTTTGCGATTAGAAGACAGTAATAAAGAAAGGTAACAATATGAAAAACATGATTATAATTATCATTGCATTAATCTTCTCGGGCAATACACTTCAAGCCCAAAATACGATTCGACCCAAGATAGCTTGTCCAAATGGTATCTGGGTGAATAGCTACAATGGCGACCTATTCTACCAGCGAACCGATATGGCCATTCCAAACAGAGGATTGGATTTGGAAGCCTCGTTTTACTACAACAGCTCCAACAATACCATAAACTATGGCTACGGTAACGGCTGGAGCTTGGGATATGAGATGCGTTATCAAACTGACACTGCTGGCGTGACCATCGAACGAGGAGATGGTCGACGCGATCATTATAGGCTGTATGGCGGGCTGTTGTATGCTCCATCCGGTGTGTTTAATCAGCTGGAATATCAATCTTCCGTTTATAAGTTAACCACGAAAGACGGAACACAGTATTATTTCTCTGACCCTGTAACGATGCGTATCACCCAAATCAAGAATCGTTATGGGAACACGCTGAATTTCGGTTATGAAAACGGTAATTTGGCTTCCATCAGCGACATCAACGGGCGCAGTATCCTTTTTGAATGGAACAGCGATACCCTAATGACTCAGGTGAGCACTAACTTCGATGACCGCGTTTGGATTTATGGATACGACGAGAACAAAAACCTCACCAGCGTAACCAATCCGATGGGCTATACCGTGTATTATGTCTACAATCGTGATAACCGCATTGAGACCTTTACCGATGAGGAGGGTTATTCCACACATATCAGCTATAACGACAAGGGCATGGTGCATCGCGTCAAGACGGATTTGACAGACAAATCCATACGATATGAATTGGAGCATAACAAAACGGTGTTTGTGGATTATTTGCCTGACGGGAACAACCAGTTCAGCACATATATTTGGGATGATTTAGGCCGTGTGGTTGAAAAAGTGGGCAACTGTTGCGGCCATACCAGTAAGTTAATGTATGATAACGATAACAATATCATCCGCCACGAAGATGCCAACGGTCATGCGACCACCTATACCTACGACCAGCGTGGCAATATGCTTACTGCCACTGATGCCATGGGACATACCGAGGTGTACACCTACGAAGCCACCTATAACAATGTCAATACCTATACCGACAAGAAGGGAAATGTGTACACTTTTCAATACGATGCATACGGTAATCTGACCACTGCCATCGCGCCTATGAATGTCACCACGAGTTACACCTATAACAACTACGGGCAAGTCCTGACTGCCACCGATGCCAACAATCATACGACGCAATATGTGTATGATACATACGGCAATCTGCAATCAACCACAGATGCCCTGGGGCATACTACAGAGACGTTACATACTGTGCAGGGGTTGGTTCAGACCATTACCAACCCGAATATGGGGGTGACGCAGTTCTTATACAACCGCTTGAACCAATTGACTCATACCACTGACCCGCTGAATCATACGATTCAAATGGATTATGACCACAAAGGCAATATGGTGACGGTGACCGATGCTATGGGAAAAGCCACCAGCATGGTTTACAATGCGCTTGGCCAGCCGAGAAAGGTCATTGACCCTATGAACGGCACAAAGGAATACATCTACAACGCCAAACGCAAGGTTGTACAAGTGATAGATGCCATGAACCATGTGTCGCGCAACATTTTGGACGACCATGATTGGGTGGAGATGAGCATCGATGCCATGAACGACACCACTCGTTATTATTATGACAATGTCGGGCAGGTTATCGGAATGGAATATCCTAATGGCCAGTTCGTTACCTATCAGTATGATGCACTGGACCGCCTTGTCAACGTGTTCGATCAGATAGGAACAATGGCTAGCTATCATTACGATGCCAACGGCAATGTGGACACGTTGACTGATGCCGAAGGTCATACAACTACTTTCCTTTATGATGCCTTGAACCGCCTTATGCAAACGACTGATGCCGAAGGCCATTCCGAGTATTACACATACGATAACAACAGTAATGTGTTGACTTACACCGATAAGAACGGCCACACGACAATTTATACATACACCGCCAAGAACCAAGTGGAAACGGAGCGTGATGCGTTGAATAATGTAACCACTTACACCTACGATGCCAACGGCAACTTGGCTACGGTGACCGACGCGAGAGGCAACACGACGGGGTATCAGTATTATGCTAACGACCAATTGAAGAAAATTACCTTCGCCAACGGGAAGACACAGCAGTTTGTGTATGACGCCAACGGCAATACAGAGACCTATACCGATGAAAGTGGCCATCAGATGGGCTTTGTTTACGATGCCTTGAACCGACTGACACAAAAGACCTATCCTGACAACAGCGTGGATAGTTTCACCTATGATGCCAATGGCAATATGCTGACCGCTATCAATGCCCATGCACAGGTGTCGTTCATCTACGACCCTGTGGGCAGAATGCTAACAGAAACCTTGAACGGCAAGACGACGAGTTATGCTTACAACACGCGGCAACGGACGCTGACCAAAACCTACCCGAGCGGCAGGACGATTGTTGAGGAATACGACCCGCGCCAACGCCTAAGTGGCATCAAAGAGAACAACAATTACTTCGTGACCTTTGCCTATAATGGCAATGATTTCCTGACCCAAAGGGCTTACGGTAATGGTACAAGCACGGGTTTCGTATATAACGCTTTGAACCAACTTGAGCAATTGACCGACAACCCGAACATTGCCCAAGTACAGATGACCTACGACGCTGTAGGCAATATGCTCTCGAAGAAGGATATGCTTCGCCCAACCAAAAGCGAAGCCTACACTTACGATGCCTTAAACCGCTTGGCAACATTCAAGCAAGGTGAGATAACCACAGGCGTGGAGATTCCCAACCCCTTGAAGCAAGTGCAGTATGCTTTGGATGCCTTGGGCAACCGTACCACGGTGACTGCCAATGGCGTAACTACCAATTACATTGCCGATAACATGAATGCCTATACCTCTATTACAGGAGGCCAAAACGTGACTCCGCAATACGATGCCAATGGCAACCTAACCAACGATGGCACCCATACCTACCAATACAACTACAACAACCGACTGATTAGCGTGGACAACGGTGCGACTGCCACCTATACATACGATGCCTTGAACCGCCGTATCCAAAAAGTGGTCGTTTCGACAGGCTCAACGACTAACTATTACTATTGCGGTGACCAAGCCATTGAGGAGCGCGATGCCGGCAACACGGTATTGGCTACCTATATCTTTGGCATTTCAGTGGACGATGTGCTGCAAATGCAGCGCGGCGGCAACACCTATTATTACCACAAGAATCATTTGGGTTCTGTCGTGGCTCTCACCAATGGCAGCGGTGCTGTGGTGGAACATTACGAATATGACCCCTACGGCCAGCCATTCTTCTTTGATGCCAACGACAACACTTTGAGCCAATCTGCCGTAGGCAACAGCATCTTGTTCACAGGCCGTGATTATGATGTGGAAACGGGTTGGTATTACTACCGTGCTCGTACCATGCACCCGACCTTGGGTAGGTTTATGCAGCATGACCCGTTGATGTATGTGGATGGGTATAATTTGTATAGTTATGTGGAAAACATGCCAATTATTATGGTAGATCCGAAAGGTTATTCTATTTATAGTTCACTACTTGATATAGGTTCTGGGATAGCTTCATTTGTTCCTGGTGGAAGTTTGATTATGTGGCCAACATCTACTGCATTATCATTGGGGAAAGCATATCAAAACTATCGAAACGGTAATAATGCAGAAGGAGCATTTGATCTTTTTAATGGTCTAGTATCTTTAACTGGTGGTATTGCTGCACATATTTCTGCCGCTTTTGGTGAATTGGCTATTTCTGGAGCCGTTTTGTCTACGTCTTTATCTGCTGCGAGTGTGTCAGCTATTCTAGGTGTTATTGCTGCCGGTTGGGCTTTCGGATGGGGTATTGGAAACATTTTGAATAATTTCATTGATCATGATTGGTGGTTTAACAATGTTACAGGTCCTTCTATTGATTTCCTTAAATGTAGGGTGTTCAAGGCCTGCAGTGAGGAGTATTGTAAACTTACCGGTGCTTGTGGCAATCAATCTCTTGATTGCGATAGCAAGCCTCTTTTTACTCATACTTATTGTTCGAATGGGAATTGCTATTATTGGAATCCTATCTGATATTTCGAATAATGACAAATATATTATATCGACAATTATTTAGTAGTATTTTGAAGAATAAAAGTAATAAAGTGAGTTATGTGTGGAAAAAACTTAATAAGAGTCATTGTTTTTGTATTAATGAGTTTATACGACTTATCGATGATTTCCCAAAACTACAACAATGGCTTCCTAAAAGAAAACATGTCTAATACAGAAGACGTACATCAAGTTTCATATGCAAATAAAGACATTTCCAATAATGCTGGTTCTGACTCCATAAAAAACATCGGCACAAGGGATTACAATGCCTTGGGCGATACTCTGCAATGGGTGGCGGCAACGGCTTCGCTGCCTTACACCATCTATTTCGAGAACGACCCCGAGTTGGCCACGGCAGCGGCAAAAAAAAATGGAAATTCACCAAGTGTTTCGCTCAAAAAATACTAGAAAATTACAATCATGAAAAGACTAATAAAAACTATCTTGTTAGGAATTGTCCTATCTTTGGCCAACATTGTTTACAGCCAAAGTAATGGGGGAATAGTTAATTGTGGACAAGGTCAGCAAGAATTGCCTCCTGATTCACCAGGGGAAACGGATTCAAATCCGTCAGCAGACGCTGAATCTTCCAATAATCAAGCTGAAGACCCCAACGAAATCATTGGTACAAGGGGTTACGATGCCTTGGGCGATACCATGCAATGGGTGGCGGCAATGGCTTTCCTGCCTTACACCATCTATTTCGAGAACGACCCAGAGTTGGCTACGGCTTCGGCGCAGAAGGTGGAAATACGCTGTCCGCTACACCCCAAGGTGGACATCTCTACCTTTACCGTGGGGGCTTTCGGCTTTGGAAGCCATATTTACACGGTGGAGGGCAACCGATCTACTTACCAACAACGCTTAGACCTTGTCGCGGATATTGGCATTTATGTGGATGTGGTGGCAGGCATCGATATTGTGGCAGGGGAAGCTTTTTGGATTTTCCAATCCATAGACCCGGTAACCCTTTTGCCGCCACAAGGCACACAAGAAGGTTTCCTGCCCATCAACGATGAGAACGGCAGCGGCGAAGGCTTTGTAACCTTCAACATCAAGCCACGAGTGTTGGCCTGTGTAACGGGCGATGAAATCACTGCACAAGCTTCTATTGTCTTCGATGTAAACGAAGCTATTGCTACTAATGTGTGGTATAATACGGTAGATGCTTTGCCACCCACCACGCAACTCACAGGTCAGGAAGGTAACGACAATGAGGTGCTGCTGCAATTCGCTGGCACAGACGATGAAGGCGGCTGCGGCATCAAGCAGTACAAACTCTATGTGTCAGACAACTATGGTGCTTACAGTCTTTATGACATCTATTCTGTAGGCAGCGAGGCCACTTTCCCCACTGAATACGACCATTGCTACCGCTTCTTCTGTCTCGGCGAAGACAATGTGGGCAATGTAGAGGAGATGAAAGCGGCGGCAGAATACGAATATGGCAATTATAACCTGATGGTTACGGTTTCTGCTTTCCCTGAAGAGGGCGGTATGGTGTCGGGGGGAGGTCTGTATGCCTACAACTCACAGGTTACAGTTACCGCTGTGGCTGCACCAGATTATGAGTTCTACCGTTGGACGCTGAACGGCGTCCCCGTTTCGGAAGAACCCATATATACGTTCTCCGTTATGGAAGAGATGAATCTGGTAGCACAGTTTGTGGAGACAGCTCCTATCTCTCAACTCCACACCCTTGTTCAAGGCTGGAACTGGTGGAGTACTTGTATCGAGCTGAATAGGATTGATGGCTTGGGGATGCTGGAGAACAGTTTGGGCAACAATGGCATACGTATCCAATCTAAAAATGAAGGCGCTGTCGACCAATTTGAATACAATGGAACTTTCGATTGGTACGGCTCCCTCGATGCCATCGAGAACGAACAAATGTACAAGATTTGCACCAATGCAGAATGCAGCGTAGTGATGACAGGGCATCTAGTTCGGCTCGAGGACCACCCCATCACCATCAATGAGGGCTGGAACTGGATTGGCTTCCCCAGCATGCAGAGCATAAGCGTTGAGAACGCCTTGGGCGACTTCGAGCCGGAGACTGAGGATATCATCAAAGGACGAACCTCCTCGTTAACATACGTTTCAATAGGAACCTACAATGGATGGTACGGGACATTGAACATGCTTGAACCTGGACAAGGCTACATGTACAAGTCGAATAGCAGTACACCGAAGACGCTGGTGTTCCAAAACGGGCGAGGGGAGGAGCAGTTGAAACCCAACATCACGCCAGAGGTCAATGTGTTCGTTCCCGCAGTTGAAAACTATGCCGACAACATGCTGATAACCGCTGTGATTGAGTTGGACGGTGAAGAATTGCGCTCCGAGGATTACGAGCTCGCCGCCTTTGTGGGCGACGAATGTCGCGGAAGTGTCAAACTGATGTATGTGGAGCCCTTCGACAGATATGTCGCTTTCCTGCTGGCTTTTGGCGAAGCCAGCGAGGAAATGTACTTCGTGCTGACTGACGGCAACGATGTGAGCCTGTCCGATGACCTCGTCCGCTATGAAACGGACGGCACAGTGGGCACTTTGACGGAGCCAGTCACCTTGCATTTTGGTACGCTTGGTATGGAAGACAATTTGCAGTTGCCCGTCCACATCTATCCCAACCCGTCCAAAGACATCTTTAATGTTGAAGGTGTTGGCATCAAGAAAGTTGAGGTAGTGGATACCTATGGACAAGTTATTCTCTCCGAGGAAGTCAAGAACGACAACTTGCAGATTAACCTCAGTGACAGAGCCGCTGGCTCTTATCTGCTGAGAGTCTTGACGGATAAGGGTGTCACCACCAAGAAACTGGTTTTGATGAGATAATCAACGCAAGTAATAGTTTGCATGTGAAAGTCCTCCCGTCGGTCAGACGGGAGGATTTTGTTTGAAAATAGAGCATGGGATATGAATTTAGTGCAGTTTAGGTAGGCAAAAACTTACCGTTTAGTGCAGTTTGTGTATGTAATTTATTGAAAAATTCGTACTTTTGCACCTTGAAAAAGTTGCAAAATTTGTGACTATACTCCCGAATTTTGCATAAAATCGGGAGTGTACTTACTAATCTAAATAACCATGCGAAAACTAATACTCCTAATATCCACCTTGTTACTATTGGCTCTGCCTTCAAAGGCGGCCTATCTTCTCATCCCGATGGACGACACCCAGACCAACCATTTGAAAGCCTACGGCGTGGCCTATTGGGTGCTGCAACGCGAGGTGGAAATCAGCTGGCTGCTGAACTATAGGGGAGGGAGTTACCTGATGCCCTACCATGAGATGTTTGAACGCGAGTGCAAGATGCGCAATGTGTCGTACAACGTCATTGCTGACGCGCAGGCTGATGCTATTTTGGCTGAAATTGCCGACCCGGGCGTCAATATGGACGAGATGAAACTGCAGAAGGTGCCCCGCGTGGCGGTCTATGCCCCGAAAAACAACTTGCCTTGGGACGATGCTGTCACCCTCGTGTTGACCTACGCTGAAATCCCTTACGATGTGATATACGATGACGAGGTGCTGCAAGGCGTATTGCCCACCTATGACTGGCTTCACCTTCACCATGAGGACTTCACGGGACAGTACGGCAAGTTCTGGGCACGCTACCGCAACTACCCTTGGTATCAGGAGGACGTGCATACGCAAGAGGCGACGGCGCAACGTTGGGGCTTCACCAAGGTGTCTCAACTGAAGCTGGCGGTGGTGAAGAAAATCCGTGAGTTTGTGGCCGGTGGCGGCTATATGTTTTCAATGTGCTCGGCTCCCGACAGTTTCGATGTGGCCCTTGCTGCCGACGGTCTCGACATCTGTGACTATATGTTTGACGGCGACCCCATCCGCAGCGGCGACCCGCAACGCCTGAACTACGACAACTGCTTCGCCTTTACTGACTTCAGCGTGTCCACCAACCCGCAGGAGTATGAAATCTCGAATATCGACGTCACCCAAGGTAGAATGCAAAAGGTGAAGGAACAGAATGACTATTTCCTGCTGTTCGACTTCTCCGCCAAGTGGGATCCTGTGCCGACGATGCTGACCCAATGCCACGAGAAGTTGGTGAAGGGATTCATGGGTCAGACGACGGCTTTCAACAAGAGGTATGTGAAACCTTCGGTGGTCGTCTTGGGCGACAATGCCGCCCTCGACGAGGACCGCTACATCCACGGCAACTTCGGCAACGGTTTCTGGACTTTCCTCGGCGGACACGACCCCGAGGATTACCAGCACATCGTAGGCGACCCGCCCACCGAACTGGACATGTACCCTAACTCACCGGGCTATCGACTCATTTTGAACAACATTTTATTCCCCGCAGCAAAGAAAAAAGAACAGAAAACCTGAAAAACTACTATTTTTGCAAGCTTGAATCTGAATCAACTGAAAAAAAAGAAATAGACTATGAGAAGATTTTCACTCGCCCTTTTTGTCCTACTGGCTGGCCTCACCACGCTTCAGGCCAAGCCCGTCGACGCCCTTCGCGCTCAACGCTTGGGACAAAGCTACATGGAGCAAAAATTAGCCAAGAGCAACCTCACCCTTGACCTGGCCTACACCTCACGCGCCGATAATGGCACGCCTACGGCCTATGTGTTCAACTTCCACAACGGCTTCGTCGTTGTCAGTGCTGACGACAGTTACCATCCTATTCTGGGTTACTCGGAGAGGGGTCGTTTCGACTACGAGCAGGCTCCCGACGGACTGCGTTTCATGCTGGATGCCCTGTCGCATGAGATTGCCCAATGCATCGCCGAAGGCATCGCCACGACGAGCGACATTGCCTGCCAGTGGAAGAACTTGGAAGCCTGCGGGATGCTGGGCAACCAGAAGAACATCCCTTTAGTGGGACCGTTGGTACAGACCAAATGGGACCAAGGCGTACCTTATAACTTATATGCCCCCAACGGATATCCCACGGGCTGCGTGGCCACCGCAATGGCCCAGCTGATGAAATATTGGGAATGGCCTGTGCATGGCACTGGTGAGCATAGCTACCAATGGGGTGGGCAGACCCTCTCGGCCAATTTCGGCGAGACGACCTACGACTGGGCCAATATGCTCAATAATTACAATATGGGTAGCGTCTTGCCTGAGAACAGGGAGGCTGTTGCCGTCCTGATGTCGCATTGTGGCATCGCCGTCAATATGATGTATGCCTCTGACGGATCGGGTGCTTTTTCAGCGGATGTGCCGGATGCCATCAACAACTATTTCTCGTATTCCGACCAGGCTACCTATATCGCCAAGAACGGTTACACCTACGACGAATGGATTGCCCTGCTGAAGTCGAACCTCGACCAGCATATTCCCCTGTATTACTCAGGTCAGGGCGAAAGCGGTGGTCACGCTTTCATTTGTCACGGTTACGACAACGACGGACTGTTCTACTTCAACTGGGGCTGGGGCGGCAGCAACGACTCCTGGTTCCTCATCGATGGCGACAAGTTTGAGTTCAATTCCAGTCAAGGTATCGTCTATGATTTCATTCCTGACTATGTTTATCTCGGGATGCCCCAGATGGTGGAGAACCTCTCGGTGACCATTGACGGTGATGTGTCGCGTGTCGGTCACCTCTCGTGGACCAACCCCACCACCTCAATGACGGGCGAAGCATTGACTTCCATCGATAAAGTGATTGTCAAGCGCGACGGTGTTGTAGTGAAAGAGCTTGCCGGAACCACTCCCGGTCAGGCGGTGACTTGTGACGATGAGGTGCCTTACTTCGACCAGTTTGAATACACCGTGCTGGCTGTTTCGGGCGACAACTACGGACGCAGCACCACGACGAAGGCAGTCTTCGGCCCCTATTGCGAATGGACGGTCCTGATGACCTCGTCGGGCTTCCAAGGCTGGGACGGTGGCGGCATTACGGTGCAGAACGCTGCAGGCTCCTACATCGACTTTCTGACCACCAACACCGCCAGCGCACAGATGCAACGCTTCCAAATGGCCTTGGGCAACAACAACCTCTATTGGGTGAAGCCTAACTCCAATATCTCCAATATCTCCTTCAAGGTCAAAGACTCGCAGAACCAGATTGTCTACCAATACGAGGGCCCCTCAGCCGACTTGGAGGAAGGCCTGCTGCGTACCCTCAACAACAGCTGTGGTCACGAGAACACCTGCGAGGCTCCCTTCAACCTGAAAGCTACCCTTGACCCCGACAACGATGCCAACGTCATCCTCAGCTGGGAGAGCAACCACGAGCCTGAGTTTGGCTACTGCATCTATCGCGATGGCTTGCTGTTCAACATGGCGCACGAGACGCATTTTGTGGACGAATACACCAACCCAGGTGGACATTGCTACTACGTCACTGCCCTCTGCACGGGAGGCGAGACTATTAACTCAAACGACTACTGCATCACCTCGGGTACGGGTTGCGATGAGCCTGTCGATCTTTATTTCCAATACACCACCAATAAAAAGGTGGAACTGTTCTGGTCGGCTCCCGAAGGCACATCGCCTACTGGCTATATCATTTACCGCAAGACTGATGCCATGAACGCCTACAAGGAATTCAAACGCACCAAGCAAACCAACGTCAAGGACACTTCGTGCACGCAAGGCACAGCCTACCAATATGCTGTGGTGACTTATTATGATAGCATTGACTGCACTTCGACCTATGCCAACGACCTGTTTGATACGATGAAGTATTACATCCGCGTTGAATGGGGCAACGTGCCGCAAGACCTGCAAGCCGAGCTGTTGGACAACGGCGAGACAATGAATGCCAGCCTAAGGTGGCGTCCCGCTTTCTTGGCTACAGGCTATACCGTTACCCGCAATGGTGAAACTATCGCCGAGGTGACCGGAGAAGCTTACGCGGATGAAAACTTGGAGGCAGGCGAGACCTACTGCTACAAGGTCATCGCTCACGGCGAGGACTTTGAAGAGTCCTCCAACGAGGCATGCGTCACTACACCTGATGCCCCCACGCCGCCTGAACCGCCCGTCTTGCCTTGCAACGCGCCCACCAACCTGCGCCGCGAAGCCCCGATGAATGTGGCTCACATCGCCTGGAACGTGCCTGAAGAGCGCGAGCCGGATAGCTATACCGTCGTCATCGTCAACAACCTCACTCAGGAGACCACCGAGGTGACAGGAGTGACGGAGACCTTCTATGAAGAGGCCATCACTATTGAAGAAATGGACAAGTCCTATAAGGTGAAAGCCGTCTATGAAGAGTGCGAGTCGGAGTTTGCCCAAACCGAGAGCGGCGAAGACTTCATCAATATCAACAACCTGTCGGTGCCTGAAAGCCTGATGAATGTTGTCCTTTACCCCAATCCCACCACAGGACTGCTCACTGTTGAACAGGAAGGCCTGACCAGTGTTGAGGTGTATAACCTCGTGGGACAGCGTCTGCTGCGTGAAGACGTTACTGAAAGCACAGCCACCTTTGATATGAGCAGCCTGCAAAACGGTGTCTATTTGGTCAAAGTGAACACCAATTTAGGTTCGGTGATGCAAAAAGTGGTGAAAATGTGAGGTCGTTTTTCGAAATAAACTATCTTTGCACCTTTAAAATCGAAATGAAATCAACAAATACCAATTCAACAATGAGAAAAACTTTGTTTATGATGATGACCCTGGCCCTGTTTGTGAGCCAGCTCATCGCATCGCCTGTCGACGTGGAACAGGCCCGTCAGTTGGGCTTGAAGTATGTGCAGCACCATTCTGCCAAGAATGTCGCCGAACTTAGCCTGGCCTACACCGAGAACACCGAGAGCGGAATGCCCGCCCTCTATGTCTTCAATTTTGAAGGCGGCTATATCATCGTGGCTGCCGACAACGTGGCGCAACCCATTTTGGCCTACGGTGAAGAAGGCAACTTTGTAGCCTCCCAGATTTCTGACGGTCTTGCCTATTATCTGGGTCACTATGCCCGTCAGATTGAATATGCTGTGACCAACAACCTCGAACCTGAGGCTGAAGTCACTGCCCAATGGGAAAACATCGCCAGAACGGGCTACGAGGGTACCAACAATAGCCGTAGCATCCGTCACGACATCGCCCCGCTGATTTCGACCAACTGGAATCAAGACTATCCATACAACGCATACTGCCCGACGGGTCAAGGTGGTCCCCAAGGTCATGCCTACGCCGGCTGCGTGGCTACGGCTATGTCAATGGTGATGAAAAAATGGAACTGGCCTGACCACGGACAAGGCTCGCACAGCTATACCCCCAGTGGATACCCCACCCAGACTGTCGACTTTGAGAACACCTACTACCAATGGAACAATATGCCCAACAGCTGTAACAACACCAACTACCAGGCTGTGGCTACTTTGATGTACCATTGCGGTGTGGCTGTCGATATGCAATATGCTCCCGATGGTTCAGGCGCCTTTTCGCAAGATGTGCCCGATGCCATCAGCGACTATTTCCGCTATACGAAAGATGCCACTCGTCTCGAACGTGACCTCTATACCAGGACCGAATGGGAGGAACTACTCATCCGCGACCTTGAATACGGCTTCCCGCTCTATTATTCGGGCAGCGGCAACGGAGGTGGTCACGCCTTTGTGTGCTGTGGCTACCGTGAGAGCGACCGCAAGTTCTACTTCAACTGGGGCTGGAGCGGCTTCAACAACAACTACTTTGCCATCGATGCCTTGAACACCTACAGCGGCAACTTCAACGACAACCAGGCTGCCATCTTTGATTTCGTTCCTGACTACATCTATGACGCTTTGATTCCTGCTGTGGAAGACCTTAATGTTGGTGCTGCGAATGCCCATTCCAAGACGGGTACCATCCGCTGGACGAATCCTTCCACCTCTTTGAGCGGCGATCCCATTACGAACATCGAGAGGGTTGTGCTGCTCCGCAACGGTGACGAGATTTTCTCCCAAAGCAATGTGACTCCCGGCGAGACGATGGTTTTTGAGGACAACGTCCCGGAATACGACTGCTACACCTATCGCCTTTACTATCTCTCCAATGGTGTCAATGGACGTTTCTCTGAAATTACTTATCAATATGGTCCCACCTGCAGCTGGAAGGTGATTGGCCAGACCACCAACTTCCAGGGCTGGAACGGTGGCAAGATTCAGGTGAAGAATAGCTTTGGCACCGTGATTCAGGAAATCACGATGAACTCTTCAACTCCTATTAGCCAGCAAGTCCGTGTGCCCGAAGGCGATGTGACCTTCACCTGGGTGGCTCCTACATCAGCGGTGACCAGCGTGACCATCAACATCAAGAATTCGAACAACCAGTCGATTTATAGCTTCACGGGTAACACGAACCAAATCCCCGCTACCCTGTATACAGGCGAGAACGACTGTGACGGATGCCAGCCTCCTACCGGCTTGAGAGGCGAATACCAATGGACCAGCGACGGCTTCGGCACCCTGCTCACTTGGGACTACGAAGTCGACCCGCAATCCTTCAAGGTGTATCGCAGCGAGGATGGTGTCAGCTATGAAGCAATTGCCACCGTCGACAAGACCTTGCGCGAGTACTTTGACCTTGCTGAGGAAGGCAACTATTATTATAAGGTGACGGCTTACCGCAGCTACTGCGAATCGACACCCGCCTGGACAGATGAGGATACCGATTATGTCAATATTGAGGTGACCTCGGTCAATGAAAACCAGATGGTCGGCAACGTGTTCCCGAATCCTGCCAACACTATGCTTTGCGTTGAGGCTGAGGGTCTACAGCAGGTGGTCATCTGCAATGTGATGGGCCAGATGGTCTATCGTCAAACTTGCGACCAGGACGGCATCGTCATCAACACCAGCAGCTTTGCCCAAGGTGTCTATACCATCACCATGAAGAGCGACAAGGGTCAGTCGACCTCACGCTTCTCGGTGGTACACTAATTCCAACAACTATCCAAAGGGAAGGGAACACTAAAATGTTCCCTTTCTTTGATTATAAACAACACAAACAGAAACATGATGAAAAAGCTATTACTTACCTTTGTGGCTGTGATGTCGGGGCTCATCTTGTTGCAAGCCCGTCCCGTCAGTGAGCAAACGGCCCGCAACTTGGCACAGCGTTTTGTGGCAGCCCGTTTTGAGCTTACTCGTCAAAGCTCAGACTTAACTTTGGTCAGCACGGCTTACTCCGATAGGGGAGAGGCATGCTACTACATTTTTAATGTTGGCGAGACCGGCTTTGTCATAATGGCCGCCGATGATAACCATCGCCCCATCATTGCCTATTCTGACAGGGACGTTTTCCATCCCGATGATATAGCACCCGCTATGGCCGACCGTCTTGAAAATGTGCGTCAGGGTGTGATGGCAGCGGCCCAAGCTGCTTCGGCTCCTGTGGCTGTATCAGCCGACTGGGCTATGCTGGAAAAAACGGGGCACCCAGTGTCGCGTCACGGTGGAAGGGAAGATGAGTTTCTCGTGCAGACCACTTGGAATCAGAATTATCCATACAATTACTTTTGCCCTGAGGGTGAAGGCGGTCCCGGGGGACATTGCTATGCAGGCTGCGTGGCCACGGCGGCTGCCCAGGTGATGAAGTTCTGGAACCATCCCGTGCATGGACAAGGCAGCTACACCTATATTCCTGAAGACCATCCGGAATACGGGCCACTGACGGTCAATTTCGGCGAAGCCACCTACGACTGGGACAATATGCCTAATTCTATTTCGGCCAATTCACCTTTGGAACAAATCGAGGCTGTGGCTGAGTTGATCTATCATGTGGGTGTCTCGGTCGACATGAACTACCGTCCTACAAGTAGTGGCGCTGTGACGGGAAAGCTCTGCCAAACTATGCCTAACTATTTCTTTTACACGGATCAGATGGACAACTTGTATCGCGAGAACTACACCCACGAGGAATACATGGATTTGCTGATCAGATCCGTCGACATGGGTTGGCCTATGGTGCATCGCGGTGGGGGACACGCCTACGTGGTGGACGGCTACAACGACTACGATATGGTGCATATCAACTGGGGCTGGAGTGGCAGCAGCGACGATTGGTTCAATATCGATGATCACGGCTATACGGAAGGCGAGAGTGTCATCTACAACTATGTGCCTGCCGAAGTGTATTCGGCTACCCCCAATGCTCCTACAGCTTTGACTGTGGCTCCCTCCAACGACGGTTCGCTTTCGGCTACCGTTTCATGGATCAACCCGACGGTCACGCTGACCAATGCAGCGTTGACTTCCATTGACCGGATTGAGGTGGCCCGTAATGGACAAGTGGTCTATACTGAGGACAATGTCATCCCCGGTGCTGAGATGAGCATTGTGGATGAGAGTGTTCCCTATTACGATGCCTTTGAATATGCCGTCTATGCCATCTTGGGTGGACAGCGTGGTGCTTCGACTATCATTGATAAGGTGCTCGTTGCCCCTACCTGCGATTGGAAGATTATCATGCAATCGTCGGCGTTCCAAGGTTGGAATGGCGGTTACGTTTCGCTCTACAGCGCTACGGGTAAAGAAATCCAACGTTTCACCATCACTGGGTCGGTGCCTTCCACACTGAGCATCCCCGTGCCGGTAGGAGCCTGCAGCTTTGGCTGGACTGCTCCCAACAATGCCGTGAACAACATGTCCATCGTCATCAAGGACTCGGAAAACAACACGGTGTATACCTATCAGGGCAGTTCCACCGGATTGAATGAAGGCATTATCCTTGACATCAATAACGGCTGCGGTAACGAGCAACCCTACGTGGCCCCCTACGGTCTGACTGCTGAAACCGAGGACGGCAATGTTGTTTTGATCTGGGAAGTGAATGGCGTTGAGCCAGACTACGGTTATAATATCTATCGGGATGATTTGCTATATGCTATGGTCAACCAGCCGGAAGGCCGTACTTTTGTCGACGAAGGCATTACCGAAGGCCATTGCTACACAGTCACTGGGCTGGGCTACGGAGGCGAGACCCAACAGTCCAACGAGACCTGTGCATCGGCAGGCAACTGCTTGGCGGCTTCCAACTTCTGGTTTGAGTACACGGGCAGCCTGTACAAGATTAAACTGACCTGGGACCGACCGGAGGCGGAAGGGCTTTCGGGCTATTATCTCTACCGCAAGTATGGTGAGGACGGTGAGTATGAACGCGTCAAGCTTCTTAATAGCAATGCGACTACCTATACCGACAATACGGCCAACGTGCAAGGCGATTACTATTATCGCTTGTATGCCTACTACGCAGGCACTGATTGCACCTCATCTCCTGCATCGGTCAGAAACAACCCCAATTTGTTCTATCTCCACGTCTACTATTCGCCTACAGCCATTGATGAGGTGGAAAGCTCAACGGTGAGCCTGTATCCCAATCCTGCAGACCAATGTCTTCACATTGAGACGATGGGCAAAGCGCAAGTGACGATTTGCAATCTGTTGGGACAAGTGGTGCTGAAGCGTGAAATGGAAGGCGAAACCCTGTCAATCAACACGTCGGATTGGAGCGAAGGCTTGTATCTCCTGACCCTCCGTAATGGGGACAAAACGGTAACGCGCCGGGTCTCCGTTGTGCATTGATGCATTTTTTATCTGAATTGCAGTCAAAAAAGACAGCGTTTTCAGAATAATTGCTAACTTTGCCGCCTTGAATTGAAATCAATCAACAACAAAACTAAATCAAAAGTACAATGAAAAAACATCTCTTGAGTCTGCTTGCCTTGATTCTCGGCATCGGGATGGTTCAGGCCAATCCTGTCAGCGAGAGCCAAGCCAAGCTTGTTGGACAACAGTTTGTCCAAGCCAACTTTGACCTGTCGCGTCAAGGTGGCGAGTTGTCCCTTGTTTACACAGGAGTCACTACCCGTGGCGAGGCTTGCTTCTATGTCTATAACGTAGGCAACGAAGGTTTTGTCATGGTTTCGGCTGACAATGTGTATCGCCCTATCGTCGGTTATTCGGATGAAGGTGCCTTTGATGCCAACAACATCAATCCCGAGTTAAACTACATGCTGAACGAGCTGATTTCATACCGCAGTGGAAAACTGACGGGCGAGCCTGCTCCTGCGGTTGCTGCCGAATGGATGCAAGTCACTGCCAATGGTACGTTGCCTTCGCGTAACGGCGGGCGTGAAGCCACCCATCTCTGCCAAACCCGTTGGAATCAGGATTATCCTTATAACTACTATTGCCCTCAAGGCAACGGCGGTCCTGGCGGTCATGTCTATGCCGGCTGCGTGGCCACAGCCATGAGCCAGGTGATGAAGTATTGGAACCATCCGATGAAAGGCACAGGAAGCCACTCCTATAGCTACTACGTTCCTGGATCGGGCAGCGGCCCTTGGAGTGCCAACTTCGGTGAAACCAACTACGATTGGGAAAACATGTCTAACACCATCAACAGCAACTCGCCTCAAACGCAAATCGATGCTGTTGCAACGCTGATTTATCACTGCGCTGTCTCGGTTGATATGATGTGGTCAGTTGAGGGTAGCGGTGCCTATTCTGCAGACGTGCCTCAAAGAATCTATCAGTATTTCGGATACTCCAATGCTGCTGTGCTGAGAAACAGGGATTCCTTCTCCTACGACGATTGGGCCAATATGCTGAAGGAATCTTTCGATATGGGTTGGCCTCTGTATTATTCAGGCCAAAGCTCTGATGGCGGTCACGCTTTTGTGTGCGACGGTTACGACGATGCCGACCTTTACCATTACAACTGGGGCTGGAGTGGCAGCGGCGACGGCTGGTTTGATTTCGACCTTATCGACTACAACAGCAGCGACGGCGCCATCTTTAACTTCGTCCCGTCTGAAGTCTATAGCAATACGCCTCAGGCTCCCACTAACATCAATGTAGTCCCTGCTGCCAACAATGTGCTGTCGGCTGACATATCATGGACGAATCCTACCAAGACCTTGTCCAACCTCAATCTGTCCGTTATCGACCAAATCGTGGTTTGCCGTGACGGAGAGATTATCTACACGGAAGACAATGTGGCTCCTGGCGCCAACATGACCATCACCGATAACAGCGTGCCGCGCTTCGACGGCTTCGTTTACTCGGTTTATGCGATTTGTGACGGTAATCACGGCAAGGTGATCCATTCTAACAGGGTCAGCTTCGGCCCCACCTGCGGATGGACCATCAATATCACTCAGGCCTCGTTCACGGGCTTCCGTGGTGGTGCCATCCATGTCTACAATGCCGCAGGTACTGAAGTTGCTTCTGTGACTACCACCACTTCATCAGTGCAGAGCATCTCCGTTGACGTGCCTCTGGGTCATGTCTCATTTGGTTGGTCGGCTCCGACGGGTTCCGCTTTCACTATGGGCTTCACCATCAAGGATTCACAAAACACTTCGGTTTACACTTATCAGGGCTCTTCGGACGATATGGCTGAAGGTATCTTCTATGAGGCCAACAACGGTTGCGGCAATCAGGCTGGCACGGGTGTCCCGAGCAACCTTGTCGCTTTGCGTGATGACGAAGATCCTAACACCATCCACGTTTCGTGGGATGGCATCGAGGACTCCGGCTATGGCTACATCGTCTATCGCGACGGTTTGCTCCATCGTCTCATCCCCGAAGGCACATCCTTTGATGATATGAACGCTCCTGCCGGTGGCCACTGCTATCGTGTCGGCTTCCTGAGCGATGGTGGCGAGAACCCTGGATTCTCCAACGAATCGTGCGCTTCTGCCGGTGCTTGCTATCCTCCGACGAACTTAGACTATGAGACTACAGGCGCCACCTTCAAGATTAAGCTGAAATGGGAGAAACCTGTGCCGGCTGACGGTCTTTCGGGCTACTACCTGTTCCGCTCCAACACTGAGGAAGACGGCTATGAGCGCATCAAGCTCCTGGGTGCCAACGCCACTTCCTATACCGACAATACAGCCAACCAGGAAGGTCACTATTACTACAAGCTCTACGCCGTGTATAGCGACATGGACTGTGAGTCGGCTCCTGCCTCTTGGATCTATGACCACAACCAGTTCTATCTGCACGTTTACTACTCGCCCACAGGAGTGGAGGAATTGGAAGCCAATTCGGTGGCAGTCTATCCGAATCCCACATCGGCCCGCTTCACCATCGAGGCCGCCGGTATGAATCACGTCAGTGTGTTCAATGCCTTGGGTCAGATGGTCTACGAAGCTAACTGTGAAAGTGACTCAATCGAGATTAACCTGAATGATGTGGAGACGGGCATCTATATGGTGCGCATCGCCACGCTGAACGGAACGGTAACCAAACGTATCACCGTAATCAAATAAGTTTTTCATAAGCTTCTGTTTTTTTATTGGTACGCCCACCTCGTTATCGGGGTGGGCGGTTTTTTTACTGCTGCCGAGCTGCTGTCTTCTCGTTGGGTTGCAGATGGCTTCTCAGTAGGATTGGAGGTGCGCAAGTCCGACTTACAAGGTGCGCAAGTCCGACTTGCAGGGTATGCAAGTGCCACTTACGGGGTGTGCAAGTGCCACTTACGGGGCATGTAAGTGCCACTTACGAGGTATGCAAGTGCCACTTACAGACTAATAAACCAACGACAACACAACCTGTATCCCTACCAGAAGATGACCTGCATTCCTGCTACAACATAAACAATCATCCCGCCGGAGAGCAGGACGGCTGTTGCCGATGCTACCAACGGGATGATGGGGTTTGTGATGGGGCGGGGCTGGCTCAATCCGCAGCTTTCCGCTCCCAGACCTCGAAGCGGTAGGAATAATCCACCTGCGGGTCATCATCGATGACCTCAAGGTCGACCATGTCCCATTCCTCGAAGTTGACGTAGGGGAAATAGGTGTCGGCCTCAAATTCCTTGTCCAAGCGGGTCAGGTAGAGCCGGTCGGCCTTGGGCAGGAACTGCTCGTAGATGCTTCCGCCACCCATGATGAAGACCTCATCCTCGTTCTGCGCCATCTCGATGGCTTGCGGGATGGAGGTGGCTAGTTCGTATCCTTCGGGCGCTTCGTCCAAGCGGTCGGAGATGACGATATTGCGGCGGTTGGGAAGGGCCTTTTGGCCGGGCAAAGAGAGCCAGGTGTTGTGCCCCATGATGACGCAATGCCCCGAGGTGACTTTCTTGAAATGCTTCAGGTCGTTGCTGTTGTGCCAGATGAGTTGGTTGTTGATGCCGATGGCGCGGTTGGCAGCCATAGCGACTATGATGGAGATGGTCATGTTAGTTGTTGGTTGTTAATTATTCAGTTATAGGAGTTATCAGTTGTTCAGTTGCCGCTTTGCGTCATTGCGAGGAACGAAGCAATCCTGAGAATCAGTATTAGACAGACACTTCCCCCTTGATGGCAGGCCACGGGTCGTAATTCTCCAAGGTGAAATCTTCGTATCTGAAGCCAAAAATATCCTTGACTTCGGGGTTGATTCGCATTGTGGGCAGTGGGCGAGGGGTGCGCGACAGCTGTAGCTTCACCTGCTCGATGAGGTTGTTGTAGATATGCACGTCGCCGAAGGTGTGAACGAAGTCGCCGGGTTGCAGACCGCATACCTGCGCCATCATCATCGTCAACAAAGCGTAGGAAGCGATGTTGAAAGGCACGCCGAGAAACACGTCTGCACTGCGTTGGTAGAGCTGGCACGATAGCCGGCCCTCAGCCACATAGAACTGGAAGAAGGCATGGCAGGGTGGGAGAGCGGCCTTTCCAGCCGCCACGTTGGCGGCGAAATCCTTCTCATGCTCGTCGGGAAGGACGCTGGGGTTCCAGGCGGTCACGATATGCCTGCGACTGTTGGGGTTCTCCTTGATGCTTTTCACCACCTCGGCAATTTGGTCGATGCCCTCGTTGTTCCAGTTGCGCCACTGGGCACCGTAGACAGGACCGAGGTCGCCCTTGGGGTCAGCCCATTCGTCCCAAATGCTGACCTTATTGTCGTGAAGGTACTGGATGTTGGTGTCGCCGCTGAGCAGCCACAGCAGCTCGTGGATGATGGACTTCAGGTGTACCTTCTTCGTCGTTACCAAAGGGAAGCCTTCTTGCAGGTTGAAGCGCATCTGGTAGCCGAACACGCTGATGGTTCCGGTCCCCGTGCGGTCACCTTTCTGCACCCCGTTGTCGAGGATGTATTGTAGCAGGTCGAGGTATTGCTTCATTTGGAGTTAGGAGTTGACAGTTGACAGTTGACAGTTGATAGTTGATAGTTAGTCTTTTTCAGGTTGGTGCTTGTATTTGAAGAGAATGGCGAAGAGGATACCTACCACCAAGGCGAAAGCGGCGAAGATATACCAGGCTATCGACCAGCCGCCCATCAAGTCGAAGCTCGGGTCGGCGGCAGCGGGATGGAACACGAAACGGTTCACCACGACTTGGGCACAGAGCGAGCCGAGCGTGGCACCAAAGCCGTTGGTCATCATCATGAACACGCCTTGGGCGCTTGAACGGATGCTGACGTCGGTGTTCTGGTCCACGAAGAGCGAGCCGCTGATGTTGAAGAAGTCGAAGGCTACGCCGTAGACAATCATGGAGAGAATCAGCAGCACGAGGCCGAAACCCGTAGGACTGCCAGCGCCGAGGAAGAAGAAACGCAAAGCCCAAGCAATGAAGGCAATGAGCATCACCTTCTTGATGCCGAACTTCTTCAGGAAGAAGGGGATAAGAAGGATGCACAGCGTCTCCGACACCTGCGAGATGGACGACAGGAACACGTTGTGCTTCACGGCGAAGGCATTGGCGTATTGCGGAATCTTGCCAAAGTCATCGAGATAAGGCGTGGCAAAGCCGTTGGTCACCTGCAAGCACATTCCCAAGAGGAAGGAGAAGATGAAAAACAAGCACATCTTCGGGTCCTTAAACAGCGTGAAAGCACGCAGACCGAAGGTGTCGACAAAGGATTTGCTTTCCACGTTCTTGTTGATGGGGCAATTGGGCAGGGTAAAGGAATAGAAGCCGAGGATGATGCCCCAGACGGCTGAGACAAACAGCTGTTGGTAGCCATCCTTGAAGCCCGTAAAGTTGACAATCCACATGGAGACGATGAAACCGATGGTGCCGAACACACGGATGGGAGGGAAGGCCTTCACGGTGTCCAAGCCAGCTTGGTTCAAGGCATTGTACGACACGGAGTTACCCAAGGCAATGGTCGGCATAAAGAAAGCTACGCTGAGCGCGTAGTAGGGGAATAATTGCCCAAATTGGATGCTGTTGCCATATTTCATCCCCATATAACCAGCCAAACCCATAAAGATGGCGGCGAGGAAATGGCAGATGCCCAACAGCTTTTGCGCCGGTATCCAACGGTCGGCAACGATACCCATCAAAGCGGGCATAAATAACGAGACGATGCCCTGGATGGCGAAAAACTTTCCGATGTTGGCACCCATGCCAACGCGGCCTAGATAGATGCCCAAGGAACAGAGATAAGCTCCCCATACTGCAAAGATGAGGAAGTTCATCACGATAAGTCTGATTTTGATTGCTTTCATATACGTTGATTTAAAGATTTAACTTCTGCTTTTTATGATATCGCGGATTTGCGCGGCTTTCATGTAGTCTTCGTTGTCGACGGCTTCTTGGAGCAGGTCTTCCAGTTCGGGCACGGTCATCATGTCGTAGTTGGGTTTGTCACCATCTTTATTAATAGGTGTGGCGGTTGCCCCTGTCAATTCGTCCTCTTCTTCCTGTTCGAGGTCTTCCATGATGATGCTCGCCTCGTTCATGACGGTCTCGTAGGCACTGATGTCGCAGCCACAGCGCACGGCGATGGCGATGGCGTCGGAGGGACGTGAGTCTACCATCGTGAGTTCGCTTCCTTGCTGGCAGACCAGCATGGCGTAATATATGCCCTCGCGGAACCGGTTGATGACGACTTCCTTGATTTCCACGTCGAATTCTTTGGCAAATTTCAGGAAGAGGTCGTGGGTGAGGGGTCTGCCATTATGTTGCCTGTCGATACCTACGGCGATGGATTCGGCTTCGGCGCTCCCGATGACGATGGGCAGCTTTCGTTGCGAGTTCTTGTCTCCTAAGATCAGGACGTAGGCACCTGTTGAGGATTCGCTGTATGTCAAACCGACGATTTCCAGACTGACCTTGTTCATTTTCGTTCGTTTTTCATTGTTTGTGATGGGGGAGGCTCGTTTAAGAATCTGATTATGAAACCCTTGTTTTCCGAAGAAGCCTTTTCCCTTCAATCGTCAAAAATAGTGTTTATTTCCGAAATGGGAAAAAAAAGTTGCTTTGGCATAAATTTCCATGAAAAAAAATTTCTTTTCAAAACGTTTTGTTCTTATTTTTGCCGCTCAAAACTGCGTTTTTATGGTGAAAACAAGTTTAACTAATTCAATAACCTTATGAGTAACAGTATTGTTTACATTGTGTTAGCCGCCTCAATCTTGGCGCTGACATTCGCTTTCATCTTCTACAAACAGATGATGAAGGAAGACGAAGGTACGGACTTGATGAAGAAAATCGCTGCACATGTCCGTAAGGGAGCTATGGCTTATCTGAAGCAGCAGTACAAGGTGGTGATTATCGTGTTCGCTGTCTTGGCCGCCATCTTCGGCATCATGGCCTACTTCAAATTGCAGAACGGCATCGTGTGGTTCGCTTTCCTCACGGGCGGTTTCTTCTCGGGTTTGGCGGGCTTCTTTGGTATGAAGACGGCCACCTACGCTTCTGCACGTACAGCTAACGCAGCCCGCAAGTCACTCAACAGCGGTCTTCAAGTGGCTTTCCGCTCGGGTGCCGTTATGGGTCTCGTTGTGGTAGGTCTCGCCCTGCTCGATGTGTCTGTTTGGTTCCTTGTATTGAACGGAACCGGACTGCTTGAGGCAGTTGGTGCCCAAAATGACTTGATCACCATTACGACCACCATGCTGACCTTCGGTATGGGTGCCTCTACGCAGGCTCTGTTTGCCCGTGTGGGTGGCGGTATCTACACCAAGGCTGCCGACGTCGGTGCCGACCTTGTGGGTAAGACTGAGTACAACATCCCTGAAGACGACCCGCGCAATCCTGCTACCATCGCCGATAACGTTGGTGACAATGTGGGTGACGTTGCTGGTATGGGTGCCGACCTTTACGAGTCATACGCTGGCTCCATCCTCGCCACAATGGCTTTGGGTGCTTCAGCATTCGCTACTGCCGCCGTCGAAGGCTTGCAGTTCAAGGCTGTGCTTGCTCCTATGCTGATTGCCGCTGTGGGTGTGCTGCTTTCCATCATCGGTATCTTCCTCGTGAAGACCAAGGAAAACGCTGGCATGAAGGAACTTCTTGGCGCTTTGAGCCGTGGTACCAATGCAGCCGCTATTCTCATCGCCGTGGCCACTTTCGGCATTATGTATTTCCTCTTTGGTAAGGAAACTGGCGATTTGGCCAACATGTGGTGGCAAACCTCGCTTTCCGTTGTCGTCGGCCTGCTGGCTGGTGTCATTATCGGAAAAGCCACTGAATACTATACTTCGCAAAGTTACAATCCCACTCAAAAGGTGGCTGAGAGCTCGAAGACCGGTCCTGCTACGGTGATTATTTCCGGTCTGGGATTAGGTATGCTTTCTACGGCCATTCCGGTTGTTACCGTGGGTGTGGCCATCATCTTGGCTTATCTCTGCGCCAATGGATTCAACATTGAGTTTACGGATGCCAACCTGTCGAGAGGTCTTTATGGTATCGGTATCGCCGCTGTGGGTATGCTTTCCACTTTGGGCATCACCTTGGCTACCGACGCTTACGGCCCCATCGCTGACAATGCTGGTGGTAATGCCGAAATGAGCGGCCTCGAACCCGAAGTGCGTAAACGCACCGATGCCCTCGATGCTCTTGGCAACACCACTGCTGCCACAGGTAAGGGCTTCGCCATTGGTTCTGCCGCATTGACGGCTCTCGCTCTGTTGGCCTCTTACGTTGAGGAAATCAAAATCGCTTTGATTCGTATAGGACAAGACTTGCCTAACGGCGTTGAAGCCGCCAAAGCCACTTTGGTTGACTTCATGGAAGCCTATAATGTCAACCTGATGAATCCTGTCGTTTTGGTCGGTGTGTTCATTGGTGCCATGATGGCCTTTGTGTTCTGCGGCATGACGATGAACGCTGTGGGTCGCGCAGCCCAAAAGATGGTGGAGGAAGTCCGCCGTCAGTTCAGCACCATCAAGGGTATCCTTGAGGGCAAGGCCGAACCCGACTACGAGCGTTGCGTGGCTATTTCTACTAAAGGTGCCCAACACGAAATGCTGGTGCCTTCCATCCTCGCTATCCTCGTCCCGATCCTGACGGGTGTCATCCTGGGTGTTCCCGGTGTCCTCGGTCTGTTGATTGGTGGTCTGAGCACGGGCTTCGTTTTGGCTGTCTTCATGGCTAACTCAGGCGGTGCTTGGGACAATGCCAAGAAGTATGTCGAGGAAGGCAACTTCGGTGGCAAGGGCTCTGAAAACCACAAGGCTACTGTCGTAGGTGACACCGTCGGTGACCCGTTCAAAGATACGTCAGGTCCTTCACTGAACATCCTCATCAAGCTGATGAGCATGGTGAGCATCGTGATGGCCGGCTTGACTGTTACCTGCCATCTGCTGTAAAGTTTGATGGAATAATAGAAACGAAAGGGGCTGGCGACGGTGGTTACCAGCCCCTTGGTGTTGAGTTGACTCTAAACCTCAAAATCAGGTTGAATCAGGTACAATTCAGGTACAATTCAGGTAGGAATCAGGTAGCGGATAGGTAGAGGGCAGGTAGTCATCTTAGTCATTTTAGTCATTAGTCAAAATCGTTTTCACACTTGTCAAAATCGGCACTATAATAAAGATAATATCTTTATTTATAGTGAGCCCTTTCCGCATCCGAAAATCATTTTGACTAAAATGACTAATGACTATTTTGACTACGAAAAACCTGTTTTTAAGAAAAAAGCAAAGTTTTTTTCCACACTTTGCGAAATTCACTATATTTGCGGTTCAAATTGCCTGAATACTAACTCAAACAATATCTAATACTATGTTCGAAATTATCCACAAAGAAACCTTTGCAGCCGAGACTTACCTCATGGATGTCTATGCGCCGCGTATCGCTCATTCGGCTCTTCCGGGTCAATTTCTTATCGTCAAGATGGAGGAAAACTCTGAGCGCATCCCTTTGACTATCAGTGACTATCATCGCGTCAGAGGTACGGTGACCATTGTCTTCAAAGCCATCGGTGAATCCACCAAGAAAATGGCCGAGTTCAAGGAAGGCGACCGTTTTGCCGACATCGTCGGTCCTTTGGGCAAGCCCTCCGAGTTTGCCACAATGACGGCTGAGGAATTGCGCAAACGCTCCTTCGTCTTCATCGGTGGCGGTGTGGGTATCGCCCCCATCTATCCCCAAGTGAAGTGGTTGAATGACCACGGTGCCACTGCCGACTGTATCATTGGTGCTCGTACCAAGGACCTCCTTATCTTCGAAAAGGAACTGGCAGAGGTCAGTAACCTCTACGTCACTTCCGACGACGGCTCCACAGGACGCAAGGGTCTGGTGACCGACGTGCTGCGTCAATTGGTGGCCAGCGGCAAAGTCTATGACGAGGCTGTCGCCATCGGCCCGATGATCATGATGAAGTTTGCCACGAAGACTTGCGAGGAGTTGGGTATCCGTTGCACGGTATCGCTCAACTCGATTATGGTTGACGGTACGGGTATGTGCGGTGCTTGCCGCGTGAGCATCGGTGGAAAGACCAAGTTCACCTGCATCGACGGTCCTGAGTTCTTGGGGCGTGATGTGGACTTCGACGGTGCCATGAAGCGTCAGGCTATGTATAATAATGTGGAGACGCGCAAGCAGCTCGAAGCCGAGGAGAAAGCCGAAGGCCACAAGTGCCACATTGGCGGCATCTCTGAAGAGACCTTCGACAAGAAAAAGCGCGTTCCCTGCCCGGAACAGAAACCTGAAATCCGCGCCCACAACTTCGATGAGGTCTGTTTGGGCTACTCAGCAGATATGGCCATCATGGAGGCCCAGCGTTGCCTTAACTGCAAGAACCCGCAATGCGTGGCCCATTGCCCCGTCAATGTGAACATTCCTGGCTTCATCGCCCGTGTCGCCCAAGGCGACTTCGAGGGTGCTGCCGGTGTCATCAGCTGCGACTCGGCACTGCCTGCCGTCTGCGGTCGTGTGTGCCCGCAGGAGAGCCAGTGTGAGGGCAGTTGCGTGATGGGCAAGAAGTTTGAGCCTATCGCCATCGGTAAGCTGGAGCGTTTCGTGGGTGACTATGCCATCGAGCATGACCTGCACTTCAACAGCCAGAGCATCCCGAACGGCCATAAGGTGGCCATCATCGGTAGCGGTCCTTCAGGCCTGACTTGCGCCAAAGACCTGCTGTCGATGGGTTACGACGTCACCATCTTCGAGGCCTTGCACGAGATGGGTGGCGTGTTGGTGTATGGTATTCCTTCCTTCCGTTTGCCTAAGGACACCGTCGTGAAGAAAGAGGTGGAGAGCGTCCGCCGCTTGGGTGCCAAGTTCGAGAAAGACGTTGTGGTGGGTCGTACCATCACCATCGACGAACTGATGCACCGCGAGGGCTTTGAGGCGGTCTTCGTAGGCTCGGGTGCTGGTTTCCCGATGATGCTCAACGTGCCTGGTGAGAATCTCTGCGGTGTGGTTTCGGCCAACGAGTTCCTGACCCGTAACAACCTGCTCTTCGCCTATAAGGAAGGCTATGAGACCCCGAACTTCGTCGGCAAGAAAGTCGCTGTGGTCGGTGGCGGCAATGTGGCTATGGATGCCGCACGTACCGCTCTGCGTCTCGGTGCCGAAGTACATATCGTTTATCGCCGCTCAGAGGCTGAGTTGCCTGCCAGAGTGGAGGAGGTGCATCACGCCAAGGAAGAAGGTGTCATCTTCGACTTGCTGACGGCTCCCGTCGAGGTCTTAGGCGACGAAAACGGCTGGGTGAAAGGCTTCAAGTGCGTGAAATGCGAGCTTGGCGAGCCGGATGCCTCTGGCCGTCGCAGCCCCGTACCAGTGGAAGGCTCGGAGTTCATTCTTGATGTCGACATGATTATCATGGCTTTGGGTACTTCACCCAACCCGCTGATTGGCAGTACGACCCGTAATCTCGACCTCAACCGCAAGGGTTGCATCGTGGCTGACGAAGTGGGTACAACCTCACGTCCCGGCATCTTCGCTGGTGGCGATGCAGTGAGCGGTGCAGCAACCGTCATCCTCGCTATGGGTGCCGGTAAGAAGGCCGCCAAAGCCATTGACGAGTATATCAAGAGCCTGCATTGATTCAGCCTTGGTAGCAACAAAAAAGGCCTGCCTAACAACTTTAGGCGGGCCTTTTTTATGGATAGGTCAGTGTTATGTCAGTGTTATCTCATAGTTGTGTCAGAGTTGGGAAAAAGATGATAACAATTTGATTAAAATTTGAGCAAAGTGTGAGTAAAAGATGAGTAAAGGGGGAGTAAAGGGGGAGTAAAACCTATAAACCACCAAGTGACTGCTTTTCAACCTATTCCTTTATCTCTACGTAGAACACTGTCGGGTCGTCTTCTTCCTCAAAAGATTCGTCGGTATAGTATTGACCCGGTTTGTTGTCGTCTTGGAAGAGGATAAGCGTCACTTTCTTGAAAGGTATGGGTTGACCCGTGCGGCTGTAGTAATCTACTTGTGATTCTGTGATGCCTTCTATCTTCATCATTTTAAGCATCATAGAAAGGTCGAGGTTGACGTTGAGCAATTCATTTTTCCACTCGATGCTGATAACGGCAGTGGTGTAGAGCTTGAAATTTTTGACTTCAATTTTCTTCATGATATCGCATTGTTTGAGGCTTCAAAAATGCAAAAAAAACCGATGCAGAAAACTTTTTGCATGAAAATTGCAAGAAATTGCGACGAATTTTATACTTTTGTCCATCATTATAAAACTTAATTAAAATGCGTAAGAATTTGATTATTATCATTTTGGCATTCTTTTCAATGCCTCTCTTCTCTCAAACTATCGAAAGTGTTGATGTCAGCAAAGCCCCTAATGGCACCTTTAAGACTACTTCTCACGACTGCACCATTGAAGGTACGGTGAACAACGGTAAGAAAGTCGGTACTTGGATGGAGTATTACATCAGCAATACCTATTTGCCCAAACGTATCATCAACTATGTCGACGGCAAGCGCAATGGCGTGTATGTTGAGATTGACAAGACCGGCTCCCTCACCAAGAAGGCTGAATATAAGAATGACGTGCTGGAAGGTCAGGTCAGTGAGTGGTATCGTGGCGGCAGGTTGTCGAAACTGAACACCTATAAAGACGGGAAGCTTGACGGTATGCAAATCCTGTGCTATGAAAAAGGCGGCAATTTGGAAGTGTCGGAATACAAGAACGATAAGCGCGACGGCTTGACGACTTGGTACTACGAGAACGGTCAGAAGAAGATGACCATTGAATACACCCAAGGTCAGTTCAACGGCAAGCAAGAGACCTTCTACGAGAATGGCTCACTAAAGAGCGAGGTGAGCTACAAGGATGGTGTAATCCAAGGAAAGAAGAAGACTTATTCTCAAGCTACGAAAGTAGGCGAAGGCGTCAAAGAGAAGAAGAAATGAGTGTGAAGATTTTTTCCGTATCTTTGCGCCCATGAAAAACATTCGCAATTTTTGTATCATAGCCCATATCGACCACGGTAAATCCACCTTGGCCGATAGGCTTTTGGAGATTACCCATACCCTTAACGACAAGGAATTGGTCGACCAGGTTTTGGATGACATGGATTTGGAACGTGAACGTGGTATTACCATCAAAAGTCACGCCATCCAGATGAAGTATCAATATAAAGGTGAGGAGTATACGCTGAATCTGATTGATACTCCCGGCCACGTCGACTTCTCGTATGAGGTGTCGCGCAGCATAGCCGCCTGTGAAGGGGCTTTGCTTGTGGTGGATGCCACCCAAGGCATTCAGGCCCAAACGATAGCCAACCTCTATTCAGCACTTGAGCACGATCTTGAAATCATCCCCGTGATGAACAAGATTGATATGGACAGCGCGATGGTTGACATCGTGGAGGACCAAATGGTGGACCTGTTGGGCTGCGACCCCAGTGAGATTCTTCGCGTTAGTGCCCGCACGGGCGAGGGTGTGCCTGCCGTTTTGGATGCCATTGTGGAACGTATCCCTTGTCCAAAGGGCGACCCCAACGCACCGCTTCAGGCTTTGATTTTCGACTCGGTGTTCAACTCGTTTCGAGGCATCATTGCCTATTTCCGCATTATGAACGGCACTTTGCGCACCAACGACTTGGTGAAGTTCTTCGCCACAGGAAAGGAATACAATGCTGATGAGATTGGCGTGCTGCAACTGAAGCAAGTGCCTAAAAACGAATTGTCGGCAGGCGATGTGGGTTATATCATCTCAGGTATCAAGACTTCGAAGGAAGTCAAAGTGGGCGACACCATCACCCATGTGGAACGACCTTGCACCGAACCAGTCTCCGGCTTTGAGAATGTGAAGCCGATGCTGTTTGCGGGTATCTATCCTGTCGACGCGGATGACTATGAAGAACTTAGGGCTTCGCTGGAAAAATTGCAACTCAACGATGCCTCTTTGGTTTGGGAGCCTGAGTCATCGGCAGCCTTGGGCTTCGGCTTCCGTTGCGGCTTCTTGGGCTTGCTCCATATGGAGATTGTGCAAGAACGCCTCGACCGCGAATTTGATATGGATGTGATTACTACGGTGCCTAACGTCTCATTCAAGTGTTTCAAGACCGATGGCGAGATGATAGAGGTGCACAACCCCAGCGGATTGCCCGAGGTGACGAAAATCGACCATATCGAGGAACCCTATATCCTTGCACAGATTATCTCCAAGAACGATTTCACGGGTCCTATCATGACCCTCTGCATCGACAGACGCGGCGTATTGAAGAATCAGGTCTATCTCTCCACTGACCGCGTGGAATTGACCTTCGAGATGCCGTTGAGCGAAATCGTCTTCGACTTCTACGACAAACTGAAATCCATTTCGAAAGGCTATGCCTCATTCGACTATCATATTGCCGGCTATCAGGACGCCGATTTGGTCAAGTTGGACATCATGCTCAACGGCGAATCGGTGGATGCCCTTTCCACCTTGATTCATCGTGGACACGCTTACGACTTCGGTCGGAGAATGTGCGAGAAACTGAAGGAGTTGATTCCCCGTCACCAATTTGATATTGCTATTCAGGCTGCCATTGGTGCGAAGATTATTGCTCGTGAGACGGTGCGTCAGGTGCGCAAAGACGTGACGGCGAAGTGCTACGGTGGCGACGTATCGCGTAAACGTAAGTTGCTTGAAAAGCAAAAAGCGGGTAAGAAGCGTATGCGTCAGGTCGGTAATGTCGAGGTGCCGCAGTCGGCTTTCTTGGCTGTACTGAAACTGGATTAGGAATTCGAGTGGCTCAATCTACTGAAACCACACTGACAATGAACGAGGAAGTTAAATATCAAATCGCTTTGACGCTGCTGCCTGGTATCGGTGATATCAGTGGGAAGAAGTTCGTGCAGTATTGCGGTAGTGCCCGAGCCATCTTCGATGAAACTCGTAAGTCTTTAGAGAAGATTAACGGGATGCGTGAAGCATCAATCGATGCCATTTGTCATCCGGAAGAATACCTGAAACGGGCGGAACAGGAAATCGAATTTATGGAGCAAAACGGCATCCGTCCTTTGTTTTTCCTCGATTCCGACTATCCTCGCCGCCTTTTGCAATGTGACGATGGTCCTTTATTACTATATTATAAAGGTAAGGCCAATCTTAACGCTAACCGTGTGGTGGCTATCGTCGGCACCCGCAACATTACAGATTATGGAAAGGAAAACTGCAACCAGTTGGTTGAGGATTTGAAAAGCGACAATGTGTTGATCGTAAGCGGATTGGCCTACGGTGTGGATACAACGGCGCATAAGGCTTCAGTGAAGCATGGTATCCCTACTGTCGCTGTGACGGGATGCGGGATGCAGCAAGTGTATCCTTCTCTCAATAAGAAATTGGCCTCTGATATGTTGGAACATGATGGAGGCATATTGACAGAGTATATCAGCGGTACAGAGCCTGAACGCGAGAACTTCCCGCGTCGTAACCGCGTCATTGCGGGTATGGCGGATGCCGTAGTGGTGATTGAGTCGGCACTAAAAGGAGGCTCCTTGATTACTGCGGATTTGGCCAACTCCTATAACCGTGATGTGTTTGCCTATCCGGGTCGCATCAACGACCTTTACAGTCAGGGCTGCAATTACCTTATTCGCACCAACCGAGCTCATCTGATGGAGAGCGTGCAGAATTTGCACTATGTGATGCGTTGGGATGCTGAGGCCAAAGAGGAGAAACAAACCGCTATCTTCCGCGAGTTTACCGAAGATGAGCAAAAGATTATGGACTGTTTCGGCTCCAATGCTGTAATCAATCTTGACGATATCATCGTGAAGACGGATATGTCTACGACAAAGATTGCTTCTTTGTTGTTGGGTTTGGAGTTCGACGGCATATTGATGGCATTACCGGGAAAACGTTACCAGAAATGTTAGGTAAGGTCATCAAATCGACAGGCAGTTGGTATATTGTTCTTGACGGACAGGGACGACAATGGGAATGTCGTCTGCGAGGCAAGATTCGATTGGATGGTATCCGTTCCACCAATCCTGTGGCTGTGGGCGACAATGTGGAGTTTGAACAGGAGCCCGGCAAGGAGACTGGAGTCATCAAGAAGATAGAACCGCGTGACAATGTGATTGTGCGCCAATCGGTTAACCTGAGCAAGGCTTCGCATATTATTGCTGCCAATGTGGATTTGGCCATCGTGGTAGCTACCATTGCCCAGCCGCGTACTTCAACGGGGTTCATCGACCGTTTTCTGGTGACCTGCGAAGCCTATCATATTCCAGCCGCTGTGGTGTTCAACAAATGCGACCTCTACTCTGACGAGCAGATAGGGGAGATGTGCGTGCTGATGGAAACTTACCAGAGTCTCAGTTATACTTCGTTTGGTGTTTCAGCAAAGACAGGTTTCCAAATGGATGAACTAAAAGCCTTGATGCAAGGTAAGATATGCTTGTTTTCAGGCCATTCGGGTGTGGGTAAGTCGGCTCTTGTGAATGCGCTCGACCCCTCTTTGGAAGTCCGTATCGGAGCGATTTCCGACTATCATGAAAAGGGCAAACATACCACTACCTTTGCCGAGATGCACCATCTTGGTTTCGATGCCTGGATTGTGGATACGCCTGGTATCAAGGAGTTTGTGCTTTACGATCTTGAAAAAGAGACGTTGGCACAGCGTTTCCCCGAGATGCGTGAATTGATGAGCGAATGCCGCTTTGCCAACTGCACCCATACCCACGAACCAGGTTGCGCAGTGAAAGCCGCCGTCGAAAATGGTGATATTGCCGATTGGCGTTATGTGAATTATATAAGGATGATGACTGACGAAAGTCATGAATCTGTGAAAGATGAATCGTGATAATACGTCCGATAAGGATAGTGGTCATGCCTCACTGTCCCTGCCAGACGAAAAATATAGAAAACCTATGACTATCGCCCTGTTTGGAAAGAACATCGCCCCTGAGAACGGGGAATATATGCGGCAGTTGTTTGTGAAACTGTCTGAGAAGCGGATAGAGACGACTGTCTTCAAGCCTTTTGCCGACATGATCAAGGACTATGTCCCTGAAGGCTTAGAATACAAGGTCTTCTGCTCCCATGCTGATTTGGATGCCGACTTGCTGCTTTCCATTGGTGGCGACGGAACGATTCTGGACACCGTTCCTTTTGTGCTCGATTCGGGAATGCCGGTGTTGGGTATCAATATGGGGAGACTGGGCTTTTTGTCCAGCGTCTCAAAGAATGAAATAGATCAGGCGATTGAGAATGTACTATCGGGTGATTATTCCGTTGAGCAACGTACTCTCCTGGAACTGGTATCTCCCGTCAACGTTTTTGGCGATGTGCGCTATGCCCTCAACGAGTTGAACGTCATCCGTAACCCTGAACATAGTCTCCTGACCATCAAGGTGTATGTCGACGACACCTATCTTAATACGTATTGGGGCGATGGCATCTTGTTGGCTACCCCAACGGGATCGACAGCCTATTCGTTGAGCGCGGGAGGTCCTATCATTGCGCCAAGTTCGAAGAGCTTTGTACTTACGCCCATTGCAGCCCATAATCTTACGGTTCGTCCTGTAGTCATCCCTGACGACAGCACTGTTCGCATCCAAGTCGAGAGTCGTGAGAAGAGGTTTGTCTTCAGTATGGATTCAAGGACTTGCGCTTTGGATACCTCAGTACAGTTGGAAGTTCGGAAAGCGGGCTTCTGTCTTAACCTGGTTAGGATGCGCGACGAGGACTTTTTTTCGACGATTCGCAACAAATTGATGTGGGGTAAGGACAATAGAAATTGAATTATTTCGTTCTCAATGGAAAAATTCTTAATTTTGCAGACTTAAACTATGTATAGAGTATATCGTTTTTTATTGATTGTGAGCTGCTTGTTTGTTTATGGACAAGCGAATGCTCAGTTTGACGACCCCCAAACCATTGAAGTGGGGCCTCATGTCGGTGTGAGTTATTATATGGGCGATTTGAATCCCATGATTCCTTTTATGCAATCCCAACTGCAATATGGAGGTGTGGTTCGATTCAACTACAACAATCGTTGGACTTTCCGTTTCGATTATAGTCGTGCTACCGTAAAGGCTTCCGATGAAGTTGTCGGTTGGCGTCCTGAGCGAGGATTGAATTTTACAACATTGATCAATGACTTCAGCCTCGTTGCCGAGTTTAATTTCCTTGAATACTACACGGGTAACCCGAAAAAGAATGTCTCTCCATATATCTTTGGTGGTATTTCTGTTTTCCAATACACGCCTTATGCTGAATATGGGGGTAGTGTGGTCAGTTTACGCAATTATGCCACTGAATCCGCACCCTCCGATGCCAAATGGTATGATAAACTCTTTGGACGCTCAATGCCCGTCGGGGTTTCTCTGCCTTTTGGAATGGGCGTAAAATTCTCATTGTCAAAACACATGGCCGCTACTATTGAATGGAGGATGCAAAAGACCTTCACGGATTATCTTGACGATGTGGCGACAGTCTATCCCGAACAGCATGCCACATTTGTCGCCGAAGATGGTGAGACATACGACTTGAGCGACCCGACAGGTAACTTCCTCCCAGGTCAGCAGCGGGGTAATGCTGCTTTCAATGACTGGTTTGGAATGGCTCGGTTGTCGCTGACCTGGAAATTCAATATGCCCGACGGAAGGGGCTGTAACCTAAGCAAATTCTGATTATGGAACTCAAAGACCAACTAATGCAACAAATCGACCGCGAGCGTTTGCCGCAACATGTCGCTATTATTATGGACGGCAACGGTCGCTGGGCTAAAGAACGTGGAAAGCAACGCATCTTCGGACACCAAAGCGCTATTCAGTCGGTGCGTGAAGTGAGCGAGGCCTCAGCCGAAATCGGGGTGAAATATCTGACTCTTTATGCCTTCTCGACGGAGAACTGGAACCGCCCTTTGGCTGAAGTTACAGGTCTGATGACCCTCTTGTCACAGACCATCAAGAATGAGGTCAGCACGATGAACAAGAACAGTATCAAACTGAATGCGATAGGAGATTTGAAGAGTTTGCCGAAAACCAATTATGAACAGCTGATGCAAGCCATTGAAGATACGAGCCACAATACCCGTATGACTTTGACGTTGGCTTTGAGTTATTCGGGACGTTGGGATCTTATTCAAGCATCGCGCCGTATGGCTCAGGATGCTGCTGATGGCAAGTTGAAGTCTTCTGACATCGACGACAGCACCATTTCCTCGTATCTTTCCACTGCTGGGATGCCTGACCCGGAATTGCTTATTCGCACCAGCGGAGAGGAACGTATCAGCAATTTCCTTTTGTGGCAATTGGCTTATTCCGAACTCTATTTCACGCCTAAGTACTGGCCCGATTTCCGCAAAGCAGATCTTTATGAGGCGATTCTGAACTATCAACATCGCGAACGCCGTTTCGGGAAGACCAGTGAACAGGTCGCTAAATAACGATGAGACTATGAGAAGACACCTCTTTATTATATTAGCACTACTTTTTGTTTTTTTTACAGGTAACAACACTTATGCACAAATCCAAGTCGGAGACGATCTCTCCGAGATAGACTATTCGCATCCTACGGACTATGAAATCGGCGGTATCACAGTTGTGGGTGCCCAATACACAGATCCTACGATGCTGACTTTGATTACAGATTTGCGAGTGGGCAAGACGGTGAAAATTCCAGGTGACGAAATCGCCGGAGCCATCCGCAAGATTTGGGAGCAAGGTATGTTTGAGGATGTGGCTATCAATGCCACTGACTTTGTTGCCAACAAGGTGTTTCTTCAAATCGTTATCAAAGAAAAACCACGTGTGTCCAAGTTCTCTTTGAGGGGTGTCAAGAAAAGTGAAGCTGATGAGATACGCAACAAAATCAATTTGTCGCGTGGTGATGTGGCTACCAATCATCTGGTGACCAAGACTAGGCGTATCATTGAGAATTATTACTATGATAAAGGCTATCTCAACGTGGATATTGACATTCAACAGATTGCCGATACGACACGTGAGAGTTACGTTGACATGATTATCAATATTGACAAGGGTGAAAAGGTGAAGATTGGTAAAATCAACGTCATCGGTAATGAAAACCTTTCGGACGGACAGATTCTCGCGGCCATGAAAGAGACCAAGCAACGTGGTCACTTCGACCCGCTTAATCCTTTGGGGCCGTTGGTAGTGAATACCGTCGCTGATGTGGTCACGCTGAAGCCTTTGAAGGCTATCACTGGTATCGAGGAATATTTTTACGACAACTATCGTCCCCGTATCTTCAAGGCTTCGCGATTCAAGGAAAGCGATTTTAAGGACGATGAGAAGCTCGTTATCGAGAAATATAACTCAAAAGGCTTCCGTGATGCTCACATTATCCGTGATTCGGTCTATAGAATTGATGACCGCAATTTGGGTATTGACCTCGTGATTGACGAAGGCAATAAATACCATTACCGCAATGTCACGTGGACGGGTAATACCAAGTACTCGGCGGAAACGCTTAATGGCATTCTCGGTATCAAAAAGGGGGATACCTATAACAAGGAACTCTTGGATAAGAATTTGACCTACAGCGAGACAACATTGGATATCAGCTCACTGTATATGGATGATGGGTATCTGTTTTTCCGTGCCGACCCCGTTGAGGTGGCTGTGGAAAATGACTCCATTGACTTGGAGATACGTCTCAATGAAGGCAAACAGGCTCGAATAAAAAACGTGACTCTGTCAGGTAATACAAAGACATACGACCACGTGGTTTTGCGTGAGCTTTATACTCGTCCCGGACAGCTGTTCAGCCGCAGTGATGTGATTCGTTCTGTACGTGAGCTGGCGACTTTGGGCTTCTTCACCCAGGAGAAAATCAATCCTGACGTGCAACCTAATTATACCGATAACACGGTTGACATTGAGTATTCTGTAGAGGAAGCTGCTGCCGACCAAATTACCTTCTCAGGTGGTTATGGTGGAGGATACTTGATCTTACAGGCGGGTCTCTCATTTTCTAATTTCTCGATGCGGAATTTGTTCAAGAAAGATGCTTGGCGACCTATTCCATCAGGAGATGGTCAGAAACTCTCTTTGAGCGTTTCCACCTATGGCGCATCCTATATCACTTATGCCATCTCATTCACCGAGCCTTGGCTGGGAGGCCGGAAGCCTAACTCATTATCATTGTCGTTCTATCAATCGTTCATGTCGAACTGGCTGGATAAGACTAACGAAGACTATGGCTGGTTCCGCCGTACGGGTTTCACCGTTGGCTTGGGACGCCGTTTGACTTGGCCTGACGACTATTTCACAATCTATCATGGTGTGAACCTGCTGCGTTACAATCTGAACAATTACAGTTCTTTATATTTAAATGTGGGTGACGGCAACGGTAAGTTCAATATCATCAGCTATACTATCGTGCTGGGCCGTAACTCGGTGAGTCAACCCATATATCCGCGTAATGGTTCTGAGTTCCAACTCAGTCTTGATTTGACGCCACCTTACTCCCTGTTCAGCACCAAGGATTATTCCACGATGTCGGACAACGAGAAATACAAGTGGGTGGAGATGCACCGTTGGAACTTTAAGGCAGTATGGTACACTGAGTTGTATGAGAAACTGGTCATGATGACCCGTGTGCGTTTTGGCTATCTCGGCCATTATAACAGTCAGATTGGGCCAACGCCTTTCCATCGCTATTATCTCGGTGGCGATGGACTGAACAACTACAGTGTGGACAGCCGTGAGTTGGTCGGTATGCGCGGTTATGCCAACAATTCGCTCTCGCCTGACTTTTATAATAACAGTTCAAAAGGTGGCGACATCTTCACGAAATACACGCTTGAGATGCGTTATCCCTTGTCACTCAATCCGCAGGCTACCATCTATGCCCTTACTTTCCTTGAGGCGGGCAATTGCTGGTTAGGTTTCAACAACTTCGATCCCTTTGATGTGAAGCGTTCCGCAGGTCTTGGCGTGCGTATCTACTTGCCCATGTTCGGTTTGCTGGGTCTTGACTGGGGCTATGGCTTCGATGATGTGTATGGCACCACGGGTAACAACCATAGCCAGTTCCACTTCTCTATCGGAGGATCCATTGATTAGTTTTGGAACGATTATTGATAATAGAAGGAAAACAAAACAACACAAATAATACAATGAAAGCAATTAGAACTTTAGTCCTGTCCGCAGCATTGTTGTGCGGAATGCTGAGTGCCCAAGCTCAATTATTAGGAGGCGGCTCTCAGAAGATTGTTTATGTCGATTCGGAATACATCATGGAGAACATCCCTGAGTATGGAGATGCTCAAGAAGAACTAAACGCGATGTCCGCCAGATGGCAAGGTGAGGTGAAAACCCTCTACGACAAGGTAGAGGAGATGTACAGCAAGTACCAAACCGAGATGTTGCTCCTTTCAGAAGACCAGAAAAGGGCTCGTGAGCAAGCCATCGTGGCTAAAGAGCAGGAAGCCAAGAACCTTCAGATGCAGTATTTTGGTTCAGAAGGCCAACTCTATCAGAAACGCACGGAACTGATACAACCTATCCAAGAGAAGGTTTATACGGCGATGCAAGAATTGGCTCAACAGAAGAACTATGGATTCATCCTTGATATTGCTTCGGGTACTTCCATCCTTTGGGCGAGCGACAAGAATGATGTCAGCGATGATGTTCTTGACCAACTTGGCAATGTGATGCAGACCGTTCGCCGTGAGGATCGTAAACGTGCCGGTGCCGCATCCAGCGTGAGCGGAACGGGTAACAGTGGCAGCAAGCCCGCTTCGGGTGGAAGCAATGCTCCTAAGCCGAAATCCAAAAATTAAGGCGTTTTCAATAGACCAAAGCAAATTATTCCTATCTTTGCACTTCAATTGCCTATAATTAGAGAGTTAAAATATTAAAAACCAATACAGTAATGAAGAATTTGTTTAAAGTAATGTTTTTGGGTATTGCCCTCTTCGTGATGAGCGGTATGGCCCAAGCCCAAGTGAAGCTTGCACACGTCAACACGGCTGAGATTCTTGAAGCTATGCCTGAAAGAACCACTGCCGAAAAGTCAATGGAGACCTATTACAACGAATTGCAGAGCCAATTGCAGACGATGGCCACTGAGTATCAGAACAAGATGCAGGACTATGAGGCCAACCAAGCCACGATGTCGAATCTGGTGAAGCAGTCAAAGGAAAAAGAAATCGTTGACCTGCAGAACCGCATTCAACAGTTCCAGGCTAATGCCGAGAGTGAATTTGAGGCCAAGCGTACTGAGGTGCTGAAACCCATCCTCGACAAGATTCAGAACGCCATCAATCAGGTGGGTAAGGAAAAAGGTTATACCTATATCCTCGATCTTGCTACGGGTGCTACTGTCTATGTGGGCGATGATGCTGTCGATGCCACTAAGGATGTGAAAGCCAAATTGGGTATCAAGTAAGAGATATTACTGATGATGAAATCAAAACAGCCGACCTGATGGCCGGCTGTTTTTTATTTGATGCTCTCCCGTTTGACTTTGGCGAAGCGCAGCATCTTCAAGATGCCCAAGGGCTTGTGGTCGTCCTTGTTGGCGAGGTTGAGGTATAGGCCGAACTTCTTTGCAATGGGAATCTTGAAGGTCTCCACAAACTCGATAAGGGTTCCGTCGGGATCTTCCACGTAAGTGAAATGTCCGTTGGCGTCGCCCATACCGAAGTCGGCACCGCTGTCGCAAACAAAGGGATGCCCCATACTTTCGGTTTGTGCCTTTACGGCTTCCATGTTGCGTACATCGAAGCAAAGGTGGATGAAGCCCGGGTCACCCCAGTATCTGCCTTCATAGAGTTTCTTGCCAGGCGCCTCAAGGTTCTGGATGAGTTCAAGGTGAGAGGTACCCATGATGCGACATAAAGGCCCTTCGATGGGTTTGGAACGTTCCAAGATAACGCGGCGCAGTTTGCATTCCCCGTTGGGGAGACATTTCAAATCTTCAAATACACCTGTCTGGTCGAAGACGATTTTGTCGTAGTCCAATAGTTGGGTATAGAAGGGGAGGGAGCGGTCGATGTCGCTTACACCCAGGACAGCACCGTTGGCACCGCCAGTCAGCAGTCGCTTGTCTTCGATGAAGACATAGTTGTCCTGCTCGAGTTGGAAGAGGTTGCCGTAGGGGTCTTTCATGAAGAACTGCTTCTGACTCAGGGGAGAAGTGCAGATTTCGCTGATGACATCGAGACCCTTATTAATAAAGGTGTTGTAAGCCGCTTCGATGTCGGGAGTCTTCACCTTGGCAATGAGGATGCCCGTGTCTCCCAATTTGACGGGTTCTTTCAGGTAGTTCAGCTCGCGCTCTTTGGGCTGCCAAATTTCAAATCCGCCGCCGCCGCGAATGTTGACAGCAATGCCCGAACGGCGAGGCTGAGGCTTGCCGCCTGTATAGGGCAACATACGCTCGGCTACACCTTCGTCATCAACGATTTTGATTTCAAAGCCGAAGTTGTCGTAATACCATTTCCAAGCTTCGACGAAATCGTTCACGCCGATGCCCACTTGCTGTATGCCGCAGATGATTTTCTCTTTCATGTAGCTGATATCTTTCTTGATAGTTTATAATAGAGTTCTAACCAGTATTTATGTATGTAAGCCATCAGTAATTCGGAACGACCAATAAGTTTTCTGTGCTTTTGCCGTTTGATAGCTCTCACAGCAATAGCACCGCATTTGTCTACATCGAGACCGTTGGCTTGTCCTGCATCCATCTTGGCGTGGGCGGTTCCGTCACCATGTAGGGCGCATTTGCTGATTTGCGTGTTGATGCGTCCCGGAATGAGGAAGGTGACGTTGATGTTGTCGTATTCTAGTTCTAACGACTCGTAAAAGCCGAACAAAGCATGTTTGGCTGCACAATAAGCCGAACGTAACGGGAATCCGAACAAACCCGACAGGGAAGTGGTCACACTGAAGTGCACATGCTCCTTCGCAAGGATCATCTCCTTGAACTTCTTCACGAGATAGACCCCACTGAGGAAATCTATCTTTAATATCTTTTCATCCACACTAATATCGGTGTCTAAAGCTTTCTCTCGCTGTGAGATGCCAGCGTTGAGTACAAAGAGGTCGATGCTTAAACCATGGGAAATTACAAACTTATAAAGCCGGTCAATGGAAGCATAGTCGTCGAGTTGGGTTTCTGTAGCGTAGGCACGCACACCGTATTGTTCGCACTCTTTTTTGACGGATTCCAAGTCGTTGATTCCCAGTCCAGTCAGGACGAGGTGGCAGCCTTCTTTGGCCAGATGCAACGCGATGCTGCGTCCGATGCCTGTTCCTCCTCCAGTGATGAGTGCCGTTTTGTCTTTTAGGTCAAACATTATCCTTGATTTCAGACTGCAAAGATAAAAATAATTCCTTGACGTTAGGATAATCAATATATTTACTAATTTTGTGCCTCTAATCTGGATGGCTTCGTTTCTAGCAATGACGCGAAGCGGCGCATAATTTGAAATCTTGAATTCTAAATCTTTAAATCAAACATAATGGACATTTTTGAAAGAATATCAAAGGACTCCGGTGGCCCGATTGGGCAGTACCGTGAACGTGCTGACGGTTATTTTGCATTTCCGCGTCTGGAAGGTGAACTTGGGCCTCGTATGGTCTTCAACGGCAGAGAAGTGCTTTGCTGGAGCTTGAACAACTATCTGGGTCTGGCCAATCACCCCGAGATTCGTCGTGTGGATGCTGAAGCTGCTGCCAAATATGGTCTCGCCGCTCCTATGGGGGCCCGTATGATGACGGGTCATACGAGGATGCATGAGCATTTTGAGCATGAGTTAGCCGACTTCGAGAAGAAAGAAGCTGCTTACCTCTTCAATTTTGGCTATCAGGGCATTGTCTCTACTATTGATACCTTGACTAACCCGCATGATGTCATTGTCTATGACAACGAGGCTCATGCTTGCCTGCTTGACGGTATTCGTCTCCATATCGGCAACAAATACAAGTATCGTCACAACGATATGGAAGACCTGGAGAAAAAGCTCAAGGTCGCTACTGAAGTCGTGAACAAGACCAATGGCGGCATTCTGGTCATTACCGAGGGTGTCTATGGAATGACAGGCGCTTTGGGTGATCTCGCCGGCATTGTGGCTCTGAAGAAGAAATACAACTTCCGTATCCTTATCGACGATGCACACGGTTTTGGCGTGATGGGTCCCACGGGACGCGGTACCTCCGAGCATTTCGGCGTGATGGATGACATAGACATCTATATCGGTGCCTACGCAAAAGCAATGGCCATTATCGGTGGCTTTGTGGCTGGCCCGAAGTATGTCATTGAGTATCTACGCTATAATATGCGCTCGCAGATGTATGCCAAGAGCCTGCCGTTGGCTATTGTGGAAGGGTGCGAGAAGCGTCTCGAAATCATCCGCAGTGCCGAGGGCGATGCACTCCGTAAACAACTGTGGGCGGTGACCCGCGCCTTGCAGAAGGGCTTCCGCGACTTGGGCTTTGACATTGGTCCCGCTGAGGCTTGTGTGACTCCTGTGCATGTGCTGGGTGATGTGGTGCAAGCCACCAATATTGCTATGGACTTGCGTGAGAATTATCGCATCTTCTGCTCGGTCATCACTTATCCCGTCATCCCCAAGGGTATGATTATCTTCCGCATCATTCCGACGGCAGCTCACACGATGGACGACGTGAATTACACGCTGAATGCCTTTGCCGAAGTGCGTCAGAAACTCGACAAGGGGTATTATGACGGCACCGAGGTACCGAACATGAGAATTGAGTAGGGTAGGGGTCCTGAGGAAAATACGGCACGAGTGATGGGTATTGTAGTTTATCGAATAACTACAAATGCCGATGACTCGTGCCTGATTTTTACTATATAAACACCAGATTTTAGATGGATGGGAAGCGTGACTTCAGTTTCGCCTATTCCAATGGCAGAAGGTATAGTATGTAGTAGCCTTCCATTGGTGTCAAATATTTGAATGTCAGTCAGGATGGTTTTGTCTGAATGCACTTGAACCCGGATTTCATTTTGTGCCGGAGTGGGATAGATGGCATCAATGGTGAGTTCGTATTCGTCTGAAAGGTAGTATTCAGCAAGTTGCTCATAGATATAATTGGCTCTTAGTGAGAGAAATTCGTCGATATATCTGACATGACTTTCCCAAAGCTCTGTGCTTTCGGGATTGCCGAAACGGGCCACTTGGTTAGGCATTTCTCCTTTGAGGGTTTCAAGGGCGTTATCAGTGAATGGCTTTGTGTTTTCGTGAGCAAGGGCTGAATGAAGGAGTTGGTTGAAACGGTTGATGAAAGCAGCCTCGAAAGTTTTGTTCTGTATCAGTTTCCTGAGGAAGAGAGTCACCCGTGAATTTGAGGGATAAGCCTGCGGCCCGTCGTAAGTCGCATTGGCAAAGGCATCGAATTCTTTTTTTATCAAGGCGATGTCGCCGTCGAAGAAAATCCATCGCCACCGACCGTCGCCTTCCTGCCAGCAGCGCATGTTGTTGGCAGGCCAGTCGAGGTTGGCGGTGAATATCTCGAAGATTTGGTAGTCGATGAAGTTGTCCATATCGATACGGTTGGCCACATACGTATATGCCTCAGGGTCAGTGAGGTCGTTGTTGTAGATGTAATCATACAGTTCCAAGAAACTGTCGTTGGTTCCGGCCTCGCATTCTCCCCACCAGCTCTCAATGAGGTTGACATTCTCGCTGTCAACATGGCAATGGGTCTCCAGGTAACGCTCATCTGGCTTTTCATGGATAAAATAGATACCCCAGTATTCTCCGTTGAGATAGAGTGCGACGGGTCTCGAAGCCAGCGTTTCTATATTCAGTCGGGAGGCTATCTGGTTGCAGATGTGGTCGTTGACTCCTGCGCGAAACCATGTGGCTGTTAGGGGTTTGAGTACGAGATGCTTGAAACTGGTATCGGGGATGGACTCAAAGAACTTATGCTTAAACCTCTTCTTGCCGTATTCATCGCGGGCATAGATTTTCATGCACTTTTGTTGGATGCCGCGTCCATTTCCGCCGTGCGTCCTTAGGCCGGCTCTTTGATTGATGCCCGTGTTGTCCAACTCATAGAACTCAATGTTCATGAGTCTTTCCCATTCTCGTCCCGACTGATAGTAATTCCCCGTTTCGTTGGGATTTGAAGGGTCGAAGGTGGCACCAGGGACAAAGATGCCTCTCTCATAGTCAAACAGGTCTAACGAGTCGGCACAAAGGGAAACTAGAGGGAGACCGTGCGTGTCGCAGCCGAGTGATTGGATGAGATAGGTGTTGGTGACCACTTGGCCTATCTGATTGCCAGCTTCATCAAAGGCAGCAGCCCGTATGACGATGCATTTTTGGATGGAATCAGGCATAAACCACTCGTTTTCGGGGCAGTTGACGATGGTGTAGATGTTGGAGGACGGGAAAAGGCTTTCATCCATTGCTATCGGCGAGCTGTAGGTCATATCATGGACAGTCGGTGTGTTGCCGTTGGTGGTATAATGGATGGAACAACCCTCGGTTGAACAGGACAGAGAAAGCAGGAAAGCGTTGTCGTAGAATCCACCCGGTTTGGAAAACACAATCTCTTGTGAGAATGACGCTTTAGCTAAAGCTATCAGAACAAATAGGACAATACAACTCGTTCTGAATGGATTTCCCATGGTCAATCAAAGATTTTCCGATACACATGACACTCAGGTGTTTCCTGTCGTAGGTCCAGATAATCCTGATGGTAATCTTCGGCTGGGTAGAAAGGCATCACTACACGGATTTGGGTGACAGGATGATAGCCCATCTGCATCAGCTCGCCGAATATCCGGATAGCTATGTCGCGCTCCTCGGTATTGTTGAACCAAATGACCGAGAGGTATTGCGTTCCGATGTCAATGCCTTGCCCGTCGACTTGTTCAAAGTTATGGATTTCAAAGAAATAGCGCACCAAGGCTTCAAAGGAAACTACGGTAGAGTCGTATTCCACCTCGATGGTCTCCAAATGGCCTGTAGTTCCGGTTTTTACCTGTTTGTAATTCGGATTCTCGATGTCACCGCCCATAAAGCCGACGGCGGTTTTCGTCACACCCTTGAGGCGTTTGAAATAATACTCCACACCCCAAAAGCAACCTGCTGAGAAATAGGCTTTCTTCATTGTCGTTATTCTTTGATTATTTTAGTGATGGATTTCTTCCCGCCTCTATCACTGAGAATCAGGAAATAAACTCCTTTCTCAAGGTGATTTATGTCGATAGCTTCGGCCTTTTCAGCTTGAAGTACACATTGTCCCGTAAGGTTGAAGACTTCCACCCTATTAATAATAGCGTCTGCCTGGATGAATATAGTGCCATTTGTTGGATTGGGCCACACTTGAATATCCGTATCCGAGGCTTCGGTCACCCCTTCCAGTATCATCAAAGTGAGGCCGACGACGCTATCGCATTCTGCACCTTCGAGGATCTGGGTGTAATATCCTGGCTCTGTCAAAGGTCTGTTGAAGAACCAATACACCTCACTTTCATAGCAAGCATCTTCAATCTGGGTGAGCGAGGCACAGCTCTCGTAGGCACCGATTTCCACACGGCCTTTTTGAATGCGTGGATTACCGTCAATATCAGTTGTTCCCAAACCTGTGGTGTTGGGCTTGCCTGCGTTGAGGCAGATGCTTCGTGGCTTTAGGCTCCAGTCTTCGTTGTGGTGATCAGCACCCGCTCCTGAAGCAGGATGATTGAAGCGTACATAGACTCCAGGCTCATCACCGTTATTCTCAACAGGAATGTTGTAGTTGTCATAACCATTGACAATACCACAAACGGCAGAATATTCAAAGTCACTCAGTCCGGCGAATTGATTGGGCAGGCCGTTGGCCATATTGCCCCATACGATGCAGTTGTAGTATTTGTTGTGGCTGTTCTCGTGATAAATGCCTCCTACACTCTCTGTGGCGAGATTCATGACGAAGTCGCAGTTGTAGGCAGTGAACAGACCTCTGGCGTACATACCACCGGCGTTGTTAGCGGTGTTGTTGCTGATGATGCAGTTTTTCAGTACGGGCTCTGTATTATTGTAAAGGTATATGCCGCCTCCTTTCGTTGAGGCAGTGTTGTTGCTGATGCGGCAGTTGGTGTAACTGACGCCGATACGGTCGCACACGCCGCCACCCATCGAAGCTGCATTGTCCATAATACGGCAATTGTTGAGGGTGACATGAGACGTGCCTCCCGTTGAGTTGATGTATATTCCTCCACCGTACATGCTGGCTTCATTATTGATAATGTTACAGTTGGAGAGCGTTGAATAGTTGTTCAAATAAACGCCTGCGCCGCTGCTGGCATTTCCATTTTGGATAATGAAACCATCCCAAATGGCAATGGAGGCGGAGTTGAAGGCTTGGTCTTGCATGAGCACGCGTCTCGCCCCTTGTCCGTCAAGGATGGTGGGACATTTCTCGAATTCGCGCAGCGAGAGGTCGAAGTCGGGAGCCTCGTTACCTTCGAAGCCACCGTAGACGCGGTTGCTCGGCGTGATATAGAAAGCTCCTTCGGCATCGGTAGTGTCGCCATAATAGGTGCCGGTTTTCACCCAGACCCTTGTGGCACCGCCGCTGGAAAGGGCGGAGGCGAATTGCAACTTATTGGTGGTGTTGCTCCACGAGGATCCGTCACCTGTACCGTCTTCACTCACATAGATGATGCCGTTTTCATCGGCTTGTATGCTGACGGGGAAGAGGTTGCCCACAACAGCTTGGCCTTGATTGAATCCGTTCACGTCGTATGTGGTGTAGTAACCGTCGCCGCTACCGCTCCATCCAAAGTTGAAGTGCATCCGATCGTTGCTGTCGTAGCCGTCGCAGACGAAAGCGTGACCACTGTCGCCGTTGGCGCCTGAATAATATAAAGGATGGGACAGGTTGAGCTCAGCCTTCAGCATGGCAATCCAATTCTCGTCACTGTAGCTGCTTTTCATGCGGTATTTGGCACCGCAATAGCCGAAATAGGAACGCATGGCGGTTTCCACATCCTGGGACATTGCTCCGCTTCCCGAAGCTGAGTAATTCATATTGACACTTACGCCGCAATGGTACATCAAAGTGGCAACAGGGTCGTTGTGGCTCCATACCTCGTTGGGCATATTGGCCCATTGGTAGGTGGTGGCACCAAAGTTGGCACTCTGTTCGCCGTATTCGCTATGGGTGTAACTGTGTGAGCCGAAGCCTGTGGTGGGATAGTCCCAATATTTCATCACTTGGGCCATTGCGCATGCCACACAGCCCGCGTATACATGTCCGCAGGGACCTCCGCCCCACCAGCCTCCGCCTTGGGTAGCGGGACAGTATTCGTTGTAGTAGCAGTCTTGGTTCCAGCGTGTGTCGACCAGAGGATTGACAGTGTTTGCATCGCGTGAACCAAAGATGCCTCGTTCTGCTTCATCCCATTGACGTTGCACTGTTGCTTCAGGCTGTAAACCGTTTTCGGCAGCGTAGTCAATCATCGCGCTGTAATGGCTTATCCATGAAGCAAAGTTTTCAGGTGCATCAGTCATGTCGGGGAAGTTGCCTTGGCCCGACCAGCCCAAAACGGGTGGGAGTATGGTGTTGCCTGAGATAATGACAAAGCCCTGTGAACCGATGTTGTACACGAAGACTTGAGAGGCAGAAACCAGCTGTAAGGTTTGTGGACCAAAACCCTGTGAGGCAGCAAAAGCAGATGCCGTTTTACGAGCAGATGTTTCGTCTAAAGAGACTGCTCTTTGGGCAAAGGCCTGTCCTATGATAAGGATGGATGCAATGAGTAAGGAGAATTTTCTCATGAGAAATAAAATTTGTGCAAAAATAGTAAGTTGTTTCAGATAATGGGAAAAAAACTTCGTTTTTGGAACATAAGGAATCTCCATTGTAAAGAACCTTTACACCCACTGTAAAGTTTTTTTACACTCTTCAAGATGGCTTGTTTTGCAAATTATTGATTATTAGAATTTTGTGATTTTGGCACGAAATATGCTATATCATTTTGCATATAATTCAAACTTGTTCTATGAAAGCGATATATAACTTTTTCGTTTTGATGACGGTCCTGGGTACCTTGGGTAATCTCAAGGCCCAGGACACCGTCGCTATGGACCTCAAAGCCTGCATGCGCTATGCGGTGGAGCATTCCACCAAGGTGCGCGTCCAAGAGGCCAACAACCGCGATGCCCAAATCGACAGGCGTGATGCCATCCTGAACGCCTTTACGCCTGAGGTGAGCGGCAGCACCAGCGCCTATTACAACTTCGGTCGTAGCATCGACCCCGAGACCAACACCTATAGTTTGGTCACCTCGTTCCATAATGGCTACAGCCTCTCGGGAGGTATCGTGCTGTTCAACGGTTTCCAAGCTGTCAACAATCTGAAAATTACCAAGACGGCGCAGCAGATGGGACTCACAAAGGCGCAGCAGGTGGAAGACCAGGTCTGTCTCGCTACAATGGAAGCCTATTGCAACGTGCTGTATTACATCGAGCTGGAGAAAGCCCTCAAGGGACAGGTGGCGACAGAGGAAACAGCGGTGTGTCTTGTAGAGCGACAGGAACAATTGGGACAGAAATCCCATGCCGATGTGGTTCAGGTGCAGAGTGAATTGGCCGAGCGGCAATACCTGCTGACCACCTGCCGCAACAACCTCAACAACGCGATGATTACCTTGAAGGATGTGATGTTCTGGCCTATCGAGGAACCGCTGAAGATTGAAGGTTTGGAGGTGGGGCTGTCACATCGTGGCAGCCGTATCGTCAACGATTCGTTATTGCGGCTGCCATATTATGACAGCCCTACAGGACAATCGGAAGATATTGCATCATTTGTCCAACGTGCCAAGCAACTGTCTCCAGAAATCACGTTGGCCGAGGGCACGATGAGAAACGCCCGCCTCGCCTTGAAGACCGCCCGTTGGCAGTTGTTGCCCCGTCTCGCGCTCTATGGAGGCTGGTCGTCGAGCTACTTCACCTATCCGGGCAGGGAGGGATATGTGCCGACACCTTATTTTGACCAAATCAAGAACAACCGAGGCGAGTATATCCAGTTGTCCATGAGTATCCCAATCTACAACCGCCTCTCGAACCACTCCAACATCGCAAAGAAAAAGAACGCCTACGAACGCGCTCGGGCCGACTATGAACAGACCCTGCAGACGGTGGAGGCCGAGGTGCGGAGGGCTATTGCCGATCGTGACGGTACAGCCGATGCCTTGCGACAAGCCACTATCCGTGCTGAGTTGCAGCAAGAGGCCTTTGCACTGAACACCAAGCACTTCGAGCAAGGCCTGATTTCGTCCATCGAATATCAAACCGCTTCAAACACTTACCTCAACGCCCTCGCCGAACACCTCAACGCCCGACTTCAATACTTTATCAAAAGCAGCGTTGTTAATTACTATGGAGGAACACCGTATATAGAGCAGTAACTTTTGGGATTGCTTCGCAAGAAATCTGTCAAAAATGGTAATAAAAATCAATCAAAAATTGAAAACAATGGGAGAAAGACAGGAAAAGAGTTTATATAGGATTTTAATACAATAATTTTGAACGATTTCTACACGAAGTGTATTCCAGATAAACAGTTAAACAATTAAACAATCAACAATATGAATAGATTTTCCGATAACCTCATCAAAATCCTCTCCCTTGGAATAGGACTCGCCATCGGCATTGTGCTGATTGCCAAGGTGTGCTTCGAATTGTCCTACGACAGTTTCTATCAAGATGTGGACCGCATCTATCTCATCAAGGCGGAAACCATCATGGGCGACCGACAGGATGATTATGGTCGAATTAGCGGAGCTGTGGCTCCCGGCTTTAAGGCAGAAGTGCCGGGCGTGGAGGAGGCTACCCGTTTCAGCTCTGGTTTCCGTGACATCAACTATTGCGACGAAGAAGGCAACATTGTCTTTACCGGGAAAACCCTTGTTGCCGACACCTGTTTCTTCAAGGTATTCTCACAACCTATACTTGCTGGCGATATTGTCAGGGCTTTGGGCAATAAGGACAATATTGCCGTGTCGCGTTCTTTCGCTGAAAACATTGGTGGGGTGAACGGATGTCTCGGTAAGGTGATTATGCAGGAAGGCCGTCCTGAAAAATGGATTGTTGAAGCTGTTTTTGAAGACTTTCCTAAGAATGGCACGTTTCCATTTGATATAGTGAAGTCGTTGGAGATTTTTCAAGCCGAATCGAGGGACAATTGGGTGTTTAACGATAGGTACACAGGCTATGTGAAACTGCAAAAAGGTGTTGATCCCAACTCGCTCGACGATGCCATCTACAAGATGCAGGCCACCCATCAGGATTTGGAGAAACTGAAAACCGAAATGGGCTATCAGGTTCGCTATCACCTCGTGCCCTTCAATAAGTTGCATACCTCCGACCCAGAGGTGCGCAGCAAAGTAATTATCTTTTCGGCAGTGGCTTTCCTGTTGCTTTTCATCAGCCTGATGAACTACATCCTTGTAGTGCTTTCCTCAATGGTGAAACGCTCCAAAGAAATCGGTATCCGCAAGTGCTATGGAGCAGGTGGCCGTGAGATTTACGGGATGCTCATCAAGGAAGCCGCGTTACATATCGGACTGGCTTTGGTGCTTGCTGTCTTGCTCATCCTTGCAGGCAACAATCTTGCACTCAACCTGTTGGGCACTTCGTTTACCACCACGCTTATCGGGCCAAGCATCCGCGTCATCGTGGCGGTCATTGCATTGATTTTCGTGCTTTCGGTTGTAGTGCCAGGATTGCTTTACACGCGTGTTCCCGTTTGGCAGGCCATCCGTAACTTCACCTTGAACATGCGCCATTGGAAACTCTTCTTGCTGAGCCTGCAAGTGGCTGTGAATGTGTTTATTGTGGTGATGCTGCTTGTTGTGACGGGACAATACGAATACTTTGCCAACGAGGATTTGGGGTATAATTATAAGAATCTATATTACATCGATGCGCAGACTGTTAAGACTCGCGACTTGGTGGTGAACAAGCTGAACTCGATACCGGAGGTTGAGGGCGTGGAGGCATGTGCCATTTTACCTTTCCAATTTGCAGAAGGCAATGCGGTGCAAAAACAGCCTGAAAGGACGACTTTGGTGCTGCTCGCTGATGGTTATTGCGTCACAGATGGCTTCTACGACCTAATGGAAATACCTTTTATCGCTGGCAGTTACCCTGTTGACTCGTCACAGGTGGCAGTAAGTGAGAGCCTGATTGAGAAGATGATGGAGCATGAGGACTGGAGCGATGGTGCAGTTGGAAAGCAGATTCTTATCTCCGACCATAGCTATTTCTACGTTGGAAACAACCTATATATTGAGCCACTGACCATTTCAGGCGTTTACCGAAACATCCGTGTTGGCAGTGCCCTTGACCCTAATTTGAAGCCGAGCTGCTATTTCCATGGCGATTTATATAGTGGAACCAATTTCGATGGAGTTTATTTCGGCCGAACCACTTTGCATCCGATGCGGTATTTGATAGTTAAGGTGCGTCATGCCGACAAGAAAACAAAGGAACACATACAGGCTGTTGTCAATGAGGTATCGGAAGGACAGGAGTTGGAGGTGAAATCGTATGCTGCTGAAGTGCGTGCCCAATATGCCGACAGCCGCAAGATGCGCAACACCATCTTGGTTGGGGCTTTGTTTGCTTTGCTCATCTCGCTCATCGGCTTGATAGGCTATGTGATGGATGAGGCCAACCGCCGCAGCAAAGAGATTGCCTTGCGTAAGGTGCATGGTGCAGTGTCGGGCGAAATCGTCAGGATGTTTGTTGGCGAGGTGCTGAAACTGTCATTGGTGGCGGCCATCGTGGGTGCAGTGGGAGCCTTCTTCGTCGCCCGCAAATGGATAGAACAGTTTGCCTTCCGCATTGACCTATCGCCTTGGTATTTCATCGGTGCCGCCGCCATCGTCTTATGCATTGTCGGTCTGGTCATCGGTATCAGCAGCTGGCGCATAGCCCGTTTGAATCCAGTTAAATCATTACGTGACAATTGATATGGAATTGTCTATTTCAAGAGATCTGTCAAAGATGAAATTACAATCTTTCAAAAATATAAGAAATTGATTTTGAATGATTTTTATAAAGATTTTTGAACGATTTCTTGCGAAGCAATCTTAAAAGAAGAAATAATAAAGTAACAGCAATATGGAAACCAACTCAATGGATCGTAGAATCGAAAAGAAAAAAGGCCTGGCCCTCGTGTTCAGTAAGAAAGCGTTGCCGTTCTGGGGCGGAGCCTTGCTTCTGGCCTTCATCCTCTGGCTCGTCTTCAGGGACGATGCCAAGAAACTCCGCATCGATGCGGACAACATCACCGTGAGTACCGTCACTCAGGGTCAGTTTAACGACTATATCCGCATCAGCGGACAGGTGGCCCCGATGACGACCATCCAAATCAGCCCGCGCGAAGGCGGCGTGGTGCAGCAGATAGTGGCCGAGGAAGGCAGTCGCGTCAAGCAAGGCGACGTCATCCTCATCCTCAGCAACGAGGATCTCGACATGCAAATCCTCAACTCAGAGGCCAACCTTGCCGAGAAGGAGAACATTCTGCGCAACACGATGATACAGATGGAGCAGCAGAAATTGAGCATCGAGCAGGAGAAACTACAGCTACAGATGGACGTGAGCCGCAACCGCCGTACCTACGAGGCGCAAAAGGCCCTTTTTGACGACGGTCTCATCGCCCGCGAGGACTACTACAAGGCTGAGGAGGATTACCAACTCTCTGCCAACCGCCTCAAACTGGTGAACAACCGCGCCAAGCAGGACAGCCTTTACCGCTCGGTGGAAATCAACCAGATGCGCGAGAGCCTCGACAACATGCGCCTCAATATGCAGATGATCCGCCACCGCAAGGACAACCTCACCATCAAGGCCCCCATCGACGGCGAACTGGGTCTCTTGGATGTCGTCCTCGGTCAGTCGGTAGGGGCAGGGACCAAGATAGGACAAATCAACAACCTTGACAGCTACAAGATTGAAGCGCAAATCGATGAACATTATATTGACCGCATCAACCCTGGTCTGGAAGCCACCTTCGAGCGGCAGAGCGAGCGTTACCAGGCGCAGATTCGCAAGGTCTATCCCGAGGTGCGCGACGGCAAGTTCAAGGCCGACTTCAAGTTCATGGAGCAGCAGCCCGACAACATCCGTAGCGGACAGACCTATTACCTTAACCTGCAGCTTGGTCAGCCCGTGGAGGCGATGCTCATCCCACGTGGTGCTTTCTATCAGAAGACAGGCGGCAAGTGGATCTACGTCCTCTCGTCCGACGGCACCAAGGCCATGAAGCGCGACATCCGTATCGGTCGTCAGAACCCGCAGTATTACGAGGTGATAGATGGCTTGGAACCCGGAGAGAAAGTGATTACATCAAGTTATGACAATTTCGGGGAAAGCGATGTGCTGGTATTCTAATAATCGTACAATAAAAACAACAATTCAACAAAATAAGAGTTAAACCATTAAACATTTAAAGCAATGATGATTAAAACAGAAAATCTCAGGAAAGTCTTCCGCACGGAAGAAATTGAAACCACAGCTTTGGACGGCGTTTCGTTCGAAATCAACGAGGGCGAGTTTGTTGCCATTATGGGACCTTCAGGTTGCGGCAAGTCCACTTTGCTCAACATCCTCGGCCTTTTGGACAATCCCTCCGGTGGCAAGTACGAGCTCCTCGGCCATCAGGTGGGCGACCTCAAGGAGAAGGATCGCACCCAGTTCCGCAAGGGCAACATTGGCTTCGTCTTCCAGAGCTTCAACCTCATCGATGAGCTGAACGTGTATGAGAACATCGAGCTGCCGTTGCGTTACATGAACATCCCTGCAGGGGAGCGCAAACAGCGGGTGGAGGCCATCTTGGCCCGCATGGACATTAGGCACCGCAGGGACCACTTTCCACAACAGCTCTCAGGTGGTCAGCAGCAGCGTGTGGCCATCGCCCGTGCCGTTGTAGCCAATCCGAAGCTCATCCTCGCAGACGAGCCTACCGGTAACCTCGACTCCAAAAATGGCAAGGAAGTGATGGATCTGCTTACCGATCTTCACAAAGAAGGTACCACCATCGTGATGGTGACCCACTCCCAGCGTGACGCCGGTTACGCCGACCGCATCATCAACCTCTTCGACGGAAAGATTGTCGAGGATGTGCTGTCGCAGCTGTAATACTTCTTCGTTTTTAACAGAGAGTTGCCCCATCCTGATCTCATGCGTATGGCGACACACCGGAGATTGGGATGGAGTGGGTTCTTTTGTCAATTACAATAATGGTGTCATATAAAGCGGCAAAAAGACTAACCCGTCCTTGATTTCCAAATCTTTGGAATGAAGGACATACGGTGTGGAAAGATAATTTCTGTATTTCTCGATGCATTTTTTGATAGAGGTCAGGGTGTAGTTGGTGCTGCTTTTAACCTCGATGGGCGAAATGTTGTGCCTTGATGTAACTGTCTCCTTTTGTATCAGAAAATCTATTTCCATACGGTTTTCAGCGTCTCCCTTGTCGTAATTGTTGAAGAAGAATAATCTCTTTTCTGTTGTCTTAAGCATTTGTGCCACAATGTTTTCCACCAACATTCCTTCGTTGATTTCCAGTTTATCGAACATAAGTTTCTGGTAGATTTCGTTGCTGACAATGCCTCGGGCGTTGAAAGCCAGTGAGATGAGTAGCCCCGTGTCGCAGAAATAGCATTTGAGCGCGGTACGGTCTTCGTTGAGTTGCAGGCCGATGTTCGGTGCGGTCGTATTGTAGCAGATATTGGCGATTCGGGCGTCTTCGAGCCAGAAGAAGGCACTATCGTATTCACGCATTCGGGCATCATCTTTCAGGACCGACAGGGTGAATTTCTTCTCGTGTTTTTGGAGTTGTCCGGGGATGGCATCGTAGATGGCATCAATGCGAGTTAGGGCCGAGCCTGCGTATTTCTTGATGTCGTTTTTGTATAGGCGCAGAATCTGCCGCTTGATGGCATCCACTTTGTTGAAATCCTTTGTCAGAGCGTATTCAGCCACGGCTTGCGGCATGCCTCCGACAATCATGTATTGGCGGAAATAGAGCATCGCATCACGGTGGAAATCGCCCATAGGCTTCTGCATCTCAAATTGTTTGCGGATGTAGGGCATCAACACCTCGTTTCCCATCGCCCAAAGGAATTCTTCAAAGTCCATGGGGTACATGTCAAGGCCTTCCTCCTCCGAGGGAATGACGATGTCCTCGACGTTTTTCTTGATGGAAATGAGTGATCCGGTTTCCAAATAATCGAAACGATGGTCGGCTACTAAGGCTTTGATGGCCTCGCGGGCACGGGGGCATTTCTGCACTTCGTCGAAAATGATGAGCGACTTACGAGGGGTGAGCTTTTTCTTGTAATGTAGTTGAATGTTTTGCAGCAACGTGTCCACATCCTCCAAATAGTCGTCAAACCACGACTTTACACGAGCAGGGGCTTTGCTGAAGTCAATTAAGATATAGGATTCGTACTCGTTGCGGGCAAACTCCTCTGCAGTATAGCTCTTTCCAATGCGTCGTGCGCCCTCGATGAGCAAGGCGGTAGTGCCATTTCGCTCATGCTTCCATTGGACTAATTTATTGTAGATTTTCCGTCTCATAAATCACCTTTCCTAGGTTTTTCAAAATGCTGTTTATACACCTTTCCTAGATTTTTCAACGGGGCAAAATTACACATTTCCGCGATTTTTGAACGAAATGTCCTCAAATATTTTCTTCTGAATCTCAACCACTGTAAAATTTCTTTACACCCACTGTAAAGATTCTTTACACTTTTTTGAGAGCAGATTTTTTAATTTATTGGTTTTTAATGTTTTGTAAATTTGGCACGGCAATTGCTGTGCCGAAAGCATTATTATAAACTCGTAGAAGAAAGACTGATGAATTCGTCTGCTGACATCGTAGGGATAAGAGAATACTCAGAAAAACCTTTGGCATCCCTCGTGAGAATAACATCGCAATTACCCGCCAATGCACATTGGTATTGAAGCATATCTTCAAAATCTTTTGATGGATAATCAATGGCTTTGCGTAACTGGTTTCGATCCATGGGAAGTACTTCAATTTGTTTCTCCAAAGCATCAAGCATTGGATACAGCTTTTCTTTGGAAAACCGTTTCCCCAATATGTAGGCCATATTGGCAAATGTCAAAGGCGAAACGAAAATGGAAATCTGCTTGTTTGCTCCATTCTCAAGAACTTGTTCGGCAGCATCCGCTCCTGGCCGGTTTTCAATAAAATCAATCAGGATATTGGTATCGATAAAAACCCGTTTCATTTGCTGTGAAGATATGAAAGCCGATCGTCGTTATTGATTTCTTCTGGAGTAAACTCTACAACTCCCCGCATTTGTTTGATAGAATCAGGAAGTCCTGATCCGTTTACTTCTTCGTTCTTTTCAGGAGCAATTTTCTGCCAATTCAATACAATGAGTCGCAGAGCCTTAATGGCTTCCTTCATCATTTCTTCATCTGAAACAATGATGTTCAGCTCGCGGAATAACGCCTCGTTTAATTGTAAGGTTGTCATAGCTAATTCATTTCTTGACTGCAAAGATAATAACCTTTTTTGAGATAAGTGCAATAATGGACGTTTTTCTTTGGTGCGATGACATTAAAGAGGTGCTATTGACTGTAAAGTTTCTTTACACCCTCTGTAAAGATTCTTTACACTTTTTTGAAATCCTATTTTTTTAATTTATTGGTTTTTAATGGTTTGTAAATTTGGCACGGAGATTGCCATGCTGGAAGCATTATTATAAACTGTAAAAGCATAACACTATGGAAAAGAGACTTTTTTTGACTGCACTGCTTGTTTTTGTGACGTTGCTGGGTGCGAGGCTGAGAAAATATTCGAACAGTTTGTCCGTTACTGACGCAAAGCATATCAAAAGCCAGCGACAGCCCATTCGTACCAATTCGGACGCTTGCGTCCCAAATTCAATGGAACAACGTTCGTAAAATTCGTGTAATTCGTAGTTAAATATCAAGTAGTTAATCAATTAAAAATCAGCAATCATGGCTAGAATCTATAAAAAAGGCAAGACCTCCCTCGTCTCCTCAATCCTGAACATTTTAGGCTTGACAACCGCCTTCGCCGCGCTCTATATCATCCTCGTGCAGGTACACCACGACCTCACCTACAACAAGGGGCTTAAGGACAGCGACAGGATTTATGTCCTTACGAAGCAAGAGTCCCGATCCACTGGCTATTCGTCTTATCTGTGTCGCCCCATTGGGGAGTATGTGGTCAATGCTTCCCCTGACATTGAAGCTGGCGGCTGCGGTCGCATTGCGGGTGTTCCCGCCAAGATTCGCGTGAGAGACGACCAGTCGCCTGTTTCAGGGTCGCAAGTCGCCTTAAACAAAGGTGCCCGCGAGGTGTTCGGATTTGAACTGGTGGCCGGCAACTGGGACGATTTGACAGGCGCGACCTTAGCTGTATCGGAATCGATGGCTAAGCGTCTCGGTGTCCAAGTGGGTGACGTTGTGAAAAATCTTGCCGAAACAAAATGGATAGAAACGACCATAGTGGCCATCTATAAAGACATGCCGAAGCACAGCGACCTCTCATCTTTTGATATTGTTTGGGACATGCCTGATGTTCTGCTCGATGAATGGAAGGAGTTTTCGTACTTCTATTATTTGAAACTGCGTGAAGGTGCCGACCCCGAGGCAATCACCGAGGTGGCAAAGCCGGTCTGCAAGCAATTTTTCAGCGAGATGAATGGCGGCATTGAGGTTTCGGATGATGATGTCAAATTCGGGATTCGCCCCGTGCTGCTGACAAAGATGTATTTCGCCGACCCCAACGCCAACTATACAGTTGGAAAGATGGGAAACCGCACCACTACCATCACTTTGCTTGTCATCGCCATCTTTGTGGTGCTTATCGCTTTCATCAATTACATCAACTTCTTCTTTGCGATGGTGCCGTTGCGCCTGAAGAGTATCAACACTCGGAAGATATTGGGCAGCAGCCGTTTCCAGTTGGTAATGTCGTCGGTGGGCGAGTCACTATTGATGGTGATTATCGCCCTTGGCTTGGCAGTGGCTGTGGTTACATTGTTTAAGCAATCCACATTGGCTGCCCTGATTGACACCTCGCTGGATTTCGGCCAAAACTGGGGCATCGTTGCTTTGACCATTGGTTTGGCATTGCTTATCTCGGTGGTCGCCAGTCTCTATCCAGCCTTGTTCGCCACATCGTTCAATCCTGCCTTTGCCTTGAAAGGCACACTTGGCACCACGCAGAAAGGCAAGGCTTTCCGCATCGGCTTGATTGGCTTGCAGTTTACCGTGTCTATTGTTTTGATTATCTGTGCGATATTCGTCCATGAACAACGTCAGTACATGCTGAATCACGACATGGGTTTCAATCAGGAATGCCTATTGCAGTCGCGGGTGTCGTGGAACCTTGCCACCAACCGCCAAGCCGTTGAGAACCAGTTGAAAGCCGATGCCGCCATCAAGGATGTTGCTTGGGGCGCAGGAGGTTTTATCAAAGACACTCGTATGAGTTGGGGCCGTAAAGTGCATGGCGAGGATGCCGGGTGGCAGGTCTATCCCGTCTCGTGGAACTTCCTGCGCTTTATTGGCATCGACATTGTAGAAGGCCGCGATTTCACAGAAGCTGATGAACAATCTACAGGAACGTATATCTTCAATGAATTTGCACGTGACTATTACAAAATTACCCTTGATGACCAGATCGGCGGCCATGATGACCAAATTGCGGAGATTGCCGGTTTTTGCAAGGATTTCAACTTTTGCGCATTGCGAAATGGAATGGGACCGTTTGCCTTCTATGTGTATGGCAAGGACCCGTGGAATCTTTGCAACATGCTCTTCATCCGCACCGAGCCTGGCGTGGATGTCCCCGCCTTGAAGGAGCGCATCTGCAAAACCCTTGTAGACCTCGATCCCGATTGGGCCGAGGGCGTTGATATTGAGGTGACGCCTTTCAGTCAGGCCCTTGAAAACCAATACAAAAAGGAGAACAATCTTTCGAAGTTGATTACTCTGTTCACAATATTGGCCATCGTCATCTCGCTGATGGGCGTGTTCGGCTTGGTGATGTTCGAGACGGAGCACCGCCGCAAGGAAATCGGCATCCGCCGTGTGCACGGCGCCACAGTGCAGCAAATTTTGGCCATGTTCAACTCTCGTTTCGTGAAGATTGTGCTGGTGTGCTTCGTCATCGCCGTGCCAGTAAGTATTGTCATCATGCGGCGCTATTTGGAAGGTTTCGCCTACCAAGTGCCGCTGTATGTCTGGGTGTTCGTGCTGTCGTTTATAGCCGTCTTGAGTGTCACCGTTGCCGTCGTCACTTTGCGCTCGCTTAGAGCCGCAACGGTAAATCCGGTGAAGTCGTTAAAATGTGAATGATATGAAAAAAATCTCCGACAATCTCATCAAAATCCTCTCCCTCGGGATAGGTCTCGCCCTCGGCATCGTGCTGATTGGTAAGGTGTGTTTCGAGCTGTCCTACGACAGTTTCTACAAAGATGTGGACCGCATTTATCGAATCACCGAAAATATCATCCATCAGAAAGGCGACGACCCAAGTGACTATTCATGTACTTCGGGAGCTATTGCGCCTGGCTTCAAGACGGAGGTTCCTGGTGTGGAAGCAGCGACGCGTTATACCGATGTGTCAAACAATCACTTTTATGATGAAAGCGACAACCTTATCACAGGTGTATGCCTCGCGGTGGACACCTGTTTTTTCGACTTTTTCGACAGATCCATCCTGGTTGGCGACCCGATGCATGCATTGCAACGATGGAATAAGGAAGTCGCTGTCTGCCGTAGTTTTGCAGAGAAGTTGGGCGGCGTAAATCAGTCCGTCGGTAAGCAAATCTATATTGAGGAAGACCCGAAGACCAAACTGACCGTGGTGGGCGTTTTTGAGGACTTTCCCAAGAATG
>Ga0310690_10000260_pt1 | contig 123818 bp, 70 predicted proteins | sample AusTroGonzalo_MG_2_FD_207661 | JGI IMG/M metagenome (GOLD analysis project Ga0310690, IMG submission 207661) | Bovine rumen microbial communities from tropical cattle in Woodstock, Queensland, Australia - Gonzalo_04 (v2) (version 2) | ecosystem: Host-associated > Mammals > Digestive system >...
GGCCAGCGTTTCGGTGAAATGGAAGTCTGGGCCCTCGAGGCCTACGGCGCCGCCAACACCCTCCAGGAGATCCTCACCGTCAAGTCCGACGACGTCAACGGCCGTTCCAAGACGTACGAGGCCATCGTCAAGGGCGATCCGATGCCCACGCCGGGTATCCCCGAGTCCCTGAACGTCCTCCTGCACGAACTCCGCGGCCTCGGACTCAAGGTCACTTTGGACTAAACTCACAGAACAGAAACGAATATGCCTGCATATAACAACAAGGAAAACAAGGTGAAGTCTAACTTCTCGAAGATTTCCATCGCCCTCGCTTCCCCGGAGGATATCACCGAAAGGTCCTGCGGAGAGGTCCTGAAGCCGGAAACGGTGAACTACAGGACCTACAAGCCGGAGCGTGACGGTCTGTTCTGCGAGAAGATCTTCGGTCCGACCAAGGACTATGAGTGCTACTGCGGCAAGTACAAGCGGATCCGCTACCGCGGCATCGTCTGCGACCGCTGCGGTGTCGAGGTGACCGAGAAGAAGGTCCGCCGCGAGCGCATGGGCCATATCGCCCTGACCGTTCCGGTGGCCCATATCTGGTACTTCAAGAGTGCGCCGAACAAGATCAGCGCGCTCCTGGGCGTCCCGGCCAAGAAACTCGAGTCCGTGATCTACTACGAGAAGTACATCGTCATCAACCCGGGTATGAGCGAGCACCAGAAGTACGACCTCCTGTCCGAGGACGAGTACCTCACCGTGATGGACCGCTTCCCGGAGAACTACACCCTCGCCGCCGACGATCCCCAGAAGTTCGTCGCCAAGATGGGTGCGGAAGGTATCTATGACCTCCTGAAGGAGATCGATGTCGAGGCCCTGGGCAAGTCCCTGCGCCAGCAGATGCGCACCGAGACCTCCCAGCAGCGCAAGACCGATATCCTCAAGCGCCTGTCCGTGGTGAAGTGGTTCCAGGAGTCCAAGGACGTGAACCGTCCGGAGTGGATGATCATGAAGGTCCTGCCGGTCACCCCGCCGGACCTCCGCCCGCTCGTCCCGCTGGACGGCGGCCGTTTCGCCACCTCCGACCTCAACGACCTGTACCGCCGCGTCATCATCCGCAACAACCGTCTCAAGAAGCTCATCGAGATCAAGGCGCCGGAGGTGATCCTCCGCAACGAGAAGCGCATGCTCCAGGAGGCCGTCGACTCCCTGTTCGACAACTCCAAGAAGTCTTCCGCCGTCAAGAGCGAGTCCAACCGGGCGCTGAAGTCCCTGTCCGACTCCCTCAAGGGCAAGCAGGGCCGCTTCCGCCAGAACCTCCTCGGTAAGCGTGTGGACTACTCCGCCCGTTCGGTTATCGTCGTCGGTCCGGAGCTCAACATGCACGAGTGCGGCCTGCCGAAGTTCATGGCCGCCGAGTTGTACAAGCCGTTCGTGATCCGCAAGCTCATCGAGCGCGGCATCGTGAAGACGGTCAAGAGCGCGAAGAAGATCGTGGACCGCCGCGACCCGGTGATCTGGGATATCCTCGAGAACGTGATGAAGGGTCATCCGGTCCTGCTGAACCGTGCCCCGACCCTGCACCGCCTCGGTATCCAGGCCTTCCAGCCGCGGATGATCGAAGGTAAGGCCATCCAGCTGCACCCGCTTGCCTGTACGGCGTTCAACGCCGACTTCGACGGTGACCAGATGGCTGTCCATCTGCCCCTGGGCAACGCTGCCATCATGGAGGCCCACCTCCTGATGCTCGGCTCCCACAACATCCTGAATCCGGCCAACGGCTCCCCGATCACGGTCCCGTCCCAGGATATGGTCCTTGGTCTGTATTACATCACCAAGGAGCGTCCCGGCGCCAAGGGTTCCGGCCTGAAGTTCTACGGCCCGGAGGATGTGGTCATCGCCTATGACGGCAAGGTCATCGACATGCACGCCCCGATCGAGGTGCGCCTGCCCGTTGACAAGCAGGATGCCTCCAAGGGCACCCATATGGTCCGGACCACCGCCGGCCGCATCATCGTGAACCAGTACGTCCCGGACGAGGTCCCGTACGTGAACGAACTCCTGGGCAAGAAGGCCCTGCGCAGCGTCATCACCACGGTCATCAAGTCCACCGGCGTCACGCGTACCGCCCAGTTCCTGGACGACATCAAGAACCTCGGTTACTACCAGGCCTTCCGGGCCGGTATCTCCTTCAACCTGGGCGACGTCCTCGTCCCGGCCGAGAAGTACGACCTCATCGACAAGGGTTACAAGGATGTCGAGAACATCAAGATGAACTACGCGATGGGTTTCATCACGAACAACGAGCGCTACAACAAGGTCATCGACCTCTGGACGGCCATCGACAACCAGCTCACGGGCATCGTGAAGCAGCAGATCTCCGCCGACCAGCAGGGCTTCAACCCGGTGTACATGATGCTGGATTCCGGCGCCCGTGGTTCCGTGCAGCAGATCAAGCAGCTGTGCGGCATGCGCGGCCTGATGGCGAAACCGCAGAAGTCCGGCGCCGCCGGTGCGGAAATCATCGAGAACCCGATCGTGTCCAACCTGAAGGAAGGCATGACGGTGCTCGAGTACTTCATCTCTACCCACGGCGCCCGTAAGGGTCTGGCCGATACCGCCCTGAAGACGGCGGATGCCGGTTACCTGACGCGCCGTCTGGTGGATGTCTCCCACGACGTGATCATCACGGAAGAGGATTGCGGCACCCTCCGCGGCCTCATCGCCACGGCCATCAAGAACAAGGACGAGGTCGTCGAGTCCCTCGGCGAGCGCATCCTGGGCCGCACCTCCGTGCACGACATCCACAACCCGCTCACCGGCGAACTGATCATCGCCGCCGGCGAGGAAATCCGCGAGGACACTGCCGCCCTCATCGATTCCCTCCCGATCGAGCAGGTTGAAATCCGTTCCGTGCTCACCTGCGAATCCCGCAAGGGCGTCTGCGCGAAGTGCTATGGCCGCAACCTGGCCACTTCCCGCATGGTCGAGAAGGGCGAGGTCGTCGGCGTCATCGCCGCGCAGTCCATCGGTGAGCCGGGTACCCAGCTGACCCTCCGTACCTTCCACGTCGGTGGTACCGCGTCCGGCTCCGTGGCCGACAACACCATCGTCTCCAAGTACGAGGGCAAGCTCGCCTTCGACGAACTCCGCACCGTGGAGCGCGTCAACGAAGACGGCAGCGTGAACAACATCGTGGTCAGCCGGATGGCCGAGCTCCGCATCGTGGACGAGAACACCGGCATGACCTACTCCCAGTACGACATCCCTTACGGCTCCACGCTGTACTTCAAGGATGGCGATACCGTCAACAAGGGCGACCTGATCTGCGAATGGGATGCTTACAACGCGACGACCATCGTCGAAAGCGCCGGTATCCTCCGCTTCGAGAACATGGCCGAGGGTGTGACCTACCGCGAGGAGAGTGCCGACGAGTACTCCAACAATACGGACAAGGTCATCATCGAAGGCCGTGACAAGACCAAGAGCCCGGCCATCCACATCGTGGACGAAAACGGTGTCTCCGTGCGTCAGTACAACCTGCCGGTCGGTGCCCATATCATGATGAACGACGGCGACGCCGTGAAGGTGGGCGACGTCATCATCAAGATCCCGCGCGCCATCGGTAAGGCAAGCGACATCACGGGCGGTCTGCCGCGCGTGACCGAGCTCTTCGAGGCCCGTAATCCTTCCAACCCGGCCATCATCTCCGAGATCAACGGAGAGGTCCTGATGGGCAAGGTCAAGCGCGGTAAGCGCGAGATCATCGTCAAGAACCGTTCCGGCGTGGAGAAGCACTACGAGGTCCCGATGACCAAGCAGATCCTGGTCCAGGAGAACGACTATGTCCGGGCCGGTACCCGTCTGTCCGACGGCGGTACCTCCCCGACCGACATCCTCAACGTCCTCGGCCCGGTGAAGGCGCAGGAGTACATCGTGAACGAAATCCAGGCCGTGTATCGTCTCCAGGGCGTGAAGATCAACGACAAGCACTTCGAGATCATCGTCCGCCAGATGATGCGCAAGGTCCAGATCGGGGACCCGGGCGACACCGAGTACCTCCCGGAGGAACTGGTCGACAAGTGGGAGTTCATGGATGCCAACGACGCCATCTTCGGCAAGTACTATATCCTGGATCCGGGCGAGAGCGTCCGGTACGAAGAGGGTGACATCATCGGTGCCCGCGAATTCCGCAGCGAGAACGCCTCGCTCGAGCGCCAGGGCATGAAGATGATGGTGGCCCGCGACGCCAAGCCGGCGACCGCCTCCCAGATTCTCCAGGGTATCACCCGCGCGGCCCTCAAGACCGGCAGCTTCATCTCCGCCGCCTCCTTCCAGGAGACCACGAAGGTGCTCAGCGAAGCCGCCATCCGTGCCCGTGTGGACAACCTCGAAGGCCTCAAGGAGAACGTCATCTGCGGTCACCTCATCCCGGCCGGTACCGGTCTGAACGACTACCAGGACATCGTCGTGGGGTCCAAGACCGAGTACGCTGCCGCAATGAACGACCTGTAGCAGATGGCCGGTCCAGGCCGGCCATGACGTCCCTTAGCGTCATTCCCGGCTTGACCTGGAATCTCAACAGTGAGCCGGCCATTTCAGTATGGCCGGCTTTTTGTATATCTTTGTGGAAAATTCCAGATACGATGAAAAGCATGTTCAGAACCATCGCCATGGTGGCGATAGCCTCCCTGGCACTTGCAGGATGCATCAAGCATGAGCCCTACAGCCACCGGCCCGATCCGGAGCATGGCGGCGGTCATGGCGGGCAGACGGAGGAAAAACTGCTTCTGACCCAGCGCAACGACTGGACCATCCGTTATATCGGCCGTGAAAACCAGGTCTATGACGACGGGACGACCGCCGTGCAGGAGCGTTTCAAGATATCCTGCTCCGCCGGCATCAACCTGTTCCCGCTCATCATCAGCCCGAACGACCTGAAGAATGTCTATAACAACGACCTGCTCTCGTTCTTCGAGTATGAGGTGAAACTGCTGAAGGCCGATGCCAATGCCAATCCGAACTCGACGCTCGAGGACCTGGGAGTCTATTCCGCCCGGCAGACGGACATCTGGTTCAACCGCCACATGCACGGGACCTGGATCCTGTACGTGGCCGAACTGGACGCCCAGCTGAACCTGACGGGACAGTATGCGGAGTATGAGTTCACCATCCAGGAAGAGGTGGCTACCGAGTCCTTCAAGCGCTGGATCGGCGCCTACCACGTGTCCGACGGCTACAGCGCCTTCGACATCCAGGTGTCCAGCGCCGACGCGAATTACCTGTATTATGTCGATGGTTGGGAGACCGGCCGTTCCGTCAGCCAGCAAATGGACGGGGAGCGCGATTGGATCTATGCCCGTTTTGCCGATGGGAGACTGATCTTCTACAGCCAGTTCCTGACGACCGAAGACTATGACGGCATCACCGTGGACGAGGTCTTTGCCGGCACTTACCTGACCCAGACGTCCGACAGCGTCGGTGACCTGGACTGGGAAGGGGTGGACTATGAGGATCCGGTCGCCTACACAGTGATGGACGGGGAGACGATCACCCTGCAGCCGACCCAGATTACCTATGACAACGGTTATACCCTGACATATAACAGCATGCGGTATTCCCGCCTGTGGTTCTCGGATAACGGCAACACGGTGAACTGGGCCTACTACAACACCGCGGGCGTACCCACCCTCCCGTCCGTGATGACCCGGCTGCCCGGCACCCGCGCCGTGGATTCCGCCCCGGCCGTCCGTCTCCGTTCCAAGGGAACCGTGCACCGCGACCAGCTCAAGCCCGCCCGCGCCTCCCGGGTCCGGAAGTGGACAAAGAACTGATTATTCCGAAGAAATTCGTATATTAGCAGTCTGAATTTCAGACTGCTTTTTTTATGCGAAATCTCTATCTGACCAATACGCTGACGCACCGGAAGGAACTGTTCGTGCCCATTCATCCGGGCCATGTGGGGATGTATGTGTGCGGTCCCACCGTGTACGGGGAGGCCCATCTGGGGCACGCCCGTCCCGGAGTGACCTACGACGTGCTGTTCCGGCTGCTCAAGCATCTGGGATACAAGGTCCGCTATGTGCGGAATATCACCGACGTGGGCCATCTGGAGCACGATGCCGACGAAGGGGAGGACAAGATTGCGAAGAAGGCCCGCCTCGAGGACCTGGAGCCCATGGAGGTGGTCCAGACCTATACGGAACGCTATCACGAGGCAATGCGCCTGCTGAACGTGGAGTCCCCGTCCATCGAGCCCCGCGCCTCCGGCCATATCATCGAGCAGATTGAAACCGTGAAGAAGATCCTGGAGGCGGGATATGCCTATGAATCCAACGGTTCCATCTATTTCGACGTGGAAAAGTACAACCGCGACTTCGGCTACGGCATCCTGTCCGGACGCACGCTGGAGGCGACCCTGGAGGGAACGCGCACCCTGGACGGCCAGTCCGACAAGCGGGCTCCCTACGACTTCGCCATCTGGAAGAAGGCCGAACCGGAGCACATCATGCGCTGGCCCTCCCCGTGGGGCGAAGGCTTCCCCGGCTGGCACCTGGAGTGCTCGGTGATGGGGGAAAAGTACCTGGGCCGCGAATTTGACATCCACGGCGGCGGTATCGACCTCCTGTTTCCGCACCACGAGTGCGAGATCGCGCAGAACCAGGCCTCCCGCGGCACCCAGGGCGTACATTACTGGGTCCATAACAACATGATCACCATCAACGGGCAGAAGATGGGCAAGTCCCTCGGGAACTTCATCACCCTCCCGCAGCTGTTCAGCGGCGACCATCCCAAACTGGAGCGCGCCTACAGCCCGATGACCATCCGCTTCTTCATCCTCCAGGCCCACTACCGCAGCACCCTTGACTTCTCCAACGAGGCCCTCCAGGCCGCGGAAAAGGGCTACAAGCGCCTGATGCAGGCGGGGCGGGAGCTTGGTGCCAATGCGGTTTCTCCGCTCGCTGCGCTCGGTCGAAATGACAATGGGTCTGTCCTTTCGGGCGGAGCCGGAGGCGGAGTCGAGAAATCTGTTTCTCCCGCCATCGCCGCCCTCATCGACAATGTCTATGAGGCCCTCTGTGACGATATGAACACCCCCATCGCCATCGCGCACCTGTTCGAGGCGGTGAAAATGATCAATGCCGGGAAACTCCCGGAGGCCGACAAGGCCGCGCTCCGGCAACTCTTCGAGGACGTCGTATTCGGCATCCTGGGCCTCCGCGACGAGGAGGCCGCCGGTTCCTCCGGCAAGGCCGAAAAGGCCCTCGAGGGCGTGATGGAGATCGTCCTCGAAGACCGGCGCAAGGCCCGCGCCGAGAAGAACTGGGCCGAATCCGACCGCATCCGCGACCTCCTCGCTTCCTTCGGCATCACCGTGAAGGACACCAAGGAGGGCGCCACCTGGACTTTGGAATAGATTCTTTCGTCGGTCTCCGACCTCCTCAGAATGACAAGATATCAGTCTCGGACCTCCTAACAATGGCAGAGTGGTGTCATTCCGAACCCCGGAGGGGTGAAGGAATCTGAAAACATAAGGTTATGAAATTCATTTCGTGGAACGTGAACGGCCTGCGGGCCGTGGCGGGGAAGGGGTTTGCGGACGTGTTCGCGGACCTGGACGCCGATTTCTTCTGCCTGCAGGAAACCAAGCTGCAGGCCGGGCAGATTGACCTGGAATTCCCGGGATACCGGTCCTACTGGAATTACGCCGAAAAGAAGGGTTATTCAGGCACGGCCATCTATACCCGGCACGAACCCTTGTCGGTGCGGTATGGCATCGGCGTGGAGGAGCACGACCACGAAGGGCGGGTCATCACCCTGGAGTATGCCGATTTCTTCCTCGTGTGTGCCTATGTGCCCAATTCTCAGGACGGCCTACGGCGCCTGGACTACCGGATGCAGTGGGAGGAGGCTATGCGCGCTTACCTGTGCGGCCTTCCGAAGCCGGTGGTCTTCTGTGGCGACCTGAATGTCGCGCATCAGGAAATTGACATCAAGAATCCGGCTTCCAATCGCCGTAACGCCGGTTTTACCGATGAGGAGCGCGCCCAGTTCGGGAATCTGCTCGCGGCCGGTTTCATTGACACCTGGCGCTACCAGCACCCGGAGGAGGTGAAGTACTCGTGGTGGTCCTACCGTTTCAATGCCCGCGCGAACAACGCCGGCTGGCGCATCGACTACTTCGTGGTCTCCGAAGCCCTCCGCGACCGCATCGTCTCTACGGAAATCCACGACGAAATCTTCGGCTCCGACCACTGTCCGGTGGAGCTGGTGCTGGCGTAGGTGCTTCATGTGGGGGATCGTTTCCCGGGTTGGGAACGAGCTGTTTTGAAACCGACTGATTATCAACTGCTTATGCAATTGCTAATGCCGAACCTCCAAGACTTTTAGGAGGTTCGGCATTATGGGTATAGTAACGGGTTGGTTTTCAGTCTGTTAGAACCGAGGAGGTTCCCAACCTGTATGAGGCTTTGCTAGAACGGCAGGTCGTCGTCCGGGGAGTCGGCCGGCTGGGGCGCCGGGGCCGTGTAGGACGGCGGAGCGGGCTGATACTGGGGCTGGGCGGGCTGGGGGGCATAGCCGCCCTGCGGCTGGGCAGGGGCACCGTAGCCCGGGCCGGCGTAGCCGCCCTGGGAAGGCGCGGGAGCGGAATAGCCCTGGGACGGGGCGGCACCATAGCCGGGCTGGCCGGCAAAGCCCTGGCCCTGCGGAGCGTCGGGACGCTTCCCGAGGAGCTGCATGTTGTCGGCCTGGACCTCGGTGGTATAGCGCTTGGCGCCGGTCTGGTCGGTCCACTGGCGGGTGCGGAGCTTGCCTTCGATGAAGATCTGGCTGCCCTTGTGGACGTATTTCTCAACATAATCGGCGGAGCTTCGCCAGGCGACGATGCTGTGCCATTCCGTGTTTTCGTGGGTCTCGCCGTTGCGGTCGCGGTAGCGTTCGGTCGTCGCGAGGCGGAAGGAGGCCACCTTGGCGTTGCCCTGGGGGCCCTGGGGATTGGAGTCGAGGTAACGGATTTCAGGGTCGTTTCCAACGTTACCGATGAGCATTACTTTGTTCAGTGCCATAATCAATCGTATTTTCCGACGGGAGAAACCGTCTCCCGTCCAAGTTGCAAGTTAGCAAAAAATCCGCAACATTGCTGCGGCGTCGGGCGTTTCTCCCGTAAAAATCGAATAACCGGCGACAGCCTGGTACAGGAGCCAGCGCCGGCCGGAAACGTAGGCCCGGCCGCAGCCTTCCAGGCAGGGCGTCCGGTAGTTCGCCTCCAGGACGACGGCGCCGGAAAAGTCAGGCAGGCCGTCCATCGGTCCCGGGACCGTGTAGATCACCAGATCCGGCGAAAGGCCGCTCAGCGCCTCCACCGGAACCCAGGCGCAGCCGAGATCAGAGGCAAGCGCTGCCGCCCGCTCCGGCGTCCGGTTCGCAAGCATAACCCGGCAACCCAGACGCTGTGCGGCCACCGCCGCGGCCCGTCCGGCGCCGCCGCAGCCCACGACCAAGGCCTCCGAAACGTCCAGCCCGGTCTCCTCCACGGCCATCACCACGCCGTCCACGTCCGTATTGTAACCGGCGATGCCGTCCGGGGTTTTCACGGCGAGGTTCACGGCCCCGCAGAGCCGGGCGCCATCCGAGAGGATGTCCACCGATCGGAAGGCATCCAGCTTGAAAGGCGCCGTGATGTTGATCCCGTCGTATCCGTCCAGGAAACGCTGCCAGGAGGGCCCGAATTCAGCGCCTTCCAGCAGGTCATAAGGATAGCGTCCCCCGTAGGCGGCAGCGAACAAAAGCGGGCTCAGGGAGCCTGCAACCGGGTTTCCAATAAGGCCGAAACGTTTCATAAACACAAAAGGTCATGCATGTTGACACAAATTTAATGGAAAATCCCTAAATAATGTATAAATTTGTAGGTTAATGGAAAAAACAGACGCCGCATGAAATCCATCCTGGGCATCGGGAACGCCCTGACCGACATCCTGGCCGTCCTCCCGGACGACACGCTCCTGAAGAAGTACCACCTTCCGCTCGGGAGCATGCAGCACGTTGACATGGAAACGGGCGACCGGATCTGGGAAGCGCTCAAGGAATACGGCGTGAAGTACGTCCCGGGCGGCTCGGCGGCCAACACGGTCACCTGCACATCCATCTTCGGGATGCCCTCCGGCTACATCGGCAAGATCGGCAACGACGACCTCGGGAACCTGTTCAAGAGCACGATGGAGCAGTACGGCGTCCGCGTCCAGATGCTTTACGGTACCAAGTCCAGCGGCCGCTGCATGGTCTTCATCACGGGGGCCAATGCGGAGCGCACCTTCGCCGACTACATGGGCGCGACCCTGGAACTGGGCCCGGACGACCTGCAGCCCGAATTCTTCGAAGGGTACGACTACTTCCACATCGAGGGCTACCTGGTCCAGAACCAGGAACTCATCGCGAAGGCCGCGCGCATGGCGAAGGCCGCCGGCTGCATCATTTCCATCGACATGGCCTCCTACAACGTCGTGGAATCCAACGACGCCTTCTTCCACAACCTGGTGGAGAACTACGTGGACATCGTCTTCGCGAACGAGTCCGAGGCGAAGGCCTTCACCAAGATGGAGCCCCGCGAGGCCCTGGACGAGATTGCCCGCCACTGCCAGATTGCGGTCGTGAAAGTGGGAAAGGCCGGGTCGATGGTCAAGTCCGGGGACGAGTGCCACATCATCGAACCCTGGCCCGCAACCCCCGTGGACGCCACCGGCGCCGGAGACACTTACGCCGCCGGCTTCCTGTATGCCCATTCGCTCGGGATGCCCCTCCGCGTCTGCGGTGAAATCGGGTCCATCATCGCCGCCAAGGTGGTCGAGGTCATCGGCACCAAGATCGATATCCCCCGCTGGCGCGATGCCAAGCTGGAAATCCGCGAGCTCATAGCCGCCAACACGAAATAGACTATGCTGGAACCGGTCAAAGATATGCTCAGGCGCCAGAGCCTGAAGAAACACGCCTCCACGGAGCCGACGGGATTCGTCCCGCTCAGCAAGATCCGCTCCGCCGTGGCGTTCATCGACGTGGAAGACACTTCCTTCAACGAGTGCAAGAACCTGCTGATGCAGTTCTTCCGCGACAACAACATCAAAGGCGACATCTTCTTCTTCGACTTCCGGAAACTCACGGAAGGGGAACGCCTCATCACCAGCATCACCACGACCATCCTCAAGAAGGACCTGAACTGGTTCGGAAAACCCTCCCGCGAGAAGGTATCCCTGATGCTGGACGGTGAGCCCGATCTGTTCCTTTCGCTGCTGCCTTATAACGATTATCCCATCGAATTCATGGCCTGCTGCTCCCGGGCCCACTTCAAAGTGGGGCGCGCCCAGCTGCCGGGCAACACGTTCGACCTGGTGATCAAGGACCCGGAAGGCCGGAAACTCACCGAAGCGGAGTTCTGCAAGGAACTGATCCGCTTCATGGACAAGATCCGATGAAGAAATACCTCATCGTCTTCCTCATCTCCATGGTGCCGCTCATCGAACTGCGCGGCGCAATCCCCTATGCCGTCACGATCGGCCTTCCCATCATCCCCTCCATCATCGTCGCCGTCATCGGCAACATGATTCCGGTCCCGTTCATCTTCCTGTTCGCCCGCCGGATCCTGGAATGGGGCAAGGACAAGCCCCTCATCGGCAAATTCTTCACCTGGTGCCTCGAGAAGGGCGAAAAAGGGGGCGAGAAACTGAAAGCGAAGGCCGGGAAAGGCCTGTACATCGCCCTGCTCCTGTTCGTGGGCATCCCGGTGCCGGGCACGGGCGCCTGGACCGGCACCCTGGCCGCCAGCATCCTGAACATGGACTTCAAGAAAAGCGTCCTGTATGTCCTCGCCGGCGTCCTGCTGGCCGGGGTGATCATGCTGGTCCTTTCGCTGGTCGCCTACAACCTTTTCACCACCCTGTTCCTGTAAGAAAAACCACCACCGATATGACACTGAAACGACTGATTTCCCGGACTTCCCTGCTTCTGATTGCCGCCTGCTGCCTCACGGGCTGCCTCGCCGGCAAGTTTATGAGCAACACCGCCCTCAAGCCGTCCAAGCACGGCGTAGCCGATATCGAGCGCACCCGCCAAAAGGCCGATTCCCTGGCTCCCGGCGTGATGGCCTGGTATGACGACCTGCACGAGAAAGGCATCTTCAAGGATATCAACCGCACCGACCCGGACGGTTACAAACTGCACGCCGTCTATGCCCCCGCCCAGGATCCGGAGACGGCCCGGGGAACGGCCATCGTCGTCCACGGATACACGGACAACCACCTCGTGTTCATGTACCTCGTCCGGATGTACCGCGATGAATTGAACTACAACGTGCTGGTTCCGGACCTGCAGTTCTTCGGCTATTCCGAAGGCGAGGCCGCCCAGATGGGCTGGCTGGACCGGCTGGACGTGGAAGACTGGGCCACCGTCGCCCACGATATCTTCAAGAATGACTTCATGGTCGTGCATGGCGTTTCCATGGGCGGCGCCACCACCATGATGATGAGCGGCGATCCCCTGCCGGCCTATATCCGCGCCTACGTGGAAGACTGCGGCTATTCCTCCGCCTGGGACCAGTTCGCGCACAACCTGAAGCAGGACTATCATCTGCCCACGTTCCCCATCCTGAACAGCGCCAGCATCGTGACCCGCAACCGCTACGGCTGGGGTTTCAAAGAGGCATCTTCCGTGGCGCAGCTCGCCAAGTGCGACCGCCCGATGCTCTTCATCCACGGTACCGCCGACGATTTCGTCCCCGTCGAGCACGTTTATAAGAACTACGAGGCCAAGGTGCACGGCTACAAGGAACTCTACCTCGTCGAGGGCGCCGTCCATGCCAATTCCTACGCCAAGGATCCGGCGAACTACACCTGGCGCGTGAAATACTTCCTGGACCGGGTGCAGAGCGGGGAAATCACGACTTTATAAAGAGCTGTTCCGCTGGCGGACGGCCTCGAAGAGGAGGATGGCGGCGGAGACGGAGACATTGAGGCTGTCCAGGCGGCCGAGCATCGGGATCTTGATGTGCGCGTCGGCCGCTTCCCGCCAGATATCCGTGAGACCGGTGGATTCTGTGCCCATGATGAGCGCCGTGCCCACGGTCATGTCCGTGTCATAGTACCAGGACGAGTCCTGGAGCTGGGCCGTGAGGATGCGGATGCCGCGGGCGCGGAGCCACGCGATGGTTTCCGCCGATGTGGCGCATACCGTGGGAACGGTGAACACGCCGCCGAGGCTCGCCCGGATGAGGTTCGGGTTGTAGAGGTCCGTGAGGGGATCGCACACGATGACCGCATCGGCCCGGGCGGCATCGGCACTGCGCAGCACCGCGCCCAGGTTTCCCGGCTTCTCCACCGACTCCAGCACCACGACAAGCGGGTTCTCCCGGAGCGTCAGGTCCTCCAGCCGCCGTTCGCGGCACTCCACCTCGGCGATGATCCCCTCCGTGGAGTCGCGGTACGCCACCTTCCGGTAGAGCGTTTCGGGGATTTCGATGAGATTTGTCATTTCGAGCGGAGCCGAAGGCGAAGTCGAGAAATCGGAGAAAGAGATTTCTCCACGCGCTTCGCTTGGTCGAAATGACAGGGGCACGTCGCTTTGTTGAAATGACAGGGGCCCATCGCTGGAACGAAGTGACGCGAGGGCCCCTTCCCCGGCCACCTCGGGGCACACGAACAGGGTCCGGACGGTAAAGCCGGCCTCGAGGCAGTGCTCCAGCTCGCGCCGGCCCTCCACGACGAAAAGGCCCTGCTCCCGCCGCGCCTTGGATTTCTCCTGCAGCAAGAGCAGATTCTTGATCTTCGGATTCTGCGCCGATGTGATGGTCTCAATTCTCATACGGAAGTGCATTGTCTGAAGGGCTTTCTTTTTCTGAACCTGTGCCACCCTCGGCATCATAAGAGGGAGGGGCCCATTTATGGGAGGGGTCGCGAAGCGACGGTTCAGAAAAAGAAAGCCCTTCAGGCCTAGAACTTCTCCGGCCGCATGGTCGGGAAGAAGAGGACGTCCTGGATGGCCTCGGCGCCGGTCATGAACATGGTAAGGCGGTCGATGCCGATGCCGATGCCCGAAGTGGGCGGCATACCGTACTCGAGCGCCCGCACGAAGTCGTAGTCGATGTACATAGCCTCGTCGTCACCCTTGGACTTGAGGGCCGCCTGTTCCTCGAAGCGCTCCAGCTGGTCCACCGGGTCGTTCAGCTCCGAGTAGGCATTGGCCAGTTCCTTGCCGGCCACGAAGAGTTCGAACCGCTCGGTGAGGGTGTCGTCGTAGCGGCAGCGCTTGGTGAGCGGGGACATCTCCACGGGATAGTCGGTGACGAAGGTGGGCTGGATGAGGTTCTTCTCGCAGAATTCGCCGAAGATGGCGTCGATCAGCTTGCCCACGCCCATCTCCGGAGTCACTTCCACACCCAGCTGCTTGCAGGTCGCCCGGAGCTGCGCCTCGTCCATGCCCTTGACATCGACCCCGGCGTACTCCTGGATGGCATCCAGGATGCGGAGGCGGCGGAACGGACCCTGGAAGGAGATTTCGTTCCCGCCGATGACCTTGGTCAGGCCGCCGGTCGCCAGGGCCACCTGCTCCAGCATCTTTTCGGTAAAGTCCATCATCCAGTTATAGTCCTTGTAGGCCACGTACAGTTCCACGCAGGTGAATTCCGGATTGTGGGTCTTGTCCATGCCCTCGTTGCGGAAGTTCTTCGCGAACTCGTACACGCCCGGGAAGCCGCCCACGATGAGGCGCTTGAGGTAGAGTTCGTTCGCGATCCGCAGGTACATGTCCACGTCCAGCGCATTGTGGTGCGTGATGAACGGGCGTGCGGTCGCACCGCCCGGGATGGGCTGGAGGATCGGGGTTTCCACTTCCAGGCAGCCGGCTTCGTCAAAGTAGCGGCGCATCGTGGAGATGATCTTCGCACGCTTGACGAAGACCTCTTTCACCTGCGGGTTCACCACGAGGTCCACGTACCGCTGGCGGTAGCGGAGTTCCGGATCGGCAAAACCGTCGTGGACGGTGCCGTCGGCATCGGTCTTCACGATCGGAAGGACGCGGAGGGACTTGGACAGGACCGTGAGTTCCTTCGCATGGACCGACAACTGGCCGGTCTGGGTGATGAAGGCAAAACCTTTGATCCCGACGATGTCGCCGATGTCCAGCAGTTTCTTGAAGACGGTGTTGTACAGGGTTTTGTCCTCGCCGGGGCAGATTTCGTCCCGCTTGACATAGACCTGGATGCGTCCGGCCGGGTCCTGCAGTTCCATGAAGGAGGCTGCGCCCATGATGCGGCGGGACATGATGCGGCCGGCGATGCATACGTCGGCGAAATTCCCTTCCTCCGGCTTGTAGCCTTCGGCGATGGCCACCGTGGTGGTATTGACAGGGTAGAGGGGCGCCGGATAGGGGTTGACGCCTAATTCGCGGAGTTTTGCGAGGGATTCCCGACGGCCGCGCTCCTGCTCGTTCAGTTCGATATTCGTTGCCATAGAAAGCGTTATCTGTGTTTATCAGGGTTGATAGCGGTTGCAAAGGTACGAAAAACCTCCCACAATCCGTCTCTTGGCCGATTTATTTGCTTAAAAGTTTTCAAAATGTTGGGAAAATTAGATTATTCTGCTTAATTTTGCCAATGTATATGATAGTGTCCATACCGGACGCCGTGTCCGGCCAGCCCCAAAAGGGCAGGAAAACGCATCGATATACCATTAAATATAATAAGGAAACAACAACAATTCTTATCATATGAAACTGAAAAGCTTAACACTGATTCTCGCCGCCGTGCTCGGGGCCCAGGTTGCCTTCGCACAGCAGAGTACTACCGATCCCAGCGTGGAGTTCAATCCCCACTGGTACGGTTTGATCCAGGGTGGAGCCGGTTACACCATCGGTGAAACTGCCTTCAAAGATTTGATTTCCCCCGCTGCAGCCCTTTCTTTCGGCTATCAGTTCAATCCGGCCCTCGGCCTGCGCTTCGGTGCTTCCGGCTTCCAGGGCAAGGGTAACGTGGTCTCCCCGCTGGAGGTGTACAAGTTCAACTACCTCCAGGGCAACGTGGACCTCACCCTCGACCTCGCCAACCTGATCAAGTATGATCACCAGCGGGTCTTCAATCCCTACATCTTCGCGGGTGCCGGTGTCGCCTACGGCTTCAACAATGGCGCCAACAACGTGAAGCAGACCAACCCGAAGGAGTATTTCGCCCTCCTCTGGGACAAGCACATGATTTCCCCTGTCGGCCGCATCGGTATCGGTGCTGACATCCGCCTCTCCGAGGCTGTCGCCATCACCCTTGAAGTGAACGACAACATCCTGTCCGACCGTTTCAACTCCAAGAAGGTCGGTCACCCCGACTATCAGTTCAACGCCCTCGCCGGCCTGAAGATCAACTTCGGCAAGGCTACCCGCCCGTGCGCGAAGTACTTCGCCGACATCGCCGCCGCTGAGGCCGCCGCTGCCGCCCTGAAGGCCCAGCAGGAAGCCGAGCGCGCCGCGAAACTCGCCGCCGAGAAGGCTGCTGCCGAGAAGGCTGCCGCCGAGAAGGCCGCTGCTGAGAAGCTCGCCGCCGAGAAGGCCGCCGCTGAGAAGCTCGCCGCTGAAATGCGCCAGGTCAACACCTTCTTCCTGATCAACTCCGCCGTCATCTCCGACGAGGAGGCCGCCAAGCTTGTCCGTTACATCGACTGGCTGAAGGCCAACCCGAACGTGAAGGTCGCCATCGCCGGCCACGCCGACAAGGGCACCGGTAACAAGCGCATCAACCAGAAACTCTCCGACCAGCGTGCCGCCGCCGTCAAGGACTTCCTCGTGGAGCGTGGCATCGCCGAGACCCGCATCGTTTCCGTCGTCGGTAACGGCGACCGCGTCCAGCCGTTCGCTGAGAACGACCTGAACCGTGTGGTTATCAGCACTATTGAGTAATCAATAAACTCTTAATTCTATACCAACTTTATGAAAGTCAAATTCACCAAACTTGCAGCGCTGCTCCTCGCCGGAGCCGCACTGTTCGTGGCTGGATGTACCGACTATGAAGTCGACATCCAGAATGTAGACAAGAAGGTTGACGAACTGGCCGCTAAGACCGCCGCCGACCTTAACAGCCAGGTCAATGCGTTGACGACCATGATCAAGACGCTGGAGACCAGCACTGCTGCTGACATCAAGAAGGTGTCTGATGATCTGGCGACCCTCCAGGGCCTTCACAGCGCCCTTCGTTCCGATTTCGACGCCAATGTCGCTTCCGTCAACGAAGCTATCAAGGCCCTTCAGGCTGCTGATGTGACCTTCACCCAGCAGATCACTGATCTGTCTACCAAGTATCAGAACCTTGCCGACACGAAGGCTGACAAGACCGAGCTTGCCCAGGCTAAGATCGACCTCCTCGCCGCTATCGCCGATGAGGAAGCCCGCGCCAAGGCGAAGGAAGCTGAGATCGAGGCTGCCGTGAAGAGGATCAACGAGGTAACCATCCCCGCTCTCCAGGCCCAGATCGACGACATCGTCAAGGTGAAGATTCCGGCTCTCGAGCAGGATATCCAGGATCTGAAGGATGGTAAGGTGGACAAGGTTGACTTCGAGGCCTATAAGACGGCCACCCAGAAGACCATCGAAACCATCGAGGCTGCGATCGGTGACCTTGCCGAGCTCAATACCAAGAGCAAGGACTCCCTGGTCGCTGCCGTCAACGAGGTTCTCGCCAAGTTCGACGACTATGTGCTGACCGAGACCTTCGAGGCGTTTGTCAAGATCGCTGCCACCAAGGAAGAACTCACGACTACCGCGAATGCTCTCAGCGCCCGTATCGGTGAGCTCGAGTCCCTGACGGCTGAGTTCCCGGAGGATGTGACCATCAAGGAGTACATCGATGGTAAGGTCGAGGATCTCCAGGGGAAGATCAACACGATCAACGGGCATCTGACGACCCTCGATGGCCAGGTTGAGACGTTGAACAAGACTGTCTATGAGACGGTTCTTCCTCAGATTCAGTTTGCTCTTGATTACGAAGGTTACTATTCCTCTGCTAATGGCCTTCAGGGATACATTGAGGACTTTGCAGTTGCCGCTCTCCTCGCAGCTCGCGAATACACGGATGATTGCGTTGATGAGATCTTCTGGTACCTCGATGATATCTACGATTACATTTACGAACTGTACGACATTCTCCTGAACCGCGTCCAGAGCGTTGTCTATGTTCCGGACTACGACGATCAGAAGATGACCCTGAACCTCGTGTACTACACCGACTACGCTGGTCACTTCCTCGTGATCGGTAAGGAGACTGAGGTTACTTATAAGGTCAATCCGGCTGACGCCTTCAAGGATACGCAGGCCCTGGCCGCCCTCGTGAAGAAGGGTGCCCTCGATTTCGATGTCGTTCCCGTGAAGACTCGCGGTGGTGATGCCGAGACCAATGATCCGAGACTGGACATCGTCGGTGTGAAGAACTACGATGCCGAGACCGGTAAGTTCACCCTCATCGTTCGTCCGAACAATGTCGTGAGCTCCGCTTTCGCTGACTACCAGATTGATCCGTATGCCATGTACTTCGCCCGTCTGCAGGCCAGCCAGGAGAATGGCGAGATGCAGCTCGTGCAGAACGAGGATGGCACCTATCAGGTCATCAATATCCCCTTCGGCCCTGAATTCAGCGGTTACCAGACGGAAGACGAGGTCTTCACCGGTTGGGAGAAGATCGTTGATGAGGAAGCTTGGGGCGAGTGGGTCAAGAATGAATGGTACCAGTTCTGGGGCATGGGTTATCATTATGAGTATCACCCGGAGCAGTCCCACTATGAGCCTACCTTTGAGACCTATGTCTGGTATGCTTATTCCGCTGAAGAGCTTGCCGCCTACAAGGAGGCTATCGACGAACTCGAGCAGGCCCTCAATGACTACATCCAGGACGATATCGAGAAGTACAACGAGCTTGTTGAGAAGTACAATGCCGCTATCGAAGCCTACAACAAGGCTCTCGACAAGTACATGGATTCCCTGCAGCGTCGTGGCTCTGCCCGCAACTATGCGGCTGCCCTGAATGTGTACCTGAATGCTGAGCACCGCGTCGCTACCGTTGCTTACGATCTGCCTGTGGAGTCCCAGGTTACCAATATCTCCAGCACCTACACTACCTTCTATCCTTCCAAGTATGCGGAATCCGAGCACATCTACATCAATCGGAACCCGTATGTGAAGCTTGAGAAGCTCGATGAGAACAAGCAGGATGTCAAGGCTTATGAGGACTACATCCAGGAGCTTGAGTTCAACTCCAAGGAGACCAAGGAAATCCTTGCTGCTGCTGTTCCTGCCGTCACCATCTTTGACGCCCAGTTCGAGAACGCCCGCACCATCTCCTATGACCTGGCCCGTGAGGAAGGTTACCTGGTGATTGATCCTACTTGGAGCAATGCTGCCATTTCCTACATGCCCGCTTTCGGTGAGGAGAAGTACTTCGTCGTGAAGAATGACTTCGAAGGTGAGAAGATTCCGCCGTATGCCACCGTTCGCATGAACTATCTGGATGGTGACAAGGGTTATGCCAATTCTACCCTCAAGGGTCGCGTCGGTGACTTCGTCTTCGGTGCCTATGTCCTCGAGGACAATATGTTCGGTTCCAAGTGGGCTTGGCTCGGCGCTGTCAAGGTTGTTCCTCCGACCGTGAAGATCGATCTCTCTCTCGAGAAGCCGGTTACCTGGACCTATGCCAACGATGCTGACATTGATCACAACCGCTTCTATCTGACTGAGGGCAGCAAGGAGTACTTCCGCGATGATCTCGTTGTCAAGATTGACACCGACCTCGAGGAAGTTGCCGAGAAGTTCGGTATCACCCCGGCTGACCTCCAGGGTCTCTATCCGACCTCCGAGAACCGTATGATCGTCAAGTACGACGTCGAGGAAGTTAATGCTAAGGGCAAGAAGGAAGCTTATGAGGTTCGTGTCAGCTTCACTGGCTTCGGTCCTGACGCCCAGCCTGTGTACACCCGTTATGAGAACGGTGAGGCTGTTGAGAAGCCCGCTCTGAAGATCGGTCACGTCGACCTCGATCCTAAGACTGGCGCCCTCGACATGAACGTCACCAACTTCGAGTGGGACAAGACCTACACGGTCAATGCCAAGTACTACTATGTCGATCATTTCTTCGGTAGTGTTTCCGTCATCGTGGATGTGAACTTCGTGTTCAACACCGTCGACCGCAGCCGTGCGGATGTCACCATCCCTGTGCAGGATGTCACCTTCGCCATCAATGGCGCTGACTACCAGAAGAACGAGGGTGCCGGTTGGTACAAGTGGGTTGGCAAGAGCCAGCAGGAAGCGATCAAGAAGGCGTTTGTTGATGGTGGTGTCATCACCGCCGCCGACTTCGAAACTGTCGCTGACTTCGCCGAGAGCGAACTGGTTGACGAAATCGTTGACGTTATCACCAACAACCCGAACGATCTCTATGGCTATGTCGCCGTCTCCCAGGACAAGCAGATTGCCAGCACGACCGATCTGTTCACTCCTTCTGCTCTCCAGCAGTTTGCCAAGAAGGATAAGAACGGTAACTTCGTCCAGGATCCTGAGAATCCGTACAAGTTCCTCGGTGCCGAGTCTTACCGCTTTGTGACCACCTACATCGGTGAGAAGGTTATCATGCCGTTCACCTTCAACTGGACTGTCCCGGCTTATGACTATGAACCTCTGCCGAACCAGACTAAGAAGGATGCGAACGAGGTTTGGTTCAGCTATGCTGCTCCTCGTTACGATGAAACCCGTGACGTCCTTACTCACTACGATGTCACTTACATGAACGTCCCTGCTCTTGCGTTCAATATTGTTGATGCCAAGGGTAAGTACTTCAACTGGAAGGACAAGGTGAACTCCGGTGACTACTTCTATGATGCCAACGTCATTTCCAGCTTCTACTATACCGATCCTAAGTTCGGTGCCAAGGCTCTCGAGAAGCAGAATATCACTGCTGACCTGAAGGTCTATGAGGACCTCTGGAGCTCTGACGAGAAGGAGAACTTCGAGCACAGCGTGTTCTACTATCGTTCCACGCTCGACGCTATCCCGATGTTCGGTAAGCTGGAGATCGTTTCCGGTGACGCTCGCTTCGAAATCCCGACCAGCTTCGGTAATCCGTACACCGGTGTTAAGCTCGCTGAGACTCCGTACAACAACTACGAGCTCCGCGCTTGGAAGCCGTTCGTGGTCGATACCTACAAGCAGGAGATCTTCATCGATCTCGACAACCCGGGAGTCTACACGATTGACCTGCTGAAGGGTATCCAGTTCTACGATGCCCGTCAGGTTGCCCAGAGCACCCCGAGCAGCGAGACCATCCGCGAGGTTAACGGTGTCCAGTGCTGGGTCCGTCCGATGATGGATCTCAAGAATGGCACTTGGGTGATCGGTAACGGCACCGCCGCCAACGGTTACGCTACGGGTGTCTCCTCTGCCCAGGCTTATGAGATTGCCGTTCAGGACTTCGAGTGGGATAACATCACCGCTGTCCCTGCTCAGTATCGTGGTCTGATCAATGTCAAGGAGAACAAGGAAACCTATACCTATCAGATGGAGTTTGACTACCGTTCTGAGATCGGATTCTCCGACACTGTGTCTGTCCCGTTCACCTTCAAGCTCCTGACCAAGTGGCAGGAACTCGACGAGTTCGAGGTCACTGTTACCGTCCGTGGTCTGAATGCTCAGTAATCGAGCAAAAGCATACTAAGAATTGGGCCGGTCCTTTTGGACCGGTCCTTTTTTTGTGTATCTTTGTATGTAGTTAGTACAACCTGAACCATGAAGAAGATCATTGCTTTGATTGCGGCCACTCTGGTCGCTTTGTGCACAGCGTACAGTAGTTACGCTATGCCGGATCCGGATGCACCGGGCACGAAGCTCATTACGATCCAGGCGGGCGGTCTGCCCGGCTTTGGCGGTCTCCTCACCGGAAGCATCTGTATGGCCAACCTTGGAAAGAGCCACCTGTATGGCGGCCTCCAGCTGGGCGCCAATTATCGCCATGGCGCCGCTCTTGCGACCAAGAAGTTGGATGCATCCCTTGCTCCCCGTATCTCCCTGGGTTTTAACCTGGGCCGTGTGGTCGAACTTCATTTCGGCGGATTGGCCGGTATCGATGCCCAGCGCTTTGATGAATTGAAGAGCAGCCTTGTTTTCTGCTATGGTGGTTTCGGCGGCCTGCGATTCAATCTTGGCCCTACCGTGGGTATCGTCCTGGAAGGTTGCTATTCCAACTGCCTTCCTTACGCATCGGGCGGACTCTCGTTCCGTTTCTAGCAGATTCCTCAGGATGTAAATGCATTGGCCGGGTCTCCTCCCCAAGAGACCCGGCCGGTATATAAAACGAACTTAACAAATAGACACGAACTCGCTTCGTTGTCTGGTGCAAAGGTATATTCTTTTATTTAGATTCGCAAATCATTTACGATTTCAAAGTAAAATAAATTATTTTACTTTGAAATTAAAAGTTTTAATTTCTCGCCCCGCTACTTTTTCCTCGCTTCTTCCGGTCTCTAATTATCTGATAGTCAAAGCGTACGGTTGAGGATTCCCCGTTTTTGGGCTACTTTCTCATTCTCTTCTGTATCTCGCATGGATAGTTTTATTACTTTTGTTCCGAACCATCCACGTATTCATGATGAAGAAGTTGTCTTTGTACGCCGCCGCCATGGCCGTTTTCGCTTTTTGCTCCTGCGCTTGCGGGGGAAAGGATCCTGTTCCGGCCGAGCCGGAGAAGCCTTCCGGGGATCCGTCTGTGGAAGTTTCCGAGGTTACGCTCTGGACGACGACGTTCAATCAATCCAAGGCCTTCGAGAAGTCCAGTTTCCCATTTGGTAAAGCTTCCGCATCGACGACCCAGTATATCGTACGGTTCACGGACGCGACTTTCCAGACGGTCGATGGCTTTGGTCTGGCGATTACCCAGGCTTCCTGCTACAACCTTCTCAAGATGAGTGCATCGGACCGGACAGCCTTTCTGAAGGAGCTTTTCAGTCGGACCGAAGGCGCCGGTTCTTCCCTGATCCGGGTGTGTATCGGCGGCTCGGACTTTTCCATGGATGAGTATACCTGGTGCGACCGGGAAGGGATGGAGAACTTTGCCGTCCACGAGAGTGAGTCCCAGTATTTGTTCCCCATTCTGGATGAGATTTATCAGATCAATCCGGACGTGCAGATCATCGGATCCCCGTGGAGCTGTCCGCGCTGGATGAAGATGGATGTCCAGGGGAAAGGGGATCCCTTCTATAGCTGGACCTCCGGCCGCCTGAATCCGAAGTACTATGCCGACTATGCCGAGTATTTTGTCAAATGGGTGCAGGAGATGCAGAAACGGGGGTACAAGGTCATGGGCGTCACGCTCCAGAACGAACCCTTGAACAGAGGCAATTCCATGTCCCTGTATATGCCCTGGCAGGATCAGCGCGATTTCCTGAAGGTCGTGGGTCCTGCCTTCGAGAAGGCGGGCTTACAGACACAGATCCTGCTCTTCGACCACAACTACGATTATGACAATATCGCGGGCCAGGGGAGTTATCCGCTGAACATCTACGCGGATGAGGCCGCTTCCAAATATGCCGCCGGTTCCGCCTGGCACAACTACGGCGGCTCGGTCTCGGAACTGGACAATATCCACCGTCGCGCTCCGGATAAGGGCATCTGGTTCACCGAAGCATCCATCGGCACCTGGAACTATGACAAGGGCTTCGGCGCCCAGTTCCAGGAGGATTTCCGCGAGATCATGCTGGGAACCCTGAAACGGTACGGCAAGGGCGTGACGCTCTGGAACCTGATGCTGGACGACGAAGGGAAGCCTTACCGTCCGGGCGGTTGCGGCACCTGCTACGGGGCCGTTTCCATTGACCACCGGAACTATTCCCTCGCTTCCGTGGACCGGAAATCGCATTGGTATGACATTGCCCATGTTTCCGTGGCGGTCCAGCCCGGCGCAGTCCGCATCGGCACCGAAGGCTACACCGCTCCCGGCGTAACCTACCTGGCCTTCCGGAATCCGGATGGCTCCTACGGGGTTCTTTTCCTGAATGAAAGCACGACGGGCCAGCAGTTCCTGTTCGCGGCCGGTACGCAGTACGCGCCCGTCACCGTTCCTCCCCAGTCTGTCGTTTCTGCGGTATGGAAATAGCCGCCGATGGAAAGGTCCATCGACGGCTGTGGGTTGAGATTTCTCGACTTCGCCTTCGGCTCCGCTCGAAATGACAAGGTGTTTTCTATTTCACGCTGAAAGCGAAGATGCAGTGGCTGCGGTAGGTCTCACCGGGACGGAGGACCACTGACGGCCATTCAGCCTTGTTGGGGGAGTCCGGATAGTGCTGGGTCTCCAGGCAGATGCCGTGGCGCTGGTTGTACACGACGCCCTGCTTGCCGGTGACGGTGCCGTCCAAGAAATTGCCGGAGTACACCTGGATGCCGGGCTCGTCGGTGTAGACCTTCAGGTCGATACCGGTAGCCGGGCACCAGAGTTCGACGGCGACGCCGGAGATGTCACCGGCGGTGTCCAGAACCCAGTTGTGGTCGTAACCGTTGCCGTTGCGGATCTGCTCGTCATCGGCCGCGATCTGGTCGCCGATGGCGTGCGGGGTCGTGAAGTCGAACGGGGTACCTGCGACCGGAACGATCTCACCCGTCGTCATATAGGTATCATCCACCGGGGTGAAGTTGGCGGCGTTCACGTACAGGAGGTCCTCCGTGATGGCGTGGTTCGCCGGGTCGCCGGAGAGGTTGAAGTAGGAGTGGTTCGTCATGTTGATGACGGTGGCGGCGTCGGTCGTGGCCTCGTACTGGATGTCGATGGCGTTGTCGGCCGTCAGGGTGTAGGTCACATAGGCCTTCACCTCGCCCGGGAAGTTGTTGTCACCGTCGGGGGAGACGCGGAGGAGCTTCACATGGGAAGCATCGGCCTCGACGCACTCATAGACCTGGTACTGCCAGCCGGTAGGGCCGCCGTGCAGGCAGTGGCCGAAGTTGTTCTGGGGGAGCTGGTACTCCACGCCGTCCAGGGTGATCTTTCCCTGGTTGATGCGGTTGGCATACCGGCCGATGGAGGCGCCGAAATCGGTCTGGTTGTTCTCCGGGAAGTAGTCGGAGACCTTGTCGAAGCCGAGGACCACGTCGCGCTTGACGCCGTCCTTGTCGGGGACCAGGATGGAAACGATGCGGCCGCCGAAGTTGGTGACGCAGACTTCCATGCCGGCTTCATTGGTGAGGGTGTACAGGGCGGTGGGGGCGTCGTTGTAGGTGCCCGCGAAATCGTCCGGGTTCAGGCCGGAGGCCGTGAGGGCCGGCTGTTTGGGGGTGCAGGCTGCCACGAAGGCGAGGCAGGCTGCGGTGAGGAGGAGCTGTTTCATGTTTCGTTTTTTAGCTATACAAAGATAATGATTTTTGAGGTGCACCGGGCTGAAAACGAAATAAATTGATTATATTTGAGAGATTTTTAAAGACATTGCAAGAATTTTTCAACTATAAAACACAAAACACAATGACTCAAGCAAAGAAAAACTCCAACCTGGTAGCCATCATCACGATGTGCTTCATCTTCGCGATGATCTCCTTCGTGACCAACATGGCTGCCCCGTTCGGTAACATCTGGGGCAACAAGTACGAGTGGTCCAAGATGGCCGGCAACCTGATGAATTTCGCCGCCTATCTGTTCATGGGTATCCCGGCGGGCAAGATGTTGATCAAGGTCGGCTACAAGAAGACCACCCTCATCGCCCTCGCGACCGGTTTCATCGGCGTGGTGATCCAGTGGCTTTCCAGCCGTTCCTTCCTGGGCAACAGCGCCATCTACGTGTACCTCCTCGGCGCTTTTGTCTGCGGCTTCTGCGTGTGCATGCTGAACACCGTCGTGAACCCGATGCTGAACATCCTCGGCGGCGGCGGCAACAAGGGCAACCAGTACATCCAGATCGGCGGTACCCTGAACTCCCTGACCGGCACCCTGACTCCGCTGCTGGTGGGCGTCCTCATCGGCACCGTCTCTGCCAATACCTCCATGGCCGACGTGGCCCCGCTGCTGTTCATCGCCATGGCCGTGTTCGCCATCGCCTTCATCATCATCTCCTTCCTGGAGATCCCCGAGCCCGCCAAGGAGCGCAAGACCACCGTCTATGAGCACAGCCCGTGGAACTTCCGCCACTTCGTGATGGGCGCCATCGCCATCTTCTTCTATGTGGGCATCGAGATCGGTATCCCGGCGCAGGTGAACTTCTTCCTCGCCGATGCTACCGAGAAGGGCGCCGGTATCGCCGTGAACGGCGCTGCCATCGGCGGTGCCATCGCCGCCGTGTACTGGCTCCTGATGATGGTCGGCCGTTTCGGCAGCACCCTCATCTCCGGCAAGGTTTCCACCCGTGCCCAGATGACCGTCGTGAGCGCCGTCGCCATCGTCCTCGTCATCGCCGCGATCTTCACCCCGAAGTCCGTGACCGTCAATATGCCCGGCTACAGCGCCGCTGACGGTTTCGCCATGTTCCAGGTGCCGCTGAGCTGCCTGTTCCTCGTGCTCTGCGGTCTGTGCACCTCCGTGATGTGGGGCGCCATCTTCAACCTCGCCGTGGAAGGCCTGGGCAAGTACACCGAGGCTGCTTCCGGTATCTTCATGATGCTCGTGGTGGGCGGCGGTATCATGCCGTTCATCCAGGAATTCATCGCCAAGGGCGCCGGCTACATGAACAGCTACTGGCTCGTCGTCGCCATGCTCGGCTACCTGCTCTTCTACGCCCTCGTCGGCTCCAAGAACGTGAACAAGGACATCCCTGTTGAATAATCGTCATGCCCGGCCCCGACCGGGCATCTAATACCTTATCAGAATGGCACAAGATCTCGTAATCGGTATCGACGTAGGCGGCCAGACCGCCAAATGCGGCGTCGTGGACGCCCGCGGCAATATCATCGCCCAGACTGTCATCAGCTCTGAAAATACCAACAATGCGGATGCCTTCGTGGCCGCGCTGGCCGAGGCCCTGAACCGCATCATCGTGGAAGCCAAGGCCGAAGGCTGCATCCGCGGCATCGGCGTGGGCATCCCGAACGGTAACTTCTATACCGGCGTCGTGGAGAACGCCGTGAACCTCGTATGGGCCAAGGGCGGCAACATCCCGTTCGCCAAGATGCTCCAGGAGCAGATGAACGGCATTCCCGTCTCGCTCACCAACGACGCCAACGCCGCCGCAATGGGTGAAATGACCTATGGCGCGGCCCGCGGTATGAAGAACTTCATCATGATCACCCTGGGTACCGGTGTCGGTTCCGGCATCGTGATCAACGGGGAAGTGGTGTATGGCCACGACGGTTTCGCCGGCGAGCTCGGTCACACCTGCGCCGTCCGCCACAACGGCCGTCGCTGCAACTGCGGCAAGGACGGCTGTCTGGAGACCTACGCCTCCGCTACCGGCGTCGCCCGCACCGCCCGCGAATGGCTGGACATGACCGATGAGCCGTCCCTCCTCCGTTCCCTGGACAAGATCAAGTCCAAGAACGTGTACGAGGCCGCGAAGGAAGGCGACAAGCTCGCTCTCCGCGTGTTCGACTACACCGGCCGTATCCTCGGCGAGAAGTTCGCGGACTTCATCGAGTTCTCCGCCCCGGAGGCCATCGTCCTGTTCGGCGGCCTCGCCCGCGCCCGCGAATTCCTGGAGGAACCCATCCGCAAGGCCATGGACGAGAACGTTATCCCGCTCTGGCGCGGCAAGGTGAAGCTCGTCTTCTCCCAGCTCAAGGAATCCGACGCCGCCATCCTCGGCGCCTCCGCCCTCGCCTGGGAGCTGTAAGCAAGTGCTTGCATGGGTCCAGTTTTTGGACCTGTGCAAGCAAAATAGGCTAAAAACGATCGTACCGGTCCAAATCCTGGACCGGTACGAGCATTTTAAGGGGGGGAGGAATCTACCGCTTGCACTCCACCGCGGCGCGTTCGATCGGGAAGGCAGCCGTGTAGTTTTCGAGATAGGCCTGGAAGCCGGCGACGTCGGCGGGATTGGGGGCGATTTCGGAGCCCTCGAGGCCGGCGAAGACGATCTTGTCCAGGAAGTCGGGGAGGGTGAGCCCGCCGCCGTTGTTCACCAGGTAGGAGGCCAGGAGGGCGATGCCCCAGGCGCCGCCTTCCCCGGCGGTGGACATGACGGAGATGGGGGAGTTCAGGGCGGCGGCGAGGATGCGCTGGCCCACGCCGGGCGTCTTGAACAGGCCGCCATGGCCCGTGATGCGGTCCACGCGGACGTTTTCCTCCTGGAACAGCACGTCGTTGCCGATCTTCAGCACCACGAGGGCGCCGTAGAGCTGCGCGCGGAAGAAGTTGGCCAGCGTGAAGTTGTCGGAGGCGCCCCGCACGAAGAGCGGGCGGCCTTCGGCAAATCCCGTGACCGGCTCGCCGGATACATAGTTGAAGGCGACGAGCCCGCCGCAGTCCGGATCTCCCTCCAGGGCGTTCTTGAAGAGGATGTTGTAGATATTGTCCCCATCGGCCCCCAGCAGCTGCTGGTACTCGCGGAACAGTTTCACCCAGGCGTTCAGTTCGGACGTGCAGTTGTTGCAGTGCACCATCGCGACGAGGTTGCCGTCCGGGGTGGTGACCATGTCGATCATCTCGTTCGGCCGGGAGAGTTCTTTCTCCAGGACAATCATCGAGAAGGAGGACGTACCGGCAGAAACGTTGCCCGTGCGGGGCTTGACGGCGTTCGTGGCGACCATACCGGTGCCGGCGTCGCCTTCCGGCGGACACAGCGGTACGCCGGCCTGCAGGTGGCCGGAGATATCCAGGCGCTTGGCCCCCAGCTCGGTCAGGCAGCCGGCCGGTACGCCGGCAGACAGCACCTTGGGCAGGATGTCACGCAGCTTCCAGGTATACCCCTTCGGCGCGACGAGCTTTTCAAACTTGTCCACCATGTCGGTGCGGTAGTTCCCGGTCACGGGATCCACGGGGATCATGCCGGAGGCATCACCCACGCCCAGCACCTTCTCCCCGGTAAGCTTCCAGTGGATGTAGCCCGCGAGGGTGGTCAGGTAATCGATCTGGGGCACATGTTCCTCTTCGTTCAGGACGGCCTGGTACAGGTGGGAGATGCTCCAGCGGAGCGGGATGTTGTACACGAACAGCTTGGACAGTTCTGCCGCGGCCGGGCCCGTGTTGGTGTTGCGCCAGGTGCGGAAGGGGACGAGCAGGTGGCCCTCCTTGTCGAAGGGCATGTAGCCGTGCATCATCGCGCTGATGCCGATGGCGGCGAGGTGCTCGATCTCCACGTCGTAGAGCCGCAGGACCTCTTTCCGGAGGTCGGCATAGCACTCCTGGAGGCCGAACCAGATTATCTCCTTGCTGTAGGTCCAGAGGCCGTCTACCAGCTGGTTCTCCCACTCGAAGCTGCCCTGGGCGATCGGATAGTGGTCCTGATCGACCAGGACGGCCTTGATGCGGGTGGAGCCGAATTCGATACCCAGGACGGCTTTCCCGGATTCGATGGTTCTTTTGGGATCCATGGCTACTTGAGGGCCTTGTTCAGCAGGTAGTACACCTCGTTCATCCGCAGTTCCTTCTTGAACTCGGGGATGGTGGTGTCCTTGCTGATATGGACGAACTCGATGCCGGTCATCTCGGCGAAATCATCCCAGTAGTCGGCCGTGATGTCATAGCTGAAGGCGCTGTGGTGCGTGCCGCCGGCAAGGATCCAGGCGCCGGCGCCCACTTCGAAGGTCGGCTGCGGGACCCAGAGGGCCGAGGCGACGGGGAGTTTGGGCATCGGCTTGGGCTCGATGCACTCCACGTCCTGCGCGATCAGGCGGAAACGGTTGCCGAGGTCCACGACGGTGGCCTTGATGCCGGGGCCGGTCTTGGAGGTGAACACGAGGCGGGCGGTCGGCTGCTTGCGGATGCCGATGCCGAGGAAATGGACCTCCAGCTTGGGACGGTCGCTGGCAATCTGGGGGTTGATCTCCAGCATGTGGCTCTGCAGGCAGGAGCTGCGGTCGCCGGCAAAGTTGAGGGTGTAGTCCTCCAGGAAGGAGCTGCCCTTCGGGAGGCCCTGGGACATCACCCAGAGGGTCCGGTACAGGCAGGCGGTCTTCCAGTCTCCTTCGGCGCCGAAGCCGAAGCCTTCCTCCATCAGGCGCTGGGAGGCCAGGCCCGGGATCTGGTCGAAGCCGCAGAAGTCGGGGGCATTGACATCGGCATCTCCGAGGTCGTCGAAGTTCGTCGTGAAGGCGGTGGCGCCTTCGTCGGCGAGGACGCGGCGGAGGGCGATCTCGGCCTTGGCGGAGTTCCGCACCTTCTCCCAGTACACCTCGGGACCGGTCTCGTCAATCTTGATGGTGTACAGTTTCTTGTACTCCTCGACAAGGGCGTCGGTCTCGGCATCCGTGACCTTCTTGTAGTACTCCATCAGGGAGGAAACCGGGTAGTAATCAACATGATAGCCCAGGCGCTGCTCGAACTCGACGCGGTCGCCGTCCGTGACGGCCACGTTGTTCATGTTCATGCCGAACATCAGGCAGCGGACCTGCTTTGCATCGGCGACGCCGGCGGCCACGCGGGCCCACACGGCAATCTGCTTCTGGGCGGCCTCGTCCTTCCAGTAACCGACGACGACCTTGCGCTGGACGCGCATCCGGGTGCAGATGTGGCCGTACTCGATGTCGCCGTGGGCGCTCTGGTTCAGGTTCATGAAGTCCATGTCGATCTGGTCCCACGGAATCTCCGCGTTGTACTGGGTGTGGAAGTGCAGCAGGGGCTTCTCCAGGGACTGGAGGCCCTTGATCCACATCTTGGCGGGGGAGAAGGTATGCATCCACGTGATCACGCCGACGCACTTCTCCTCGTTGTTCGCGGCCTTCATGACGGCCTCGACCTCCTTGCTGGAGTTCGCCGTTCCCTTATAGACGATCTTGATCGGAATGTTGCCGGAAGCGTTCAGGCCTTCGACCATTTCCTTGGAATGACCATCGACGGCCACCACGGCGTCGCCGCCGTACAGCAGCTGTGCGCCGGTGACCCACCATAATTCGTAATTCTCAAATGCCATAGTATTCAGTGTTTTTGTGTATGATATGTCAGTTATGTGGCCGAGGGTGGCCACAGGTTTTCGAAAGAACACCCTGATTCCCGGTTTCACGGATTATTTCTTCTGCCCGTAGTAGGCGTTGGGGCCGTGCTTGCGGGAGTAGTGCTTCTCGACGAGGTGCTTGTTCATCGAGGGGGTCGGGTCGGGGACGTAGGGGTCGCGGTTGGCGCCGACGTAGGCGCGGTGGACCGTCGTGGCGATGAAGGCCATCTTGGCGACCTCTTCCAGGACGACGGCGTTGTGGACCGCGTTGTCGGCATCGGTTCCCCAGGCGAAGGGCCCGTGGTTCTTGACGAGGACCGCGGGGGTGTCCATCGGCTTCAATTTCTTGAAGCGTTCGACGATCACCTTGCCGGTTTCCTTCTCGTATTCCCCGAAGACCTCGAATTTCTTCATGTCCCGGGTGCAGGGGATGTCGTCGTGGAAGTAGTCGGCGTGGGTGGTGCCGAGGCTCGGGATGTCGCGGCCGGCCTGGGCCCAGGCCGTGGCGTAGGTGGAGTGGGTATGGACCACGCCGCCGATTTCCGGGAAGGCCTTGTACAGTTCCACGTGCGTGGGGGTGTCGGAGGAGGGCCTGAGCGAGCCCTCCACGACTTTCCCTTCCAGGTCCACGACCACCATGTCGGACGGTTTCATGTTGTCATACGAAACCCCGGAGGGCTTGATGACCACCAGGCCGGAGGCCCGGTCGATGGCGCTCACGTTGCCCCAGGTGAAGATCACGAGACCGTGCTTCACGAGGTCCAGGTTGGCCTGGCAGACTTTTTCTTTGAGTTCTTCTAACATAGTTTCAGATTTTTCGACTTCGCCATCAGCTCCGCCCGAAATGACAGAGCCGGTTCGTTTGACGAATGATCAGACTACCAGAAATAGATGTAGAAGGCCACGGTGAAGGCCAGGATGATGACGGTGTGGATGATGTCCCACTTGCCCCAGGAGGCGCGGGTGACAGCCTTCTGCTCAGCCGTGGCGGTGCCGAAGCACAGGCCCTGGACCTGCTCCGGAGCAGGCTTCTTCGTGCACAGGGTGACGACGACGGACAGGGCGATGCAGAACAGGAACATCCAGACGCAGAACGCATAGACGTTCAGCTCGTTGAAGATGTAGGTGAAGACGTTGTGGGCTTCCGGGTTGATGATCATCGTCACGAGGCGGGTGCCGCCGAGGACGAGACCCGCGATCAGGGTCCACATACCGGCCTTCGGGGAGGTCTTCTTCCAGCTGATACCCATCAGGAACACTGCGGCGATGGCCGGGGCGAGGAGGCTCTGGACGCTCTGGATGTAGTTGTACAGGCTCTTGCCCATGCGCTGGATCACGAAGATCCACAGGACGCCGAGGACCACGACCACGACGGTGGCGATACGGCCGATACGCACGAGTTTCTTCTCATCCGTCTCGGGGTGCTTGCGCTTGTAGATGTCGATGGTATAGAGCATCGCGGAGGAGTTGTACAGGGAGGCGAGGGAGCTCATCAGGGCGGCGAGGATACCGCAGATCACCACGCCCTTCAGGCCCACCGGCAGGAGGGTGTTGACGAGCATCGGGAAGGCGATGTCAGGGTTGGCGACGGTTCCGTCGGCCTGGACGCCCAGGGCGGCGGCGAGCTGCTGTCCGATGGCGGAATCCGGGGTCTTGGTGAGGGCGAAGGCGATCATGCCGGGGATCAGGAACAGGAACACCGGGAGGAGCTTCAGGTAGGCCCCGAAGATGGTGCCGCGGCGTGCTTCCTTCTGGTCCTTGCCGGAGAGGACGCGCTGGACGATGAACTGGTCGGTGCACCAGTACCAGAAACCGATGATGGCGGAGCCGAACAGGGCGCCGTACCACGGGAACTCGGGATCCTTGCCGGAGCGCATGAGGTCGGTCATGGTGTCGCCGTAGTCATTGACAGGCTGGGCGCTGCAGATGTCCATCATCGCATTCCAGCCACCCAGTTCCTTGAGGCCGATCCAGAGGATCACGAGTGAACCCACCAGCAGGATCGGGGTCTGGAGGACGGAGGTCTTCAGGACGGATTCCATACCGCCGATGACGGTGTAGATGGCCGTGATGATCACCAGGGCGAGGGCCGCGACCCAGAAGTTGATGCCCAGGAGGGTGTTCAGGGCGAGGCCGCCGGCGAGGACGGTCACGGACACCTTGGTGAGGACATAGCTGGCGAGGGACAGCCAGGTGAGGATGCCGCGGCTTTCCTTGTTATAACGCTTTTCGAGGAACTCCGGCATGGTATAGACCATGCTGCGCTCGTAGAAGGGCACGAAGACCCAGCCGAGGATGAGGATCATCCAGCCCTGGATTTCCCAGTGGGCCTGGGCCATGCCGGCGGAAGCGCCGGTACCCGCGAGGCCGATCAGGTGTTCCGAGCCGATGTTGGAGGCGAAAATGGATGCGCCGATAGCAATCCAGGTGGCCGAGCGGCCGCTCAGGAAATAGTCACCGGAAGTCTCCTTCTTCTTACGGGAGACATCCCAACAGATCCAGATCATCGCCACGAAGAAGAGGGCGATGACCATCCAGTCCCAGGAGGCGAGCGAGATGCGGTTCAGGTCCGCAGCTGCTGCAAGAATCATGAGTTTGTTGAACATATCAGTGTTTTCTATAAGTAACAAAGATAGGGAAGAAATGGGGGAATCGCAATACTTATTGCACGATCACGAAGCCTCCGTTGCAGGGGATGTCGATTTTGACGGTTCCGCCTTTGTGGGTGCGGGCTGTGCGGGTGCCGATGAAGGTTGATGCGTTGGTCTCGCGCGGCTCAAGGGTGAGCGGGGCTTTCTTGCCGTGGAGCTTGCGGGCGGCTTTGGCGACGGCCGGATCGACGGTGTCGCTGTAGAGGGTGTAGTCGCCGGCGGGGAGGTCCACCTCGACGGTACGGGCCTCCGGAGAGGCGTTGATGCCTGCGTAGTACCATTTGGCACCGGCGCGGCGGGCCAGGACGACGTACTGGCCGGGATAGCCGGCGATGAACTTGACCTCATCCCATTTCGTGGGGATGTCCTTCATGAAATCGACGGCCCAGGCGGGGGCGTCGGTGAGGTTCTCGGGCGTCATCGCGAAGTGCTGGACGTAGCTCTGGAAGAGCACGGCCGTCGCGAGGGCGAAGACATCGGAAGTACGGCGGATGGAGCCGCGGCGGGCGGTGTCGTTGAAGGGGTTATAGACCTTGTTGAGGGTGCTGCCGCCGAAGTCCATGGCCGCCACGGTGTTGCGGATGAACGGGTGCAGGCAGGCGCTGTAGGCCTCGCGGTCGCAGCGGTACTGGCCGAAGTACAGGTTCTCGCTGGCGACGACGGCCTCGGCCGAGGCGAAGTTCGGATACATCCGCTCCCAGCCGCGCGGCAGCGTGCAGCCGTGGAAGACGCACTGGAGGCCGAAGTCGTTGGCGTCGACCAGGATGTCCTCGTAGAGCTGGAGCATGACCTGCTTGTCGGAGCCGAAGAAATCGACCTTGATGCCCTTGACGCCAAGTTTCTGCAGCCAGGCCATCTCCTGGCGCCGGGTGACGCTGCGGTTCATGATGTTCCGCGGGCCCTGCGGCGCGTCGTTCCAATAGCCGTTGGAGTTGTACCAGACAAAGAGCCGGACGCCTTTTTCCTTCGCGTAGGCGGCGAGTTTCTCCATGTTCTCCCGGCCGATCTGGGTGTCCCAGAGCGCGTCCACGAGGATGGTCTCCCAGCCCATCGCGGCGCTGAAGTCAATGTACTGCAGCTGAACGGGATAGGTGGTGTTGTTGTCCATCTTGAGGATCCAGCTCCAGGAGCCGCGGGAGGGCTCGTACACCTGCGAAGCCTCGTACTGCGGCTCCACGACGTCCCAGGCCACGGTGGTTTCCACGATGGGTTTCAGGTCCGGGGCGATGGTGAGCGTGCGCCAGGGCGTGCAGCCCGGGATGGACAGGCCCACGGTGGAGGTGCCGTTCCCGCCGATTTCCTCCGGCATCGGGAAGGCGAGGCGGTAGGAACCATCGGCGTTGCCGATGAGCCGTCCGCCGCAATAGGTGCCGTTTACGCCCGTTTCGCTGAGGAGCACCCAGCCCTTGTCCTGATTCCGGAACAGGGCCGGGAACACATAGCCGTAGCCGTCCCCGTTCTTGCCCAGGGGTTCATCGGCCCGGTAGTCCGTCTCATAACTCGGCGTGGTGCGGGCGAATCCCGACATCGGCGGCATCATGGGGCTCAGGAAGGACGTCGTCCCCTCCGGGAACACGTACCCCGTGGCCTCTTCCTGGATGACGCACACCTTGGTATCGTTCTTAATCGGGTAAATCTTGTACCGGAAAGCGATGTCGTTCGCGCTCACCTGGAAGATGATGTCCAGCACTTCCTTGTCGCCCTGGGCGAAGGAAAAGACGGCGCGGTTGGCCTCGTAATGGACCTGGGACGCCTTGATGGTGGGAACGCTGTAATCATCGGTAACCGGGCCTTCCTTCAGGAAGCCGGCGAGCTGGAGGTTCTGCGTAAAATCGCCGATGTCGGTCTTCACTCCGAGGGGCGAACGCCACAGGAACGGCACGCCGTCATAGGCGACGCTGTACGTGGGCTTTCCACCCTCGTCGGATACCGTAACCACCAGCCGCTCGTCGGGGCTGGTCACCTTCTCCTCATTCGCCGCCATCGGCAGCGTCAGGAGCAGCGTGCTGAAAAGCAGGAGGATTCTTCTCATCATACATGGGGCCGGGAACCGGCTGCTTTATAACTGGTTGAAATACAGGAACTTATAAAATGAATGGTTCCAGACCTCGGCTTTTTTGCGGGGGTCTGGAACCATGTGTTCTGTAACTGTTTGAAAAACAGTTTGTTGCGAATCGCCCTGGGCCAAACCTACTCGTCCAGCCCCTCGATGGTCCGGATGGTGCCGTCCTCGTTGTACTTGAGTTCGCAGACCTTGAGGCTGCGGAGGCGGTTGATCCCCTTGGACGGGCCGCTGTCGTGGTGGAAGAGGTACCACTTGCCGCCGAACTGGACGATGCTGTGGTGCGTGGTCCAGCCGAAGACCGGCGTGAGGATGATCCCCTTGTAGGTGAACGGGCCGTACGGGTTGTCGCCGATGGCGTAGCACAGGCAGTGCGTGTCGCCGGTGGAGTAGCTGAAGTAGTACTTGCCGTTGTACTTGTGCATCCAGCTGGCTTCGAAGAAACGGCGCTTGTTGTCCTCCACCTTGATGGGGGTGCCGTCCTCGTCCAGGATGACGACCGGCTTGGGCTCCTCGGCGAACTGGGTCATGTCGTGGCCCAGGCGGACGACGCGGGCCGGGATGGCCGGCTGGCCGTCGGCCGGGTAGGACGTGCCGCAGTCCTTGGCGAGGTTGTCCTCGTAGCGCTGGAGCTGGCCGCCCCAGATGCCGCCGAAGTACATGTAATACTCGTCGTCATCGTCGTGGAGGATGGCGTAGTCGATCGAGTAGCTGCCGCGGATCGGGTCCGGAAGGGCCTTGAACGGGCCGGTCGGGCTGTCGCTCACGGCGACGCCGCAGCGGAAGATGTCGGTCTTGTCCTTGGCCGGGAAATACATGTAGTACTTGCCGTCGCGACCCTTCACGACATCGTTGTCCCACAGCTGGCGGCGGGCCCACGGAACGTCCTTGATGTCCAGCGCCACGCCCCAGTCCTTGACGGGGGAGGTGAGGGGATCGTCGCCCTCGATGGAGAGGACGTGGTAGTCCTTCATGTCGTACTCGCTGCCGAAATCGTCATCCGGCGCAGCGGACTCCCAGTCGTGGGAAGGATAGATGTACACCTTGCCGTCGAACACGTGCACCGACGGGTCCGCCATATAGTCGGCGGGGAGGAGATAGCGTTTCTTAACTTTGTCAGCCATAATGTTTCAGTGTATTAGATTCCCGGTCAAGCCGGGAATGACGTTCATGTGTTGGGCCGTGCAGGACGGATTATGCGTTCTGGTGACGCTCTTCGATGGCCCGGTTGATCTCGTCCATACGCTCGTCGGAGAGTTCGTACTTGGAGATGATCCAGATGGCGAGGAGCAGGAGGATGGCGGGGATGACGCACACCATCCAGAGGATGCCCTGCAGGGCAAGCGGGGTCTGCGTGGCCGCATCGGCGTTGAAGCCCACCCAGGCGAGGACGAGGCCCGGAACGACGCCGCCCAGGGCCATACCGGCCTTGAAGAAGATGCCGGTGAGGGCGTTCACGATGCCGGCGATGCGCTTGCCGGTGGTGTATTCACCGTAGGCGATGACCTCCGGGACCAGGGCCCACATGTAACCGGTGGCGGTGATGATACCCGTGGACTTGACGAACTGGGCGATGCACAGGAGCACGAAGTTCGACTTGGTGGCGGGGATGGACACGAAGGTGTACATCATCGCCATACCCAGGATGGCGACGCCCAGGAAGAGGTAGAACATCCCCTTCTTGCCGATCTTGCGCTTGATGGCGGGCACCAGGGGCATGAAGATGAAGGCCGGGATGGTGCCGAGCCACATGAAGAGGGTGGTCAGCAGCGGGGTGGCTTCCACGTTGTAGGTCATGAAGTAGGCGTCGGCGGCGTTGCTCACGCTCATCATCGCGAAGGCGGTGATGAAGAAGAAAGCAAGGATGCGGAGGGGCTTGTTCCGTCCGAACTCCATCCAGAGGTCGCTCACCTTCACATTGGCGGACTCCTTCTCGTCCATGACAACCTTCTCCTTGCACTGGCTGAAGCAGAAGAACAACAGCGCCAGGCCCACGAGGGCGAAGATTGTCATCGTGATGAACCAAGCCGGGGCGGCTTCCGGGGTGTTGTACACCGCCACGCCGTCCACCTTCGGGGCGAAGATGGCGATGATGATGGGCAGGGACTTCACGCACAGGGCGCCGAGGTTCGCCATGAACATACGGGTGCTGGTGAGGATGGTGATCTCGTTCGTGTCACGCGTCAGGGAGGCGTTGAGGGCGCCGTACGGGACGTTCACGAGGGTGTAGCACATGGACATGCCCACATAGGTGATGTAGGCGTACACCAGGGAACCGCTGAATCCGTTCCAGAAGCACAGGATGGCGAGGCCCACGAGCGGGATACCGCCCAGGATGAGCCAGCTGCGGTACTTGCCCCACTTGGGATTGCCCTTGTCCACCAGGGCTCCGACCACGGGATCCCACAGCACGTCCACCAGGCGGACGATGAGGAACATCAGGGCCGCGGCCGAAGGGTTGAGGCCGAAGACGTTCGTGTAATAGAACAGGAGCCAGATGCTGATGGTCTGGTAAATGAGGTTCTGCGCCATGTCGCCGGCACCGAAGCCGATGCGCTGGAGCCAACTCAACTTGTAAAAGCCTTTGGATTCTTGATTGGCCATAGTCGGTGTTTATTGTAATTTTTACAAATATACGCTTTCTGGGTGAGTTTCCAAATATAAAAAAAGACCGGTCTCTTTTAAATACCGGTCATTTTTCAAAATTTAACGTGCCTGTACGTATTTGTGCAGGGTCTTCCGGACGGCTCCGGGGCCTGCGAAGAGCTCTTTCACCATGCCTTCGATCCTTTCGCCCAGGCCGGCCGCATAGAGGTCCGTCCCGAAGACGTCCGCCCGGCTGTAGAACTGTTTCAGGCAGGAGTAATCCTGTTCCGGACGGCCCACTTCGAGCGGCGCCACGATGGCCTGCATCTCCGCCAGCAGCGGATCCGGGGAAGGCTCGAACGGTGTGCCGTCGTCGCGGATGCCCTTCAGGTAGCGGGCATAGCCGGCCAGCGTGAGGGGAATCAGCACCAGGTTGTCCAGGTCCAGCCCCCGGGCGAGGTACTTCTTGATGGTCTCGCCGAAGCGGATGGGCAGCTTCTGGCTGGTGTCCATCGCGATGCGCTGCGGGGCGTCGGGCATGAAGGGGTTGGGGAGGCGCCGGTTGATGACGGCGCCGATGAACTCGTAAGGATTGAGCACGCCCGGGTCGGTCACGACGGGCATCGCCTCGATGTAGCCGATCTTCTGGATGAACGGACGGATGTCCGGATCGGCCATCTCGGCGCTGATGAGGGTGTAACCCAGCATGCAGCCGTACAGGCTCATCGCAGTGTGCAGGGGGTTGAGGCAGGTGGTGACCTTCATCGTCTCCACCTGGTCCACGGTCTCGCGGGTGGTGTACAGTGCGCCGCCGATTTCCAGCGGCGGGCGTCCGTTCGTGTACTTGTCCTCGATGACCAGGTACTGCACCTCCTCGGAATTCACGAACGGGGCCGTGAAGGTGTGTTTCTTCGTCTCGATATAATCATTGTCCTCGAACCCGTCGGCGGCGAGGAGTTCTTTCACCTTCTCGTGCGGCCGGGGGGTGATCTTGTCGATCATGGACCAGGGGAAGGTGACCTTCGTCTCGTCCTGCAGCCACGCAAGGAAGTCCGCCGGGACGAGCCCGTCCGCCACCCAGCGCTCTGCGTAGGCGAAGACGCCGGCTTTCACCTTGTCGCCGTTGTGCGAGCAGTTGTCCATGCTCTGGACGGTGAGGGGCAGGGCGCCGGCGAGCCAGCGCTCATACAGCAGCGCCGTGACCTTTCCCATCGCCAGGACGGGCTTCAGGCCACGCTCCAGGTCGGCGGGAGCGACGGAATAACCCTTCTCCGTGATTGTGAAGGAAATCATCTGCAGGGACGGGCTCCGGAAGATCTCCTGCAGCCGCGCCCAGTCGGGGAAGGCGTAATCGGCCTTCAGGGCCTCGGTGACGGAGGCGATGACGGTCTTGTCGATGTTGCCGTCCGACCGGAGGCTGACGGACAGGGAGAGGTTCCCGTAGGGGGCATAGGCCTTGTCAATGACCTCGAAATCAAAGGTTTCCGCCACGATGACGCCGCGGTCATAGCGGCCGGAATTCAGGGCCTCGTTGAGGATGGCCGCCGGGAAGGCGCGGAAGATGTTGCCGCCGCCGAAATGGACCCAGACGGGCTGGTCGTGGGTCTTGGCGCGGACGGCCGCGAGGTCGAACTTCGGGAGCCGGTAACCCTTGGCCTCCCACTCCGCAGGGTTGCAGGTCCTTGTGAGGATATCGTTGAGTTTCATCTTAATCGTAAAATCCAGGTTGTTTGTATTCGATGCCCAGTTCGCGGTCCACCGTGGCGATGACGCCCTGGATCTGGCCCATGGCGAACATCCGCCCGAGGAGGGTGTAGCCTGCGTTGTGGCCGTGGGCCGACTCGTCCATGATGCCGCCGGGCTCGTCCGTGAAGGTCATGCCGTGGTCCACGCGCATCGGGAGGGACGGGTTCTCCTTTTCAAAGATACGGACGAGTTCGATCAGGTCCGCCCGGCCGCCCAGGTGCGAGGCCTCGGTGAAGTCCCCGTTCGGGAAAATGTGGCAGGAGCGCAGGTGCACGAAATGGGTGCGGGAAGCGAACTTCCGGGCCAGTTCCACCACATTGTTGTAAGCCCCGGCGGAAAGGCTGCCGGCGCAGAAGGTCAGGCCGTTGTGCTTGTTGGGAACGGCATTCAGGAACCACTGGATGTCCTCCTCGGTCCGGACGATGCGGGGGAGGCCCAGGATCTCGATGGGCGGGTCGTCGGGATGGACGCACATGTTCATTCCGCATTCCTCGCACACGGGCATGATGGCTTCCAGGAAGTATTTCATATTGGCCCGCAGGGCTGCCTTGTCGATCCCCTTGTACAGGTCCAGGAACTCCCGGAATTTCTGCACGGGCGCGGCGTCGTTCTCGCTGAAGTTGCCGGAGACGAAGCCCTGGGTCTTGATGACGATGTTCTCCACCAGCTTGTGGTCCTTCTCGGGGGTCATCGTCCGGGCCAGTTCATCGGCCTCGGCCAGCACGTTGCGGCCCTCGCCCACGCCGGCGGGGAAGCGGAACTGCGCCCACTCCTCGCGTGCACCCGGGCGCTTGAGGATGTAGATGTCGAAATAGGCGAACTCCGCGTAGTTGAAATACAGGTTGGTGGCGCCGTTCGGGTTCTCGTGGAACAGGTCCGTGCGCGCCCAGTCCAGCACCGGCATGAAGTTGTAGCAGATGCAGTGGACGCCTTCGGCCGCGAGATTGCGCAGCGACTGCTTGTACACCTCGATCTGCTCGTCCCGGTCGGGACCGCCGTACTTGATGGTCTCCACGACGGGGAGCGACTCCACGACGCTCCAGCGCATGCCGTAACTTTCAATGTAAGTACGCAGATCGTGGATCTTTTCCCGTGTCCAGACCTGCCCGAGGGGCACGTCGTGCAGGGCGGTCACAATGCCTTCCACCCCGATCTGCTTGAGCATGGCAAGGGTGATCTTGTCCTTCTTGCCGAACCATCTCCAAGTTTTTTCCATAGTAAACGCAAAGATAAGAATTATTGCTGAAACAGGCGATGGTCGATGCCCATGCCCATGGTCTCATAACCGGCGGCGTTCAGGTGCAGCCAGTCGTTTTCATACAGGTAGGCCGGGTCCAGCCGGTCGGGCTGCTCCGGGTCGCGGACCATCGCGTCGAAGTCGATGACCCCGTCGAAGACGCCGCCCGTGCGGATCCACTCGTTGAGGGCCACGCGGCCCGCTTCGTGATCCTCGGAGTAGTAGCCGTTGCCCTTCACCGGGGTGACGGTGGCGCCGAAGACCTTGATGCCCACGGCATGGGCCTCCTTGACAATCTGTTCCCAGACCTGCTTGATGCCTTCCGCGGTGGCCAGGCCGTTCCGGCTGCCGCCCAGGTCGTTCGTCCCCTCGAAGAGGATGATGTATTTCACGCCGGGGTGCAGGAACAGGTCGCGGACGTAGCGGCTCCGGCCCGTGGGTCCGAGGCCGCCCCAAAGGATGCAGTTCCCGCCCAGGCCGAAGTTGAGGACGGAGAGGTCCCGGGTGGCCGGGTCCGCCAGGAGCGAGCGGGACAGCTGGTCCGTCCAGCGGTCCTGTCCGTTGGTCGTGGTGCCGCGTCCGTCGGTGATGGAGTCGCCGAGGACGGCGATGGCCGCGCCTTTCCGCTTGACGTCAATGGAACTGATGGTGTACCAATGGTTTGTCTCTGCCGCCGGGGTGGAGAAATCGGAGGTGAAACCCTCAGCGATATAGGATGTGGTGCGGGAGCCGGGATGGCTGGTGAGCGGACGCGGGGAGACCGCGCCGTAATGGATCGTGATGGCGAGGTTCATCCGGTTGTCCAGCCGGAACTTCACCGGATCCGAGACGATCTGTCCGCCCGGGGCCATCGTCACGCCGGGATGTCCGCCGAAGGAGAGGGCGACGGACGTGCCCTCGACGATGGCCGGGCTTTCGCCCATCGTCTCGGCGGCGGCGATCTCCACGCCCAGGATTTCCGTGGGCTCGTTATTGTGGATGTTGGACAGGTGGAGGCGGAGCTCCTCCCCGCCCAGGGAGACTTGGACGATCTGCCGGAAGGAATTGCCTGCCAGGCCAGGTGCAGGCGGAAGGTTATGGGGTTCAGCCACTTGCAGGGCGGTGGCCCAGGTGGCGACCCAGTCGCTGTCCTTGGACAGGGGTTCCACCTCCTTGGGTAGAGGCAGGCCGGAGGACAACTGGAAATAGCCCACGCAGGCGTCACGCCACCAGCGGGCGTCCTGCGCCTGGACATACAGTTTCGCATCCGTTTCGTCCCATAGGGTGGGGGCGACGTAGGGTTTCAGGCCCTTCCAGGTCTTCCGGAAGCCTTCCACAGCCTGGATGCCGGTGTCGTAATGGCGGCAGATCTCGTCCCAGAGCGTGCGTCCGGAGCGCATCCGGTAATCCCAGGGGAGGTGGTGGAACCACAGCAGGAGGTCCTCCGGGCAGGTTTCGAGGTTGTTGTAGGTCGATGCCAACGGCTCATTGTACTGGTCCACGTTGCCGGAGCCTTCGCGTGTGCGGTCAAAGCCGATGCCCGCGCTGTCGGCCTTGTGGTAGTAGGCCGGGGTCCAGTCGGGACGTCCCAGGCGCTCCCAGGGCATGGGACCATAGTGCGTCCCGCCGAACAGGTGATGGAGGCCCAGCGGCATCTCGTAATCCACCACGGCCTCGCGGGAGGCCATCATGATGTCGCGGACGGGCTGGATAAAGCGCTGGTTGTAAGTCTTTTCCGAGAGGCCTTCCGGTTTTAGGAAGGTCTGGCGGATCCATTCATCGGCAATCTCCTCCGCCTTCAGGTCCGGGTTCCAGGCGAGGCGGCCGAAGGCGTACCAGTTGGACTGGGCGAACACATAGCCGCTGAAATTGGCGTCCTGGCCGGTGTTGGCGACGCCGGCAATGGCCTTGACCGTCCGGGAGACGGGCGTTCCGGGGCCGTCACGGTACGTATCGGCCTGCAGGCACTCCTCCCACGTGGTGCCGTGGTAGGCGAGGTGGTTGGAGAAGCCCAGGTACTCCTGCGTGATCTGGAACTCCATCATGAGCGGAGTCTCCTTCATCTTGCCGAACAGCGGGCTGAAGGGCTCCCGGGGCTGGAAATCCACCGGCCCGTTCTTCACCTGGATGATGACGTTCGGGGCGAACTGCCCGTCCAGCGGGAGGAATTCCTCCACGGCCTGGTTCGCCCGGTCGGGGCTCGTGGGATTGTACACGAAGGCGCGCCACATCACGATACCGCCGTAAGGCTCAAGCGCTTCCGCGAGCATATTGGCCCCGTCGGCGTGGGTGCGGCCGTAGTCCTGCGGGCCGGCCTGGCCTTCAGAATTGGCCTTCACCAGGAAGCCGCCGAAGTCCGGAATCGCGGCGTAGATCTCCGCGGCCTTGTCCTTCCACCACTGGCGGACGGCCGGGTCGAAGGGATCGCCGCTCTGGAGCCCGCTCAGGGCAATCGGGCTCGTCCACTTGATGGACAGGTAGGTTTTGATGCCGTATTCCCGGAGGATGTCCGCGATTTTCGCGACGCGGGCGATGTGCTCCGCATCCAGGATGAGCGGATTGGAATTCACGTTGTTCAGCACCGAGCCGTTCAGGCCCACGGAGGCGCAAAGCTCGCCATAGTGGCGGATGCGCGCCTCGGGAATCTCCGGCGCGGTCCACTCCCACATCGACAGACCTGCATAGCCGCGCTCCACGGTATCGTCCAGGTTGTCCCAGTGATTGAGGATGCGCAGTTCATAGAAGGGCTTTTCGTTCAGGTCCATGCCGGGACCGGCCTGCCCCAGCACCTCCGCCCGCTGCAGGGCGTAGAGGCCGTAGCGGAGGCCCGCCTCGGAGCCGGCATCGACATGCCGGACGCCGTCGGCATCATAAATGTGGTAACCCTCGGCGGGAAGCGCAGGGTCGATCCGGGTGTCCACGTCGGCGCGGATTGCATCCACGGACCGTCCGGCGGCGAGCCAGAGGTCCGTCCCGTCCTGTTCCACGGGCTGGACGGAAGATGTACAGGCAGTCAGGAGTGCCGCCAGGGCGGCAAGCAAAGGGGTTCTTCGCATAGTGTTATGGGTTCTTGGCGCAAGTTAATCATATTTCTCCAAACATCGGCGGGGATTCCGCGATTTATCGCCGGGCGGGCGATTCTTCCCCGAACAGGAAGCGCGGTGTATAGCCGCCGTAGTCGATGACGATCTTCTCGAAGACGATGCCGGGGTCGAGCGGCCGCAGGACGAGGTCCTGCCAGCCGGCGGTGGCGGGCAGGGTGGAAACCGTTTCCACGACGCGTCGGGCGACGGTGGGGTAATAGACGCTGTAGATGTTTTCGGGGGCCTCGTTGAGCCGTTCATTGAAGAACTGCGTGACGGCCTGCCCGCCGGATTCCACGGTGTAGCGGTGTCCGGTGTTGTTGAAGGCAAGGGTGGATTTGGTGACCACATGGACCTTCACCTCCTCCACGCCTTCGGGAATCTGCACCCGGTAGGTGAGTGAAGCGCCTTCCGGCGTTTCCGTATAGGGCATCAGGGCGACACCGCTGAGGGTGCGGCCCATGTCGGGGATAACCGTCCAGGACGTCCCTGCGGCCGGAACCGCGCCGTTCCAGTGCTCGGCTTCGATGGCCGTGAATCCCCGCGGATCGGCCTCGAAGGAGAAGCCGCCCGGGGTGGTATCCTCGACGCGCTGGATCCGGGGCAGGCGGTCCGCCGGAAAGTTGTCGTTCCAGGAGAAGTAGCCGATGTGCTTCTGGGTCATCATCCCGTTCCATTTACCTCCTGCGATGTCTTCGTTGTATTCTTTCATCAGGGCGGCGTCGCGGGCGAAGCACCGCTCGACGCGGTCGGCCCAGGCGTTGGCCGCCGGGTCGTTCCGGGCGGCGAGCGACCGGTTCATCGCCTGTGCGTAATACATTTCATAGAGGTTGGAAAGCGCCTGGACCGGGAAGAGAATCAATTCCCGGTACGCATCCCGGCAGGCGGGGTCCAGGGTGAGGTACTGCCGCAGGGCCTCCGCTTCCAGCCGGACGAATTCGTCGCACACCTGCCGGAATTCGCCGGAAGGGAGGTCGTAGGTCCGCGCATCCATCATTTCCGCCGTGGTCCGCCCGCTGTATTTGCAGTACAGGTTCAGGATGCGCGCCGCCTCGGCGGCCTGTCCCTCACCGAAGGCCTGCGCACAGAAAGTCCGCACGTGTTCCGGCAGGGTCTCCAGCGTGACGTCTTCGGGTCGCCGGGCCATGTCCAGGAACAGGGTGATGGGATATTCCATCGGCTTGAGGTCGCCCACATTCAGCACCCAGAGCCGGTCCACGCCGTAGGCCCGGGTGAGTTGCAACTGCTCCCACATATTCTGGATCGGTGTGACATTCAGCCACTTGGAGTTGCGGGGCGCGCCCACATAGTCCACATGGTAGTACAGGCCCCAGCCGCCTTTCCGGTGGCGCTCGGCGGCAGTCGGGAGTTTCCGCACGTCGCCCCAGTTGTCATCGGACAGCAGGATGGTCACGTCGTCGGGCACGCGGAGGCCCAGGTCATAGTACTGCTGCACTTCCTTGTACAGGGCCCATACCTGCGGGCGCTCTTCCGCAGGCCTTCCCGTCTCGCGGCGGATGATTTTCCGCTGGTTCCGGATGATGGTCTCCATCAGCCGGATATAATCGGCCTCGTGGCCTTCCTTCCCCAGGGCCTCGTCGCCGTCTCCGCGCATGCCGATCGTGATGAGGTCCTCGGTTCCGGCTGCCCGGGCGACGCCCTCGGCGAAGAACCGGTCCAGGTTCTTGCGATTGGTCTGGTAGTCCCAGGGCCCGTCTGCACCGCGCTTGCGCACCCATTCCTGGTGGTTCCGCGCCATCGGCTCGTGGTGGGATGTGCCCATGATGATGCCCATCTCGGCCGCCGTCCGGCTGTTTTCCGGGTCGTCGGCATAGAAGGACCAGTTCCACATCGCCGGCCACAGGAAATTGGCCTTGAGGCGCAGCAGGAGCTCGAAAACGCGGGCATAGAAGCGGTGGTCGCCGTAGTCCGTCCCGTACGTGTTTTTCACCCAGGAGGTCAGGCAGGGCGCCTCGTCGTTGAGGAATATGCCCCGGTAGCGCACGGCAGGCTGCGGGACCGTGTAGGTGCCGACCGCCAGGCCGAGGTCTGTGCTGTGGGGGACGGGCACATCGGCCCAGTCATACCAGGGGGAGACCCCGATCTGCTCCGAAATCTCGTAGATGCCGTAGATGGTGCCCCGCATGTCGGCCCCGGCGATGACGACCTTGTCTTCCAGGACGTTCAGGACATAGGTCTCATACTGCCCTTCCAGGGGAGAGGGGTCAATGGCGCCTTCAGCGGCCAGTTTCCGGATCAGCGGGCTGTCCTTGGTCCCTGCGTAGATGGCCAAGGCGCCCTGTTCCGGTGCCTTGGTGCCGCACACGCGGGCGAAGTCCTCCCGGAGGGTTTCCGCAGCAATCTTCACACCCGGAAGGTCCGCCGGGTCCGTGACCACGGCAGCCGGGACGCCGTTCCGGATCAGGCTGAACAGCCCGGTACCCGGGGCGGGGGAGGTGAGGCCGGGATGGTCGACGGCCATCGCCTGCCAGGTGAGGAAAAGGGCCAGAAGGCCGGTCAGTACACGTCTCATAGCGTTTATTCGAACATTTTCTTCAGATCTGCATCGTCCGGGTTGTCAATGTATTTCAGCACGAATTCCCGGGGCGTCATCCCGAAAAAGTCCCGGAAGGAATTGGAGAAATAGGAATGGGAGGAATAGCCCACCCGGTAGGCTACCTCGGACACGTTCACCTTGTTGTTCACCAGCAGCCAGGCCGCCTGCTTCATCCGGAAGGACTTGATGAGCTGGCTGGGCGGCACGTTGCCGGTTTCCTTGAGTTTCCGGTTCAGGTGGACCCGGCTGATGCCCACCTCCTGGCAGAGGGCGGCCACGTCGAACTCCGGATTTTCCAGGTTGCCCCGGATGGTGTCCACGATCCGGCGCAGGAGCTTCTCGTCGGCGGAGCCCATCTCGATGCCCGCATAGTCGAAGTCCATGGCCGGGCAGAACTTGGCCTTGACCGTCTCCCGGGCCGAAATCGCCTGCGCGAGGGCCCCCAGGAGGAGCTGGACCGAGACCGGCTTGGACAGGAAGCGGTCGGCCCCGCTGTCCGTGGCGGCCTGTTCCTCCTGTTCGCCGTTCTGTCCGGTCAGGACCAGGACGGGGAGGTGGTTCGTGGACGGATTCTGCCGGATCCGGCTGCACAGCTGCGCCCCGGTCATCCCCGGCATCACCAGGTCCGTGACCACGGCGTCGGGGAGGGTGGTGGCGATGATCGGCCAGGCTTCCTGCCCGTCCGCGCACACCGTCACCTGGTAGTCGGGACGGAGCGCCGAACGGAGGTATTCCCGCATCTCGGCATCGTCTTCCACGACGATGACGGTCTTCCGCCGCCGGGACTCCTTCTCCTGTTCCTGCGCCTCTTTCTGGACGAAAGTCTCGTCCTCGTGGCTGTCCAGCTGGATCTCTCTTCCCTTGACATACAAGTCTTTATGGTGGGTCGTCGCCGACAGTTCGGCCTCCGTCAGGTGGTCCTTTCCCACCGGGACCAGGACCCGGAACACGACCCCGTCGCTTTCGTTCTCCGCGCTGATACGGCCGTGGTGCAGTTCCACCAGCATCTTGGTCAGGTTCAGGCCCACGCCCGATCCGGTGTTGGCGTCGTACGGGTCGATCTGGACGAACCGGTCGAAGATCCGGCTGATGTAGGCGTCCTCGATGCGGCTGCCGGAATTGAAGATGGTGATCTCCACATACTCCCGGATGTCCGGAAGCAGGATGCCGTGGTTCGGGATGGGCGCGGATACGCCGATGCGGACGCTGCCCTCGTCGGGCGTGTGCTTGAACGCGTTGGAGAGGATGTTGTAGATGATCTTGTCGAAGTTCCCCTGGTCGATCCAGAGCATCTCTTCCGGCCGCTCGGAGCGGATGGTGAAGCTGATGCGCTTGCTCCGGGCAAGGGAGAGGAAGGACTGCATGATGTCCTTGATGAAATACACCAGGTCGGTTTCCCGGAAGTGCATCGGCATCTGGCCCGCGTCGATTTTCCGCAGGTCCATCAGCTGGTTCACCAGGCGGTTGATACGCAGGCAGTTCCGGTACATCAGGTTGTAGGTGTCCTTCCGGTCTGGATCCGCTTCCTGTTCCCGCAGGTTGCGGAGCGGGTCCATCACCAGGGACAGCGGCGTGCGGATCTCGTGCGTGAGGTTGGTGAACAGGCCCAGGCGGAGTTCCTTCAGTTCGGCGTCTTTCCGTTCCTGCTTCTGCTGCTGGCGGCGGCGGATGCCCAGGGCCAGGATGACCCCGATGGCGCACAGCAGGCATCCGTACAGGATAAAGGCTCCGGTGCGCCGGTACCAGGGGGCATGGACCCGGATATTGATTTCCCGCTGCGTATATTCGTCCGGAGAGCCGTCGAAGAAGGCCCTGACTTCCAGCCGGTACCGCCCGGGCGGTACATTCGTGTAGGGGGCGACCCGGTAGTCGGCGGAGGCCGTTTTCCAGGCCGGGTCGAAGCCGTGCAGGCGGTAGGAGCACACGACGCGCTGGGGATTGGTGTACTCCGGGACGGAGAACGCCACGGAGAAGAGGTCGGCGCCGGCGGGAATGTCGATGTGGGTGGCTTCCGAAATGTGCTTGTCAATCAGGTTGTGGGCGCCCGGTGCCGGATCGTAGCGGACCTCGCTGTCCAGGACCGTGAGGCGGGACAGGCGTACCTGCGGGACCTTGTGGATCCCCTGGTCCATCAGGGCCGGGGTGAAATAGGTCACGCCGCCCGGGCCGCCGAAAAACAGCCGTCCGGAGGAGGACTGGAAGGCGGCGCCGGAACGGAACTCATTGCCCTGCAAGCCGTCCGATGCGTGGAAATTGATGAACGTCCCGCTGGAAGGGAAATGGCAGGACAGGCCGTTGCTGGTGGAGAACCAGACTGTGCCGCCGGGCGTGCACAGGATGTCCCGGACCAGGTTGTCGGGCAGTCCGTCCTTCTCGGTGTACTGGCGGATGTCGTGCTTGTCTGCGCTCACGGAGAAGAGCCCTTCCGACGAGCCGAACCACATCGTGCCGTTCCGGTCGCCGGAGACGGCATAGACACGGACGGGGCTCCCGTCGGGCATCAGGGGCTGGAAGGCCCGCTGTCCCGTACCGGGGTCATAGCACTCCGGCCCGTTGTACGTCCCGATCCAGACTCTCCCGTAATTGTCCATATATAAGGAACTTACCCAACGGTCATCCTCGCTGACCAGCTGGCCGGTCACCGCCAGGCGGACCGGGTCGATGATGAGGGTTCCCGCGCCGTGTGTTCCTACGTAAAGCCGGTCCCGGGTCTCGTCATAGGCCAGCGCCCAGACCCGGTCGTGGTCCAGGTTTCCCGGGTCCCGGAAATGCCGGATCACCCCGTCCGCTCCCAGGTGGAACAGGCCGTCCTGGTAGGTGCCGATCCAGATGGTCCCGCGCTTGTCGCGGGTGACGGCCATCACCGCATTGTTCGTGAGGCCGGAATTGGTGCTGTTGTAGTTCCGGTAAGGGGTCGTGCGCGACTGGCAGAACAGACCTGCCCCGTCTGTGGCGATCCAGAGCCGGCCGTTGTCCGTGTCTTCATAAATGGACATGATGCACGCGCTGTTCTCGCCGAGTTTCCCCTTGCTGCTGAAGCCCATGTAGCCGAATCCGAACATGGATCGGGGGACGAGCAGCAGGCCGCGCTGGTACAGGTTGATCCACAGGTTCCCCTGGGAATCGCCGGCGAATTCAGTACACCGTTTCTCGTCCATGTCATAGCGGACGCCGGGCAGGACGGCGGGCCGGATATTCTCCGAAGCGGAGTGGAAGACGACAAGTCCGCCGTTTTCATCGCCCACGAGGAAGGTCCGTTCTTCCGTCCCGTTGTCCAGCGGATTGTAAATCAGGGCCGAGACGGCATTCGGTGCGCCTTCCTGCTGCCGGACGCGGCGGATGACGCCGGTAGCGGCATCAAACAGCAACAGTCCGTGTCCGGCCGTGCCGATCAGGATGTTCCCGGAGATGGGGTCGTCGTCGATGCCCGTGACGCGGAGCCGTCCGGCGACGGAAAGAAGGTCCGGGCTCCAGGTGACATCGGTGACGGGTTCCAGGGTGTCGGCATTCAGGATGACGATGCCCGTTTCCCCTTCCTGGGCGATCCAGAGCCGACGGTTCCTGTCCAGGAAGGCCATCCGGATGTATTCGCTGCGGAGATTCCGGAGGATCTGCTCCCGCTGGTCGTTCAGCAGCGTGCGGGTTTCCGTGTCGATGACATAGATCCCGTATCCGCCCGTGCATACGAAAAGGCGGCTTCCGGCCGTCCGGCCGGGCACTTCCACGAGCCGGCTGATATACTGGTTGGAGGACGGCAGTCGGCCATCCTTGAGGTCGAAGGGGTGGAAGGCGTTGTATTCGATTTCGAACAGGCTCAGGCCCGCGGCGGTACCCACCCAGCAGGTCCCGGTCTGGTCTTCACAGAGGTCGTGGACGGAATCCCCGGGAATGGAATAGGGATTTCCACGGTCGTGGCGGAAAGGCTCGAATCCCATGCCGTCGAAACGGAGCAGACCGCCTTCTGTACAGAGCCAGACGATGCCGCTCCGGTCCTGGGCGACCCGGTTCACCTGGGAGGTTTCCAGCCCGTTTTCAGGAGAAAACAGGCGGGCGATCTGTCCGGCTCCCGGGACGAATCCTGACAGGAAAAACAAGAGTATGAGGCAGACTTTTTTCATCCTAACTTGGCTTCTGTTACAAAAATACGGATTTTTCGGGCCGAAAAGGAATAAAACTGACAAATTCAGGGCGTTTTGGGGCCGATGGTACAAAACTTACAAAGTCTGTTACATCCTGATGCTGGGCCTCTGCGGGATTCCGGTAATTTTGCAACAGACGTAAACCGGACACCAAACCAACTTAATAATTCACAAACCTATGCGATTCCAACTAAAGAAAACGCTCCTTGCCCTGGCCTTGTGCCTGGCGGTTCCGTTCTTCGCCCTGGCGCAGAATGTCACCGTGAAGGGTGTTGTGTCGAGCGCCTCCGGAGAGCCCGTCATCGGTGCTTCCGTGATGGTCGTGAACACGACAAACGGTGCCGTTACCGACATTAACGGCTCCTATTCCATTACCGTGCCCGCGAACGCGACGGTTGAAGTGGCCTGCATGGGCTACATTTCCCAGCTCATCCCCGTCGAAGGCCGCAGCCGCATCGACGTGGTCCTCGAAGAGGATTCCGAGCAGCTGGAGGCTACCGTGGTGATCGGTTATGGTACGGCCCGTCGCCAGGATGTGACCGGTTCCATCGTCTCTGTGGGCGGCGACAACCTCCGCGCGGTTCCCGCCGGTGACGTCACGCGCGCCCTCGAAGGCCGCGTGGCCGGTGTCGAGATGACCCAGACCGACTCCAAACCGGGTTCCTCGATGCAGATCCGCATCCGCGGCCAGCGCTCCCTGTCCGCTTCCAACGACCCGCTCATCGTCCTGGACGGCATGCCGTTCATGGGCTCCCTCTCGGACATCTCCACGAGCGACATCAAGAGCATGGACATCCTTAAGGACGCCGCCTCCACCGCCATCTACGGTTCCCGCGGTGCCAACGGTGTCATCCTCATCACAACCTATAAAGGTGTGGAAGGCCAGGCTCCGAAGGTCTCCTTCAATACCTATGCGACCATCAAGAATCCGGTGAAGTATCCGATGATGCCGCGCGAAAAGTATATCCAGATGCGCCAGATGGCCGGCCAGTACACGAATACCCTGGACGAGTCCGACGAGCAGTACACCGACTGGCAGGACCTGCTGTACCGTACCGGTTATACGCACAACTACGACCTTAACGTGGCCGGCGGCACCAAGAGCGGAAGCTACCGCTTCGGCGTCACCTATTATAATGACGAAGCCGTCATCCCGACCCAGGGGTACGACCGCATCGCGCTGAATGCCGGCGTGGACCAGCGGATCGGCCAGTGGTTCCGGATCGGTTTCACCACCAACACCAGCTACACCACCCATACGGGTAATCAGGTCGACCTGTACGCCGCCCTGTCCAAGTCCCCGCTGGTGAAGCCCTACGACGAGGCCGGTAACCTCAAGTGGCGCATCAACATGCCCTCCGACAACGATCAGTATATCATGACGCGCGAGCGCGTGGAGGATCTGACCGCCCAGGGCGTCTATGTGAACGAATCCAAGTCCATCGCCACCTACAACAGCGGCTATGTGCAGTTCTACTTCCCCTGGATCGAAGGCCTCTCCTACAAGGCCAGCGTGGGCCTGAACTACCGCAACTCCAAGAGCGGTTCCTTCACCGGCGTGGGCGTGAACGCTTCCGCCACGAACCCCAACGGCGCCTCCTGGTCCTTCAACGACACGTTCAACTGGACCGTCGAGAACCTGCTCTCCTATGACCGTGTCTTCGGCAAGCACCGCGTGAACGCCGTGGCGCTCTATTCCGCCGAGCAGACGACCAACACCGGCCAGTCCCTCTCCGGAAAGAACATCCCCAACGAACTCTTCCAGTACTACAACATCGGCAGCGCCGTGGCCTCCGACATCACGGTAAACGGCGGCAGCTACACGCAGACGGGCCTTCTCTCCTACATGGGCCGTTTGATGTACACCTTTGACGACCGCTACATGCTCTCCGCCGCCGTCCGTTCCGATGCTTCCTCCCGCCTGGCCCCGGGCCACAAGTGGCATACCTATCCGGCCGTTTCCGCCGGTTGGAACATCCACAACGAGTCCTTCATGCGGAACACCCGCGGCTGGCTGGACGAACTGAAACTCCGTGTCGGTTACGGTGAGACTTCCAACCAGGCGATCGCCGCCTACGCGACCCTCGGCCGCCTGAGCACCCTGGTTTACAACTTCGCCGACGAGAAATATGCGACCGGCTACTATGTGTCCACCCTGCCGAACGAGGACCTCGGCTGGGAGTATTCCCAGACCTGGAACTTCGGTCTCGACTTCAGCTTCTTCAAGGACCGCCTCCGCGGTACCCTCGAGCACTACCGGGTGGCCACGAAGGACATCCTCCTCAACCTGGGCCTGCCTTCCACCTCCGGTGTGAGCTCCTACACCGCCAACATCGGCGCCACGCAGAACCGCGGTCTCGAACTCACCCTGAACGGGACGATCCTGGAAACCCGCGACTGGACCTGGACCGCCGGCGTGAACGTTTACGCCAACCGCAACAAGCTCGTGGCCCTGGCCGACGGCTCCGAACGCGATGAAGGCAACGCCTGGTTCGTGGGTTACCCGCTGAACTGCCTCTTTGACTACGAGTACGACGGTCTCTGGCAGCCCGGTGATCCCTACATGGACATCCTCGAACCCAGCACCGAAGTCAATGGCATGAAGCAGGCCGTGGGTACCATCAAGGTGAAGTACCACGGCGAATACAACGCAGACGGATCGCCCACGCGCGCCATCAACACCACCGACCGCGTCCCGATCAACGCCGAGGCCACCTTCCAGGGCGGTTTCAACACCAGCGTGAGCTGGAAGAACCTGGATCTCTCCGTGATCGGTGCCTTCCAGGCGGGCGGCATCCTGCTGTCCTCCCTGCACAGCGCCAACTCCTACCTGAACATGCTCACCGGCCGCCGCGGCCAGATCGACGTCGATTACTGGACCCCGGAGAACACCGGCGCCCGCTATCCGCGTCCGGGTTCCCTGGTCAGCAGCGACAACCCCAAGTATGCCTCCACCCTGGCCTATTTCAACGGCTCTTACCTCAAGATCCGCACAATCACCCTCGGGTACAACTTCCACAAGCTCCCGGCCCTGCGCCGCGCCGGCATTGACAACCTCCGGCTCTATGCCACGATCCAGAACCCGGGCCTTGTGCTCTTCTCCGATTTCACCCGCGAGACCGGACTCGATCCGGAACCGAATGCCAACGGCGGCTCCACCGCCTCCGGCCGTCCGGGCCCGAACCGCCTGTCCTATGTGGGCTTCAATACGCCGAATACGCGGAACTTCCTGTTCGGTGTGAATTTAACCTTCTAATTGAATCCGAGACATGAAACAGATCGCTAAAATCGCATTGGGCATCGCCGGAGCCGCTCTCGTCGCCAGTTCTTGCACCAAGATCCTCGAGGAGCACCCGAAGACCAACTATACCCCGGATTTCTTCTCCACCTCGATGGGTGTGGAAGGCGGCCTGACCGCCCTGTACGGCCAGCTCCGTTACCTCTATGGCAACGGCTACTACTATAACATCCTGACCACCGGTACCGATGAGGCCACCTGGGGCCAGTCCGCCGACGGCAACTTCAAGGACGCCGACATGTCCGACGCCGGTGACCTGAACGCCAGTACTTCCCGCAGTGACAACCTCTGGGGCCAGGCTTTCACCTACATCAACACCGCCAGCGGCATCATCGAGAACGCCGAGGCCGTGGGCCTGGACAAGGCGATGATCGCCGAGGCCCGCTTCTTCCGCGCATTCGACTATTTCCAGCTGGTCCAGACCTTCGGCGGCGTACCGCTCGACCTGGGCGCCGGGGAACTCGCCTTCAACAGCAAGCCGGTCCGCGTGTCCCAGCGCAACACCGTGCCCGAGGTGTACACCAAGGCCATCTTCCCGGACCTCGTGACTGCGATGAACGACCTTCCCGCGAATCCCCGCCTGACGGGCGCCCTGACCCAGAACGTCGCCCGTCTGTACCTGGCCAAGGCCTACCTGACCTATGCCTGGTGGCTGGAGAACCCGGGCGGCATCCCGACCTATCCGGAGTGCTCCCGCACCGATCCGGACAACCACGACGCCAAGTGGTATTTCCAGCAGGCCTATGACCTGTCCCTGCAGGGCATCAACAATCCGGGCCCCTATGGCCTCGTGGACCATTTCTACGAGATCAGCGACGGCGCCAACGACCGCAACAAGGAGATCATGCTCTATGCCGACCATACCGAGAACTCGCAGCAGTACAACGGTTCCGACCTCGGTTACAGCGGTGGCGGCGGTATGGACAACTTCGCCGGCTGGATGATGAACTGGAACTATCCGAACATGCAGGCCACGGCCAACACCGGCGCCAAGATCAACCCGGTGCTCCGTACCGACCAGCAGTATTGCGGCCGTCCCTGGTCCCGCATGGCGCCGACGCAGGAGGCCATCGCCACCTTCATCGACCGTGACAAGGACTCCCGCTACGACGGTACCTTCGTCTATGTCTTCCGGACGAACTGGGATCGCGGCGGCAACCCGGCCACCTATGTCGAGGGCCCGAACGGTGCCCACATCGGCAAGAACGAGGCGTTCCTGGTGTACCTGGACCAGGAGGATCCGACGGTGAAATATACCTACAATTCCGGTATCTCCATGCTCGGTGAAAGCGCCAACTACGACTACTATGTGGTGAATCCGAGCGGTGTCAGCCGCCTGATGTACCCGAAGACCTGGAAACTGGGCCCGTACCGGACCAACACCACCGGCACCGGTTCCCCGAACGCCGCCCACACGCGTCCGTTCAATATCGCCAAGTTCTCCGAGTTCTATTTCATCGCCGCCGAAGCGGCCGTGAAGGGCGCCTCGGGCAGCAAGTCCGCCCGCGACCTGGTCAACGTGCTGCGTGCCCGCGCCGGCAAGTGGTCCTACAGCGTGAACTGGGACAAGCCGGTTGATGCCGATTACAGCGCTGACCTCACCGCCGCCACGCCGTCTACGATCACCATCGACTACATCCTCGACGAGCGGATGCGCGAGTACTACGGCGACGGTTTCCGCTGGTTCGACCTGGTGCGCACGCAGACCTGGGCACAGCGGGCCGGTATGTACACGATCTGCGGCCCCGGCGCCGCCGACCATACCCCGGCGACTGTCACGCGTAACATCCAGAAATACCATTACCTCCGTCCGATCCCGCAGGGGCAGCTGGACAACATGCAGATGGAAGATGCGGAGAAGGCGGCTTATCAAAACCCCGGCTATCCTACAAAATAGCATAATGAAAATAGTTAGAGGTTAGAAAGGAGGGGGCGGCTGGAGACGGCCGCCCCTTTCAATCATTTGCCATGCGGAAATACGGCTTCATATCGGCAGGGATCCTGGGCGCTTTCTGTTTCTTCCAGTTCGCCTATCCGTACCACCTGCTGCACCGCGAGCAGCTGAATCTGTTCGTGTTCGACGGGGATTACCTGGCCCGGACCTACCGGGGAGCGGGCTGGCTGGCACGCCTGTCGGCCGATTTCCTGGAGCAGTTCTTCCACCTGCCCGTCGCCGGACCCCTGATCGTGGGGCTCCTCCTGGCGGCCATCGGCCTCGTCGCCTACCGCATCTGCCGCCATTTCCTGGGCCGCTGGCCGTCTCTGGCTGTCGCTGCGTTCCTGTTCGCCTGGTCATTCCTCCGGGAGACAGGTAATAACTATATGACCCGCTACACCGCGGTTGTCCTGGGTTACCTTTGCCTGGTGCTGTTGGCGTTGCAGTTCCGGCAAGTATGGGTCCGGTGTGCTTCCGCGGTGTTACTCCTCGCTTTCGGGGTGTGGGCGCTTGCCTCACCTTACCATCCGCAGTACGGCCGGCTCTGGAGTGTCCCCAAGCTGGATGACGAACGGCTGATGGGGCTGGACGCGGAACTGGTGCGGGAGAACTGGGACAAGGTCCTGGAACTCTCGGAGAAGGATCTGTACATGGAGGAGGCCAGCTATTGCTACAACCTGGCGCAGGCCATGAAGGGGAACCTGGGAAATGCGTTGTTCAACCACTCGCAGAATCACCAGTTCACCCTCCTTTTCCCGGTCTCGTCCGAGAAGGCCTTCTTTACCAATACTTTAGCAGGGGAGGCCTGGTTCCAGCTCGGCGACATGACGATTGCGGAGCAGAGTTCCATCGCCTCGCTGCAGGCGTCTCCCAGGCATTCGGGCGTCCGTTACCTCGTCCGCCTGGCCCGGATCAACCTGGTCACGGGCGAAGCGGCCGCAGCGCAGAAATACCTGAATGTCCTCAGCCGGACGCTTTTTTACCGGAAATGGGCCCGGAGCATGATGCCCGGGTACCGGGACGGCACCGTCGATGGAAAACTCCTCGAAGCCCGGGCGAAACTGGCCCGGAATGATTTCGTACACCAGGCGGAGAATCCCAGGAACGTCCTGGTCGGGCTGCTCGAATCGGATTCCGCCAATACCCTGGCCCGCCACTATCTGCTGTGCTACGACCTGCTGTGTTACGACCTGGACAGTTTCATCCGCGATTATGAACCGGTGCCGATCCCGGACCGCCTGTACCAGGAGGCCGTCCTCATCTGGCTCAGCCAGCAGGGCCGGCTGAACCCCGACGAGGTCGCCCGCTACGGGGTGGACGTCTCGGAAGTCGGACGGATGGGACGCTTCGGCAGGAATCCGGGCGCCTTCAAGGGGACCTACTGGTACTACTATTGGCGGGCAATGAACCAAAACTGAACGTTTTTGCCGAATCCCTGTATGTGAACTGTCCGGAAAATTTCGTATCTTGCCGCCAATAACACTATGATTATGAAACGATTCCTTCCTTTCATGGCGGCGCTCCTCCTCGTGGGGGCCTGCAAGAGCGAAGCACCGGACCTTTCGCTGAGTGAACAAGAGTACTTTGAACGCCAGGGCGTGAACGTGCTGGTGTACAGCAATCCGTTCAACGGCGGATTCAACGATGAGAAAGATTCCGGTATCGAAATCATCCACCACGGCGTACGCACCATCCAGGGCGGCGCCGTGCGTTTGAACGTGACGCCGGAGCAGTGGGACCTCGTGCCCACGATGACCTACCGGACCGTGGATCCCGAGAAGCAGTCCATCGAGGTGGGCCTGCGTTACGAATGGTATGACTTCGATTCCCGCATCGTGGTGACGCCCAAGGGCAAGGCCGTGGAGATCAACGTATTCCTGGACAAGCCCGTTCCGGATGCCCTGGCCGGGGAGGCCGGTTTCAACCTGGAATTCCTGCCCTCGCAGTACTGGAACAAGGCGTACCTGATGGACGGTCGCCCGAACCGCCTGCCGCGCTATGCGGTGAGCGACACGAAGGCGCGGCCGAATGAAGAGAAGGTCCGCCAGTTCAAGGGCTATCGCACCTATGACGACCGGGGAACCGGCCAGTTCGTGGAGCCGCTGCCGCTGGAAACCGGTCACGAACTCCTCCTGGCGCCCGATACGCCCGAGCGGATGGTGAAAATCACCTCCGAAAGCGAACTGAAGCTCTATGACGGGCGGATGCTCGCCCAGAACGGCTGGTTCGTCCTGCGGAGCGTCCTCCCGGCCGGCCAGACGGGCAAGGTCCTCACCTGGACCGTTGAGCCGAACGCCGTGCCCGGCTGGATCCGGGAGCCCAATGTGGGCTTCTCGCAGATGGGTTATATCCCCGACCAGCCCAAGGTCGCCGTCATCGAACTGGACAAGAAGGACAAGGTCCAGGCCAAGGCCGCCGTGTACAAGGTGGAGGCCGATGGCTCCGAGCAGAAGGTCTTCGAGGGCCCGGTGAAGCTCTGGGGCGATTACTTCAAGTACAAGTACGCGAAATTCGATTTCTCGCAGGTGCAGGAAAGCGGGGTCTATTTCCTCCGCTACGGGGACGTACAGACCGGGAACTTCATCATCGACCCGTCTGTCTATGACCGGATTACGGTCGCGACGAGCGATGTGTGGATCCCCATCCACATGAACCACATGGCGGTGAACGAGGGCTACCGGCTCTGGCACGGCGAGCCCTTCAAGGAAGGCTACCTCCAGGCTCCTCCAAGCACCGACCACTTTGACCTCCATTGGCAGGGTCCCACCACCGACACCCGTTACAAGGCGCTGGAACTCATTCCCGGCCTGAACGTGGGCGGTTTCTTCGATGCCGGTGACTTCGACATCGAGACCGGCTCCAACATCAGCGTCGTGCAGAACCTCCTCACCCTGTGGGAGCAGTTCCATTCGGAGCGCGACGAGACGTTCGTGAGCGAGGAGCAGCGGTATGTGGACCTGCACCGTCCCGACGGCGTGCCGGATATCCTCCAGTACATCGAGCACGGCCTGCTGAACCTCGTGGCCCAGTCCGAGCAGATCGGCCATATGTCCCAGACCCTGTCGAACTCGGTCCTGGACAATTACCACCACCTGGGCGATGCGTCGGGCATCACCGACGGTCTGCACTATGATCCGCGCCTGAAACCCTACCAGAAGTCCGCGGACGGCCGCTCCAGCGGCACGCCGGACGATATGTGGGCCTTCACCAGCCGCAATCCCAGCCTGGACCTCCAGGCGGCGACGGTGTTCGCAGCGGCCTCCCGTGTCCTGGCGGAGCACAACCCGGCCCTGGCGAAGCGTGCCTTGAAGGAATCCCTGCGACTGGAGAAGGAGGCGACGGCCCTGATGGCGGCCGATACTTCCGCCACCCGCCGCGGGCGGGGCGGTATGGGCAATATCTCCACGCCCCTGCAACTGTATGTTTCCACCGGTGAACAGCAGTACCTGGACCGCTTTACGGAGCTGATCTGGCCTGCTTTGGACCGTATGCCGATGTTCGCCATCAACGTGGCCCTGGATGCCGTTCCGTACCTGGACGAGGCGTATAAGGAGAAACTGCGCCCGTACGTGGAGAAGTACCGGGATGACTATGTCCTGCATCTGGAGGAAGACAATCCGTACGGCGTTCCGATCGGTACGGGCAACTGGGCCGGCGGCGGCCAGGTGGTCAGCTACGGCACCACCCTGTGCAACGCGCACCGGTATTATCCGGACATCATCGGCCGGGAGCACATCTTCAAGGTGCCGGCCTGGCTCTTCGGATGCCATCCGTACCACAACTATTCCTTCGTGGCGGCCGTGGGCGCGGCCCGTCCCAAGCAGGTCTTCTACGGCAACAACCGGGCGGACTTCTCCTTCATCCCCGGCAACGTGGCCCCGGGCCTGCTGTTCCGGCACCCCGACCACTTCGAGAACTTCGATGACTGGCCCTTCCTCTGGGGCCAGAACGAGGGAACCATCGCCGGCAACACCGGCTACCTGATCTTCGGCGAAACCTTCCGGAATACGCTGGATTAGCCCTTGAGGCCCTTCAGGAATGCGGACGGCGAGACGTTGAACTGCTTCTGGAAGCAGGTGGCGAAATAGGACGGCGATGAGAAGCCGGTCATGTAGGCCACCTCGCTGATGCGGTATTTCTGGCTGGAAAGCATTTCCGCAGCCTTCTTGAGACGGCAGACACGGATGTACTCATTGATGTTGAGGCCCGTGTTTGCCGTTACTTTGCGGTATAGGGTGGACTTGCTGGTGCCGAGTTCGGACGTGAGCGTCTCGATGTTCAGGTCGGGTTCGGCCAGGTGCTTCATCACCGTGTCGTGCAGGCTTTCCATGAATTCCTGGTCCATTCCGCCGGTCACCACGGCGTTGAAGTGGGTGAGCGGCGACTGGGTGAACTGGCGGTTCGCGATTTCCCGGTTCTTGAACAGGTTGGCGACATTGGCCTGGAGGAGTTCCATGGCGAACGGCTTCTCGATGTAGCCGTCGGCGCCCGCTTCCAGCGTCTCGATGCGGGTTTCCATGCCCACGGCCGCGGTCAGGAGGATGACCGGGATGTGGCTGAACTCCGTCGTGGACTTGATGCGGTTGCACAGGGTGCAGCCGTCCATGCCCGGCATCATGATGTCGCTCACCACCAGGTCGATGCGCTCTTTCCCGATGATGGCGAGGGCGTCTTCGCCATTGGCCGCGGCCAGGACGTTGTAGTCCTTGGCCAGTTCCTTGGCGAGGTATCCCCGCATGTCCGGGTCATCCTCCACCACGAGGACGGTGTGGTGCTGGTTGTCGAAGGCCAGCGCCGGTTCCTCGTGTTCCCCGGAGGCGCGCTCGGACGGCATTTCCACGCGTTCTTCCTGATGGACAGGCAGTTCCAGCACGAATGAGTTCCAATCCCGGACCGAACGGTCCAGAACCAGCGTGCCGCCGTGCAGGGTGGCGAGGTTCCGGGCGTAGGGGAGACCCAGGCCCGTACCCTTGCTCAGCCGGGCCGGGCCCGCCTGGTAGAACTTGTCGAAGATGCTCTCCACGTCCTTTTCCGCGATCCGTTCCCCGTCGCTGTTCACGCGTACGCGTACGCGGTCCTCGGAAGGAACCGGCTCCAGGGACACCTGGATGTGCCCGTCGCCGTATTTGCAGGCATTGGACAGGAGGTTGCTGATGATCTTCTCCACCATTTCCGCGGCGCATTCCACCGGGAACGGCCCGTCGGGGAGCTGCGTCTCCAGGTTGATGTGCTGGTCCACGGCCACGACGGAGAAGCGGTCGCACACCTTCCGGATCAGGGCCGCGAGGTCGTTGGACAGGAAGGTCGGGTGGATTTCCATCTTCTCCATCTTCCGGAGGTCCAGCAGCTGGTTCGTCAGGTTGAGGAGGCGTTCGGCATTGGCCTGCATCGTCATCAACTCCTGCCGGCTGGTCTCGGTATAGTCCCCGCTGGAGATAATCTTGTCCAGCGGCATCTTGATCAGGGCCAGCGGCGTGCGGATTTCGTGGGTGATGTGCGTGAAGAAATTGATCTTCGCGTCGTAGAGTTCCTTCTGCTGCGTCGTCTGGATCTTCTCCACCTCGCGGGTCATCCGCATCCGGCGCAGGTGGTCCCATTGCCGGGCCATCAGTTCCAGGATGCCGATGGCGGCGAGGGCGTAGAGGATATAGGCCAGGGTGGACCGGTAGAAGGGCGGGATGATCTGGATGTCCAGGGACCGGGAAGAACCGCGGCGAGCCCCGATTCCGCTGACGGTGAACGTGTATTTTCCGGGCGCCAGGTCCGTGAACGTGCTTTCTCCCGCCGGTGAGAAGCTCTGGAGGGATTTCCGCTTGCTTTCCAGGACCGTGTGGAAGAGTCCGGTGCGGGAAGACTGGAAATCCGGGGTGGCATAACGCAGGGTGAGGGAGGAAACGTCGGAGTAGTGGATGCGGATCTTGTCCGTGCGGAGCGTGGATTTCCCCTCTCCGGTGATGCGGAAGGTCCCTTTCGGGCCGTTGCCGACGATTTCTGTGATGTACAGCTGCAGCGGTTGCCGGATGCCCCGGTCCGAGGGGGTGAAGCCGATCAGGCCCCGGCTGGTGCCGAAGAAGAGCCGGCCCCCGGAAGCGGCGCAGGCCGATCCGTAGGAATACTGGTTCATCATCTTGCCCAGTTCCTCGTTGAAGATTTCCCGGATGGAAAGGTCGTCGGGGGAGAGTTTCACGATGCCGTGCGTGGTGGCGAGCCAGAGGACCTGGTCCAGGTCTTCGAGGAGGCTGCACGTGATGGAGGAGGGGAGGCCGGTGCGGCGGGAGAGGTTCCGGAACCGGAATTTCCCGGAGGCGATCTCGTCCATGCCGGCATAGCAGGCGCCGCCCGCTTCCGTCAGGACCCACAAGCGGTGACGGCTGTCCTCGCAGATGCACGTGATGTATTCGGAGGTGAGCCCATAGTCTTCGTCCGAGGTCTTGATGTGCCGGTAATTCCCGTCTTTTCCGGTCCATACGCCGTCTCCGTAAGTCCCGACCCAGAGGTTTCCGCGCGAGTCCTCGTACAGGGCGTGGACAAAGGCGCTGCCGAATTCCGGGCAGGACTGGAAGCGGTCTTCCGCCCGGTCGTACCGGTACAGTCCCGAGGTGGTCCCCAGGTACACGTCCCCGGAGCGGGTCCGGGCCACGGTCGCCGCCGACAGGTCGGACAGGTAGTTTTTCCGGATTTTCCGGGTGGCGGCGTCCATCTTGAAGACCCCGTTCCCGAAGGTGGCGATCCAGATGTCGCCCTCTCCGGTCGCCAGGCCCTGGATATTCAGGTTCTGACCCTCCGGTCCAGGGAACGTCATGTCCTCCACGGCTCCCGTGGACAGGTCCAACAGGGTAAGGCCGCCGTCTTCGGCGCCCGCGAGCAGCTGGCGTTCGTTCAGGAGGATGATCGGCCGGATCATGTCTCCGGCGAGTACCCCGCCCGACTGGCGCCCCATGAAGCGGGTCACGAGGTTCCGCTGGTTCCGGCACAGGGAAAGACCGTTATAGAACATGCCCACCCACAGGTTCCCCTGGCGGTCCCGCAGCATGGACCAGACATCCTCGCCGGCGAGGGATTCCGGGCTGGAATTGTGGTGGGTGATGGTTTCCGACCCTTCCGGTTTCATCAGGATGATGCCCCGGTCGGTCCCGAGCCAGCAGACGCCGTTCTCTTCCGGGACGATACAGCGGATTTCTCCCGCGCCTGTCCGGTACAGCGGCGTGGTAGCGTTTGTGTATATATCGGTGCTCAGGACGGTTCCGCCGCTGGCGGAGTACAGGAGGTGTCCCGCCCCATCCGAGACGATGTCATGCCGGGACAGCCGGCCGGAAGGGCCGCCGTCGCGGATCCGTTCGAAGGTGCCGCCCAGGCTGTTGAAGCGGAACAGATCCCCGTTGGAGGAGAGGAACCAGATGGTACCGTTGCTGTCGGCCTCCACGGCGTCGCTGCGGAAGGGGGCGGCAGGGCTGTAGTCGATGAGCGTTTCCCGCCGGGGATCCCAGCAGAAGATGTCTTCGTCAGCGAACCAGACCAGGCCGTTGCGGTCGATGGCGATGTCGGCGGCGCCGATCCGGCCGCCGGATGTGTTTTCCCGGACCGTACGCGTCTCGCCGGTCTCCAGGTCATGGTAACCGATGCCGCGGGTGGTGATGAACCACAGACGGTGCTGCCGGTCCTCGGCCAGGCTCATCGCGAGCCCGTCCAGGATTTCGCAGTCCGGGTCCTCCAGCGGTTTGAAATGCATGCCGTCGTACATACAGATGCCTTCGCGCGTGCAAAGCCAGATCAGTCCGAAACTGTCCTGGAAGATGCAGCGGACGGAATTGTCGGGCAGGCCGTCATCGGTGCTGAAATTCCGGAAGCGGATACCGCTGTTCTGGGCACCGAGCGGAATCAGGGCCGTAAAGACGAGAAAAAGTGCAAGGAGGACTGTTTTTTTCATTTTTCATTCTTTGGCGCTGCAAGGTAGTAAAAATATCTTTTAAAAATGGTTCAATGGTTTCAAAAATTTCATCAGAAAAACGAGTATTGAAACCGTGAAATTAATTTTTGGTTGATTTATTGTCGTTTTCGGTCGTGTTTTTAAATCCACCATACCGATATTATGATATATTTGCAGTCGTAACCAAACTTGACACTTCTTTATCCAATATCAACTAACCAAAAATCATCGCTGTTTATGACAAAGCAATTGTTTGCAAAGATGGCGGCTACTGTATTCATTGCCGTAGCCAGCCTCCTGGGAACGGTCGCGACCGCCCAGAACCGCGCCATCAGCGGAACGGTTGTCGATGAGAGCGGGGCTCCGGTTGTCGGAGCCGCCGTTGTCGTCGTCGGCAATTCGTCCATCGGAGCTGTGACCGATGTGTACGGAGCCTTCCGCCTGAACGTCCCTGCGGGCGCCAACATCAATGTGTCCTGCATCGGCTATGCCGACCAGACCATCTCCATTGGCAACCAGACCACCTTCAAGGTCGTCCTCGTGGAGGACGCCGAATTCCTCGAGGAGACCGTGGTCATCGGTTACGGTGTCCAGCGCAAGAGTGACCTCACCGGCGCCGTGGCATCCGTCCGTGCGGATGACCTCAAGGACCGCTCCATCACCGATGCTGCCGCCGCCCTCCAGGGCAAGGCTGCCGGTGTGCAGATCATCAACACGTCCGGCGCTCCGGGTGCCGGTGCTGATATCCGCGTCCGTGGTTACTCCTCCAACTCCGGCAACATCGGACCGCTCCTCATCGTGGACGGTCTGAAGGTGGACAACATCCAGTACCTGGATCCTTCCATGATCGAGTCCATGGAGATCCTGAAGGATGCCGCTTCCGCCGCCATCTACGGTGCGCAGGCCGGTAACGGTGTCGTCCTGATCACCACCAAGTCCGGTAAGGAAGGTTCTGCCCACATCACGTACAACGGTCGCTTCACCCTCCAGTCCCTGGGCAAGAAGGCTGAAATCTTCGGCGCGCAGGACTATATCGACTATCAGGAATATATCGGCAATCTCACGCCCGAACTCCTGAAGTCCAACGGCGACATGGACGCCAACGGGAATTATACCGGCGTGGACAACAACTGGTACGATTCCGTGTTCCAGCCCAGCTGGTCCAAGCAGCACGGCATCACCTTCGCGGGTGGTAACAACAAGGGCCATTTCTTCACCTCCCTCAACTACCTGAACAACGACGGTATCGTCGTGGGCAAGAAGGACGTGTACAACCGTCTCACCGCCCAGGTCAATGCCGATTACCAGCTGTTCAAGTGGTTCAACATCTCCACCAACAATTCCTTCGAGAAGTGGAGCCGCAAGTCCGTTTCCTCCGGTTACGGTTCCGTGCTGAACTCCGTGGTCTCCATCGATCCGCTGACCCCTGCTTACATCAGCGACATCAAGAACACCCCGGTCGACATGCAGGCCCACTACGCCGCCGGCGATCCCATCCCGACGGATCCGCTCCACAACTACGATTTCTACGGTACCTCCAAGTACCTGCAGGAAGCCACCGGTAACCCGCTCTTCCAGCGTGACAAGTCCGACAGCAGCAGCGGCGGTATCAACATCCGCGGCGCCCTGGCTGCCAACCTGATGCCGGTCAAGGGCCTGGTCATCACTTCCCGCTTCGGCTACCGGATCAACCAGAACTCCAGCCACAGCTACACCCAGCCTTACTGGCTCACGTCCATGGCCCAGTCCACGAACCACGACATCTCGGCCAACGTCAACACCAACTATTACTATCAGTGGGAGAACTTCGCCAACTACAACCTGCAGCTTGGCAAGCACAACATCGGTGCGATGGCCGGTATGTCCTATAGCGAGACCCATACCGACAATGCCTCCATCTCCTCCAACGGTCCGGACATCCTCAAGGGTTATGAGTCCAACTACCTGTACATCGACTATCTCACGTCCGATGCCACCAAGACCGTCGGCAATGCCCCGAACATGACTGCGCAGCTGTCCTACTTCGGCCGTCTGATGTACAGCTTCGACAACCGCTACAGCATCCAGGGTAACTTCCGTGCCGATGCGTACGACTCCTCCAAGCTGTCCACGAAGGCCCGCTGGGGATTCTTCCCGTCCGTCTCCGCCGGTTGGACCATCAGCAACGAACCTTTCTTCCGTAACAATGTTTCCAGCGACGCGGTTTCCTTCCTGAAGCTCCGCGGCTCCTGGGGTCTGAACGGTAACATCAACGTCCTGAGCGGCTACCGCTACTCCACCTCCATCACCATGAACGGTGAAATGTACCAGTACAACCCGTCCGCCGGCGACGGTCACCCGACCTACGGTTCCATGCCTTCCGGCCTGGCCAACCCGGACCTGAAGTGGGAAACCTCCGAGCAGCTGGACTTCGGTCTGGACGCCCGCTTCCTGCGCGACCGCCTCACCCTCGGCGTCGACTGGTACAAGAAGCTCACCAACGACCTGCTCATCGAGATCGACAACCTGCCTGAAATCGGTGTGGCGAAGTCCTGGGTCAATGCCGGTAAGGTGCTCAACACCGGTCTGGAATTCGAACTGGGCTGGAAGGATCACGTCGGCGACTTCTTCTACAGCATCAACGGTAACCTCTCCACCCTCCACAACGAGGTCCTCGAGGTTCACGCCCTCCTTGACAGAATCACCAACGACCCCGTCAGCGGCCTGAACGAAAAGACCAGCACCGCCTTTGAGAAGGGTTATCCGATCTGGTACTTCTACGGCTTCAAGTATGCCGGTGTGGACCAGGAGACCGGCGGTCCCCTCTATTATAAGAAGGACGGCACCACGGATGCCACTGTCGCCGACAATGACAAGCAGTACCTGGGCGAAGGTATTCCGAACCTCACCTACGGTATCACCGTCAACCTGGCCTGGAAGGGTCTCGACCTCGTGGTCTTCGGTACCGGCGCCGCCGGCAACGAGATCTACAACCTGATGGTTTCCGCCGACCGTCCCAAGACGAACGGCCTCACCACCTTCTGGAAGAATTCCTGGGGCAACCCGAACGTGGACAAGGCTACGGCCAAGTATCCGGACATGAAGCAGGTGGCCACCAGCTGGGACTTCTACAGCTCCAGCGCCTCCATCTTCGACGGTTCCTTCTTCAAGATCAAGCAGATCCAGCTGGGTTACACCCTGCCGCAGCAGATCACCAGGAAGGTGCTCATCAACGACCTCCGCTTCTTCGTCTCCCTGGACGACTACTTCACCTTCACGAAGTATCCGGGTGCCGATCCTGAGACCGCTTCCTTCAACGCCACCACCTCCCGCGGTGTGGACTCCGGTTCTTATCCTACCACCAAGAAGGTTGTATTCGGTGTGAATCTGACTTTCTAAAATGAACACTGCCTTATGAAAAAGATATTTTACATAGCCTCTGCCCTGATCGCCCTGTTCGCTTTCTCCGCCTGCGAAAAGAATCTTGACATTCCGCAGAAGGGTGTTTCTGCCTACGAGACTTTCTATAAGACCGATGCGGATGCCGAGTCTGCCCTCGCGGCTGCCTACGCCCGTTTCTCCACCTATGTTACCGGTCGTGGCAATGCCTTCATCTATACTCCGTTCAAGGCCGCGCTCAATAACTGCGGTGACGATATGTATGCTGCCGGCTCCAACTTCGGTGACAACGATTACATGGCTGCCCTCGACGAATTCCGCTATGACTCCGGCTGCGAAGTCATCGGTAACTTCTACAGCGGCCTGTTCCTCGCGAACTATGCCTGCAACCTGGTGATCGACAACTTCAAGGAAGGTCTGCCCGAGGGCGGCCCTACCGCTACCACCAAGCGTTGCGTCGCTGAAGCCCGCGTCCTTCGCGCCTATGTCTATTTCCTGCTCACTTCCCTGTGGAATACCCCGCCTTTCATCGATCACGTGATCGCGGACGGCCTCCCGTACAACTCCGACAAGGATCCTGACAAACCGATGTCCCACGAAGACCTGTACAGATGGATCGCCAACGAGTGCGATGCTGCCGCCGCCGACCTGGACGAGCGCAAGAGCACTGCCGACAAGGACGGTGCCGTGCGGGTGACCAAGGGCTTCGCCTGGGCCCTCCAGGGCAAGACGCTCCTGTTCCTCGGTGACTACTCCGCTGCCAAGACCGTCCTCAAGAAGGTTATCGACTCCGGCAAGTATGCCCTGGTTCCCGGCAACCGCTATTGGGAGAACTTCCATATTGAAGGCGACGCCAACGAGGAGAAGGTGTTCGAAAGCAACATCGAATTCAACTCCGGTATCGGTGCCTGGGGCGGTATCAACCAGCGCTCCACCTGGATGGAGGCCAATATCTGGAGCTGGCGTGTGGACCATTTCGCCGCGGCCCCGCACCTTGTCTACCAGGGTGGTGCTGACGGTTGGGGTGGCCTGGGTGTCCCCCAGTGGTTCGGTGACGAGTTCTTCGCCAACGACGGTCACTCCTATCGTTTCGATGCGACCCTCAAGCACATTGACGATGCCGTTTACGGCATGGAATATGGCGACGCGGTGGTCGGTCTGGAGAAGGAACCCGTCGAGGGCAAGAAGGTCAATGACATGACCCTGGATGAGAAGAAGGCCACCAAGGCCATCGGTATCTCCGATGTGAAGGACGGCCTCTACGGACAGTCCTTCTGGCTCCCGTTCAAGCAGATGGTCCGTGGTTCCGACTGTGGCGACTATGGCAACAATGTCCGTCTGAACAACAACGTGGTGATGCGTTACGCGGAAGTCCTCCTCCTCTATGCCGAGGCTTGCATGCAGAGCAGTGACGCTTCCCAGGCCGCCTGGGCCGTGAACGAGATCCGCAAGCGTGCCGGCATCAGCACCCTGGGCAGCGTGGACATGAACGTCATCAAGAAGGAAAAGAGCTATGAGCTCTGGCTCGAAGGCAGCCGCTGGCTGGACCAGCTCCGCTGGGGTGACCTGGATCGTTCCAAGAAGGCCGGCCAGTCCGTGCCGAAGCTCTTCGACAAGCTGTACAGGACTCCTACCGCTGAGGAGATTTCCGGAAAGCTGGTCACCTGGGAGAATGGTAGCGAGGCCAACAGCCGCTTCTACACCGTGAGCACGCACGAGGCCATCGACGCCAAGTGGCAGGTGGGCTTCCAGGAGAAGCACAAGTTCTTCCCGTATCCGACCTCTGTCATGGACAAGAACCCGAACATCGTCCAGAACCCGAACTGGGCCGAATAACCGTCCGGTTCATCTAGAATCCAACCCGGCCCGGGGCGAAACCCGGACCGGGTTCTTTTATAAACGGCGTTCTCCCTTTTATTCTTCGTTCAGGCGGAGCGTACGCCGCCTTTTAAAAAAAGCCCAGCGGCTTTTAAAAATCATCAATCCGACCGTCTCAGGAGGGTGCGCCTTTCAATTTTGGTTGATTTATGGCCTTTTTCGGTCGTGTTTTGAAAGCCTGTGCGTGCGGAATCCGATATATTTGCATTCGGCTGATTAGCACAAAACTTTTTTTAACCATATCAACTAACCAAAAAACAACGCTGTTTATGTCAAAGCATTTGTTTGCAAAGATGGCCGCCGCTGCGATGATCGCCGTGGCGAGCCTGCTGGGTACGGTTGCGACCGCCCAGAACCGCGCTGTCAGCGGAACGGTTGTCGACCAGAGCGGTGCGCCGGTCATCGGTGCCGCCGTCGTGGTGGTCGGTAACGCATCCATTGGTGCCGTGACCGATGTCGACGGTACCTTCCGGCTGAACGTTCCCGCTGGTTCCAGCATCAACGTGTCCTGCATCGGCTACGCCGACCAGACGCTCTCGACGGCCAACCAGTCCGTCTTCAACATTGTCCTCCAGGAGGACACGGAATTCCTGGATGAGACCGTGGTCATCGGTTATGGTGTCCAGAAAAAGAGCGACCTGACCGGTTCCGTGGCTTCGGTCCGCGGCGAGGATCTCCAGAACCGCTCGACCTCGAACGCCGCCGCCGCCCTCCAGGGCAAGGCCGCCGGTGTCCAGGTCATCAACTCCTCCGGTAAGCCGGGCGCCAGCTCCGACATCCGTGTCCGCGGTTACTCCTCCAACTCCGGCTCCCTCGGACCGCTCCTCATCGTCGATGGTCTGAAGGTGGAGAACATCCAGTACCTGGATCCGGAAATGATCGAGTCCATCGAGGTCCTGAAGGATGCCGCCTCCGCCGCCATCTACGGCGCCGAGGCCGGTAACGGTGTCGTCCTCGTGACCACCAAGACCGGTAAGAAGGGTGATGGCAAGGTGTTCTACAACAACCAGTTCCAGTATTCCACCCTGTCCAACAAGCTGGACATCATGAACGCGGCCGAATATATCGCTTTCGGTAAGGCCAACGGTTATCTCACCGACGCCGACCTGGAGCGCTACTATGACGGCAAGACCGATGTGGACTGGAGCAGCGAGATCTTCGTCCCGACCTGGAGCAACCGCCACACGGTGGGTTTCCAGGGCGGTAACGACCGCGGCAGCTTCTTCGCTTCCCTCAACTACCTGAAGAACGACGGTATCTTCCGGGGCGACAAGGACCAGTACAGGCGTCTGACCTTCCAGGTCAATGCCGACTACAAGATCAAGTCCTGGCTCACCGTGGGTACCAACAACTCCATCGAAAAGTGGGGCACCAAGAGCGTTTCCGAAGCGAACGACAACGGTTCCGCCCTCCTTTCCGCCATCACTTCCTCCCCGCTGTTCCCGGTCCGTGGCGATGAGAGCAAGCTCTCCTCCGGCCTGAAGAACGCCCTCGAGGCGGGCAAGAAGATCCTCACCGACCCGGAGACCGGCCTCTACTGGACCGTTCCGCTCATCGGCGAAACCCAGTCCGGCCACCCGTTCGTCCAGCGTGACGCGACCGACTCCTCCAACGAGGGTATCTCCGTGCGTGGTGTCGCCTACCTGAACTTCATGCCGTTCAAGGGCTTCACCTTCACCTCCCGCTTCGGTTACCGGATTGCCCAGAGCACGTCCCACAGCTACACCGAGCCGTATTACTCCACGGCGACCATCAAGGCTGACAACTACAGCCTGAGCGCCAGCGCGAACACCAGCTTGTACTACCAGTGGGAAAACTTCGCGAACTACAACCGCAGCTTCGGCAAGCACGAAGTCTCCGCCATGGCCGGTATGTCCTTCATCCAGACCACGACTGACAATGTTTCCGGTTCCGCTTCCGGTCCGGACATCCTGAAGGGTTACGAGTCCAACTTCCAGTACCTGAGCTTCCTGAAGTCCAGCGATTCCACGACGAAGACCATCTCGAACGCCCCCGGACGCAGCGCGAGCCTTTCCTACTTCGCCCGTCTCGGTTACACCTATGACAACCGCTACGCCATCCAGGCGAACTTCCGTGCCGATGCGTTCGACTCCTCCAAGCTCCCGCTGGACAAGAAATGGGGTTACTTCCCGTCCGTCTCCGTGGGCTGGACCATCAGCAACGAAAGCTTCATTAAGGACAACGTGGACCAGAGCCTCCTGAACTTCCTCAAGTTCCGCGCTTCCTGGGGTAAGAACGGTAACATCAACGTGCTGAATAATTATCCGTACTCCACGGATATCCTCCTGAACCGCGTATGGTACCAGTACCACGTGGATTCCGCCGCGGCCAGCTACGGTTCCCTGCCTTCCGGTATGTCCAACCAGAACCTCCGTTGGGAAGAGTCCGTGCAGCTTGACCTCGGTCTCGACGCCCGCTTCTTCAACAACCGCCTGACCATCGGCCTCGACTGGTACAACAAGAACACCGACGGCCTGCTCGTCGATGTGAACCCTCCGATGGAAATGGCCGTTCCTGTGTTCTGGGAGTCCGGTGACGTGAAGTCCAGCACCACGATGAACGCCGGTGCCGTGAACAACCGCGGTTTCGAGGTTGAGATCGGCTGGCGCGACCAGATCGGTGACTTCGGTTACTCCATCAACGCCAACGCCGCCTGGCTGAAGAACAAGATGACCTATCTGGAGCCGCTCGTGGGCCGTCTCACCGGCCGTACCGTCCAGGGCACCTACCTCACCTCCTACTGCGAAGAGGGCATGCCGCTGTGGTACATGTGCGGTTACAAGGCCAAGGGTGTCGACAAGGATGGTAACATGATCTATGTCGATTACGATGACGACGGCAATATCGTGGGCGAGACCATCTCCCCGCAGGAGAACGACCGCGTCTACCTGGGCAAGGGCATTCCGGATCTGACCTACGGTATCACCATCAACCTCAACTGGAAGAACTTCGACCTCTCCATCTTCGGAAACGGTACGGCCGGCAGCAGCATCTATCCGACCGCCTTCCGTGTGGACCGTCCTTCCTGTAACACCTACTCCTACTACTGGCAGAACTCCTGGAAGAAGGCTGGTGACGAGTCCTGGGCCAAGTTCCCGGCCGCCAACCACTGGACTTCCGAAGCGTTCAGCTCCTCCGCCTCCGTGTTCGATGGCTCTTACTTCAAGATCAAGCAGATCCAGCTGGGTTACACCCTGCCGCAGAACCTGACCAAGAAGGTCGCCATCTCCAACCTCCGCGTGTTCGCGATGCTGGACAACTTCTTCACCTTCTCCAACTATATCGGCCTGGATCCGGAAACGGCTACCACCGGCGGCAACGCCCTCGGCTTCGATATGGGTAACTTCCCGACGGCCAAGTCCATCATCTTCGGCGTCAACCTTGAGTTCTAATTCCACTAATGACAAGAGATATGAAAAAGATATTTGTTGCCTTGACGGTCATCCTCTCTGCCCTGGCCCTGACCGGGTGTGAGAAAATGCTGGACATCCAGAAGAAGGGCGTTATCTCGATGGAATCCTTCTACCAGACGGACGCCGATGCGGAATCCGCCCTCGTGAATGTCTATTATCAGGCCGCCCGCTGGCTTTCCAATACGATGGGTACCGAAGCCGGATGGAACGAATGCCCGCTCCTGAACCCGTTCGAATACGCTTCCGACGACATGTTCGCCGCCGGTGAGAACAAGGCCGACGGTGTGGAGGGTAACCAGATCAACGCCTTCTGGTACAACGACTCCAACTCCGTCATCACCGGTTCCTACCACTGCTACTACATCATCATCAACGCGGCGAACCAGGTCATCGACCACTTCGCCGAGAGCGCCGATTCCCAGGTGAAGAAGCGTTGCGTGGCCGAGGCCCGCGTCATCCGCGCTTACATGCACCTGATTCTCGCCATGGGCTGGTACAACCCGCCGATCGTGGACCACGTGTACTCCGCCGACGAAAAGGATCAGCTCGTGAATGCCAAGGACCAGAACGCGATCCTCGACTTCATCATCGCTGACTGCGCGGCTGCGCTGAACGACCTGGACGAGAAGCCTAGCCTGAAGGACAAGGACGGCGCCGTGAAGGTGACCAAGGGCTTCTGCAACGCCATTTCCGGCAAAGCCAAGATGTTCAAGGGCGACTACTCCGGTGCGAAGACCGACCTCAAGAAGGTCATCGATTCCGGCAAGTACGACCTCGTCCCTTCCGACCAGATGAGCAGCCTGTACCACTACAGCGGCCGCGGCAACGAGGAGTCCGTGCTCGAGTTCAACCTCAAGTATGACGCCACCGTGGACGGTTACTACCAGAGAGCCCAGCCGAACTTCAAGATGCTGTGGGGCTGGCGCGCCTCCCGCGTCCGTCTCCCTGACGGCAAGGACTCCGAACTCCCGGGCGAAGGCCCTTGGGGCTGGTGCAACCCTTCCGCCAAGTTCGTGAACACCATCCTGGAGAACGACGGCTACGATTCCGCCCGCCGCAAGGCCTGGATCAAGAGCTATGACGAAGTCCTCTATGAGATGCCGTATACCTCCGACAAGGAAGGCATGACCCTCGCCGACAAGAAGAAGGATTCCTATCGCGGTGTCCAGGATGCCAGCGGCCTCTATGGCCACGTGGGTTACTTCATGTGGAAGCGCCTGTATCGGGCTGAAGACCGTACTCCTACCGCTGAAATCCAGTGGAACCTCGTGATCATGCGTTACGCCGAGGTGCTCCTGATGTATGCCGAGTGCTGCGCCCAGACCGGTGACAACTCCGGCCTGACCTACCTGAACAAGGTGCAGGAGCGCGCCCAGGCCAAGCACCGTTCCTCTTCCCTGACCCTCGCCGAGGTGCAGAAGGAGAAGTACCTGGAGTGCTGGCTCGAAGGCAGCCGCTTCCCGGACCTGGTCCGCTGGGGCATCGCCGACAAGGAACTGGCCGACAACGGCAAGTACCTCCCGAACTGGTGTGATGCCATGTCCTCGAAGGGCGAAGCGGAGCACCGTGGTTACATTGACGAAAGCGACGCCGACTGGTGCGTGAAGGCACACCCGGAAATGGGCTTCAAGAAGGAGAAGCACAGCTACTTCCCGATTCCGTTCGATAACAAGAACGTCAATCCGAACGTCCACGACTGGAACGCCACCGCTACGGCCCAGTAACCGACAGGTTGGTTGGTTTCTATATTTGATCCGGCCCGGGGTGATACCCGGACCGGGTCCCAGATAAAAAAACGCTGCGCCCATGAAGAAGATCATCCTTTCCCTGGTTGCCGCCTGCACGGTGCTGACGGCCGCCGCCCAAGACCCGAAGTTCCATGTTTTCCTCTGCTTCGGTCAGTCCAATATGGAGGGCAATGCCCGGATCGAACCGATTGACTCCGTGGGCATCAGCGACCGTTTCCTGAACCTGTCCGCCGTCAATTTCTCCGACAAGAGCCGGAAGATGGGGCAGTGGTACCAGGCCTATCCGCCGCTGTGCCGGGAGAACACCGGCCTCACCCCGGCGGATTATTTCGGCCGCACCCTTCTGGAATACCTTCCCGAGGACCATCGGGTGGGCATCGTCCACGTCGCCATCGGCGGCATCAGCATCGACGGTTTCCTGCCGGACCGGATCGACGAGTATGCCAAGACGGCCCCGGAATGGATGAAGCCGATGCTCGCGGCCTACGGCGGCCATCCTTATGACCGCCTCGTGGCGATGGCGAAGATCGCCCAGAAGAAAGGTGTCATCTCCGGCATCCTCATGCACCAGGGGGAGACGAATACCGGCGACCCCGAGTGGCCGAAGAACGTGAAGACGGTCTATGAGAACCTCCTCCGCGACCTCAAGCTCAAGGCCGAGGATGTTCCGCTCCTGGCCGGCGAGGTGGTCTCCATCGACCGCGGCGGCCAGTGCGCGGCCCACAATGCCGTCATCGATACGCTGGACCGGGTCATTCCCACGGCCCACATCATCCCCGCGGACGGGCTTACGCAGAACTTCGATTTCCTGCATTTCAATGCGAACGGCTACCGGGAGTTCGGCAAGCGCTACGCGGCCGAGATGCTCAAGATATGGGGGATCGAATACAAGGCCGAAAGGAACTACCACGCCCCGCGCGCGGAGTCCCCGCTCGTGCACGCGATGGACGGGCAGGTGACCTTCAACCTGGATGCTCCGAATGCCCGGGAAGTGCTGCTGTCCAGCCAGTTCCTGAAAGAGCCCGTGCCCATGGTAAAGGGAAAGGACGGTCTCTGGACCCTCACCGTGAAACCGGAAAAGCGGGACATCTATCCGTATAACTTCATCGTGGACGGCGTGTCCATCCAGGATCCCCTGAACAAGGATCTCTTCCCGAACGAGAACTTCAAGGCCTCCCTCGTGGAGATTCCGGCGATGCCGGCCTTCCGTTTCGGCCCGGCGGCCGCCCAGGCTCCCCGCGAAGAGGGTGTTCCGTATGGGCTCCGTGACGTTCCCCACGGCAAGATGCAGTACTGCACTTATCAGTCTTCCGTCTTGAAAGCCGCGCGTCCGTTGGTGGTCTATACCCCGGCCGGCTACGAGACCTCCGGGAAGAAATACCCGGTCTTCTACCTGATCAGCGGCACCACCGACACCGAGGAGACCTGGTTCAAGGTGGGCAAACTCAATACCATCCTCGACAACCTCATCGCCGACGGCAAGGCCGAGCCGATGATCGTGGTGATGCCGTACGGCAACATGGGCGCGACCCCGATGCCGGCCTCGATGGCCGCGACGAAGATGTATGCGACCTTCTCGAAAGAGCTTACCTCGTGCATCATGCCCTATGTGGAGAAGCAGTTCCGCACCGTGAACGACCGGGACCACCGCGCCATCGCGGGATTCTCCCGCGGCGGCGGCCAGGCCCTGTTCAGCGCCCTGGACCATCCGGAACTCTTCGCCTGGCTCGCTTCCTACAGCGCCTACCTCACGCCCGAGATGATGGACGCCTGCTTCCCGCAGTATGCCGCGGATCCGTCCCTCCTCAATGACCGGTTCAACCTGGTCTGGTACGGTGTGGGTTCTGACGATTTCCTGTACCAGGATGTCGTCCGCAACCGGGAATACCTGGATGCCAAGGGGATCCGCCACGAAGACCTCACGACCGGCGGCGGACACACCTGGATGAACGCCCGGGCCTACCTGACAGCCACTTTGAAACGTTTTTTCAAATAATTGAATCGTAGATAAACGATTTTCAATGAGATAATTACTATCTTTCGGTCATGAAACGCATACTTATACTCGCCTTGATGGCGCTTTCCTCCACGGCACTTTGGGCGCAGGGCCTTCCCGGCGTCCCCGCCGTAACCAATGTCCCGACCAAGGACTATCCCTGCGTGGATGCCGAGGGACGGGCCTCTTTCCAGATCCTGGCTCCGACGGCTACCGACGTCCAGGTGGACATCTGCAACAAGAAATACCCGATGACGCGGAACGATGAGGGCCTCTGGGAGGTCACGACCGATCCGCTGGTGGTGGGCTTCCACTACTATGCCCTCCTCGTGGACGGGGTCCGGGTGAACGATCCCAACAGCGAGACCTTCTACGGCTGCAGCCAGCAGACCAGCGGCATCGAGATTCCGGAAGCACCGGAGGTGGCCGCCTATTATACGTTCAACAAGGACGTTCCTCACGGCCAGGTCCGTGAGTGCCAGTACTGGAGTGAGATCGAACAGCAGGTGCGTACCTGCTATGTCTATACCCCGGCCGAATACGAAACCTCGGGCAAGAGTTATCCGGTGCTGTACCTGCAGCACGGCATGGGCGAGGACGAGCGCGGCTGGCACGAGCAGGGCTTCATGGCCAATATTATGGACAACAGCATCGCCGCCGGCAAGAGCGTGCCCATGCTGGTGGTCATGGACTACGGCAACTGCGGCTACGGTTTCGGTGCCAAGAAGGGGGAGAGCATGATGGAATTCGGCGCCTCCTTCTATCCCGTCCTCCTGGAAGAGATCATCCCGTTCATCGAGAAGACCTTCCGCGTGAAGACGGACCGTTGGAACCGCGCCATGGCCGGCCTCTCCTGGGGCGGTCACCAGACCTTCGACGTGGCCCTGACTCACCTGGACCGCTTCGCCTGGATGGGCACCTTCAGCGGCGCCATCTTCAACATGCCGGGCACCGACTTCAAGACCCTGTACGACGGGGCTTTCGCCGATGCCGACAAGTTCAACGCGGAGGTCGGTTACCTGTTCATGGGCATGGGCTCCGAGGAGAACTTCGGCGCCAATACCTTCGTGAAGAACCTCCACGACCTGGGCATCAACGCCACCTATTACGAGTCTCCGGGTACCGCCCACGAGTGGCTTACCTGGCGCCGTTGCCTGAATGAATTCATCCCCCATATTTTCCGCAAATAGACACGTATGAAACGGACATTATTCCTGATCTCCCTCTTCTTCGGGGTTTCCCTCCTGGCCCAGAATCCGATTATCAAGGGCCAGTACACCGCCGATCCCACCGCCCGCGTCTTTGACGGGAAAGTGTGGCTCTTCGCCTCCCACGACATCATCAGCCCGGTGGAGCCGGAGCGCAAGTGGTTCTGTATGGAGGACTACCACGTCTTCTCTTCCGAGGACCTCGTCCACTGGACGGACCACGGCGTGATCCTGGACCAGAAAGATGTGCCCTGGGGCAACCCGCAGGGCTATTCGATGTGGGCCCCGGATTGTGTGGAGCGGGACGGAAAGTACTATTTCTATTTCCCGAACGGGACCAAGGCCGGCCGCGGCTTTGGGGTGGGTGTCGCCGTCGCTGACCGTCCTGAGGGTCCGTACATCCCCGAACCGGAACCCATCAAGGGCATCAACGGCATCGACCCCTGCGTGCTGCAGGCTTCCGACGGCAACGCCTACATCTTCTGGGGCAACGGCCGCTGCGCCAAGCTCAAACCCAACATGAAGGAACTCGCCGACGACAACCCCAAGACGGTCGTCAAATGGGGCAACCGCGAGATGGAGATGGTGGGTGTCAACTGCCTGGAAGGCCTCCCCAGCCGCCAGGCGGAAGGCCCGTTCGCTTTCGAGGCGAACGGCTGGTTCTACCTGACCTATCCGTATGTGCGGGAGAACACGGAGGTTCTCGCCTACGCCATGAGCAAGAACCCGATGGGCCCCTACGAGTACAAGGGCATCATCATGGAGAGATCCGTGAACGAGTGCTGGACGAATCACCATTCCTTCGTGCAGTACAAGGGCCAGTGGTACCTGTTCTATCATCACAACGACTATTCCCCGAACTTCGACAAGAACCGTTCGGTCCGCGTCGACAAGGTTCGCTTCAACCCGGACGGCTCCATCGAGCAGGTCGTCCCGACCCTCCGCGGCGTAGGGGAGACCCTGGCCACGGACCACATCCAGATGGACCGCTACAGCGCCATCTACCACTATGGTGTCTATGTGGACCTGCTGGATGCCGCGAATCCTTTCGAGGGCTTCTACATCCATTTCGCCCGCGGAAACTCCTGGGTCCGCTATGATGAGATCACCTTCGGGGAGACCGCTCCGGCTTCGGTCGTTTTCCGTTTCCGCAGCGGCGCGGCATCCCGCGTTTCCCTGCAGACCAGCGACGAGAAGATTGTCGGCACCTTCGATCTCCCGGCCTCTGCGGACTGGAAGGAAGTGAAGCTTCCGTTCGAGACGGCACTCACGGGCGTCCAGAACATCAAACTCATCGTGGATGAGGGCAAGGACCTGGACGTGGACTGGATTTCCTTCAAGTAGAATCTCCTTATGAAGCACCTGATGCCCATCCTTTTCGCCTGCTGTCTCCTGGCCTGCCGCCGGGAGACCCCGTCGGGCATCGCTGTCTTCGAACACTTTACCTACGAGGGACAGGATGCCTGGTATGCCGCGAACCCGCTGCCGGGTTCCGACGCCGTGTACAATCCCCTCCTGCCGGGCTGGTATTCCGACCCGAGCATCTGCACGAACGGGGAGGGGGACTATTTCCTCGTCACCTCGACCTTCAGCTATTTCCCGGGCGTTCCGATCTTCCACAGCCGCGACCTCGTGAACTGGAAGCAGATCGGCCACGTCCTGGACCGCCCCTCTCAACTGACGAACCTGGACCGCCAGCACACCAGCGGCGGCATCTTCGCCCCGGACATCAAGTACAATCCGAAGAACCGGACGTACTACATGATCACCACCAACGTGGGCGCGGGCAATTTCCTGGTGAAGACCCAGGATCCCTTCGGGCCCTGGTCGGATCCGATCCTGCTCCCGCAGGTGCAGGGCATCGACCCGTCCCTGCTGTTCGACGAGGACGGCCGCGCCTACATCGTGAACAATGACGACGCCCCGGGCGGCCAGCCCGAGTACGACGGTCACCGCACCATCCGCGTCGTGGAGTACGATGTGGAAAACGACCGGACCATCGGCGAGCGGAAAATCATTGTCAACAAGGGCGTTGATCCGTCTGCGAAGCCCATCTGGATCGAGGGGCCGCACCTGTACAAGATCAATGGGAAGTATTACCTGATGTGCGCGGAAGGGGGCACCTCCGACCAGCACTCGGAAGTGATCTTCCGGAGCGATTCCCCGATGGGCGGCTTCGAGCCCTGGGACCGGAATCCCATCCTCACCCAGCGCCACCTCCCGGATGACCGGCCCGATCCCGTCACCTGCACCGGCCACGCCGACCTGATCCAGACCCCGGAAGGGGAATGGTGGGGCGTTTTCCTGGGCTGCAGGCCCCTGAAGGGCGGATTCGAGAACCTGGGCCGCGAGACCTTCATGCTGCCTGTCCGCTGGTCGGAGGACGGTTTCCCTTACTTCCTGGAAGGGGAGGAGACGGTGCCCGCCATCGTCCGCCATCCCGGGACGACCGTGGGGGAACACCCGACGTTCGGCAATTTCAAGGTGGAGGATTCCTTTGACGAAGACCGGCTGGGCCTGGAGTGGATGACGCTCCGGGGACCGGCCGACCACCTGTATCACCTGCGGGGCGGTGTGCTGGAAATGCAGTGCGCGCCGGCACGGGCCACCCGTTTCGAAACACCTGCGCTGGTGCTCCGCCGGCTCCAGCATCACGCCTTCACGGCTTCCACCCGGATGCGGTTCACCCCCGCCGGGGAGGAGGCTGCCGGCCTGCTGCTGTACAAGGATGAGCGACACCAGTATTTCCTGAAAGTCTGCCTGTTGGGAGGGGAACCGGGCGTGGTCCTGGAACGGACGGAGGAAACCCTGTTCCGCCAGCCGCTTCCGGCCTCGTTCGACAGCATCGACCTGGAAGTGTCCTCGGAGGATGGACAGACCTTCCGTTTCCGTTATGCCGTCGACGGCGGACCGATGCAGGTTCTGGCCGACGGCGTGGACGCTTCTTACCTCTCTACCGCCGTTGCGGACGGTTTCACTGGAACAACGATCGGCCTTTATGCCGTAAAATGAATCATTAATCATTATGAAAAAAGTACTCCTTGCCCTGACCGCCCTTGCCGCGTCCCTGAGCCTCCAGGCCCAGATGACCGGAGGCCCGGTCTACTCCGACTCCTCGACGAGTCTGGAGAAGTACCTCGTCCCCGCCACCGGGGATGTGGCTGCGCCCAATGCGGACGGATTCCTCGGCCGCTGGCTCCTCCTGGAACCCATCAGCAAACCCAACCGTAGCAATACGGTCTTCACCGACAGCTACCTCCGCGAAGTGTTCGCCGTGCCGTATTTCGCCGGCCAGCTCTCCGATGTCCTTCCCAAGGACGGTTCCAAGGTGAAGGTGACCGTCGAGTACCAGCCGCCCGTGGACCTCTCCGGCGGCCGTCCGATGTCCTGGCCTCCGCAGGAGGTGACCTATGAGAAGAAGAACGTGAAGCTCCAGTGGCATGCTTTCGACAGCAAGTTCTGGAATGTCAAGCTGTTCCGTTTTGCGACGAACCTGACCGAAGACCGCTATGGCGTCATCTTCTGGGTGGCCACCGTGGTCAACTGCGAGGAGGATATCCAGAACGTGCGCCTGGCCGTCGGTTCCAACTCCGCCTCCATGTGGTGGTTGAACGGCGAGGAGGCCCTCCTGCTGTCCGGTGACCGCCGGATGGTGGCGGACGACGGAGCCTCGAAGCGCCTGACCCTCAAGAAGGGCCGCAACGTCGTGTGGGGTGCCGTCATCAATGGCCCCGGCATGAGCGATTTCTGCGCCCGCTTTATCGACGAGGCCGGCAATCCGGTCAAGAACATCACCCTTAGCACGAAGTAAGCCATGAAAAAGAATATCCTTCTGACGGGCCTTCTTGCCCTGGCATGTATCTCCGCGGCCGCCCAGGTGGGCAAGCCCTTCATCCACGATCCGTCCACCATCATGGAGTGCGACGGCAAGTACTATACCTTCGGAACCGGTGGCGGCGGCCTCATCTCCGCCGACGGCTGGGTCTGGGACAGCGGTGCCGTGCGCCCCGGCGGCGGTGCGGCTCCGGATGCCATCAAGATCGGTGACCGTTACCTCGTGGGCTACAGCTCCACGGGCGGTGGCCTGGGCGGCGGCCACGCCGGCCGCATCCTCACGATGTGGAACAAGACCCTGGACCCGAATTCCCCGGATTTCGCTTATTCCGAGCCGATTGAGGTCGCCCATTCCGAGATGGACGAGGACTGCGACGCCATCGACATCGGCTTCCTGATGGACGACAAGGGCCGCCTGTACTGCACCTACGGCACCTATTTCGGCCATATCCGCATGGTCGAGCTCGATCCTGCGACCGGCGCCCGCCTGGAGGGCAACCGTCCCGTGGACGTGGCCATCGACTGCGAGGCCTCCACGATGATGTACCGTGACGGCTGGTACTACCTGCTGGGCACCCACGGCACCTGCTGCGACGGCGTCAACTCCACCTATAACATCGTCTGCGGCCGTTCCCGCAGCGCCAGCGGCCCGTTCCTCGACAACGTGGGCCGGGATATGCTCAAGGGCGGCGGCAAGATGGTCATCGCGGCCGAGGAGCGCCTCTTCGGTGCCGGCCACTTCGGCCGTTACATCGTGGAGCCGGGCGTGGAGAAGATGTCCCTGCACTTCGAGGCTGACCTGGACCGCAGCGGCCGCAGCGTCCTCGCGATCCGTCCGATCCTGTGGAAGGAAGGCTGGCCGGAGGCCGGTGAGCTCGTTGCTGACGGCAACTACAAGATCCTGTCCCGCCGTCGCGGTTATGCGCTCGAACTGAACGTGGACTTTGTCCGCGCCCAGGGCGGCATGCGCATGTTCGGCTTCGGCCGTGGCCAGCAGGAGCAGCCCCTCGTGGTGCTCGAAGGCCAGAAGCTGGAGGAAGTCGCCCCCGACTGGCCGGAAGGCAACATCGCCGTCCGCTCCAATGACTATATGGCCCGTCCTCACCAGAAGTGGACGATCCAGGCCGTTCCCGAAGCGGGCGGTTACCTGGGCGGCCCCTACTACAAGATCGTGATCGAAGGCACCGACCGCGCCCTCGCGGCTGCGGAAGGCGCTGAGCTCGTGACCGTTCCGGCTTTCACCGGTGCCGACGAGCAGCTCTGGCAGATCGACCAGCTCACCGACGGAACCTTCCGCCTGATGCCGAAGGCCATCCCCGGCTGCGCCGAGCGCCTGTGCCTGTATTCGGTCGCCGACAGCACGCCGACCCTCGCGAAGTTCGACTTCTCGAATGACAACTGCAAGTGGGATCTCAAACGGCACTGATCGGATGAAGAGACTGCTTATGTCCCTGATATGTACCCTCGGAACCCTCGGTCTGTTCGCGCAGCCCGGGGGCTTCGGCGGTTTTCAGATGCCTAAGGTCGACGTCCACTGCTCCCAGAAGTTCGCCGACGTGGACTATGCGGGCGACGGGGAAGTGTACCACAAGCTGGACATCTATCTCCCGAAGGTGGAGCAGGCGACCTATCCCGTGGTGGTCCATATCTACGGAAGCGCCTGGTTCTCCAACAATTCCAAGGGAATGGCCGATCTGGGGACCATCGTGAACGCCCTGCTGGACGCGGGCTACGCCGTGGTCACCCCGAACCACCGTTCCTCGATGGACGCCAAGTTCCCCGCGCAGATCCACGACATCAAGGGCGTGATCCGTTTTGTCCGGGCCCATGCGGCGGAGTACCGCTTCAACACCGCCTTCGTGGCCGTGTCGGGCTTCTCCTCCGGCGGTCATCTGGCTTCCCTCGCCGCGACATCCGGCAACCATCCGGAACTGGAAGGCGAGGTGGGCGGCAACCTGGGATTCTCCAGCGCCGTCGATGCCGCCTGCGACTGGTCCGGTCCCGTGGACCTGAACTATATGAGCTGCGGCGAGAAGGAGGACTCCTGGAACCACGGACCCGAAGAGGCCGTGATGGGCTTCTCCTTCAAGGGAAATGAGGAAGCGTTCAAGTACCTCAACGCCACGACCTACATCGGCCCCGGCGACCCGCCCGTGATCATCTTCCACGGAACGGCCGACAACGTGGTCCCCTGCTGCCAGGCACCCCATTTCTACGGCCTCCTGCAGGATGCCGGCGTGGACAGTGAACTCCACCTGGTGGAGGGCGGCGGCCACGGGATGAACATGTATACGGAGGAGACCCTGTCCGCCATGGTCGCCTTCCTGAACCGCCTCAAGGCTGCAAAAACCCTGTTTTGAAAGCACTGAGCAGGCATACCGGCCCCATCGCGGCCGCCGCGGCATTCCTGGCTGCGTTCGGATTCTTCCAGGGAGCGTATCCGTACCATCTGATGCGCCGGGAACAGATGACCCTGTTCCTGTTCGACTGGGACTACATCCGGCAGACCTACCGCGGCGGCGCGTGGCTGGTGCGCTTCTGCTGTGATTTCCTGGACCAGTTCTTCCACCTTCCGTTCGTCGGACCGGCCGTGGTGGCGCTGCTGCTGACCGCCATCGGCTGGGTCGTGTACCGGATTGCGCGGAAGTTCCTGGGACATTGGCCTTCCCTGGCCCTGGCGGCCGTCTTCTATGCCTGGTCCTTTCTCCGGGAAACGGAGAACCTGTACAGCACCCGCTACACGCTGGTCGTGCTGGGCTATCTCGCCCTGGTGCTGGCAGCGTTGCAGTTCAGGAAACTTTGGATGAAGCCGGTCGCTGCGGCCGTTTTCATCGCCTTCGGCATCTGGGCGCTCGGAACCCCGTTCCACCAGTACTACGGCAAGGCCTGGGGAAAGCCCGAACTGGCCTATGACAAGGTCATCGGCCTGGACACGGAAGTGGCGCGGGAGAACTGGGACAAGGTCATCGAGCTCTCCGAGAAGGACCTGTATATGACGGAGGCCAGCTACTGCTACAACCTCGCCAACGCCATGAAAGGCCGGCTGGGACGCACCCTGTTCAGCCATTCGCAGAACAATGCCTACAGCCTGTTCATCCGCGTTTCCACCGACAAATCCCCCTTCTCCAACGGTCTGGCCGGGGAAGTGTGGTACCAGCTGGGCGATATGACCATCGCCGAGCAAAGTTCCATCATCGCCCTGCAGGCCTCGCCCAAGCACACCGGCGCCCGGTATATCAAGCGCCTTGCGCAGGCGAGCCTGGTCGCGGGCGAACAGGCCTCGGCCCGGAAGTATCTGGGCCTGCTGAGCAGGACCCTTTTCTATGGGAAGTGGGCACGGGAGCGGATGGCCGGGAGCCGTCCGGAGACGGTGGAAGCCGGTCTGGCAAAGGCACAGTCCCGGCTTGCCCACGAAGATTTCGTCCACTATTCCACCCGGCCGCGTCCGGTGCTACTGGGCCTCCTGGATGCCGATCCGGGCAACACCCTGGCCCGCGAGTACCTGCTCTGCTATGACCTGATGGCCCTGGACCTGGAGCACTTCGTGGAAGATTTCCCGCAGGGAGTGGTCGCGACGTCCATCTATGAGGAGGCCGTCCTGATCTATCTCAGCCTGCAGGACCAGCTGGACGAGGAGCACCTGCTCCGTTACGGGCTGGATACGGGATCCGTGAACCGGATGGAGCGTTTTTTCCAGAATCCGGACCGCTACCGCAACACCTATTGGTATTACTACTTGAACGCGATGAACGATGAGTAAGCGCTGGATCGAAATGGCGGTTACGGCCTGCCTCTTCCTCCTGGCCGGCTGCGCCGGAAAGGACTGGGTCGATGCCCCCGACGGCAGCGACGGCCCCCTGGTGATTTACCCGGACTACAAGGAGGTGACCATCCCCGCGAACATCGCCCCCCTGAACTTCCGGTACGCGATGAAGGATGCCAGCCAGGCGCGGACAACCTTTACCGTCGATGGTAAATCCATCACCATCAATGGTTTGGAAGTGGAGTGGAACCTCCGGAATTGGAAGTTGTTCCTGGCCGGTGCGGCTGGGAAGACCATCCGCGTGGAGGCCGTGGCCCGGGTGGCCGGACAGGAAGTGTCCGACGCCTGGTCGCTGTATGTGAGCGAAGACCCCATCGACGCGTACCTGACCTACCGGCTCATCGAACCGTCCTACCAGATGTGGAACGAGGTCTCCATCGAGGAACGCTGCATCGAGACCTTCGAGGAGACGACCATCTGCGACTACCGGCACACGGACAATGCCTGCATGAACTGCCATGTCCACGGACAGCAGCGCGGCGACCTGTCCCTGTACTACATCCGCGGACCCCACGGCGGTGCGATCCTGAACCGCGACGGCGAGCTCCGGAAGCTCACCCTGAACGTCCCGGGCATGCTTTCCGGTACGGTGTACGGGGAACTGCACCCTTCGGGCCGTTTCGGTGTCTTCTCCACGAATGTCATCCTTCCGGGCTTCCATGCGATGGCCGGGAACCGGATGGAGGTCTTCGACTCGGCCTCCGACCTGACGGTTGCGGATTTCGACAGGAACCTGATGATCAATGCGCCGCATGTGGCCCGGGCCGATGCGTGGGAAACCTTCCCCTGCTTCTCGGCCGAGGGCGACTTCGTCTATTATTGCGTCGCAGATACATTGTCCCTTCCCTCGCAGATTGCGGAAGTGCGCTACTCCCTGGTTCGGGCGCCGTTCGACGCGACGGACGGGCGGATCGGCGAACAGGTGGACACCGTCTGGAACGGTCCCGTCCACCAGGCTTCCGCCTGCCATCCCAAGGTCTCTCCCGACGGCCGCTGGCTCCTTTTCACGGTGTCCGACTACGGAACCTTCCCGTTGTTCCACACCGAATCCGCCCTGCACCTGGTGGACCTGGAAAGCGGGGAAGTCCGGGCACTGGACGCGGTGAAGGGCGACAAGTCCGACACCTACCACAGCTGGTCTTCCAACAGCCGCTGGTTCGTCTTCGCCAGCAAGCGGGGCGACGGCATGTACGGCAAGCCCTACTTCAGCCACCTCTCTCCGGACGGCACGCCCACCAAGCCCTTCGTCCTTCCCCAGAAATCGGCCCGTTTCTACGATTACAATCTCAAATCCTTCAACATCCCCGACCTGGGCAGCGCCTCCACCGGGATGACCGTCCGCGACGCGAAGCGGATGTTCAAGGCCGCCAGCGAACCTTTCCAGGAGGCCATCCAGTAGAAAAGTCCTAATTGTAATCAAGGAAATATCAAAAGACATTTCGAACCGCCCGTTTACGGGCGGTTTATTTTTGAGTATTATTCTTTTTTTATTCAAGGCCATTCGTTATATTTGTGCTAATCAAACCACATCGGGATAACCGATCCAAAAAACAACACTTATGCAAAAGCATCCATTCTTCCTGGCTGTCGCCTGTGCAGTAGCGCTGGCGGCGGCCTGTCCGACGCTGACCGCATCGGCCAGCCCGGAAACGGCGGCTCCCCAGGCGGGAACGGTCGTCCAGGTGCGCGGTGTCGTCCTCGATGGTTCCGGACAGCCGATCATCGGCGCCGGTGTCGTCGAGGTCGGTGCGAACCGCAACGGAACCCTGACCGGCAATGACGGCTCCTTCGTCCTGACCGTGAGCCGCGGCGCCAGCCTTGAAGTCTCCTGCATCGGCTATGAAACCATCACCGTGACCCCTGTGGAGGGACAGCGCCTGACCGTCATCCTCAACGAGGATGCCGAAATCCTCGATGAAGTCGTCGTGATGGGTTACGGTACCCAGCGCAAGAAACTGGTCACCGGTTCCACCGTCAACGTCACCGGCGAGAAGCTGGCGGCGGTCAATGCGGTCGATGCTTTCGGCGCCCTGCAGAGCCAGGCCGCCGGTGTGACCATCGTCCAGAATTCCGGTCAGCCGGGTGAAAGCTACAAGATGACCATCCGCGGTATGGGTACCGCCGGTTCCTCGACGCCGCTGTATGTCGTGGACGGCGTGCCGGGCGGCGACATCGCGGCCCTCTCCCCGAATGACATCGAGTCCATCGACGTGCTGAAGGATGCTGCATCCAGCGCCATCTACGGTGCCCGTGCGTCTAACGGCGTCGTCCTCGTGACCACCAAGAAGGGCAAGGCCGGCAAGGTTCGCGTCACCTTCGACGCCTACTACGGCTGGCAGAACCCGAACACCAACGGGGTCACGCCGCTGAACGCCAAGCAGTACATGGAGATCAACGACAAGGCTTACGAGATCCAGGGCGCTTCCAAGTACGACTGGGCCTCCCTCATCCCCAAGCAGTACGCGCAGATCCAGGCCGGTACCTGGAACGGCACCAACTGGCTGGAGGAAACCACGGTCCACAACGCTCCGATCCACAACGAGTCCATCAACATCCTCGGCGGCAGCGACGTCTCCCGCTTCGCCATCGGTTTCTCGAACTTCAGCCAGACCGGTACCATCGGTTATCCGGCGACGCCCCAGTTCGACCGCAAGACCTTCCGGATGAACTCCGACTTCTCCCTGATCAAGAAGCATGGCCGCGACGTCCTGAAACTCGGTGAGAACGTGACGTTTACCATCAACAACCGGCACGGCCTTTCCATCGGCGGCATCTATGACAACAACGTCCGCACGCTCCTGGCGATGAGCCCGCTCCTCCCTGCTTACAACGAGGAAGGCGGCTGGTACGAGTACAAGGACATCGTCGCCGACAACTGGGACTTCAGCGCCGAAATGGCCAACCCGCTCGCGCAGATCTACTATACCCGCAAGAACCGCTATAACAAGGGTTACCGCCTGCAGGCGAACTTCTACCTGGAGTTCGCGCCCATCAAGGGCCTGACCTTCCGTTCCAGCGCGGGCTGGCAGTACTACCACGGCGAGAGCCGGAACTATATCCCGACTTACGAGTTGAGCACCAAGACCTCCAATCCGCTCGATGACGTGAGCCAGAGCCAGAACTACAGCATCCGCTGGTCCTGGGAAAACACTGCCAACTGGGTGAAGTCCTTCGGGAACCACAACATCGACCTGCTCGTGGGCCAGTCCCTTGAAAAATGGGGCTACGGCAACAGTGTGAACGTCACCAACTCCGTCTCCCTGTTCCCGGGCTCCTTCGAGCACGCCTACATTACCAACGCCAATGTCGTGGACGCCGCCTACACTTCCATCGGCGGCAGCCCGAACGGGCAGGGCGCCCTGTCCTCCTTCTTCGGCCGTATCAACTACAACTACAACGAGACCTATCTGCTCTCCCTGGTGATGCGCGCCGACGGTTCCTCCAACTTCGCACGCGGTCACCGCTGGGGCTACTTCCCGTCCGTGTCCGCCGGTTGGGTCCTCACCAACGAGCCGTTCATGGACAATGTCAACAAGGATTTCCTGAGCTTCCTGAAGCTCCGCGGCAGCTGGGGCCAGAACGGTAACTGCAACATCTCCAGCTTCCAGTATGTGGCGACCGTCGCCTTCGACGACCCGTACTACTTCGACAGCAAGGACAACCCCGGCATCGGTGCCTATCCCGACATTCTCCCGAACAAGGACGTGAAGTGGGAGACCTCCGAACAGACGGACCTGGGCTTTGACGCCCGCTTCTTCCGCAGCCGGCTGGGCATCTCCTTCGACTGGTACAACAAGATGACCAAGGACTGGCTGGTCCGTGCCCCGATCCTCCTCTCCTACGGTACCGGCGCCCCTTATGTCAATGGTGGTGATATCCGCAACCGCGGTTATGAAATCCTCCTGACCTGGGACGACATGGTGAGCCGCGACTTCTCCTGGGGCGTTTCCGCCACCTTCTCCCACAACAAGAACATGGTCACCCGGATCGCCAACAACGAGGGCATCATCCACGGCGGTTCCAACGCCATTGCGCAGAACACCGCCGAGCTCTACCGCATCCAGGTGGGCTACCCGATCGGTTACTTCTGGGGCTATGAGATGGACGGCATCATCCAGAACGAGGCCGACCTCCAGGACTACCTCGCGAAGAACTGCGGCGGCGATGCGGCCAATTCCCTCCAGGGTGCCGACATCCAGCCCGGTGACGTGAAGTTCGTCGATGTGAACGGCAACGGCAAGATCGACAAGGATGACTCCGACAAGACTATGATCGGCGATCCGAACCCGGACTACACCGTGGGCCTCACGTTCCACATGGAGTTCAAGGGCTTCGACTTCTCCCTGAACGGCTACGGCTCCTTCGGCCAGCAGGTTGCGAAGAGCTACCGTCAGTTCTCCGACCATCCGGACGACAACTACTGCACGGACGTGTACACGAAGTACTGGACCGGTGAAGGCTCGACCAACCGCTATCCGCGCTTCACCCACGGCAAGCACGTGAACCAGTCCGAACTCTCCCGCGTCTGGATCGAGGACGCCGACTTCTTCAAGATCTCCCGCATCTCCCTGGGTTACGATCTCAAGCGGGCGATGAAGTTCCTGCCGGTCGCCAAGTGCCATCTGTATGTCTCCGCGCAGAACATGTTCACCTTCACGAAGTACTCCGGTATGGACCCGGAAGTCGGTTTCGGCAATGGTTCCAGCTGGGCTTCCGGCATCGACTGCGGCTACTATCCTTCCTCCAACTCCTGGCAGGTGGGCCTGAACATCACCTTTTAATCCATGAGCACCATGAAAAAGAATATCTTATATTTGATTGCGGCTTCGCTGTGCATGATGTTCCTCGCCGGTTGTGACGACTTCCTGGACACGCAGAACCTCACGAAGAAGGATACTTCCAACTTCCCGGTCAACGAGACGGACGCCTACCAGATGGTGAACGGCATCTACTCCGTGATGAACCGGAACCTGGCCGATCCGGAAGAGGATCCCTTCTTCATCTTTGACATCGCTTCCGACGACCGTCTCGGCGGCGGTAGCCAGTCCAACATCGGCGCCCAGGGCGTGGACCGTCTGATGAACTCCTACGTGAACTGGATGAACCCCTGCTGGTCCAACCGGTACAAGGGCATCAACCGCGCCAACAGCGCCCTGGAGACCATCGACAACGTGACCTCCTGGAGCAACGACAAGGTGAAGGAACAGCTCCTTTGCGAGATCTATTTTCTCCGCGCCTGGTACTACTTCAACCTGGCCCAGGTGTTCAACGGCGTTCCGCTCGTGCTCTCGACCGAGCCGGTGAACATCCCGCGCAACACCCCGGACGAGGTCTATGCCCAGATCGCTTCCGACCTGAAGGCCTCCATCGAGCACGGCCCTTCCACCCGGTATCCGAACTTCGGCATCGGCCGCGTGTCCAAGTGGACGGCCGAGGCCATGATGGCCCGCGTGTGGCTGTTCTACACCGGTTACTACAAGAAGAACGATCTTCCGCTGGCGGAAGGCGGTTCCATCTCCAAGACACAGGTCGTCACCTGGCTGGAGGACTGCATCCAGAACAGCGGCTATGGCCTCGTCTCCGACCAGCGCAACCTCTGGCCCTACACGAACCCGTACACCAAGCCGGACTATCCGTATGCCAAGGACAACGACCTGAACTGGGAGACGGATGAGAACATCGAGAGCATGTTTGCCATCAAGATGTCCAACAAGGGCGGCTGGAGCGCGGATTCCCAGCTCCGTCATAACCGTATCGTGGAATTCTACAGCCTCCGCAAGACCAACGAGACCGCCTTCCCGTTCTCCGTCCAGGGCTACTCCAACGGTCCTGTCTGTGAGAAACTGTGGACCGACTGGGCCGCGGATCCGGACTACGCCGGTGACTATCGCCGCGTGGGCTCCATCTGCGACCGTCTCGTGGAAATCCCCAACTATCCGGGCGACAAGGCCAAGGAAGTGGAGAACACGAATCTCCTGGCCAAGAAGTACATCGGCATCGAGGCCTGGAATGAGGACCACACTTCCCGTTATCTCAGCTACGGTTACTACTATGGCTCTGAGAACAACCGTCAGACTGGTCTGACCCAGTCCATCGTGTGGCTCCGCTTCGCGGACGTCCTCCTGATGCACTCCGAACTCACCGACGGCAAGACCATCTACAACGGCAAGAGCGGCCTGAACGCCGTCCGCGCCCGCGCCGGCCTGAAGGATGTCGGCTACAGCCTCGCCGCCCTGAAGAAGGAGCGCCGCTACGAGCTGTGCTTCGAGGCCATCCGCTGGAACGACCTGCGCCGCTGGGGCGACGTTTCCGAGATCGTCAAGAACCAGGAAGGCAACAAGATCCTGAACGAGAAGGCCGAAGGTACCTACCATTTCAAGCAGGACTTCATGGAGCGTTACAACGCTACCGGCGGTTTCTTCAAGATCCCCGAGGACCAGGTGACCCTGTCCGAAGGCGTCCTGGAGCAGAACCCGGGTTGGGGCGATGGCACCACCTGGGCCAAGGGAGACCTTCCTTACACGTACAAGTAGCAGTCTTTCTGCGAACCTTCCCCAAGCGGGGCTGCATCCTTCGGGATGCGGCCCCGCTTCCTTTTTTGTCGCGATTTTTCCTATATAGGATTTAATTATATACTAATAAGTGCTAAATCAAAATCATGAGTTTTTATATCTGCTTATAAATAAGGTGGTTGTTATTTATGACTTGTATATGGTTAGAATCGAAAATTGATACTTTTTGAATCAAAAATGAAACGAATACAGGTCCCTTTGGTCTATATTTGCGACACTAACCAAACAAAACTCACTTTATGACAAGGCAATTATTTGCAAGACTGGCAGCCGCTGCGATGATCCTCGCAGCGGGCCTCCTGGGAACGGTAGCGACCGCCCAGAACCGAGCCATCAGCGGAACGGTTGTCGATGCGAGCGGTGCTCCGATCGTCGGGGCGGCCGTCGTTGTCGTCGGCAATGCGTCCATTGGTGCCGTGACCAACGTGGATGGTACTTTCCGCCTGAGTGTGCCGGCGGGTGCCAACATTAATGTATCTTGTATCGGTTATGCCGATCAGACCGTTCCGGTGGGCAACCAGACCACTTTCAAGTTCGTCCTTGAGGAGGATGCTGAATTCCTTGAGGAGACCGTGGTCATCGGTTATGGTGTCCAGCGCAAGAGTGACCTCACCGGTGCCGTGGCTTCGGTTCGTGCCGAAGACCTGGAGAACCGTTCCGTCACCGACGCTGCCGCCGCCCTCCAGGGTAAGACTTCCGGTGTCCAGATCATCAATTCCTCCGGTGCCCCGGGTTCCGGTGCCGACATCCGCGTCCGTGGTTATTCCTCGAACTCCGGCAACATCGGACCGCTCCTCATCGTCGATGGTCTGAAGGTGGACAACATCCAGTATCTGGATCCTACGATGATCGAGTCCATGGAGATCCTGAAGGACGCCGCCTCCGCCGCCATCTACGGTGCGCAGGCCGGTAACGGTGTGGTCCTGATCACCACCAAGTCCGGTAAGGAAGGCTCGGCCCACATCTCCTACAACGGCCGCTTCACCATGCAGTCCCTGGGCAAGAAGGCAGACCTCTTCCGCGCTGCTGAATATATTGACTATCAGAAGTATATCGGCAACCTCTCCGATGCCCTCCTGAAGGACAACGGTGACATGGATGCCAGCGGTAACTACATCGGCGTGGACACCGACTGGTACGATGCGGCTTTCCAGCCCAGCTGGTCCAAGCAGCACGGCATCACCTTCCAGGGCGGTAACAACCGCGGCCACTTCTTCACTTCCCTCAACTTTGTGGACAACGACGGTATCTTCGTCGGCAAGAAGGATATCTATCAGCGTCTGACCGCCCAGGTCAATGCCGATTACCAGCTCTTCAAGTGGTTCAATGTCTCCACGAACAACTCCATTGAAAAGTGGGACCGCAAGTCCGTCTCCAACGGTTACGGTTCCGTGCTGAACTCCGTGGTCTCCCTGGATCCGCTCACCCCGCCGTACATCAGCGACATCAAGAACACTCCGGGCGGTATGCAGGAGCACTACGCCGCCGGCGACCCTATCCCGACGGATCCGACCCACAACAATGACTTCTACGGTACTTCCAAGTATCTGGAGGAGGCCACCGGTAACCCGCTCTTCCAGCGTGACAAGACCGATGCCACCGGCGGCGGTATCAACATCCGCGGCGCCCTGGCTGCCAACTTCCTGCCGTTCAAGGGCATGACCATCACTTCCCGCTTCGGCTACCGGATCAACCTGAACAGCAGCCACAACTACACCAAGCCCTACTGGCTCACGTCCATGGCCCAGTCCGCGAACCACGACATTTCCGCCAACGTGAACACGGGTTACTACTATCAGTGGGAGAACTTCGCGAACTACAACCGCACCTTCGGCAAGCACAACATCGGCGCGATGGCCGGTATGTCCTACACCGAGAGCCATTCCGATAACGCCAGCCTCTCCGCCCAGGGTCCGGATGCCCTCAAGGGTTACGAGTCCAATTTCCTCTATATGGATTATGTCAATCCCATCGAGAGCACGACCAGAGGGTATGGCAATGCGCCCGGTATGACCTCCCAGCTGTCCTACTTCGGCCGTCTGATGTACTCGTTCGACGACCGGTACAGTGTCCAGGCCAACTTCCGTGCGGACGCCTTCGACTCCTCCAAGCTTTCCACGAAGGCCCGCTGGGGTTACTTCCCGTCCGTTTCCGCCGGTTGGACCATCTCCAACGAGCCGTTCTTCCGCAACAACGTGAGCCGCGAGGCCGTCTCGTTCCTCAAACTCCGCGGTTCCTGGGGTATCAACGGTAACGTGAACGTCCTGGACGGTTACCGCTATTCCACCTCCATCAGCCTGAACGGCCAGTACTACCAGGCTACCCCTTCCACCGGCGACGGTGCTCCGGCTTACGGTTCCATGCCTTCCGGCCTGGCGAACCCCGACCTGAAGTGGGAAACCTCCGAGCAGCTGGACTTCGGTCTGGACGCCCGCTTCCTCCGCGACCGCCTCACCATCGGCATCGACTGGTACAAGAAGCTCACCAACGACCTTCTCCTCCAGGTCGAGAACCTGCCGGAAATCGGTGTGGCCAACTCCTGGGTGAACGCCGGTAAGGTGCTCAACTCCGGTCTCGAGTTCGAGGTGAACTGGAAGGACAACATCGGTGACTTCCACTATGGCATCAACGCCAACTTCTCCACGCTGAAGAACCAGGTCATGGAGGTCCACTCCCTCCTGAACCGTCTGAACACCGACGTCGTGAGCGGTCTGAACGAGGTTCTCGTGACCTCCTTCGAGTCCGGCTATCCGATCTGGTACTTCCGCGGCTACAAGTATGCCGGCGTGGACCAGGAGACCGGTGCCGCGATCTATTATGACAAGGACGGCAAGGAAACTCCGACCCCGAACGAAAACGACAAGCAGTATCTGGGTGAAGGTATTCCGAGCGTCACGTACGGTATTACCCTCAATATGGCCTGGAAGGGCTTCGACATGGTGGTCTTCGGTACCGGTGTTGCCGGCAACGAGATCTACAACCTGATGGTTTCCGCCGACCGTCCCAAGACCAACGGTCTCTACACCTACTGGCGGGATTCCTGGGGCAACCCGAACGTGAACAAGGCTACGGCCAAGTATCCGGATGTGAAGCAGGTGGCCACCAAGTGGGATTTCTACAGCTCCAGCGCCTGCGTCTTTGACGGTTCCTTCTTCAAGATCAAGCAGATCCAGCTGGGTTACACGCTTCCGCGCACGATCACCCAGAAGGTGTACATCAGCGACCTCCGCTTCTTCGTCTCCCTGGACGACTACTTCACCTTCACGAAGTATCCGGGCGCCGATCCTGAGACCGCTTCCCTCAACAGCTCCACTTCCCGTGGTGTCGACTCCGGCTCCTATCCTACCACCAAGAAGTTGGTGTTCGGTGTGAACCTGACCTTCTAACCCTAAAACGAAAACGGAATATGAAAAAGATAGTTTATTCTCTCCTCGCCTTCGCCGCCCTCATGACGGGTGTCTCCTGTGAGAAGAATCTGGATATCCCGCAGAAGGGTGTGACCGCCATCGAGAACTTCTACAAGACCGACCAGGATGCCATCGCGGCCCTGAATGCGGCGTATGCCCGCTTCGCCACCCGCATCACCGGTCAGGACGGAAGTTCCATCTATACGGACTACAAGGCCGCCCTCAACAACTGCGGTGACGATATGTACGCCGCCGGCTCCAACTTCGGTGACAACGACTTCATGGCCCAGCTGGACGAGTTCCGCCTCGACTCCGGTAACCAGGTGGTCGACCACTTCTACAAGAACCTGTTCCAGGTGAACTACGCCTGCAACCTGGTCATTGACAACTTCAAGGACGGCCTGCCCGAGGGCGGCCCTACCGCTACCACCAAGCGTTGCGTGGCCGAGGCCCGTGTGATGCGCGCCTACATCTATTTCCTCCTGACCGCGCTGTGGAACACGCCGCCGATGATCGACCACGTGATCGCGGACGGTCTCCCGTACAACGCCGACAAGGATCCTGATAACCCGATGTCCCACGAGGACCTCTTCCGGTGGGTTGCTGCCGAGTGTGAAGCGGCCATTCCCGATCTGGACGAGCGCAAGAGCACTTCCGACAAGGACGGTGCCGTGAAGGTCACCAAGGGTTTCGCCTGGGCCGTCGAGGGTAAGGCTCTCCTCTTCGTGAAGGATTACGGCGGAGCCAAGACCGCCCTCAAGAAGGTCATCGACTCCGGCAAGTATGCCCTGGTTCCGGGCAGCCGCTACTGGGAGAACTTCCACGTCGAAGGTGACTGCAACGAAGAGAAGGTGTTCGAGCTCAACATCGAATTCAACTCCGCACTCGGTGCCTGGGGCGGTCAGATCCAGCGCTCCACCTGGATGGAGGCCAATATCTGGAACTGGCGTTCCGACCACTTCGTGGCAGGTGCCTCCCCGCAGGGCAAATATACCGGCGGTGTCGACGGTTGGGGCGGACTGGGCGTTCCCCAGTGGTTCGGTGACGCTTTCTTCGCCAACGACGGACACTCTCCCCGTTTCGACGCTACGCTCATCCACGTCGCGGATGCTGTCTATAACATGGAGTACACCTCTCCTGAAATCGCTGCCCTTACCCCGGAGCAGCGCAAGACTTCCAAGCTGGTGGGTATCGCCGACGTGGAGCAGGGTCTCTATGGCCAGTCCTTCTGGCTGCCCCTCAAGCAGCTGGTCCGTGCGACCGATGTCGGTGCCTATGGCAACAACGTCCGCCTGAACAACGGCATGATCATGCGCTACGCCGAGGTTCTCCTCCTCTATGCCGAGGCTTGCATGCAGAGCAGTGACGGCAGCCAGGCCACCTGGGCCGTGAACGAAATCCGCAAGCGCGCCGGTCTGTCGTCCCTGGGTTCCGTCAGCATGGATGACATCAAGAATGAGAAGATGTTCGAGCTCTGGCTCGAAGGCAGCCGCTGGCTGGATCTGGTCCGCTGGGGTGACACCGAGCGCGTCAAGAACGCCGGCAAGGATGTGCCGAAGCTCTTCGACAAGCTCCACCGTGCCCCGGATTCCAAGGACCAGGGCATCAAGTGGGAGAACGGCAGCGAAGCCAACAGCCGCTTCTACACCGTGAGCACGCACGAGGCCATCGACGCCCGCTACGAAGTCGGCTTCAAGGCCAACCAGCACGAGTTCTTCCCGTATCCGGTTTCCGTGATGGACAAGAACCCGAACATGGTTCAGAATCCTGGTTGGGAGGGTAAGTAATCCTCTGTCTATTGATCCGGTCCGGGGTGATACCCGGTCCGGGTCCTGTCTTCAGCCCTGTTTTTTGGTTAGTTGATAAAACTTGGACTGACAGACCGGGGCCGCTCCATTTCACAGCTGGAGCGGCCCCTTTTTTTGCATTTTGCCCCTGAAAAGCGTATCTTTACACATGCTGAAAAAAATCGTTTTTGCCGCCCTCGCGGCGCTGCTTGCCGCCTCCTGTTCGGAGGCTCCGGTCTCCCAGGAGGCCGTGAATCCGCTCACTTATACCGACATCCCCGACCCCGACATCATCCGCGTGGGGGAGGACTACTACATGGTCTCCACCACGATGTACTTCTGCCCCGGGGCGCCGGTCATGCACTCCCGCGACCTGGTGCACTGGGAGATCGTGAGCTACATCTACGATGTGATCGAGGATGATGACATCTACAACCTCCGGGACGGGAAGAATGCCTATGGCAAGGGTCAGTGGGCGACGACGCTGCGCTACAACGATGGCGTGTATTACGCCCTGTTCGTGGCCAATGACCAGCAGAAGACGTATCTGTACAAGACCCGGGACATCGTGAACGGGCCGTGGGAGCGGAACGTCGTCGAAGGATACTTCATGCACGACGCCTCGCTCCTGTTCGATGAAGGCCGCCTGTGGGTGGTTTGGGGCAACGGTGACCTGCACCTGGCGGAACTGGAGCCGGACGGCAGCGCCGTCAAGGCCGGGACGGAAGCCCGCACGATCATCGAGTCCCCCCGGGAAGGCTGGATCCTCCGGGCGGAGGGGTCGCATTTCTACCACATCGGCGATTATTACTATGTGCTGGTCATCGACTGGCCCCAGGGAAAGCCCCGCACGGCTACCGTCTGGCGGAGCAAGGATATCGCAGGCCCTTACGAGTCCAAGGTCGTGCTCCAGGGTACGCTGGGCGGCCGGAGTGACGGTATCGCGCAGGGGCCGATCATTGAGACGCAGCACGGCGATTGGTATGCCGTCCAGTTCCAGGACCATGGCGCCGTGGGCCGCATCCCCTGCATCCAGCCCGTGACCTGGGTGGACGGATGGCCGGTGATGGGCACGGACGGTGTCCCGCAGGAGGAAGTGACGGTGAACCTGCCGGCTTCCGGAAGCGATTACGTATGGGACAATGACGAGTTCGACCAGCCGGAACTGGCGCTGGTCTGGCAATGGAACCACAAGGCTCCCCAGGGCTGGTCGCTCACGGAGCGGCCCGGCTGGCTGCGTCTGCGCGCCACCGGCGCGACCGGGATCGCCGACGCCCGCGGGACCCTGACCCAGCGTACTGCCGGCCCGCGCTGCATCAGCGAGACCCTGCTGGACGCCTCAGGCATGAAACCCGGCGACGAGGCGGGCCTCTGCGCTTTCCAGAGCGGAAACGCCCGCATCGGCGTGCGTGTAACGCCTGAGGGACAGCGCGTTATTGTCCTTCACGAGAACGGCCGCTCCTTCTCCCGTGGCGAAGACGGGAAGCCGGTGATCGAACTCGTTGACCGCGATGTCCTTACTGTGCCGATGGAAGAAACCCAGGTGTGGCTCCGCATCCGCTACGTCTTCACGCCGCAGGAGGAAGGCGAAGAGCCCGATACGGCCTTCTTCAGTTACTCGCTGGACGGCGAGAACTGGACGGAAGCGGATTTCGCCCTCCGGATGCGTTTCACACTGGACTATTTCACCGGTTACCGCAGCGCCCTATACAACTACGCCACCCTCGAGGAGGGCGGCGCAGCGGATTTCGACTGGTTCCACCAGCGGGTGTACTAGGGAACTACTGGATTTCGAGCACGACGACCGAGGCGGCCGGCAGGGTGAGCTTGATGCCCTTGCCGGTCGCTTTCGCACCGGTGAAGGCGGCAGGGGCGACGGCCGGGGCCTTGCCGAAGTCGTTGTAAGCGTCAATGCGGTCGGCTTTCAGGATCTCGCCGGTGATGCTCTTGGGCTTCAGCTGGTCGAAGCTCAGCTCCACGGTCACGGGCTTGTCCAGGTACGGGTTCGCGAGGGAGACGTGGTACTTGCCGGCGGCGTCGCGGGAAGCGCAGGCGCTGAAGTCGTCCATGATGCGGCCCTCGGCGGAGACGATGTTGCCGGTCTTGTAGTCAGAAGGCACGTAGGTGGCGTTCTGGTGGACGTTGAACATCCGGAAGACGTGGTAGGTGGGGGTGAGGACCATCTCCGGGCCGTTGGTGAGGACCATAGCCTGCAGGACGTTCACGATCTGGGCGATGTTCGCCATCTTCAGGCGGTCGGTGTACTTCTGGAAGATGTTCAGGTTCAGGGCCGCGACCATCGCGTCGCGCATGGTGTTCTGCTGGAAGAGCCAGCCCGGGTTGGTGCCCGGCTCCACGTCGAACCAGGTGCCCCATTCGTCCAGGAGGAGGGCGACCCGCTTGTCGGGATCATAGGCGTCCATGATGGCGAAGTGGTTCTTCAGGACCTGCTCGATCTCCACGGTCTTGGCGAGGACGTTGTAGTACTCTTCCGGGGTGAACTGGGTGGCGGAACCCTTGCTGCCCGTCCAGCCCTTGCAGGTGTAATAGTGCAGGGAGAGGCCGTCCATCTTGCCGGCGGCCTTCTGCATCATGACCTTGGTCCAGTTGTAGTCATAGTCAGAGGCGCCGCAGGCTACCTTGAACACGCGGTTGCCGTTGTAGTTGCGGGCGTAGAGGGCGTAGCGCTTGTACACATCGGCGTAATAGTCCGCCGTCATGTCGCCGCCGCAGCCCCAGGTCTCGTTGCCGACGCCCAGGTATTTGACCTTCCAGGGCTTCTCGCGGCCGTTCTTCGCACGGAGTTCGGCCATGGAACCGGCCTCGGCGGTCATATACTCGACCCACTTGGCCATCTCCTCGACGGTGCCGGAGCCCACGTTGCCGGAGATGTACGGTTCGATGCCCAGCATCTCGCACAGGTTCAGGAACTCGTGGGTGCCGAAGGAGTTGTCCTCGATGGTGCTGCCCCAGTTGTTGTTCACCAGCTTCTTGCGGTTTTCCTGCGGGCCGATGCCGTCCATCCAGTGGTATTCGTCGGCGAAGCAGCCGCCGGGCCAGCGGAGCACGGGCACTTTCAGGGCCTTGAAGGCTTCCAGGACGTCGGTCCGGTAACCGTCGATGTTGGGAATGGCGGAGTCCTTGCCCACCCAGATGCCCTCATAGATGCATTTGCCGAGGTGCTCGGAGAACTGTCCATAGATTTCGGCCGGGATGACCGGCTGGTCCTGGGCCGTTTCGTGAACGGCGACTTTGACCTGCGCGCTGGCGGTCAGGGCGGCGGCGAGGGCCGCGAGGAGGAGCGATGCTTTTTTCATATGCGGGATTTAGTTGACTTTCTTTCCCCACCAGGTGGAATTGAGGCTCTTTTCGGTGCCGGCATACACCACGGTTTCCACGCGCGGCGCAGCTTCCCAGTCCACTTCGTGGGCGACGACCACGACGACGGATTTGCCGCCGGCGGAAAGCGTCAGGAACTGCCTGGTTTCGTCGAAACTCCAGGTACCCGTCAGGGCGCCGGTCATTGTGCCGTCCGCTTTCAGTTCCAGATTCGCGGCAGTATCCTGTTTTCCATAGTCGTATTTCAGGTTGATGTGCTCCCATTTGCCTGCTATCTCATCGGCCTTGACCGGGGTCTTGGTGAGACCAGCGTAGCGCTCAGGCAGGGAAATCGGCCACAGGTCGTCCAGGGCGTCGGCGGCCGAGGGGCACCAGACGATGCGGCGCACATGGCCCATCATCACGGCGTTCGGCGCGTTGCCGCCCGCATCAGTCGGAAAGCGGGCCTGGGAGGCGTAAAACCAGTCGCCGGTCCCATCCTGCTGGAAGACGGCGCAGTGCGAAATGCCTACCCAGCCGGCGCCTTTGGAGAACTTGTAGGGATGGGTGACGATGGGGAAACAGTCGCCGCGGGCATTGGTGAAATTCCGCCCTGTGATGTCGGTGTAGGGGCCGGCGATGTTCTGTGCACGAACGACACGCGTGTTGTAAGGGACATCCAGGCCGTCATAGGCCATGAACAGGTAGAAATACCCGTCCTTGTACACGATTTCGGGCGCTTCGCTGCCCTGCCAGCGTGATGTGCTGCGTGCGCCGATGCGGGAACCGAAACGGGAGGTGATCGCCGTGACGTTTTCGGCCCACGGGTCTCCGAGGTCCTTGACGGGCATACCCGTTTCCGGATTAAGTTCCAGCAAGGCGAAACCGCTGTGCCAGGAACCGTGAATCAGGTAATGCTTCCCGTCCGCCACGATGTAGGTGGGGTCGATGGCATTGTAGTAGAAATAGGCGTCCCAGTCATTCGTGTTGTTTCGGGCCCATCCGTCCTTGCCCTTGTCGGAAGAAGAGCAGGTGACGAATCCGTAGTCCGTCCAGTTGCCGGTCTCGGGCGAGGTAGTCTCGGCCATGCCGATGAAGGCGCGTTCGGTCCAGGAGCCGTCGAAGGCCGTGGAGGTGGGCTTGCCGCCCTTGATGTAGTTGTCGATGACGATGCAGTAGTACATCCGGAGCTTTTCCACGCCGCCCACATTGACGCTGCGGATCACGGGCGCCCAGTAGCCGTAGGAGAGGTCGGCGCGGGGGATGATGTCCAGCCCCATCCGTTTCCGGATTTCATTGAGCCGGGTATAGATCCAGCCCGGTGCGTCCGTGAAGGGGCCGGGAACGTAGCTCCAGTTTACCAGGTCCTTGGACCGCTTGCCCGGGAAGTGCTTGTGGTCCGGGTTGTTCAGGTGCTCGTTGCCGAACGATGCGTCCGTGTTGAACATGTAATAGTAGCCTTTGTAGTAGGCGATGGAGGGATCGTGGACGTTGGCGAGGTTCCACTGGTCCTTGTAGGACCATCCGGAGATGGAACGGTAGTCGTCGGAGAAGGATGGGATGGTTTTCCCGTCAGTGACGGCAGGTTCGGCGGCTTTGCCGCTCCAGTTGCCGGTACTGGTGGGCGTGATGGCGGTATAACCGGTATCTTCGCCACCATCGTTGTTTCCCCCGTTGTTGCTGTTGTCGCCCGTGCTGGTCTGGATGCCGGTCCCTTCCGCCGGATCCTTTTCGCAGCCGGCGAAAACGAGGAGGGAGGCGCTGAGGACAGCGAGTGCGATGCGCGTATACTTCATGGCTTGAAAAAAGTCGTGGAGATGGAGAAGCCTCCATCTCCACAAAGATAGTTAAAACTTGTTCAAAATCCTATAGGGCCGTGACCGGATGGACCGGACCGTACTTGGCCAGCCAGTCGGGACCGTTGTCGGTGTTGTTGTTCGCGGAATTCCCGTGGATGTTCTGGTTGGCGTTCCGGGTACCCTGATAGATCGGGAAATACTCGTGGCCCGCGGTGAAGTACTTGTAGGAATAGTCGGAAGCGGTGGCGGTGGTCAGCTCCCCGGTGGAAACCTCGGAACCCTCGGCCGTATCCAGCATGAAGCAACTGTGCTGGTCGAGCTGGGCCTTGCGGCCGCTGTCGTAGAAGAATCCCCAGCGGATCAGGTCGATGCCGCGGCCGTTCTCGCAGCCGAATTCCTTCGGACGCTCCACGTTGGCGATCTGCTCGAAGAGTCGGTCGGCGGTCCATCCGGTGGTGGCCAGGCCGGCCAGGCCGGCGCGGGAACGCACCTTGTTGATGTAGCCGATCGCTTCCGCGGTGGGCCCGTCGATCTCGTTGATGCACTCAGCGGCCCGCAGAAGGACGTCGCTGAAGCGCATCATGCGCAGGTTCACGCCACAGTGCAGGCCGGTGGTGATGCTCGCGTAGATGTTGTTACGGGCGTTGGTGAACTTGGCGATGGACATGCCGCCCTGGGTGTTGTTGCAACGCGGGGTGCGGGTGATTTCCTGCTGGTACACGACGTTGGAGCGGGGATCTCCGCCATTCGGGTAACCGGCGTTGGTGGTGCCGGTATAGGCGCTGTACTCGGGCTCATAGGTGACGATGGTCCAGTACAGGCGCGGATCCAGCGTGCCGTCGGTGCAGCGCTCGGCCTTGAACAGGTTGTACAGCCACGGGGAGGCGGCGAGGTCGCCCCAGCTGCCGAGTTCCTGGGAACCGTAGTTGGATTCCACGGCATGCCCCTGGGTGGCGTTGGAGGAGATGTTGACCGGGGTCCACTCTTCGTCGGAACCGCCCATCCCGTAGTCCAGGAACTGGACTTCGAAGAGGCTCTCGACGTTGTTCTCGTAGGCGGCTCCCTCGCGGAAGTTGTCGCCGTAGTCCTTCGTCAGCTCATAGTGCCCGTAGGTGCCGCCGATGAGGGCCTTCAGCAGGGTGAGGGCCTCGCTGTACTTGTGGCGGAACATATAGGCGCGGGCGAGATAGCCGGCGGCTGCGCCGGACGTGGCGCGGCCCTTGGCCCATTCTCCCCCCGTCTCCTTGGTGGGAAGCAGGCCCATGGCCTCCTGGAAATCTGCCTCGATCTGGTCGAAGACGATGTCCTGGCTCACGTTCTCCGCATACATCGACTCGATGGAGGAGTACTGGGAGTAGTTGGTGAACAGGGGCACTTCCTGGTAGTAGGTGGCGAGGGTGTAATAGGCGAGTCCCCGCAGGAACAGGGCCTGACCCTTGATCCGGTCGATGTTCGTGCCGGTGAGGCCGGCCTCCTCGATGCGGGAAAGCACGAGATTGCAGCGGTTCACCACGTGGAAATTGTCCCGCCAGGGCCACTGGTCGCCGATGTCGATCTGACCGGTGGAGTTGAGGTTGTCATAGGGGAGGTACCACTGCTGGGAGGCGTTCCAGACCTCGTCGCCGCGGACGGCGTCCAGGGTGTAGCCCACGCGGGCGAAGGTGCCTTCCAGGCGGATGCGGTTGTAACACGCCACGAGCGCCTCCTGGAGGTCGGACTCGTTGTAGCCGAAGTCGTAGGTGGTCTGGTTGTTCGGGTTCTTGACGTCCAGGTACTTGTCGCAGGAAGCGGCGAGACCGAGGATCACGAGGGAAGCCAGGACGATGGATATCTTTTTCATATGCGTAGTCATTTTCAAGGGGGGCATCATCTTAGAAGGAGAGCTTCACACCCACCATCGCGGTCATCGGGGCCGGATAGGAGCAGTAGTTGTAACCCGGGGTGAAAGCACCGCCGGCGAAGTCGATGTTGTAACCACGGTACTTGCTGATGGTCAGCAGGTTCTGGCCGCTCACATAGATACGGGCGCTGCGGATGAAGCCGCCGAACAGGCCTTCCGGAAGGTTGTATCCGAGCTCGACGTTGGCAATCTTCCAATAGTTGCCGTTCTGCAGGTAGCGGGAGCTGAACATGTCGTTGGTAATGGTGCCGGTGGCCTTGTAGTACACGCGCGGGACCGTCGTGGAAGGATGCTCGGGCGTCCAGGCGTTCAGCAGGTCCACGCTGCGGTTCGTCATGCCGTAGGAGCTGCGGAGGGTCATGTCCACGAAGTCGAGGAGCTGGTACCCGGCCGCGCCGAAGGTCGAGACCGAGAGGTCGAAGCCCTTGTACTCGAAGCGGGCGCTCAGGCCGAACTGGACCTTGGACATGCCGCTGCCGATGAAGGTCTGGTCGTCGGCCGTGATCTGGCCGTCGTTGTTGACGTCCTTGTAGGCGACGTCGCCGGGCTGGGCGCCGGCCTGGGTCACATACTCACCCTTGTCATTGATGCGGTTGTCGATCTGCTCCTGGCTCTGGAAGATGCCTTCATAGACATAGCCGTAGAAGCGGCCCACCTCGGCGCCGATCTCGGTCCGGGTGTAGGCGTCGTTGCGGGCTTCGCCGGAAGGTCCAAGGGAGACGACGGTGTTCTTGGGGAAGGTGACATTGCCGGAGAACTCATACTTGAAGTCGTGCTTGTAGTTACGCCAGGTGGCGGAGAGTTCAAAACCGGTATTCCGCATGGAAGCGGCGTTCATGGTCACGCTTTCGTTCGTCGCGCCGGCCTCAGCCGGGACGGGAACGCTGTACAGCAGGTCCTCCGAGAGGGCGTCGTAGTAGTCGGCGGTCAGCTCGAGTGCACCGCCGAACATGGCGTAATCCAGACCGATGTCCAGGGTCTTCTTCTTCTCCCAGTGGATGGCGGTGTTCACATAGTTGGAAATGGAGGAACCGGTGACCTTGTTGCCGCCGAAACTATAGGTGTAGTTGCCGCGGGCCATCGTGTCCATGTACTGGTATTCGCCGATGTTCTCGTTACCGAGGACACCGTAGCTGGCGCGGAACTTCAGGAGGCTAACCAGCTGGGGATCCACTCGGAAGAAGGGCTCCTTGTCGATTCTCCAGCCGATGGAGGCGGAAGGGAACCAGTCCCAGTGATTGCCGGTGGAAAGGCGGGAGGAGCCGTCGCGGCGGACCGTCGCCTGGAAAAGGTAACGGCTGTCATAGTCATAGGTGAGACGGCCGATATAGGAGGCAAGGACATGCTCGTACTCGGAGGAGGAGGCGTCCCGGTCGGTGGCGTTTCCGATCTGCAGGTAGTACGGCTCCGGCATGTTGTTGCCCCACGCAGACAGGTTGTAGGTAAGTTCACGCTCGAAGGTGATGCCGCCTACGGCGTTGAGATGGTGCTTGCCGAACTTGCCGTCATAGGTGAGGTAGTTCTCCACCAGGAAATCGGAATAGGCCCGATAGCCCTGGGACAGGCGCTCGTTGCTTTTGGACAGGTAGTTGGTCGTACTCTGGATGAAGGACGGGACGAACGTGAAGTCCTTGCAGTTGGTCTTCGAGTAGGAAAGGTTCAAGGTGTAGTCCAGCTTGTGGTTCTGGTTCTTCGCCCCGAACATGTCCAGGATGTCCACCGTGGCGCTGCCTGTCGCGACGACGCGGTCCACGAGGGTGTTGCGCTCCAGGAGGTTGTTGTACAGCAGGGGGTTTGTCATGCGGATGTCGCCGTGGACATTGTCATAGTAGGTGCCGAAGCCCCAGGAGTCGTAGGAGTACTCGCCGGCCGCGGAGATGTCGCGGTCCAGGAACCAGGTGCTCTCGTCGTAGGCCTTGATGGACGGCGGCATGAGAAGGGCGGAGGCCATCACCGGGTACTGGGTGCCGTAGAGGCCCTGGACATACTCGTTGGCGTTGGACAGGGACATGCTGTCCTGGTCGCTGTGGGAATACACGATGCCGGTGCGCAGCTTGAGGAACTTGATGTCCATCGTATTGTTCGCGCGTACGGTGAAACGGTCGTAGTTGGGACCGGCGCCCACCATCGTACCCTTCTGGTTGAAGTAGTCGAGGGCGATGTTGAATGTGCTGTTCTCGCCGCCGCCGGAGAGATTCACGTTGTGGTTCTGGCGGATGCCGGTCTTGAACACGGCGTCGAACCAGTCGGTATCGACCGTCTTCGGGTCCACGTACAGGCTGCTGGACGGGTCGTAACCGCCGGGAACGGCCAATCCGCTGTTGTCGAAGGCCATCCTCACGAACTCGCCGTACTGGGCGGCGTCCATGACCTTGTAGACGTTCTTGCGGATCTTGTCCACACCCACGTAGCCGGTGTAATCCACCCGGATGGGCTGGTTCTTCCTGCCGCCCTTGGTCGTGATGATCACGACGCCGTTCGCCGCGCGGGAGCCGTAGATGGCGGCGGCGGAGGCGTCCTTGAGGACCTGGATTGTCTCGATGTCGTTCGGGGAGAAATCCCGGATGGTGGTGCCCATGGGCACGCCGTCGATGACATACAGCGGGGCGGTGCTGCCGAAGCTGCCGAGGCCGCGGATGCGGACGGACGGGTCGGCGCCAGGCTGGCCGTCGGAGGTGATCTGGACACCGGCGACCTTGCCTTCGAGCATCGTGGAGATGTTGGAATTGGAGACCTTCTTCATCTCGTCGGCGTCGACGATAGCGACCGAGCCGGTGAGGTCCACCTTCTTTTGGGAACCGTAACCGATCACGACCACCTGGTCGAGGACGGTGTGCTCGGTGGGCATCGTGACGGTGCCGAGGTCACCGCCCACGTTGACGGTCTTTTCCACGGTCTCGAAGCCCACGGAGACAAACTGGAGGACGGATCCGGCGGGAACCGTGAGGGAGAAGACGCCATCCAGGTCGGCCGTGGTTCCGCTCGTGGTGCCTTTCACCACAACGCCGGCGCCGAGGATCGGCTCGCCATTCTCATCAACGACCGTACCGCTGACGGTGACATTGTTCTGCGCCTGGGCGACCAGTCCGGTGCGTTCGCCGAGGACGGCGGGCAGGGTGGCCAGAAGGCCGCAGAGAGCGATGCAAGCAAATATCTTTTTCATAATCATTCTGTCTTTAGGCTTAGTCGAAAATGAGCTGGGATTCCTCCGTCACGAGGGCGAAGGTGACGTCGGCCGGATCCACGGCGATGTTGTCGTAGAACTGGAAATGCTCTTCGCCGCCACCGTCGATTACGTGGTAGCGGACGCTGGCGTGGCCAGTCCCGTCGTTGGCGACGGTGATGTCCACCTTGGAGCCGTTGATGTTGCCCATGAAGGTGTCCCAGTTCCAGTTGCTGGAGGCGGCGGCCCCGGCAAAGCTGTCTCCCCAACCGAAATGGTCCTGACGGACGACCAGATATTCGGAGAGGTCGGCCTTGCGGAGGATGGTGCAGGGGCTGTGGTAGTTGGCAAGGTTGTCGGAGTTGACCGTCATGCTCACGGTCTGGGTCGTTCCGGCAGGGACGGTCCAGCTGTTGGAGAAGGTGGTCCACCAGCCGTTGGAGAAGTCCGCCGCGCCGACGGGGTCGGTCTGGGCGGTCTGGTCGCTGGCTTTCACGACGAGGTTCACGGGTGCGGTGAAGGTCTCGCCGGAAGCGGCCGTGTAGGTGACGGTGGCGACGTTGTTGTAGGTGCCCGGTTCGACCGCCAGGAAGACGTTCCCGTCCGGATAGGCAATCTCGAACTCGCCGGTCTTCACGGGAATCCGGGAGCCGTCGGTGTACAGCGCATGGACGGACGTCCCTTCGGGGGAGAGGGTGACTTTGCGGGCGCCGCCGATCAGATAGGCGTTGGCGGTGGCCGCGATGCCCGAGAGCTTGGCGTCGACGGCGGCGTTCTCCAGGATGACCAGATAGGACTCCTCGGTCACGATGCCCATCTGGAGGTCGGCGCTGTCGACGGTGAGACCGATGTACTTCTGGACGTGGGATTCTCCGTTGGCATAAGTGACATTGTAGACGATGTCGGCGGTGTTGTCCCCGTTGTTGGTGACGGTGATGCTCACGGCCGACATGTTCTGATTGGTGAGGAACACGTCGAAGTTCCAGTCGCTTTCCGCCGTGGCGGTGCCGTAACCGTCACCCCAGCCGAAGTTGTCCATACGCACGACGGCGTATTCGTTCAGGGCCGCGCCGCGGAGGATGGTGCAGGGGCTGTGCCAGTTCTCCAGGTTGTCGGAATAGAGGAACATGTGGACGGTGGCGCTTTCGCCGGCGGGAACGGCCTTGTCGGCGGACAGGAAGGTGGTCCACCAACCGTTGGAGAAGTCGAGGGCGCCGACGGCCTCGATTCCCTTCTTGACCAGCACCTTGCAGGTGGTCGAGATGCCGGAGAAGTCGATCTGGATATCCTGTTCCCCTTCTACGGGTTCGACGGCACCGAATTGCAGGGCGGCGTTGTCCACCACGACCGTGGAACCGTCCGCCCGGACCCCGGTGACCTCGAGGCCTTCGGTGAAGAACGGGACGGCCTGGTCATACACATAATAGGTGGTGGTGACGGGCTGCTTGGTCACGGAGATGGACGCCAGGTCGGTCACTTCCAGGTTGTAGTAGCCGACGACGGCCTTGCCCAGGTTGCCGAGCTTGGTATAGTTGTAGGAATAGACGACGGTCTTGGTGCCGGTCGTGGTCAGGTCGGGCGCCACGATGGTCAGGTCTTCCTTGGCCACGGTGGCGGTGAAGCCGTCCTCGTAGGTGACGGTGGCGATGGCGTCCCCCCAGTAGTCCTCTTCGCCCAGCGGAATGGTGACCGGGTAGCCGGTCACCTCGATGGAGACGGCCGGGTAATCCGGGATCTCGGCGATCTCGGAAGGGACCAGCCAGGCTTTTTTCACATTGAAATGGCTGCCGTCCGCGATGAGGAACGCCTCGATGTCTTCCGTGGCGGAGACCTTCTGGTTGTACTTCTCGACAATCTCGAACCCGTCCGTGGCGACATTGTGCACTTCCAGGTAGGCGGCGCCCCCACGGGCATGGTCGAGGCTCAGGGTGACCGTGGCTCCCTGCATCTTCTCGCGGAACTCGTCCCAGTTCACTTCGCCGCCGCCATAGTCGAACTCGATGACGGAGCTGTTGTAGTCGGCGTTGCCCCAGCCGTACCAGTCTGAACGGATGACGAAGTATTCACTGTAGGCGTCGGCTCCGCGCTCATAGGGATTGGCGACACAGACGTTCCAGTTGTTCCAGTTGTTCGCGCCGGAACCGAAGTTCTCGAACTCGACGAACAGCTTCTTGCCGCTCGGGACGGTGAAGTACTGGCTGAATTCAGTCCACCAGCCGGAAGAGTTGTCTTCCGCGCCGACGATGGCGACGGTGATGTCGATCTCCTCGTAATCGTCGCTCTTGCCGGCTTCCTTCTCCGCCTTGTAGGCGGCAATCTTCTCGGCAAGGTCGTCCGGAGCATCGATGGTGTAGGGCTCCAGGCCGGTGCACCCTACCGCTCCGGCTGCCGTGAGGGCAGTTGCGCAGAGCGCTTGCAGCATCCATTTTCCGATTTTCATGTCGTTGGTTTTTAGTTGGTTTTATGATTTGGTTTCTTGTCAGAGTTCGATGGAAGGCCAATCGTCCGCATCCCAACGGATGGGCCGGACCAGCAGGTGCGCGTTATAGCCGTCTTCCCGGTCGTACGCGTGCAGGAGCATGATTTCGCCTTCCGGCGAGGAGACGACGGCACAGTGCCCCGCGCCCGGGTAGCGGTCGTTGCCGGCGACGACGACGGTTCCGCCGCCCCGCATCAGGGGCGTGCCGACCTTGTCGATGTAGGGACCGGTCACGCTGGAGGCGCGGCCAGCCACTACTTTATAGGTGCTCTTGGCACCCCGGCAACAGAGGTCGTAGGAGACGAAAAGGTAATACCAGTCTCCGTGTCGGACGATGAAAGGCGCTTCTACGGCCCCGTTTCCCGGGTCGAAATCCTGGCCACGCGGATCCGCGTGAATGGCATCGTCGGTTTCAGACGTGTCCTCCACTGTGCCCTCCGGGCGCCGGCAGAGTGGGAACCAGACCTGCGGTTCCGCCACGCGGGTGAGGGAAGCGTCCAGCTGCACGAGCTGGATGCCGCTCCAGAAAGAGCCGAAACTCAACCATCCCGTGCCGTCCGTGTCGATGAAGACGTTCGGGTCGATGGCGTTCCAGTCGTCGCGGCCGGCGATGGAGCGGACTACGCAGCCCCGGTCTTCCCAGCGGTAGTCCTCGGAGGAAGGATCGAGTGTCCGGTTCGTGGCTACGCCGATGGCGGAGGTGTTCTTGCCGAAGGAAGAGCAGGAATAGTAAAGATAGTAGGTGCCCTCGTGGAAAAGGATGTCGGGGGCCCAGGTGTGGCCGTGGTAGCCCGGAACCGTATCCAAGGCCCATTGGGGCGGCGTTTCGAAGACCCGCCCGGCAGGCTGCCAGGCCTTCAGGTCCTGCGAAGTGAGGATGCCGACGCCGAAACCGGTGCTGAACAGATACCAGGAATCACCGCAACGGATGGCGGCGGGATCGTGGGCTGCGGGATTGAGCGGATCGAACGCCGGGGCACGCCGACCGTCCTGGGCCGAAGCGGCCAGAACGAGGAAAAGGGTGCCGGAAAGGGCGGCCAAATGTTTCAGCGTCATCGATCAAATGGTTAACCGATGGCAAAAATAGGCACTTTCCGGACGCCTTTGGTGTACAAAACAACCTAAAAGGTGGATTTTTGGACACTGGTTTTACGTCAGCGAACTGGGCGGGGTGCCGAATTCCTTGGCGAAACATCGGCTGAAATACTTGGGGTCGTTGAATCCGACCTCATAGGCGATTTCCGAGATGTTCAGGTTCTTCGATTCACGGTTGTTCAGGATCATCTCGCGTGCGACGGACAGGCGGTAGGTGCGGATGAACTGGCCGACGGCCTGCCCGAAGGTCTCCTGGATCCGCTTGTTCAGGAGGGTTTTGCTCATGCCCATGGCCGTGCAGAAAGCCGGTACGTCCAGTTCCGGATCCTTGTACAGGGCGCGGACGGTTTCGATGACCTTGGCCGCGAACGGGTCTTCCTGCTGGGATTCTTGGGCTGACGCTGACAGGAGCCGGCGGCCAGCCAGTTCCTCGTTCTGATGGAGGAGGACCTTGTTCTGTCGGTCCAATTCTTCCGCCTTTTGCTCCACGAGTTTCTTCTGCTCCGAGATCTCGCGCGTGCGCTCGTCCACGGTTTTCTGGAGCAGTTCCTGCCGTTTCAGCAGGCTTCGGGTACGCCAGGCGAGAATGCCGTAGGCGAGGGCGGCGAGCAGGACGGCGGACAGGAGCGTGAACCACCAGGTCTTGTAAAAATAGGGCTTCACCCGCACGTCCCAGGCCAGTTCCTGCACCGCATCGCCGCTGCGCGGGACGGCCCGGACATGGAACCGGTAACTGCCAGGGGGAAGGGATGTATAGGCGGCTTCGTGACGGCCCCGGCTCAGGCGGGTCCATCCCTTGTCGAAGCCTTCCAGCCTGTATTCATAGCGGTATTGACGGGGCGCGGCCGGGCTGAGGAGTGCGAACTGGAAAAGGATGGACCGGTCCCTTTCGTGCAAGCTGACGGCCTCCAGGAAAGGATCCCGGAGATGCCGGTCGTCGATCTGGACGCCGGTTATCCGGAGCGGGCCCTCAGTTGTCCGTTCGACGGTCCGGGACGGATCCACGGCGCTGAGCCCGTCGATCTGGCCGAAATACAGCAGCCCGTCGGTACCCCGGCAGGCATTGTTCCAGTGGAACTGGTTGCTGGCAAGACCGTCTTCCCGGAAGAAGGGTGTAATCCGGCCGGTGGCGGGATCAAGCCGGTTCAGGCCGTGTTCCGTACTGATCCAGATGCGTCCGGCGCCATCCTCGGCCAAGCCCCGCACCCGGTCGTTGGAGAGGCCGTCCCGGGTGGAGTATCCCAGGAAACGGAAGCTGCCGCCCTCCTGATGGACGGCCCGGTACACGCCGCCGCCATTGCTGCCCAGCCAGACCGTACCGTCCGTCCCCCGGACCAGGTAGCAGATCATCTCTCGGACCTCGGTATCGGGGGCGTCCAGCTTGTAGGCATAGTGGATGGAAGGGAAGTCAGGGTCCCGCAGGTCGAATACAAACAGCCCTTCCCGGCAGCCGATCCAGAGGTGGCCGTCCGGTTCCAAGCAGGATCCGATGCAACCGCTGGCCTGCTCCCGGAGGGCCGGGACCAGTTCCTGCGTGCGCGGGTCATAATGGAACACGCCCCGGTTGGCACCGATCCACAGGAGGCCGTTTTGCTCGTCATAGTCCAGCGAACCGATGTAGTCCATCTGGGAATTCCCCGGCAGCAGGTGCTCCAGGACGCGGTAGGGTTTCCGGGAGGTGACGATGTCGATGCCGCCGCCCCAGGTTCCGACGGCCAGCCGGTCCTGCGGCAGCAGGCACAGGGCGCTGACACTGTTGTGGCACAAGCCGCCGCGCTCCCGGCTGAAATGGGCGAAATCCTGGTTCCCGGGCTCCCGGATGTTCAGGCCACCTTCCACGGTCCCGACCCAGAGCCGCCCGTCCGGTTCCTGCAGGACGGCGTTCACGGCCCCCGGAGACAGGGAACCGGAATCCTGAGGGTCATGCCGGAAATTGCGGATGGACAGTTGTTTGGGGATGTAGGTCTGCAGACCGCCCGTCTCGGTTCCGACCAGGACCAGGTCTCCATATACCTTGATGCAGTTGACGACGTCGACCCCCAGCCGCTCGAAGTCGTCGGTGACCGGATTGTAGAGGTTGAGCCCGTACAGGGAGGTGGCGACGATCTCGCCGTCGCCGGTCCTGGCCAGGCCCGTGATGAAGTTCTGGGTGAGGGAGCGTGGATTGCGGGGGTCGTACGCGTACCGTTTCCAGGCGCCGCTGCGCCGGTTCAGGAAATAGAGGCCGTTCTCCGTCGAAATCCAGAGCTCCTGTCCTGCGGGCAGGAAATCGGAGAGATAGACGCCTTCCCCGTAGGAGAAGTCCGGAGCGACCGGCATCGCTTCCAGGCGCCCGGGCTGAGTCTCGCCTACCTTGTACAGGCTGCCCTTCATTCCCACCCAGACCGTCCCGTCGCCATCCACGTCCTCGAAGACGACATTGGTGGGGGAGAGGCCTTCGTGGGCGAATGTCAGCACGCCGCTGACTTCGCCTTTTTCGTCGAAACTGACCCGGAGGAGTTTCTCCCCGGATTTGAGCCAGAGATGGCCCCGGGCGTCCATCGTCAGGTAGGAACAGAGCTGGCTGCCGATGGCTTCCAAGTCCGGGTGCGGCAGGTCCAGGCGGTCCAGCGTACGGAGGTCCAGGAGATCCAGTCCTCCCTCGGAGGCAATCCAGAGCCGGTGGAAACCATCCTCGCAGATGTTCCGGATGAAATGACTCCGCAGGGGGACGGAAGACGGGGATCCGAAAGTGAGCAATTCGTAACCGTCGAAACGGCACAGTCCGCCGCCCGAGGTGGCCAGCCACAGGAAACCGGCGCTGTCCCGGCACACGTCGTCCACATAGTTGCATGGAAGGCCGCTTTCCATGGAGAGCGTGCTCACGAGATATCGGTCCCCGACCGGGCTCTGCGCCCGGGCGGGAAGGCAAGCCGCCGCAAGAAGGGCCAAGGCGATGCCGGCCGTTTTTACACCTTGAAAGTACATTTGTCCACCTATCAATGCCCAAACATACGTATTTTTGCTTAAATTTGGAAATCTAAGACCAATTCATTGCTCCTATGGCACACAACCGCATCATCCTTTCCCTGGCCGCGCTTCTGGTGGCGGCGGCCGCCTGCACCCCGGCCCACCGCCTGGACATCGACCTGGAAACCCCCGGCGCGGCCGTCCAGCCTACGATGTACGGCATCTTCTTCGAAGATATCAACTTCGCGGCGGACGGCGGCCTGTACGCCGAACTCGTCAAGAACCGCTCCTTCGAATTTCCGGAAGATCCTCTCCAGGGCTGGAAGGCTTTCGGCAAGGTGGAGGTCCGCTCCGACGGTCCCTTCGACCGCTGCCCGCATTATGTGCGCCTGTACGATCCCGGGCATAAGGAAAAATGGACCGGCCTGGACAACGAAGGGTTCTTCGGCATCGGCGTGAAGGGAGGGGAGACCTACCGTTTTACAGTCTGGGCCCGCGTCCCTGACGGCGGCGAATCGGCCCTCCGCATCGAGCTGGTTAACACCGCGTCCATGGGCGAGGACCAGCACGTATGCCGCGAAACACTGGACGTGACCGGCCGGGAGTGGAAGCAGTATGAAGTCATCCTCCAGCCGGAGGAGACGCTGGAAAAAGGTGTCCTCCGGATTTTCCTCCGGGGCGACCGCAGGACCGTGGACCTGGAGCACGTCTCCCTGTTCCCGACGGACACGTGGATGGGCCACCGCAACGGCATGCGGAAGGACCTTGCGCAGGCACTCGCCGACTTGCACCCCGGCGTCTTCCGCTTTCCCGGCGGCTGCATCGTGGAGGGGACCGACCTCGCCACCCGCTACAATTGGAAGAACACCGTGGGCCCGGTGGAGAACCGGCCCCTGAACGAGAACCGGTGGGAATACACCTTCACGAACCGCTTCTTCCCGGATTATTTCCAGAGCTACGGCCTGGGCTTCTTCGAATTTTTCCAGCTCGCCGAGGAGATTGGCGCGGCGCCGCTCCCTATCCTGAGCTGCGGCCTGGCCTGCCAGTTCCAAAACGAAGATGAGGCGGCGCACTGCCCCGTGGACAAGCTCCAGCCCTTCATCCAGGACGCCCTGGACCTCATCGAGTTCGCGAATGGGCCCGTGACCTCGACCTGGGGCAAGGTTCGCGCGGAGATGGGACATCCCGAGCCTTTCGGCCTGCAGTTCATCGGCATCGGCAACGAGCAGTGGGGACCGGAGTATCCGGAGCACCTGGAGCCTTTTGTGGAGGCCATCCGCACCGCGTATCCCGACATCCGGATCGTCGGCTCCAGCGGCCCGAATTCCGAAGGCGACGAGTTCGACTACCTGTGGCCGGAGATGAAGCGCCTCGGCGCCGACCTCGTGGACGAGCATTTCTACCGTCCCGAGACGTGGTTCCTCGCTCAAGGCGCACGGTATGACGACTACGACCGCGAGGGCCCCAAGGTGTTTGCCGGCGAGTACGCCTGTCACGGTGACGGGCGGAAGTACAACCATTTCAACGCTTCGCTGTTGGAAGCCGCGTTCATGACCACCATCGAGCGCAATGCGGACCTCGTGCACATGGCCACCTACGCCCCGCTGTTTGCCCATGTCGAGGGATGGCAGTGGCGTCCGGACCTGATCTGGTACGACAACCTCCGCTCCATGCGCACCGCCAGCTGGCACGTCCAGAACCTCTACAGCACCTACAAGGGCCAGAACGTGCTCACGCTCAAGATGAACGGGGCCAATGTCACCGGCGCCGAGGGCCAGGACGGCCTCTTCGCCAGCGCCGTGCTGGACGGGAACAAGGTCTATGTCAAGGTGATCAACACGTCCGAAAAGCCGCAGTCTGTGGAGCTGGCCTTCGGCGAAACCTCCGTCCAGGCCGTGGAGCGCATCGACTTCACTTCCAGTCTCTTATACGAAGACAACACCCTGGACGAGCCGGACCGCATCGCCCCGGTGAAGTCTCCCCTCAACGGCTTCGGCCAGGCGATTTCCGCCACGGTGGAGCCGCTCTGCTTCAGCATCTTCGTATTCGAGAAGTAGATACCCTCGCTTCATAGATTCCTTCGCTTCGCTCGGAATGACAGCGCCCCTGTCATTCTGAGGAGGCCGGAGGGGATATTGTCATTCTGAGGAGGCCGGAGGCCGACGAAAGAATCTCACTCCGCGTCGATCCACCGGATCGCCGTATCCCGCCGCCACCAGGTGAGCTGGCGCTTGGCGTAGTGCCGGGTGTTGCGCTGGATGAGGCGGACGGTGGTCTCGAGGTCCTGCTTGCCATCGAAATAATCGAACATCTCCCGGTAGCCCACCGTCTGGAGGGCGGGGAGGTCGCGGTAGGGGAGAAGGCTGCGGGCTTCGGCTTCCAGCCCCTCGTCCATCATCTGGAGGACGCGGGCGTCGATGCGCGCGTATAGTTCCTCCCGCGGCCGCTGGAGGCCGATTTTCTCGATGGTGAAGTCCCGCTCCTTGAAGCGGCGGGTCTTGAAGGAGGAGAAAGGCTGGCCCGTGTACAGGCACACTTCCAGGGCGCGGATCACGCGCTGGCCGTTGGACAGGTCGATTTCGCCCCAGGTGACGGGGTCCATTTCCTTGAGCTGGTCCGCCAGCACCTCCACGCCCTCGTCCCGCAGGCATTCCATCAGGTGTTCCCGCAGGGGCAGGGGTACTTCCGGGAAGTCGTCCAGGCCGTAGCAGAGGGCGTCGATGTACATCATCGAGCCGCCGGTGACCACGAGGGTCTCGTGCCCTTCGTCGAAGAGCCGGGTGATCAGGTCGAGGGCATCGGCCTCATACATGCCGGCCGTGTAATTCTGGGTGACAGGGAGGGTCTGGATAAAATAATGCGGCACCGCAGCCAGCTGTTCCGGGGTGGGAACGGCCGTTCCGATGCGCATTTCCTGGTAGATTTGCCGGGAATCGCAGGAGATGACGGGACTTCCGTACTCCAGCGCCCTTTCGATGCTGTAGCCGGTCTTTCCGACGGCAGTCGGTCCGAGGATTACCAGGAGCCGCCTGCCCATCCGCTACTCGTTCTCGTCGTAGATTTCCTTGCCGTCCTCGTCTTCGTCCTCTTCCTCCTCTTCCTCTTCGTCTTCGTCGTCGAAATCCTCATCGTCGTCGTCGAAATCCATGCCGCCCTTGCCCTCGCCCGGGAGGTGGCGCTGCTCGTCCGGCAGGTCCTCATAGGCGACGTAGCCGTTCTCGAACTCGATGGGATTCGGGCCCTTGGTCTCCGCGAGGAGGGGATAGTCCGGGCTGACATTGGCCCCTTCGACCTCCCCTTCGACGGTGATGTTCACGCTCTTGCGGTTCGTGACGTCGTAGAAGTACACGAAGTCGGTGGCACCGGCCTTGACGGCCTTTTCCAGGGAAACCTGGTCCACGGTGCCTGAGCCCAGGTCGAACAGGCCGTAACGGCCCGTGACGCCGCCTTCCACATCCAGCCCTTTGAACATAATGAGCTGGTCCTGAGGGAATTCCATATCGGCGCGCATCTGCTTATGGAGGGTGTACAGCGTCGTTGCGCCGTGCACGTAATAGATTCGGAAGAAACCCTTGATCCCGGTCAAGGTCACTCTGAGTCGGAATACCATAGTATTGTTGTCAAGTCTTGGTTTGGGAGACCAAAGATACAATAAAAATCCTTCCCGATTGCAAAATTTCGTAAAAAACGCTACTTTCGTAGCGGTGGAATATTTCGACGCATACCGGAGCATCGCGGCCCGGAGCGAGGGGCTGTTCAAGGACAACGGCTCCCGCTTTATCTCGCTCGCATTTCCGGTGGAAACGGAGGAGGAGGTGAAGGACATCGTTGCCGCCCTCCGGAAGGAATACCACGACGCCCGGCACCACTGTTTCGCCTACCGGCTCGGGTACAAGGGGGACCGCTTCCGGTCGAGTGACGACGGAGAGCCCTCCGGTTCGGCCGGCCGGCCGATCCTGGGCCAGATCGATTCCATGGGCCTGAGCGACATCCTCGTCGTGGTCGTCCGGTATTTCGGCGGCATCAAACTGGGGATTCCGGGGCTCATCCGGGCATACAAGACGTCCACCGCCGACGCGCTGTCCCAGGCGGAGGTCATTGACAAGGTGGCCGGCAAGACCTTCCGGGTGCGCTTCGACTACCTGGCGATGAATGCGGTGATGAAGGTGCTCAAGGACATGGGCCTGCAGCCGTCGGCGCAGGATTTCGGCCTTGCCTGTACCCTGGAGGTCCGCGTCCGGCTCGCTTTGGAGGAAGATTTCCGCGAGCGGATGGCTGATATTGCAGAATTGGAAGAAAAATAAGGATATTTGATTATAATTTTATAACTTTCGAAAATATTTGGTAACATTTTAAAATCATGAAAAAAGTTCATGTCTTCAATGCGGGCCCCTGCCTTCTGCCGCAGGTCGCCATTGACAACGCCATCGCGGCGCTGAAGGATTTCAGCGGCACCGGCATCTCCGTACTTTCCATTTCCCACCGGACCAAGGAGTGGGATGCGGTTATGGATGAGTGCCGCTCCCTCTGGAAAGAGCTCCTGCACATTCCGGATACCCACGAGGTCGTCTTCCTCGGCGGCGGCGCCTCCCTCCAGTTCCTCTATGTGGCGATGAACTACCTGGAGAAAAAGGCCGCCTACCTGGACACCGGCGTATGGGCCCACAAGGCCCTGAAGGAGGCCCAGGGCCTCGGCGACGCCTATGCCATCGCGTGCTCCAAGGACAAGAACTACACCTACATCCCCAAGGGCTTCGAGATCCCGGCGGACCTTGACTATCTGCACATTACCACCAACAATACCATCTACGGCACCGAGATCCACGAGGACATCGACTGCCCGTGCCCCCTCATCGCCGACATGTCTTCCGACATCATGTCCCGTCCCGTGGACGTGTCCAAGTACGACCTCATCTACGGCGGTGCGCAGAAGAACGTCGGCCCCGCCGGCGTCATCTTCGCCATCATCAGGAAGGAGTCCCTGGGCCGCGTGAGCCGGTACATCCCGACGATGCTCGACTACCGCACCCACATTGACAAGCTCTCCATGTTCAACACCCCGCCGGTGTTCGCCATCTTCGTGATGAACGAGACCCTCAAGTGGCTCAAGTCCATCGGCGGCGTGGAGGCCATCCACGAGATCAACGTCCGCAAGGCGAAGCTCCTCTACGATGAAATCGACCGGAACCCGCTGTTCGTGGGCACCGCCGTGAAGGAGGACCGCTCCCTGATGAACGTCTGCTTCGTCATGGCGCCCGGCTACGAGGACCTGCAGGACGAGTTCTTCGCCTTCGCGAAGGAACGCGGCATGGTGGGCATCAAGGGTCACCGTTCCGTCGGTGGCTTCCGCGCTTCCCTCTACAACGCCTGCTCCGAGGAGGATGTCCAGGCGCTCGTGGATTGCATGAAGGAATTTGAGGCTTTGAAGAAATGATCCCGTTCCGGGACCTGTGTTTTCCAAACCCCCGCTGCGCGGTCCCTCCCACCCTTATGGGCCCCTCCCTATCCGGGGCCCCCGAAAATCTCCTGATTTTTGGGGTGGTTTTGCCGAGGGTGGCATAGGTTTGGAAAACACAGGTCCCTGCACTTCACATTTCTTCATAATAACACATGAATTGATATGAAAGTATTACTTGCTACCCAGAAGCCCTTCGCCGCCAAGGCCGTGGAGGGGATTGTGAACATTCTCACCGAAGCCGGCCACGAGGTCGTGAAACTGGAGAAGTATGCCGCACAGAGCGACCTGATCGAAGCGGTGACCGATGTGGATGCGATGATCATCCGTTCCGACAAGGTGACGGCCGAGGTCCTCGCCACCGCTCCCAAGCTCAAGATCGTCGTCCGGGCCGGCGCCGGTTTCGACAATGTCGACCTGGAGGCCGCGACCGCCCGGGGCGTCGTCGTGATGAATACCCCTGGCCAGAACTCCAACGCCGTGGCGGAACTCGCCCTTGGCCTGATGATCTTCATGGCGCGTACGCACTTCACCCCGGCGACGGGCTCCGAACTGCAGGGCAAGCGTCTGGGTGTCCAGGCCTATGGCAACGTCGGCCGGCTGGTCGGCCAGAAGGCGAAGGCCCTCGGCATGACCATCTCCGCCCTGGACCCGTTCCTCACCGACGAGCAGATCATCGCCGGCGGTGCCGAGCCCGTCCACTCCGTGGAGGAACTCTACGCCACTTCCGACTACCTGTCCATCCACATCCCGGCCCTGCCCACCACCATCAAGAGCATCGGCTATGACCTCCTGATGAAGATGCCCAAGGGCGCGACGGTCGTGAACACCGCCCGCAAGGAAGTCATTGACGAAGAAGGCCTGCTGAAGGCCCTGGAGGAGCGCGAGGACCTCAAGTATGTCACGGACGTGATGCCGGACAACTACGACGAACTCACGAAGCAGTTCGGCTACCGGATCTTCGCCACGCCCAAGAAGATGGGTGCCCAGACCGCCGAGGCCAACATGAACGCCGGCCTCGCCGCCGCCCGCCAGATCGCCGACTACTTCGCCACCGGCAACACCCGCTTCCAGGTGAACAAGTAGGGCTGGCGCAGGGGATTTCCTGCTTTTCTTTACCGTCCGCACGCTCTGTTGCAGGGGTCTGCGGACGGTCTTTTTGTAAGGGATTGTTAGTCAGGTAGATACAATGTGGTTATCCGCAGACCCCCTCGTTTTTCGGGGGGTCTGCGGATAGACCTTTTGTAAGTGTTTCTTTCTCAAATTGTTGCAAAAGAATGCCCCGCAGACCACTTACAGGGCATCGTCGAGGACGGCGGATTCGATGCCAAGCAGCCGGGAGATTTGCTTCTTGGTGGCGGAGAACCGAAAGGCCAGCGTCCGGGCAAGGCGGAGCAGGTCTTTCCGTCCCAGTTGGTGCGGGGATTCCACGTGCAGTTCGTTGCGGCAGACGGCCAGGATTTTTTCCTGCATTTCGTCGTCCGTGAAGGACAGCTGTTCTTCAACGCCATGCGCCTGCGCAATGACCGATTCCAGGTCATATCTCCGAATGCGGTCGAACAAGGCCAGGCTGCTCCCCGTCTTTTTCTCAACCGTCCGATAGTCCACGAAGCATTTGTTGAGGATCGTTCCGTTCCGGTATTCCCAAACGGGTGGTATTTCCGCGTGTGTTCCTAAGATGGTCTTGGCTGCATCGGCGCTGGGGAACCGTTCTCCCTTGAAGTAATCCAGATAGGGGTTGAAATACACTTCAAAAGGAGCCCAGGGATAGGAATAAGGATTGTCGATACGTGCCTTATAGGCATTCCTGAGCAAGTAGGCTACCTCGTTGAGAAACATCTGGCTGTCAGTAACGGCTTCGACATCGGCTGAGTCGGCTTTGAGGACGCCTTTGATTCCATGCCGCGCTTTCAGCATTTGCGCCAGACGGAGTAATACCCACTTGAAATAGGCGGCGCATTCTTCGTAGCGTCCGAGGACAAGCAGGTGCAGGTGGTTGTTCATCAGCGTGTAGCATAGAACGCGTACCTTGTATTTCAAGGTCCCGATTGCGAGGGTGTTGACTCCGTATGAAAAGTCTTGGGGTGATCGGAAGATCAATTGTCTTAGCTGATGATCCGTCGTAAAAAGGTAGATTCCCTTCCTTCCGGGAAAAGGGTCCTGGAATTCACTGATTTTCATGTTGCTCGGGACCCAAAGCCGGCTCCGCTTTCGGGATCAACCCGGCGCGGAGGCGTACGAGGCGGGTGATGATGGCGTTCTCGGAGCGGCCGAAGGTGGCGGCGAGCGTGGCGAAGGAGGCACCGTCGCGGTACAGTTCCACGAGGGCGTCGTCATCCATCCGGGTCCAGGGTTTGGCGGCCGGTTTCGGGACGTAGAGGCCCAGGGACTGGAGTTTGATTTTGATGGCGCCGGGCGACCGGCCCAGTTGCGAGGCCATCTGGTTGCGGGGCAGGCCGTCGGCAGCCATCTGGCGGAGTTCGGCCACTTCATCTTCGGTCCAGGGTTCATTAAATTTGGAAAAGCGCGCCCGCAAGGCTTCGTACTGCTCGGGAGTCAGGAAAATGGATGTCATATACAACAGTTTATGGTCCGGACGACTGGCGGGGCGTCCGGTTCCCCGAATGGCGGCAAGTTAGGGAGGGCGAGCCGTTTACGCAAAAAGGAAACGGATAAAACGGAAAAGGGCCGCTGCAGGGCCGTGAAAGCGCGTACGGCCCCGCAAAATTTACACGAAAATCCGGCATTTTTGCGTAAAAAGACGTATCTTTGAAGACTGAACCACACTGTTTTGAACCTGATATGGTACGAGTAAAACCTTTTGCGGCCATCCGTCCGCCCAAAAACCTGGTCACCGAAGTGGCCGCACCCCCGTATGACGTCCTGAATTCCGAAGAGGCCCTGGCCATGGCCGGAGAGAAGTCCCTCCTGCATATCACCAAGCCTGAAATCGACTTTACCCCCCTTGCCGGTGAGCATGAGCAGCGCACCTACGACAAGGCCGTGGAGAACTTCAAGGCCTGGCGCGCGAAGGGCTGGCTGGTCCAGGACCCGAAGCCGATGTACTATGTCTATGCCCAGACCATGGGCAAGCGCACCCAGTTCGGCCTCGTCCTCTGCGCCCACACCGACGACTACGCCGAGGGCATCATCAAGAAGCACGAACTCACCCGCAAGGACAAGGAGGACGACCGCATGGTCCACGTCCGCATCCAGAACGCGAACATCGAGCCCGTCTTCTTCGCATACAAGGACAATGCGGAGCTCGCCGCCATCGTCGCGAAGGCCGCGGCCGGTAAGCCCGAATACAAGTTCGTGGACGAGAACAAGTTCACCCACACCTTCTGGGTGATCGACGACGACGCCACCATCGCCCGGATCACGGAACTCTTTACTACACAGGTCGATGCTTTCTATGTAGCCGATGGCCACCACCGCACGGCCGCCGCCGCCCGCGTGGGCGCCGAGAAGCGTGCCCAGAACCCGAACCACACCGGCAACGAAGAGTATAACTACTTCATGGCCGTGTGCTTCCCGGAGAGCGAACTCGCCATCATCGACTACAACCGCGTGGTGAAGGACCTAAACGGCTTCACCCCGGAGGAATTCCTGAAGGCCCTGGAGGAAGATTTCGACGTGAGCCTCGCCACCAAGCCGCGCTGCGGCCGGCCGGCCAAGCCGTACGCCCCTGCGCAGCTGCACAACTTCTCCATGTACCTCGGCGACAAATGGTACAGCCTCACGGCCAAGCCCGGCCGCTACGATGACAACGACCCGATCGGCGTCCTGGACGTGACCATCCTGTCGAACCTCGTCCTGGACAAACTGCTGGGCATCAAGGACCTCCGTACCAGCAAGCGAATCGACTTCGTCGGCGGCATCCGCGGGCTCGGCGAACTCGCCCGCCGCGTGGATTCCGGTGAAATGGTCGTCGCCTTCGCCCTCTACCCGGTCTCCATGCAGCAGCTGATCAATATCGCCGACACCGGCAACATCATGCCGCCCAAGACCACCTGGTTCGAGCCCAAACTGCGCTCCGGCCTCGCGATCCACGAGCTGGTGTAACCTGACATGTAGCGTCTGCGGATTGGGAATCCGTAAGTGCCTGACAATAAATAAAATACAAAAAGAGAATCCGCAGACCCACCGAAAAAACAGGGGGTCTGCGGACTTCTTTTTTCGATATTACTGAAAATCAAGCACTTACATGGGTGGCTTCCGCAAGCCCCATGTATCGTCCTGAAAAAAGTTTACCAAAAAACGATTAAAAATGGACGTATACAAGTTGATTCGAGAGGGTGAGCGCAGAGCCCTGAAAGCCTACTTCAGCGGGGAGCCGTTGGAGCAGGTCTGCCGC